>Ga0308159_1000268_pt1 | contig 153993 bp, 164 predicted proteins | sample PhyCR1_FD_201040 | JGI IMG/M metagenome (GOLD analysis project Ga0308159, IMG submission 201040) | Phyllosphere microbial communities from UC Gill Tract Community Farm, Albany, California, United States - DLSLC.R1 | ecosystem: Host-associated > Plants > Phyllosphere > Unclassified | place...
TGCGATCCCAGAAACGCGCGATCAGCGGGGCTCAATACCAGCACGTCCGCCTGACGACCAACCATCCATGCCTCCCGCCTGCGCCAAGAAGTATAGAATGTAGCTTACTTCAGTTCCAGGTGACTAGATTATACTCTACCACAAGCAATAATCGGAGGATGTCATGACGACGGCTAAATGAGTGAGGGGCTAAACGACCGTTAGGTTAGCGCACAGTTCGCCGAGGCGCATGGTCGGCAACTCGTGGTGCGGACGTCGATCGGGGCGGGATTGCCGCTGGCCGGTGTCGGATGCGCGATTGCGGTGCCGATGCTGGCGCGGATCGCGGCGGTGCGGGGTGGATTGCCGTTCGATGCGACCAGCCTGACCGAGGATTACGAACTGGGCCTGACGGTGCGGGCGATGGGCGGGCGCGGGCTGTTCGTACGCGCAGTCGAACGACCGGGCGGGCCGCAGGTGGCGGTGCGCGCCTTCTTCCCGGCGACGCTCGATACCGCCGTCCGGCAAAAGTCGCGGTGGATCACCGGTATCGCGCTGATCGGATGGGACCGGATCGGGTGGCACTGGGCGAGCGGGATCGGCGACCACTGGATGCGAATGCGCGATCGACGCGCGATCCTTGCGATCCCGGTGCTGGCCATAGCCTATCTGTCGCTGATCGGATGGGGGCTGTCGGTCGTCGGACATTGGCTGACCGGCAGCGCGCCTCGCATCCCGGCGATCGATCCGGGTGGACTGGTCGCGGTGAACCTGTGCTTGTTGGCATGGCGGGTGGCGATGCGGACGACGATGGTCGCGCGCGCCTATGGCGGTCGCGAGGCGGTGCGTTCGGTGCCGCGGCTGTTCGTGGCCAACCTCGTCGCGCTGCTGGCGGCACGGCGGGCGATGGTGCGCTATGTCCGCCTGCTGCGCGGTGGTCGGCTGCACTGGGACAAGACGGCGCATCACTTCCCCGTCGACTTGCAGGCATGAGCGGCAGCGGACGACCGTTGCGGTTTCTGGCCATCGTGTTGGCCGGATGGGTTGGCGTGCGCGTGCTGTTGTCGTGGCCGGAGGGCGTGGTGACGACGCGGAGGGTGCGTATCGCGAGGCCGGCGGACACGGCGACCTTGTCGATCGAGATGCAGCATACCCGCGCATTGTCGCGACCCTCGAACACGATGCGCACGCGGGTTCGCCCGATGTCGACGACCATCGATCGCTTCCCTGCCATCCCATCGTCGGGGGCGAGACCGGGAAGCCGTGTACCATCGCTTTCCGACATGGCGCCGGGGGGGATCGATGTGATCGCGACCAGCGACCGGTCGGTACCCCCGTTGCCCCTCCTGATCGCGGCAATGCCGCCTCGCTCGCGCACGACCGTCAGCATATGGGCGATGGCACGGCCCGGTGCGGCGACCGGCGGGCCGGTCCAGTTAGGCGGGGGGCAAGCGGGCCTGCGCGTGCGGATACCGGTCGCAGCGGAGGGTCGCATTGCGCTGGCGACACGAATGGCAGCGCCGCTGGCGGGGCAGGGGCGAGAGGTGGCGGTCGCAGTCGAGTGGCGTCCGGTCGGCGGCATTGCGATGGTCCTCGAACGACGGATCGCGCTGGATCGCAGCGTCGGCGGGACGGGGTTGGGCGTGATCGCCGGGATCGACCGGCGCGACGTGCTCGCCGGGTTCGATCTCGAAGCCTATGGGCAGGCGGGAGCGGTGGCCCGCGCTGGCATCGAGCCCTATGCCGATGGTGCGGTACGCGGGGTCGCGCCGGTTGCGACGGTGCGCGGCGCGGTCGTGCGACTGGGTCTGGGCGGATGGGGCGGGGCGCAGCGGGGCGCGGCGAGACTCGATATCGGTCCGTCGCTGACCGTGGGTATGCCGGTCGGACGCGATTCATCGATGCGGCTGTCGGTCGACTGGCGACAGCGGGTGGCGGGCAATGCGGCCCCCGGATCGGGTCCGGCGGTGACATTGGGTGGCGACTTTTGACGCGCGACCTGTTCGGCTTCGCCCGAACGCGGTAGTCCGGTCGCATCATGGACCTGTACCTTCCCATCGCCAATCTGTCGGTCAACGCGCTGGTGATCGTGCTGCTGGGCGGCGGGGTCGGGTTCCTGTCGGGCATGTTCGGGGTCGGTGGCGGGTTTCTGACGACGCCGCTGCTGATTTTTTACGGCATCCCGCCCACCGTCGCCGCCGCGTCCGCCGCCAGCCAGGTGACGGGGGCGAGCGTGTCGGGGGTGTTCGCGCATCTGCGGCGCGGCGGCGTCGATTTCCGCATGGGCGGCGTGCTGGTCGCGGGCGGGGTGCTGGGGTCGATCGCGGGAGCATTCGTGTTCCGCCTGCTCCAGTCGAGCGGGCAGATCGATACGGTGATCGGCATCCTCTATGTCGTGATGCTGGGATCGATCGGCAGCCTGATGCTCAAGGAAGCGATCGGCGCGGTGCGGGTGCTGCGCGGGGCCGTTCCGCCACGGCCCGCACGGCGACGGCATCATCCGCTGGTCGCCGCGCTGCCGCTACGCTGGCGCTTCTATGCGTCGGGCCTGTATATCTCGCCGTTCGCGCCGTTGCTGCTGGGGTTCGCGACCGGCATCCTCACGGTGTTGCTGGGGGTGGGCGGCGGATTCATCCTCGTGCCCGCGATGCTGTATCTGCTCGGCATGGGAACGCGGGTGGTGGTCGGCACCTCGCTGTTCCAGATCCTGTTCGTCACCGCCGCCGCGACGATGGTCCACGCGCTGACGACCAAGGCGGTCGATATCGTGCTGGCGGTGCTGTTGCTGATCGGATCGGTGACGGGGGCACAGATCGGGGCGCGGTTCGCGCAAAAGGCCAAGCCCGAATATCTCCGTCTCGCGCTGGCGATCATCGTGCTGGCGGTGGCGTGCCGCATGGCGCTGGGGCTGGGGTGGCGGCCCGACGAACTCTATACGGTGCAGCCGGCATGAGGCGCGGGCTGGCCGTCGCCTGTCTTGCCCCGTTGCTGATGGGGGCCGCCGCACCGGTGCTGGTGCCCGACGTGTCGCGCCGCGACATCCGCATCGCGTACAGCTTTACCGGGGCCGAATTGCTGCTGTTCGGCGCGATCCTGTACCCCGGCGGGCGCGTGCCGCAGGGGGACCGGCCCGCCGATATCGTGGTGGTGGTCAAGGGACCACCCGAATCGATCATGGTGCGCGAGAAGGAGAAGGTCGCCGGAATCTGGATCAACGCCGACCGGATGCGATATCGATCGGCACCGTCCTTCTATGCCATTGCGTCGTCGCGACCGATCGGCCGAGTCGTCGACGAACGGACCCGCGCGATCTACGAACTTGGGCTGGACAGCCTGCAACTCTCCCCAGCGGCGGGCACCTCGGCGGGGGAACAGGCGCGGTTCGCGCGCGGCTTCGTCGCGCTGCGTCGGCGTGCCGGGTTGTACCGGGAGGAATCGGGCGCGGTCGAGATTACCGACGACGTGCTGTACCGGGCGGCGATCAGCATCCCGGCACGGGTGCCGGTGGGGAAGTTCACCGCCGAAACCTTCCTGATCCGCGACGGCCGGGTGCTGGCGGCGGCGGTGCGGACGATCGATATCCGCAAATCGGGGTTCGAGCGCTTCGTGGCGACGGCGGCACAGGATGCGTCGATGTTGTACGGACTGGTCGCGGTTTTGTTGTCGATCGGGTTCGGGTGGGCGGCAGGTGCCCTGTGGCGGCGGTTCTAGGCCACGCTCAATAGCCCTGAATCGCCTCCGGATCGATGCAGCCGATCAGCCGCCGTGCCGCCCGCCGGGCAAAGGCCAGCGTACCGCGTTTGCGGATATGGGCGGGCAGGGGGGTAGTGCTCGCCTCGCGCAGGATGGTCGCTTCATAGCGGTCGGCGACGATGATCCCGGTCCGGTCGGGCAGGAACGCTTCCCCGTTCAACGGCGACACGTCGAACCCGGCGGGGACCGCCCAGAAATACCGGTCGCAATGGGCGAGATAATCGGTCCACTTCCCGTCGCCGAGCAGGTCGGCGCGCGACACCTTGATCTCGACGATCACGATCTGCCCCCGCGCGTCGATCGCCATCAGGTCGGCACGCCGTCCGCCGTCGAGCGGCACCTCCGCCATCGCCGTCAGATCATGGGCGAGCAACATGCGGGTCACGCCGCGCGCGACCTCCGCCGCGATCAGCGGATGGGTATCGGGGGTGAGAGGACGCGAGGGGGCGATACTGGCCATGCGACCGGTATAGAACATTCCACGAACGATGGAAGTCCGAACGGCGAATCCGACGATTACCGATAGAAGATGTGGTTGCCGATCGAGGCGAGGCGCGGTTTGCCCCAGTTCGGGCGGACGTGCCGGGCATGAAAGAACAGCGCACCCTTGGCGGGGCTGTCCCACAGGTCGCGGGTAGCGACGCGGGCGACGGCGACGGCGGTCTTCCACGCGCGCTGTGCCGTGTCGACGGAGGGGAGGCGCCCACCGCGCACGAACGAGAACTGGCCCGGCTGCTTCAGCACCGAACACACCGATTCGGGGAAGCGGCCGGAGGTCGAGCGGTTGAGGATGACATCGGCAACCGCGAGCTGGCCGTTCAGCGGTTCGCCCTTCGATTCGAAGTAGATTCCGATGGCGAGACATTCGAGTTCGGAATCGGTGGCGTCGAGCGTGGCGGGCTGGGCGGCGACGGCGGCGTCGAGCGTGGAGAAATCGGCATCGTCGGCAACACTGACGTTGGCGCTGGTGACGACTGCCGGACGGGGCGCGATGTCCTGAACTATTTCGGCCGGAGCGGCATATCGAACCGGCGTGGCGGGAACTTTTGGCGTGGCCGGGAGATTATTCGCGGTAATCGGTGATACCGCTTCCTCCGCCGCGAATGCGGAAGGGGTAGCACCAAGGAAGATCATGGCGGCGAGGATCGCCACGGGGAAGCCGCGCTTCATCTGTCTTCGTTACTGTGCGGAGCGACGATCGTCGTGATCCGATACCGGACCCGAACGACATTCCCCCCGACTGCGTAACCGGCCGGGACCGCACCCCGTCCGGCACAACGCTATGTGCCTGATGCGATGCGCTTAGGGGGCGTGTGCCAGCAGGGTCAATCGGCCCACAGCGTATCCGCGCCCAGCCGTTCGGCGGCTGCGACCATCGCCTCCACCACCCACAGATCGGGGTCCGATCGGCGACGGCGTTGCCAATAGTCGGTCAGTTCGTGCTCGTTCGTCGCCTCGGCCGCGCGACGAACGATGCGGCCCGGCTCACCCGGCATCCGTTCGCGCTCGTACAGGCGGGGCGGGGCATCACGATCGACCGCGACGAGCAATATCATGCCCGATTCGCGGTCGCCGCGCGCCAGCACGGTGGCGCTTCCCCCGGCGGTTTCGACCGCGCGGACAAAGGCATTGATCCGCAGCGCGGTCGGCCAGTCGCTCATGCGCCACCATATCCGGGCAGGGTGGCGAGTGCGATGCGGCTTTTCATGAAGGTGCCGGTGCCCCGCGCCGCTTCCTCGCCCTCGGCATCGGTCAGATGCGCGTCGGCGATGAACACCCGCCGCCGTCCGCTGACCCAGCGGCCCTCGGCCACGACCCGTCCCGGTCCGAGCGGACGGGTGAGCAACAGGTTGAACGCGGTGGTCAGCAGGAAGCGATCGGTGACGAGGCTGTTGGCGGCATAGAAGGCAGCGTCGTCGAGCATCTTGAAATAGCTGGTGCCATGCGCCGCGCCCGCCGCGTGGAAATGGCGCTCGTCCACGGTGAAATATATCCGCGCGATGCCTGCACGTGGAATTTCCAGCCGGGAGTCGAACAGCCGGTTGATCGGGGCGGCGGCGTACAACGCCTCCAATGCCCGGAAATGCGCCGCCTCTCCGGCGGGCGCGTCAGGCGGCGTCACGCGCCTCTACGCCGGACAGGAGCGCATAAAGCGCGTCGGACGAACCGGCCCCGCGCAGTTTCGCGCGGAACCCCTCGTCCCGCATCGCGCGCGACACGCGGGCCAGCGCTTTCAGATGGTCGCCACCGGCATTGGGCGGCGAGAACAGGGCGAACACCAGATCGACCGGCAGTTCGTCGACCGCATCGAAATCGATCGGGCGATGCAGTCGCAGGAACACCCCGCGCACGGCATCGATCGATTCGAGCCGCGCATGGGGAATGGCGATGCCGCCACCGAATGCGGTGGTGCCCAGCTTCTCGCGATCGGCAAGCCGGTCGGCGATCAGCTTCGCATCCGCGCCGGACATGGGTCCGGCGACGGCGGCGACATGGCCGAACAGCGCCTTGCGGGTATTGGCGGACACGTCCGCCAATACCGATCCGGGCGTAACCAGATCCTGAAAATCGAACACTATGCGGCGCGGTTCGGCTCGACCCAGCCGATCGTGCCGTCATGGCGACGATAGACCATGTTGAACGATCCGGTGCCGCTGTTCTTGAACAGCAGGGCGTTGGTGTTGCGCAGGTCGAGCATCATCACCGCATCGGACACGCTGGCATCGGGCACATCGACCCGGGTTTCGGCAATGATGAGCGGCGCATCGGCGACGTCTTCTTCCGGCTCGTCGCTGCCGCCGCCGAACACGGTGTACCCGGCATTGTCGAAGCCGTTGTCATAGCCGCCCGCCTCGTTCAGCGCCGCGACCTTGCCCGCGTTGCGATCCTTCAACCGGCGGGTATAGCGCCGCAACTGCTTCTCGATCTTGTCGGCGGCCCCGACGAACGCACCCTGTGCGTCCTGTCCGGCGTTATGCCCCTTCAGGACCAGACCCTGCATCACATGACATACGATGTCGCAGATGAAGCCGTTGTCGTGCGGCCCCTTGCCGAACGTCGCGGTGGCCGAGATGGCGCGCTGGAAATATTTGTCGGCGATGCCCTGGAGTCGCTCCTGGACCATCTCCTTCAGCGCGTTCCCGGTGTCGACCTGGTGCCCTGAAACCCGGATGTCCATCTGTATCCTCCGTCATTGAAAAACTGGCAAACCGCCGTGGGCGGGTATGGTGAACGCATCAACCCGGCGCGTGGTCCCATAGCGGGGACTTCAGCGTCGCGACGAACGCCGCATGGGCGATCCGTTCGTCGTCGGTCGGTGCGAAATGGCGCGGCGGGCGGATGCGCGTGGGGACGACCGGTGCCGAATCGTTCGCCACGGTCGCCTCCGCCGGTCGGGCGTCGAGACCGAAGCCGATCTGTCGCCCGCCCATCAGCTCGACATAGACCTGCGCCAGCAACTGCGCGTCGAGCAGCGCGCCGTGCAGCACCCGGCGGCTGCGATCGATGCCGAAGCGGCTGCACAGCGCATCGAGCGTGTGCTTGGCGCCCGGATGGCGGCTGCGCGCGATCGTCAGCGTGTCGACCATGCGCGTCAGGCAGATCGGATCGCGACCGCACTGGCCCAGTTCGCCGTTCAGAAAGCCGAAGTCGAAATTGGCGTTGTGCGCGATCAACGGGCTGTCGTCGAGAAAGGCGAGCAGGTCGTCGATCGCGGATTTGAACGCCGGTTTGTCGGCAAGGAACGCATCCGACAGGCCGTGCACCGCCTGCGCCTCGGCGGGCATCGGGCGGCCCGGATTGAAGTAGGCGTGGAATACGCGCCCCGTCTCGACCCGGTTCACCAGCTCGACACATCCGATTTCGACCAGTCGGTCGCCGTTGGAAAATTTCAGGCCGGTAGTTTCAGTGTCGAACACGATCTCACGCATGACGACCTTATCCGCCTTCGCCGCCCCCCAGGCAAGCGATCAGCGCGACGACCTGCGCCCGGGTCGCGTCCAATGTCGTGCCGGTGTCGATAACATGCTGCGCGCGCGCCCGCTTTTCCGCATCGGGCATCTGCGTCGCAAGGATCGCGGCGAACATCGACTCGGTCATGCCGCGGCGGGCGAGCACGCGGGCGCGCTGGATTTCCGGCGCGGCCGACACCACCGCCACCGCATCGCAGGTTGAGTCGCCGCCGGTCTCGTACAGCAGCGGTATGTCGAGCACGACCAATGGTGCGGTGGCGTGGTCGGCAAGAAAGTCCTGCCGCATGGCGGCCACCGCCGGATGCACGATCGCTTCCAGCCGCCGCCGCGCGTTGTCGTCGCCGAATACCGCTGCACGCAGCAACGGCCGGTCGATTCCGGCGGGGTCGGTCGTGCCGGGAAACGCCGCCTCGATCGCGGGCAACAGCGCGCCGCCCGGCCCCTGTAGCGCGCGAACGGCGGCGTCGGCATCGAACACCGGAACGCCGCAATCGCGAAACATCGTCGCGACCGTCGACTTGCCCATGCCGATCGAGCCGGTCAGACCGAGGCGAAAGGTCACGAAAGTCACACTAACAGCAGTTGCCGCAGTTCGTCGTCGCCTTCGCGGGGCGGGGCGGCGCCGAAGAACAGTTCGAACGCCAGTGCCGCCTGACCGACCAGCATCTCCAGACCGTCGACGGTGTCGAGGCTACGCTCATGTGCCTGTACAAGCAATGGGGTTTCGATCGGCGCATACACCGCGTCATATACCACGGCATCGTCGGGCAGGGGGGTCAGGTCGATCGTCAGCGGCGGCTGTCCGGTCATGCCGAGCGTGCTGGCATTGACCAGCAACCGTGCCGCCGGAACGGGGGCGGTAAGCGGAAGCGCCTCCCCCTTCAGGCCGAACCCGGCGAGCAGCGCGGCGGCTTTCAGCGGATTGCGGTTGAGAATCGTCACCCGGCCGACACCGAGTTTCGACAGTGCGAACAGGATCGCCCGCGCCGCGCCGCCCGCGCCGATCACGCATACCGGCTTGCCCGTAAGGTCCAGCCCGGCGATCGGCGCGTGGAACCCGGCGGCATCGGTGTTGGTGCCGATCCAGTCGCCATCCTGTCGGAATACGGTGTTGATCGCGCCGATCGAGCCGCGCACGTCGCCGGGATCGGCGACATGCTCCAGCGCGGCCAGCTTGTGCGGGACGGTCACGTTACAGCCGCGCCATGCCGGGTCGGTGCGGCGGGCCGCGAAATAAACGCCCAGTTCCGAAGGTTTCACGTGAAACGCGCGATACTCGGCATCCAGCCCCAGCCGGTCGAGCCAGAAGCGGTGGATCAGCGGCGATTTGGACTGGGCGATCGGGTCGCCGATCACCTCGGCATAGGGGGTCGTCATGCGATCAGTTTCCCGCGTTGCCGCAGATAGCGGGCGATTTCGAGCAAGGGCATTCCAAGGATCGTCCAGTGATCGCCGTCGATCCGATCAAACAACTGCACCCCCGGTCCCTCGATCCGGAAACAGCCGACGCACGCCGAGATGGCTGGCCATTCGGCGTCGAGATAGGTATCGATGAACGCATCCGACAATGGACGGACGGTCAATTTCGCGTGACCGACATGGCGCCAGATCGGTCGGCCATGTTCGACGATCACCGCCGCGCTGAACAGATCGTGCCGCCCGCCCGACATGGCGCGGAGATGCGCCGCCGCATCCTCGCGATCGACCGGCTTGTCGAGCAACGTGCCGTCGGTCAGTGCCACCACCGAATCTCCGCCCAGCACCATCGTGCCCGGTACGCGCGTGGCGGCGCGCATCGCCTTCAGTTCGGCCAGCGCGTCGGCAAGGTCGCGCGGCGAGAGCGCCTCGGCGATCAGCGCCACCTTGGCCGCTTCCTCGTCGAGTCCGCTGGGGATGGCATCGTGGACGATACCGGCGGCGGTGAGCATCGCGCGGCGCGACGCGCTGGTCGATGCGAGGACGAAACTCATGCGCGCGGTTCCTGTCGGCGTTCATTGGCGAGGGTGATGATCGCCGCCGCCGTTTCCTCGATCGACCGGCGCGTGACGTCGATCACCGGCCAGCCATTGTCGGCGAACATGCGGCGCGCGAACGACAATTCGCGCACGACCGCATCCTGTTCGACATAGTCGGTATCGGGCATCTGGTTGAGCGACAATAGCCGGTTGCGACGAATCGCGATCAGCCGGTCGGCACTGGTGGTCAGGCCGACGACCAGCGGATTTTGCAGCCGATAGAGGATTTCGGGCGGGGGGCTTTCGACCACGACCGGGATGTTCGCGGTCTTGAACCCGCGATTGGCGAGGTAGATCGAGGTCGGCGTCTTGGACGAACGCGATACGCCCGCCAGCACGATATCGGCCTCCTCCCAGTCTTCCGACGCGATGCCGTCGTCATGGGCGATGGTCCACTGGATCGCCTCGACCCGCGCGAAATAGGCGGCGTCGAGCGTGTGCTGCCGCCCCGGTCGTGCCTTTGCCTCCTGTCCCAACAGGACCGACAGCGCGTTGCTGACCGCGTCCATCGGCGCGACCGCGCGCAGGCCGAGCGCCGCGCACCGTCCCTCCAGCGTGCGGCGGATGGCCGGATTGACCAGCGTATAGAGCACCAGACCGGGGTTCACCGCGATCTCCGCAAGAATGCGTTCGAGATGGGTTTCCGAGCGTACCATCGGCCAGAAATGGCGCATGGTATCGACATCGTCGAACTGCGCCAGCGCCGCCTTGGCGATGTTTTCGAGCGTCTCGCCGGTGGAATCCGACAGCAGATGGAGGTGCAGGCGCATGTGGCTCCCTTGCGGACAAGCCTGTGGATAACTCGTGGCCGGGCGCTAGCGCAACTCGCCGCCGCCGCCAAGCTGTGGAGAACCACGGTTTCGCCCACAAGTTATCCACAGGTCAGACACAGGGGCCGATTTTATCCACAGGCTGTGGATAACGTGGACAAGTGAGTCCGAATCGTCGGACTCCCGTCGATTCACGAATGGTCAAGCTGTTGGCATTTCCGGCAATCCACCATAAGCCCCGTGACTCACTGCCCAACCACTTCCACCAGTTCTTTAGATTCTACTTCCTAGTTGTGGAGTTGCGACGTTGACGGATTATCGGCCGACAAAACCCCTGCTTCGGACATTGGCGGGGGAAAAACTGCCGGTCCCGCCGCTGTGGCTCATGCGACAGGCCGGGCGGTATCTTCCCGAATATCGCGCGTTGCGGGCGGCGAAGGGCGGGTTCCTCGACCTGGTGAACGACCCCGAGGCCGCGACCGAGGTGACGGTGCAGCCGCTGCGTCGCTTCGCCTTTGACGGCGCGATCCTGTTCAGCGACATCCTGATGGTCCCCAATGCATTGGGACAGGATCTGTGGTTCGAAACCGGGGAAGGGCCGCGACTGGCCCCCGAATTGCGGACCCGGGCGGCGATCGACGCGCTGGAGGCGCAACCCGCGATCCTCGATCCGGTCTATGCCACCGTTCGGGGTGTCGCGGCACAGTTGCCGTCCGCGACGACGTTCCTGGGCTTCGCAGGATCGCCATGGACGGTCGCCACGTACATGATCGCGGGCAAGGGCAGTCGGGAGCAGGCCGAGGCGCGGCGGCTCGCCTATGCCGATCCAGCGGCGCTCCAGACGCTGATCGACCGCATCGCCGACATGACGGTCGACTATCTCGCCGCGCAAATCGCGGCAGGCGTCGAGGCGGTGCAGTTGTTCGATAGCTGGTCGGGCAGTCTTGCCCCCGCCGAGTTCGAACGATGGGTGATCGCCCCGACCGCCCGTATCGTCGAACAACTGCGGGCGCGGATCGACGTGCCGGTGATTGGCTTTCCGAAGGGGGCGGGGGGCAAGCTCGCCGCCTATGCCCGTGAAACGGGAATCGATGCGATCGGGCTGGACGAGACAGTCGATCCCGACTGGGCGCACCGCGAACTGCCGCCCGGCCTGCCGGTACAGGGCAATCTCGATCCGTTGTTGCTGATCGCGGGCGGACCGGCGCTCGACGCCGGGGTCGACCGGGTGCTGACCGCGTTCGCGGATCGTCCGCATGTCTTCAATCTCGGCCACGGTATCCAGCAGGATACGCCGATCGCGCATGTCGAGCAGCTGGTGGCGCGGGTACGGCGATGACCGGGTTTCTGGGCAGCGCCTATCTCTGGGTGAAGGCGATCCATATCGTCTTCGTCATCTTCTGGATGGCCGGGCTGTTCATGTTGCCGCGCTATCTGGTGCATCATCAGGAAGGGCTGTCCGACCCGGCGGAACCGCGGCGCTGGGAACGGCGCGAGGCGCTGTTGCGGCGGATGATCCTGACGCCCGCGATGGTCATCGTGTGGGTGCTCGGACTGATGCTGGCGGCGAATGTCGGGTTGTTCGACGGCGGCGCGGGGCTGGGCTGGCTCCATGCGAAGCTGCTGCTGGTGGTGTTGCTGACCGGCTATCATGGCTGGGCGGTGGGCTATGCGCGCAAGCTGGCGGCGGGGCGACCGACGATGACGCCGCGCCAGTTGCGGTTGCTGAACGAGGTGCCCGCGCTGGCGATTTTTGCCATCGTGGTGCTGGCGGTGGTGAAGCCGTTCTGACCGGCGGGCGCACGTCCGCCGCTTGACTCGAACCGTCCCCGCGCCTACCTCCGCCGCATTGGTGCCCGGTCCTCGGTGCGCCTGTCCCAGCCGCTTGTGTCCGCGTTTCCGCCGACCCAGCCCTTTTACCGCTGACCTGGACCTCCCCCGATGCACCTGAAAGATTTAAAGAAGCACGCCCCCGCCGAACTCGTGTCGATGGCCGAGGAACTGGGCGTCGAAGGCGCGTCGACGATGCGCAAGCAAGACCTGATGTTCGCGATCCTGAAGGCGCGCGCCGAAAATGGCGAGCAGATCATGGGCGTGGGCACGATCGAAGTGCTGCAGGACGGCTTCGGCTTCCTGCGTAGCCCCGAAGCGAATTATCTCGCCGGACCGGACGACATCTATATTTCCCCGAACCAGGTCCGCAAGCACGGGCTGCGTACCGGCGACACGGTCGAAGGCGAAGTCCGCGCACCCAAGGACGGCGAGCGGTATTTCGCGCTGACCAAGCTGGTATCGGTGAACTTCGACGATCCCGATGCGGTGCGGCACCGGGTCAATTTCGACAATCTCACGCCGCTCTATCCCGAGCGCAAACTGACGCTCGACCAGCTCGACCCGACGATCAAGGACAAGTCGGCGCGGGTGATCGACATCATCAGCCCGCAGGGCAAGGGCCAGCGGACGCTGATCGTCGCTCCGCCGCGCGTCGGCAAGACCGTCATGTTGCAGAACATGGCCAAGGCGATCACCGACAATCATCCCGAAGTGTTCCTGATCGTGCTGCTGATCGACGAGCGGCCCGAGGAAGTGACCGACATGCAGCGCAGCGTGAAGGGCGAGGTGATCTCCTCGACCTTCGACGAACCGGCGCAGCGTCACGTGCAGGTTGCCGAAATGGTGATCGAGAAGGCCAAGCGGCTGGTCGAGCACAAGAAGGACGTCGTGATCCTGCTCGACAGCATCACCCGTCTGGGGCGCGCGTACAACACCGTGGTGCCGTCGTCGGGCAAGGTGCTGACCGGCGGTGTCGACGCCAATGCGCTCCAGCGGCCCAAGCGCTTCTTCGGCGCGGCGCGCAACATCGAGGAAGGCGGGTCGCTGTCGATCATCGCCACCGCGCTGATCGATACCGGCAGCCGCATGGACGAAGTGATCTTCGAAGAGTTCAAGGGCACCGGCAACTCCGAAATCGTGCTGGATCGCAAGGTCGCGGACAAGCGCATCTTCCCGGCGCTCGATGTCGGCAAGTCGGGGACCCGCAAGGAAGAACTGCTGGTCGACAAGACCAAGCTGTCGAAGATGTGGGTGCTGCGTCGTATCCTGATGCAGATGGGCACGATCGACGCGATGGAGTTCCTGCTCGACAAGATGAAGAATTCGAAGACCAACGAAGACTTCTTCGACAGCATGAATCAGTGATCGACGGCGGCAGGCGACACGCTGTCGCCTGACTCGCCTCGATCCGGCCGGCGGGATGCAATCCCGACCGACGACAGGGGCTTCGCCCATGTCCGCCCAGCACGAAACGCCGCGCGTTCCCCCCGGAACGCGCGGCGTTCTCGCATTCCGGCGCATTCGCCCCTATCCTGACCATAACAACCAGAGGGGAATGCCATGAAGATCAACGTCGAAGTCGAATGCACCCCGGAGGAAGCGCGCCGCGCGATGGGGCTTCCCGATTTCACGCCGGTGCATGAACGCTATGTCGCGATGCTGACCGATACGATGGAAAAGGGTGCCAGCCCCGAATTGCTCGATCAGATGATGAAGAGCTGGGCGCCGATGGGCGAGGCCGGAATGACCTTCTGGCGCAAGATGTTCGAGACGGCGGGGCGTGGCGGCTGAGGTGGGCGACACGATCTTTGCGGTGTCGAGCGGCCGCCCGCCTGCTGCGATCGCGGTATTGAGGATATCGGGAACGGGCGCGATGGACGCCGCGACCGCGCTGGTCGGCCGCTTGCCACCGGCGCGGCGTGCGGCTGTCCGACCTGTGTATAACCCTGTGGATAACTTGTTGCTCGACCGTGGATTAGTGTTGGTATTTCCCGGCCCGGCCACGGCGACCGGCGAAGATCTGGTGGAATTACACCTACATGGCGGACGCGCGGTCGTTGCCGGAGTCGAGCGGGCGTTATCCGGGTTGCCGGGGCTGCGTCCGGCCGAACCGGGGGAATTTACCCGCCGCGCGCTGCTGCATGGCCGGATCGACCTGACCGAAGCGGAAGGTCTCGCCGATCTTCTTTCCGCGGAAACCGAGGCGCAGCGTCGCGCCGCGATCGAGACCAGCGGTGGTGGGTTGCGTCGCCGCGTCGGCGAATGGGCTGAACGCGCGCTCGCCTTGTCCGCGACGATCGAGGCGCTGCTCGATCATGCCGACGAAGATGACGTCGATGCGGGCGACGCGGTGGTCGACCGGGTTCGTATCGGTGCGGCCGCGCTGGCAGAGGCGATCGACGCCGTGCTGGCCGCCCCGCCGGTCGAACGGCTCCGCGACGGGGTTCGCGTCGTGCTGGCCGGGCCGCCCAATGCCGGCAAGTCGACGTTGCTCAATGCGCTGGTCGATCGCGACGCAGCGATCGTGTCGCCGATCGCCGGGACGACGCGCGACCGGATCGAGATACCGATAGTGCGGGATGGGATCGCGTGGCTGTTCGTCGACACCGCGGGGCTGCGCGAGGCGACCGATGACCCGGTCGAACGTGTCGGCATCGATCGCGCAAGCGAGTCGATCGCGACCGCCGATATCGTGGTGTGGCTTGGCGACGATGTGCCGCCGGTCGGGACGAAGGTGGTTCCGATCCATGCGCGGGCCGATGTTGCCGGCCGACCCGCGCCCATCGACCGGATCGCGGTGTCGGCCGCGACCGGGACGGGACTGGATCAATTATGGACCATGCTGGCGGCGGAAGCGCGGGCGATGCTGCCGAAGGTCGACGATCTCGCGCTCAACCGACGACAGCGGACGCACGCTGGCGAAGCGGCGGCGGCGCTGCACCGTGCGGGGCGGCAGGACGACCCGCTGTTGATCGGCGAGGAACTACGCTATGCGCTGGCCGGGTTCGCGGCGCTGACCGGCGTTCGCGCGACCGAAGCGATGCTCGACACCCTGTTCGGGCGCTTCTGTATCGGGAAATGATGTTCCACGTGGAACGATGACACATGAACTATGATGTAGTGATTGTCGGTGGCGGGCACGCCGGAACCGAAGCCGCCGCCGCCGCCGCCCGTCGTGGCGCGACCACCCTGCTGATCGATTTCGATCCGACGCGGATCGGGGCGATGTCGTGCAACCCCGCGATCGGCGGGCTGGGCAAAGGCCATATCGTCCGCGAGATCGACGCGCTTGACGGTCTGATGGCGCGTGCGGCCGATGGTGGCGCGATTCATCACCGGATGCTCAACCGCAGCAAGGGATCGGCGGTGCAGGGTCCACGCGTGCAGGCGGATCGGGTGCGCTATGCAGCGACGGTCCGACGGTTGCTGGCACATCCGAAGCTGACGATCATGGCGGGCGATACCGTCGCGTTACGGGTCGAAGGGGAGCGCGTCACCGGGGTCGAACTCAGTGACGGTAGCGTGATCGGTGCGAGCGCGGTAGTGCTGGCGACGGGCACGTTCCTTGGCGGCACCATGTTCCGGGGCGACGAACGCGCCATCGGCGGGCGGGTCGGCGAGCGGGCAGCAACGCGGTTGGGTCAGCAGTTGCGCGACCTGTCGCTGCCGATCGCGCGACTGAAGACCGGGACACCACCCCGGCTGGATGGCCGGACGATCGACTGGGCGGCCTTGCCCGAACAGCCGTCCGATGCCGATGTCTGGACGATGTCGCCGCTGTCCGATCCGGCGGCGCGCCTGCCGCAACTGGCCTGTGCGATCGCGCGGACCAACGACCGGACGCATGATATCATCCGCGCCGGGCTGGATCGCTCGCCGCTCTTTTCCGGTTCGATCGAAGGGCGGGGGCCGCGCTATTGTCCGTCGATCGAGGACAAGGTGCACCGCTTCGGCGACCGGGACGGGCATCAGATATTCCTCGAACCCGAAGGGCTGGACACGCATCTGGTCTATCCCAATGGGGTGTCGACGTCGCTGCCGACCGATGTGCAGGAAGCGATGCTGCGCAGCGTCGCCGGGCTGGAGCAGGTCGAGATCGTCACGCCGGGCTATGCGGTCGAATATGATTATATCGATCCGCGTGCGCTGGATGCGACGCTGGGCTTGCGCGCGTTGGGCGGGCTGTACTTCGCCGGGCAGATCAACGGCACGACCGGCTATGAAGAAGCGGGCGGGCAGGGGCTGGTGGCGGGGGCCAACGCCGCCGCCGAAGCGCGTTCGATCGCGCCGCTGATCCTCGACCGGGCATCCAGCTATATCGGGGTGATGATCGACGATCTGGTGTTGCAGGGCGTGTCGGAGCCGTACCGGATGATGACGGCGCGGGCCGAATATCGGCTGCGGTTACGGTCCGACAACGCCACCACGCGGCTGAGCGAAATCGGGGCCGCGGCGGATCTGCTTGGGGAAGCGCGTCTTGCCTATGTCGCGGATCGGGCCGAGCGGCGCGCGGCGCTGCTTCCCGCGATCGAACGCCGCTATGCCGCCGGGCAGTTGCAGGCGAATGGTGCGGCGGTTGTCGGGACAGATACCCGGACCGGATCGGCGTGGTTGCAGGTGCATGGCGTGACGCCCGGTCATTTGGGTATCACCGCACCGGCCGATGATGTGCTGGCCGAACTGGTCGAGGATGCGCGTTATGCGCCGTATCTCGAACGGCAGTCGGACGAACTGGCGGCGGCGCGGGCGGACCATGTCGCGCTGCCCGATGGCTTTCCGTTCGCGGCCGTACCCGGTCTGTCGAACGAGATGATCGAGCGGCTGACCGCCGCCGCGCCAGAGACGCTGGCGGCGGCAGGGCGGATACAGGGCGTGACCCCGGCGGCGCTCGTCGCGATCCTGTTGCACCATCGCGCGAAGGTAGCGGCATGACCGAGGACGACGCACGGGCGTGGATCGTCGAACGGTTCGGTGCGGCGCGAACCGACCGGCTGGCGCGGTTCGCCGATCGGATCGTCGCCGAGACCCCGCATCAGAACCTGATCGCGGCATCGACGGTCGATCAAATCTGGCACCGGCACATCCTCGATTCCGCGCAACTGGTGCCGCTGACGGAGGGGGCCGGGGCAGGAGAGTGGGTCGACATCGGGTCGGGTGCGGGCTTTCCCGGTATCGTGGCGGCGATCCTGACCGACCGGCGCGTGGTGCTGGTCGAGCCGCGGGGGAAGCGCGCGACCTTGCTGACCGGGATCGCCGAGGAACTGGGCCTGTCGAACGTGGTGGTGCATCAGGCCAAGATCGAGCGACTGGTCGATGGTCCACCCGCCGCGATCGTGACGGCCCGCGCGGTCGCGAAGCTCGGCGTGATATTCGACATCGGTTATCGGCATATAAACGATGATACGATATGGGTGTTGCCGAAAGGACGTTCCGCCGCCGAGGAACTGGCCGAGGCACAGGCCGAATGGCGCGGAACGTTTCACGTGGAACACAGCATCACCGATCCGACATCGTCGATCGTGATCGCGCGGGGAGTGCGACGGAAATGATTTGCATCGCCATCGCCAATCAGAAGGGCGGCGTGGGCAAGACCACCACCGCGATCAATGTCGGCACCGCGCTGGCGGCGACCGGGCTGGAAGTTTTGATCCTCGACCTCGATCCGCAGGGCAATGCATCGACCGGTCTGGGTATCGGTCGCAACAATCGTGAATTCTCGACCTACGACCTGCTGGTCGGCGACATGATGCTGAACGAGGCGGTGATCCCGACCAGCGTCCCGCGCTTGTCGATCGTCCCTGCCACGGTCGATCTGTCGGGGGCGGAGATCGAACTGATCGAGTTCGAGGCGCGCACGCACCGGCTGGATCGCGTGGTCGAGGCGAGCGGCGGGAAGTGGGATGTGATCCTCGTCGATTGCCCGCCCTCGCTGGGGTTGCTGACGATCAACGCGATGGTCGCGAGCCATGCGCTGCTGGTCCCGCTGCAATGCGAGTTCTTCGCGCTGGAGGGGCTGAGCCAGTTGCTGAGTACCGTCGAGCGGATACGCGGGCGGTTCAATCCGGGGCTGTCGATCCTTGGCGTGGTGCTGACCATGTACGACCGTCGCAATCGCCTGACCGATCAGGTGTCCGATGACGTGCGCGCGGTGCTGGGCAAGGTGGTGTTCGACACGGTGATCCCGCGCAACGTGCGCCTGTCCGAAGCGCCGAGCCACGGGTTGCCTGCGCTGATCTATGATTATCGCTGCGCCGGGTCGGAAGCGTATATCGCGCTGGCACGCGAAGTGATCCAGCGCTTGCCGAAACTGGCGGAGGCAGCATGACCGAATCGACTGCATCGCGTCGGCCCCGCGCCGGTCTGGGCCGGGGTCTCAGTTCGCTGTTCGGCGATACCGAGGGGGAGGCACCGACTGGTCGCGGACCCGCGCCGCAAAGCGGCATCCGTCAATTGCCGATCACCGCGCTGACGCCGTTGCCGGGACAGCCACGCCGGTTCTTCGACGAAGCGGCGCTGGACGAGCTGGCGGAATCGATCGCGGCGCGTGGCGTGATCCAGCCGATCGTGGTCCGTCCGCACGGCAAGGGATATCAGATCGTCGCGGGCGAACGCCGCTGGCGTGCCGCACAGCGCGCCCGGCTGCACGAGGTGCCGGTGGTTGTCCGCGACCTGACCGATGCCGAGACGATGGAAATCGCGCTGGTCGAAAATATCCAGCGCCGCGATTTGACCGCGATCGAGGAGGCGGAAGGATATCGCCGCCTGATCGACGAGTTTGGTCATACCCAGGACGTGCTGGCGCATCTGGTCGGCAAGTCGCGAAGCCATGTCACCAATTTGTTGCGGCTGCTCGACCTGCCGCGTCCGATTCAGGAGATGGTGGGCGATCAGCGGCTGACGATGGGGCACGCCCGCGCGCTCATCAACGTGCCCGATCCGCAGGCGCTGGCCGAGCGCGTGGTGGCCAAGGGATTGTCGGTGCGCGAGGTCGAAAGACTGGCGCGCGCCGTGCGCAACCCGGACGCTCCGGTTCGCGAAAAGGCCGAGCGCCGTGACCCGACAGCGAACGGCAGCGACGAGGCGACCGATGCCGACCTGCGCGCGCTGGAGCGGCAACTGGGCGACGTGCTGGGCCTAAAGGTGCAGATCGGGCATGGCGATAAGGGTGGGACGATCACCATCGGCTATTCCACGCTGGGACAGCTCGACATGGTGTGTCAGCGACTGAGCGGCGAACTGATCTGATCGTGTCGACGGCCCGGCGGTTACGCCGCCGGGACCGCCATCAACCGCGAGAGTTGCTGGCGGAAGCGGGTGAGGGCGTTGCCCGATAGCTGCTGGACGCTGGAGAAGGATACCGAGCGCGGGTTCACCGGTACGCCGTTCCGCCACAGTTCGTAATGCAGGTGCGGTCCGGTCGAAAGGCCGGTCGAGCCGACATAGCCGATCACCTGTCCACGTGTGACGCGGGTTCCGGCGCGGACGGCGATACGGCTCATATGCCCATATCCGGTGGCAAGGCCGCTGCCGTGTGCCAGCTTCACGAAATTGCCGTAGCCGCCATGTCGGCCCGCCGCCGCGACGACGCCGTCGGCAGCGGCCCGGATCGGTGCGCCATAGGGGGCGGCGAAATCCATGCCCTTGTGCAGGCGGCGAAAGCCCAGCACCGGATGGACCCGCCAGCCGAAGCTGGACGAGATGCGTGCCGCAACCGGAGCGGCCATCGCGCCGCGTCGTTCGCCGATCCCGCGATGGTCCAGCCACTCGGTGCGACCGCCTTCTTCCCACCGGACGAGGCGGACATCGCGACGTCCGGCCAGTCCGGCATAAAGCAGCTTGCCGAGTTGCACTTCGCCGGTCGCCGCGCGCGCCTGTTCGACGATCAGGTCGAAGCGGTCGTTCCCGCCGACCTGTGTCAGCGGCAGGACTGCGGACAGGGATTTGAGATAGGTTTCGACCGCGGCTGCAGGTGCACCGGCGGCGCGGATCGTGCGATACAGGCTAGTACCCACACGCCCCTGAATCCGTAACGGACGGTGATCGATCGCAATCGGCATGGCGTTCACGTGGAGCATCCCGCCTTCGCGAACGACTTCCAGGGCGAGATCGAATTTCGCGCGAAAGGACAGGTGTTCGAGCGGCCTTGCTTCGGATCGGGATGCCCGACGGCCGAGCGTGATGTCCAACCGGGTGCCGGATGCCAGTTCGGAAGGATCAACCCGGCCTGCCACCATCGTCGCCACGCGCGCAGCTTCCGCGGGGGCGACCCCGGCACGTTGCAAGGCACTGGCCATGCCGCTGCCGAGGGTCGCGGTCGCCTGAAGGATCGGGCGTTCCGGCGTGTCGCTCAACACCCGCACGCCTGACGTGGCTGCCACGCGCGTTCCACTGTTGGCACCGAGGGCGCTGGCACCGAAGGAAAGGCTCCTCGCTTCCGCTCGCGCGCTGTCATCCTGCGGTGCCGGGACGGCACCGATGATCGGACGACCGATATCGGGTGAGAGCGACCATATCCCGGCGCATAGCGCTACACAGCTCGCCATCCCCCGAAACCAAGTGCGCGATCCGATCGCCGCGCCCAGATCGGGGGTCCAGTCGATCGCGGCAAGACGGTCGTGCCAGTCGGCGATACGCGGTGCGGCAAGGATCGGCGCGCGTCCGGTACGCAGCGCGCTGGTGCCGCCCGCCAGTTCCACGCCATGATCGGTGTTCAGGAACAACCGTTCGGACTCCCCGTCGACGACCGTCCGAACCGGTCGTGCCCGTTCCCCCTGTAAATCGCGAGGGTTAAAGTCAAATGAAGCCGCGCCGAAGGTTCCATCGGTTGCGACCAATAGTCGCTGTCATGCGACCGGGCGATTACAGAAGCGTATCCAATTAAACCCGTTGCGTACGCGGCGTCGACACCCGATGTTGTCGAAGCAATGAGCCAGTTCGCGCGTAGTCCGGTCACGGCAGTGCTGGGACCGACCAATACCGGCAAGACCTATCTCGCGATCGAGCGGATGTGCGGTCATGCGTCGGGTATGATCGGCTTTCCGCTGCGATTGCTGGCGCGCGAGAATTACGACCGTGTCGTCGCGATGAAGGGTGTCGAGAATGTCGCGCTCGTCACCGGCGAGGAACGCATCGTTCCGCCCAAGGCGCGCTGGTTCCTGTGTACCGCGGAATCGATGCCGCTGGAGCGCGAGACGGCGTTCGTGGCGCTGGACGAGGCGCAATTGGGTGCGGATCCCGAACGCGGCCATGTGTTCACCGACCGGTTGTTGAGGGCACGTGGACGCGAGGAGACGATGATCCTCGGTTCCGACGCATTGCGACCGATGGTCCGTGCGCTGGTCAAGGATGCCGAGATCATCGGGCGACCGCGCTTCTCGACGCTGAGCTATGCCGGCGCTCGCAAATTGTCGCGCCTGCCGCGTCGGTCGGCGATCGTCGCGTTCTCGGCGGAGGAAGTCTATGCGGTGGCGGAGGCGATCCGCCGGATGCGTGGCGGTGCCGCCGTGGTGATGGGCGCATTGTCGCCGCGCACCCGGAATGCGCAGGTACAGATGTTCCAGTCGGGCGAGGTCGATTACCTCGTCGCGACCGACGCGATCGGTATGGGGCTGAACCTCGACGTCCAGCATGTCGCCTTCGCCTCGCTCCGCAAGTTCGACGGACGGCGGCAGCGACGACTGACCGTGGCGGAGATGGCCCAGATCGCCGGGCGTGCCGGGCGGCATCATCAGGACGGGACGTTCGGTGCGTTGGTCGATGACGGCCCGAACGCCTTTACCCCGGAGGAGGTGCTGGCGGTGGAGGGGCATCATGTGCCTCCACTGGAACGGATGTACTGGCGCAGCGGCGATCCCGACTTTTCCAGCATCGATGCGCTGGTCGCCAGCCTTGAGGAACGGCCGCAGCATCCGGTGCTGACCGCCGCGCCCGAAGCGATCGACCTGATTGTGCTGAAGCGGCTGGCCGAGGAGGATTGGGTACGCGCCCGCACGCGATCCCCGGCGATGGTCCGGCGGCTATGGTCGGCCTGTGGGGTGCCCGATTTTCGCAAGCTGGGCCCGGACCCGCATTCGCGCTTCGTCGGACGGATCTTCGGGCATCTGAGCGAAGGGGCGGGGCATCTGCCGCACCAATGGTTCGCCGACGAACTACAACGGCTCGATCATGTCGGTGGCGATGTCGAGACGATCGCCGGGCGGATCGCGGCGGCGCGAAGCTGGGCCTATATCGCGCATCGGGCCGACTGGTTGCTCGATCCCGAACATTGGGCGGCACGGACGCGCGGGGTCGAGGAAAAGCTGTCGGACGCATTGCACGATCGGTTGCGCCAGCGCTTCGTCGATCAGCGGACGACGGTGTTGCTGCGGCGGATCGGGGCAGGGGCCGCCGATCTGCCGGTCGATGTCGCGGATGATGGGGCGGTCAGTGTCGATGGTCACGCGATCGGGCGGCTGACCGGATTCCGGTTCGAGGTGTCGCCCGACACCCGCGTGGCCGACAAGCGTCTGCTGATATCCGCCGCTGAAAAGGGGCTGGTCGGCGAACTGGCGAAGCGTGGTGCGGAATTAGCGGTGGCCGCCGATATCGAATTGTCGCTGACCGCCGAACCCGGCGCGTCTCCGATGCTGCTGTGGAGTGGATTGCCGGTAGCGACACTGACCGCCGGACCCACGCTCGATCGTCCGGCGGTGACGCTGGATCGCAGCCTGAACGTCCTCGACCGCACGGCGCAGGGCCGGGTACGCGATCGGCTGACGGCATGGGTACAGGATCAGACGCAGCGGCGGGCGCCGACACTGGCCGCGCTGGCGACGCTGGCACGTGATCCGAACGCCAGCGGTGCGTTGCGGGCGGTGGCCGCCGCATTGACCGAGGTGGGTGGCATCGCGCCACGTGCCGGGTTCGATACGATGCTGGCCCCGTTGGAGGGCGACGACCGCCGGCGTTTGCGCAAAGCGGGTATTACCATCGGGACGCTCGACCTGTTCGATGCGCGGCTGTTTCGTCCGGCGGCGGCGCGATGGCGGGGGGCGCTGTTGGCGGCGCGGGACGGGCAGCCGGTGGAAACACTGGCCCCCGATGGCGCGGCGGTGTTGTCGGCGGGGCAGGGGGCGTGGGGCTATCGACGGTTGGGTGCGCAGGCGGTGCGGGTCGATCTGGTCGAGCGTCTGGCCCGGGGGGCGCATGATGCCAGACGGGGTAATGCACCGTTCGCGACCGATCCGGCGCTGGCGACGTCGCTCGGCCTGAAACCGGATACGGTTGCGCGGTTGATGGCGCAGCTTGGGTTCCGAGCGAGTGCGCCGGTCGATGACGTGCCGCATTGGCGGTGGCGAGGGATGCCACGCCCGGTTGCGCCGCCCCCCCGTCCGATCGCGGCGCGTCCGGGCAATGCCTTTGCCGCGCTGGCGGCGTTGACCACCGGGCGCTGAATGGCCAGCGGTTCGCCCGTGCCGACGATGCGGCTCGACCGCTTCCTGTGGCACGCCCGGCTGGCCAAGACCCGCAGCGCGGCACAGGCGATCGCTGAACGCGGCCTGTTGCGGATCGACGGGCGACGGATCGACCGGGCGCATTGCCCGGTACGGGTGGGCATGATCCTGGCCTTTCCACTGAACGGACAGGTCCGCATCCTGCGGGTCGAGGCGTTGCCGACGCGGCGTGGGCCACCGGCGGAGGCGCGCGCCCTATATACGCTACTGGAACCTGCAAGGTTTAGCCCCGTTGACGAGTCGGTTTCCCCGGCATAACGCGGGGTCGAAATCCCACCGGAGCTGTTCGACCAATGACCTACGTCGTCACCGACGCCTGCATTCGCTGCAAGTACATGGACTGTGTCGAAGTGTGCCCGGTCGATTGCTTCTATGAGGGCGAGAACATGCTCGTCATCAACCCCAGCGAGTGCATCGATTGCGGCGTATGCGAGCCGGAATGTCCGGCCGAAGCGATTCTGCCCGACACCGAAAGCGGGCTGGAGCAGTGGCTGGAGTTGAACAACACCTTCTCCGCGCAATGGCCCAACGTCACGCGCAACGCGAACCAGACGCCGCCGGATGCCGATGCGTTCAAGGGCGTCGACGGCAAGTTCGACAAGTATTTCTCGGCCGAGCCGGGCGCGGGCGACTGAGGTCACCGCGTTTCACGTGAAACACGCTGTGCCGCCCGCCGATATCGGCGGGCGAACGTGGTTGGCATTGACGCTGGTAATTTTGTTACCGTGATGGTATAAGAGGGTCAGACGGAGGCATTTCAAAACGCCCCGCCCGGAGACCACCTCTAGCAACGCCCCGTGTCATGATCGTTCGTCGGATACCCCAGTCGGTTCCGGACAAGGACATGACCGTATCGGGCGGCGACCACGGAAAGGTTACCAATGGCTGCCAAGGCATTGTCCTTCGATGTCGGCGATTATGTCGTGTACCCCAAGCACGGCGTCGGCCGTGTGATCGAACTCCAGCGTAGTGAGATCGCTGGCATGCAACTCGAACTTTATGTCCTTCGCTTCGAGAAAGAGCGGATGACGTTGCGCGTTCCGACCAACAAGGCGGAAAGCGTCGGCATGCGCAAGCTGTCGTCCGACAAGACGATGCGCGAAGCCATGGAGACGCTGAAGGGCAAGCCCAAGGTCAAGCGGACCATGTGGTCGCGTCGTGCGCAGGAATATGAAGCGAAGATCAATTCGGGCGATCTGGTATCGATCGCCGAAGTGGTCCGCGACCTGTTCCGTGCCGACGACCAGCCCGAGCAGAGCTATTCCGAGCGTCAGATTTTCGAAGCGGCCGCCAGTCGGCTCGCCCGCGAACTGGCCGCGATGGAGCAGGTCGACGAGCCGAAGGCGCTGGAGCGGATCGTCGAAATCCTGCGTGAGGCCGCTGTGATCTATAACAAGGAAAAGACCGCCGCCTGATCCGGGCGACGATCCGATCCATACCGAAAGGGGCGGCTGGCAACAGTCGCCCCTTTTCTGTTGGCGGTAACCGGCAACAGGTGTACCACTCTACCAACACACAAGGGGAGTGACATGATGCGGATCGCGATACTGGCCTGTCTCCCACTGGCGGCCTGCAACATCGGTGCCGCCGCGAACGGCGATGCGGTGGCAGTATCCGGGACGGGCACGGCACGCACCTTTGCGGCGCGTGATTTTTCCTCCGTCGATTTGCGCGGCGGCGACACCGTGAACATCACCGCCGGGCCGGAATATGCCGTTCGCGCGGAGGGCGATCCCGACATGCTCGACCGCCTCGATATCCGGCGTGACGGCACGACGCTGCGGATCGGTCGACAATCGGGCATTTCCGTCCGCAGCACGCCGGTCCGGATTCAGGTCACGATGCCCGCGATCCATCAGGCAACCGTTGCCGGGTCGGGCGACCTCCTGATCGATCGGGTGCGTGGGGATTTCGCGGGTACGGTCGCGGGATCGGGGGACATGAAGATCGCAGTGTTGAACGGTGGAACGACGACGTTCGACGTCGGCGGTTCCGGGTCGATCGTCGCGGCGGGCACGGTCGACCGCCTGTCATTGTCGGTTGCGGGATCGGGCGATATCGACGCGTCCCGGTTGCGGGCGACGGGGGCCGACGTATCGATCGCCGGATCGGGAGATGTCATGGCGGACGTGACCGGGCCGGCGACGGTATCGATGGTCGGATCAGGCTCGGCGACGCTGGGACGGGGGGCTCGCTGCACGGTTTCCAGAGCCGGATCGGGTAAAGTACGGTGCGGATGAAGCATCATGGGTGACGTCATCAACCTGAACCGCGCGCGCAAGGTCCGGGCAAAGGCGGATCGGACGGTCGACGCCGCCGCCAACCGGGCGAAGTTCGGGCGGACGAAGGCGGAGAAGGCGACCGATGCGGCGGAGCTGGCCCGTACCACCGCCACGCTGGACGGCGCGAAGCGGGAAGAGTGACCTATCCCAGCCCGAAGGCGACCGCCGTCCAATAGGTCGCACCTGCCGCGACATAGGCCAGCGCAAACAGATAGCCGATCATCACCGCAGGCCATTTCCAGCCATTGGTCTCCCGCCGCGCGACCGCGATGGTCGACAGACACTGTGGCGCGAACACGAACCATGCGAGAAAGGCGAGCGCGGTGGCAAGGCTCCAGCGATCGTGCAGCCGCCCGCCCAGTTCCTGCGCGCCCTGATCCTCGTCTTCGGCATCGATCGAATAGACGGTCTGCAACGCCGACACCGCGACTTCCCGCGCCGCCATCGCCGGGATGACCGCCAGCGACATTTCATGATTGAAGCCGATCGGTCGCAGCACGACTTCCAGTCCCGACGCGATTCGCCCGGCAACCGAATATTCGGATTGCTTCACCCCCGCCGGCGCGACCGGGAAGGACGCCAGCAGCCACAGCGCGACCGTCACGCCCATAATCATCGTCCCCGCACGGCGCAGGAACACATAGGCGCGCTGCCACAGCCCGATCGCGACGTCGCGGAGTGAGGGGAGTTGATAGCGGGGCAACTCCATCAGGAATCCGCCGCCGACGCCCTTGGTCGCGGTACGGCGCAGCACGAACGCGGCGACGACCGCGCCGACGATGCCGGTCAGGTACAGGATCAGCAGCACCAGCCCCTGTAACCCGACGCCGGGGATCACCTGTCGCGCCGGAATGAACGCACCGATGATGACGGCATAGACCGGCAGGCGCGCCGAACAGGTCATCAGCGGTGCGATCAGGATAGTGGTCAGCCGCTCTCTTGGGTCGTCGATCGACCGGGTCGCCATGATGCCGGGAATGGCGCAGGCGAACGACGACAGCAACGGGATGAACGCCCGCCCCGACAGGCCGACGCCGCTCATCAACCGATCCATCAGGAACGCGGCGCGGACCATATATCCCGATGCTTCGAGCAACAGGATGAACAGGAACAGGATCAGAATCTGCGGCAGGAACACGACCACCGATCCGACGCCGTTAATGATTCCTTCGACCAGCAGGTCGCGGAGGAAATTGGCGGGGAGGGTAGCGACGGCGGTTTCGGCCAGCCATCCTTGCGCGCTCTCGATCCAGCCGATCGGCGATTCGGACCAACTGAACACCGCCTGGAACATCACGAACAGGATCGTCAGCAGGAGCAATGGCCCCAACACCGGATGCAGCGCGACGCGATCGACGCCGTGGGTGAAGGCGCGCATCCGCGGTTGTTCGACCACGGCGACGCGGGCGATCCGCCGCGCCTCGCGCTGGAAAACGCGGATATCGGTTTCGACCGTCGGCGTCGCGGCGGGTGCGGGTGCGGCGAGGATATCGCCCAGCGCGGCGCGCAACTCGTCCAGCCCACGCTTGCGGACCGCGACCGTCGCCACCACCGGCAGGCCCAGTTCGGCGGACAGCGCGGCCAGATCGATATGCAGCCCGTCGCGGGTCGCCATGTCGATCATGTTGAGCACCAGCACCATCGGCCGGTCGAGCGACTTCAATTGCAGCACGAAGCGAAGATGGTTGTCGAGGTTGGTAGCATCGGCGACCACGACCAGCGCATCGGGCAGGCGTTCGCCGCTTTGCCGCCCCAGGACCACGTCGCGCGTGACCGCTTCGTCGGGGCTGGACGGATCGAGGCTGTAGGTGCCGGGCAGGTCGACCAGTTCGACCGGACGGCCATCGGCCAGCGCGAGGCGGCCCGAATGGCGTTCGACGGTGACGCCGGGATAATTGCCGACCTTTTGCCGCGCGCCGGTCAGCGCGTTGAACAATGCAGTCTTGCCGGCATTGGGATTGCCGACCAGTGCAACCAGCGGTGCTGCGTTCACGTCGGAAGCGGCCGTCAGCCCGCGCTCGGCGCGACGCGGATCGCCCCGGCGACATGCGAACGCAACGCCACGGTCATCCGTCCGATACGACAGGCGACCGGGCCGCCCCCCAGCATCGCGCGGTGCAGCAATTCGATATCGACGCCCTCATCGAGGCCAAATTCACGCAACCGCCGCGCCTCGCTGACAGAAAGCCGGTCCCAGTCGACCGACGCGACGGTCGCAGGCTGCGATCGGGCAAGATGGGCAAGCGTGGAAATCGGGGAGCGCATTGCGACTAATTATCAATAACGTTCGTCCAAGGAAAGCGGATTCTCTGATTCTGCGTCAGACCGCCGGATATCGCAGCCGGCCGATGAAGCGCGACAGGCTGATCCGCCGCTCGGGGTCGCGCGAGGCGAGGAACCGCCCCTTGGCCTTCTCGAACCGCATGATTCCGTCGATCCGGCGACCGAGGAACGCACGGGTATCGGCATGGCCACCGCTCTCGTCGTCGAGGAACACCGCGATCGTCGCGCCATAGACCCCGCCGAGCATCGCCCGCTTGGTGTAATGATTGTAATCGGTCGCGGTATCGCCCGCCAGCCGCCACATCAGGTCGACCGTCCGCCACCCCAGCCGGGTGGCGCGGGCGACGTTGCGCGGCATGGCAAGGATCGCCAGCGCGCGCCGCAGCGACTCCCGCTCGCCCGCCACCGCCGCCAGCCGCGCTTCGACCAGTGCGGTGATCCGCTCGCGAATCTTCATCGCCGACAGGCGATCGGCGGGCAGCGCCTCGATCATCCGGCGATCGATGTCGGCGAACCATGCATCGATCGTCGCCACCGGCCCGTCGGCAAAGGCCAGCGCCGCGACATCGGTATCGGCGCCGAACGTCTTTGCCGCCGCCGTCACGGCGGCCATCGACCAGCCGTCGAACGCCGCATTCGCCGCGATCAGCGGGGCGAGTGCGGCGCGCAGTTCGTCGAGCGTCAGATCGGCAGGGGCCAGCGGAGTCGTCGCATCGTCCATCATACCCTCTAGGTAGGCGGGCGGACGCCGCCGCACCAGCCCCGGCGGAACCTTGCGGCCTGCCCACGGCTTTTCGGAAAGGCAGTACCGGCCCGCTCCCCCACCCGGCCACCCACACGATATCCTGATGGGTGGCCGGGTGGGGGAGCGGGCCGGTACTGCTTCCCGAAACGCGCACCGTCGCGCGTTTTCAGACTGCCGCCAACGAAATACAGGAGCCTGCCGATGTCCGATGCACCCACCGCCACGCTGGTCCGCATGGTCCTGCCCGACCATACCTGCCCGTTCGGCGTCCGTGCCAAGCAGTTGCTGCAAAGTGCGGGTTATACCGTCGACGACCGCATCCTGCGCACGCGCGAGGAAGTCGAAGCGTACAAGGCGGAGCAGGGCGTCGATACCACGCCGCAAATCTTCATCGACGGGGAACGGATCGGCGGCAGCGACGACCTCGAACGCTATCTCGCCGACCGGAAATAGCGCGATGTGCGGTGTGGGAATTGCCGGGTATCGGCCTATAGGCGGTGGCGATATCCAATAAGGAGTTTCCATGCCGTTCCGTTCGCTCGTCGCGCAACCCGCCGATTCCTTGTTGCGCCTGATCGGGGCGTTCCGCGCCGACCCGCGTGGCCACAAGATCGACCTGGGGGTCGGCGTGTTTCGTGACGATGCCGGGCACACGCCGGTGATGGCCGCGATCAAGCAGGCGGAAATGCGCCTGATCGCGACGCAGGACAGCAAGCGCTATCTGGGGCCGGAAGGTGACAAGGGGTTCATCGCCCTGCTCGAACCGCTGGTGTTCGGCGACGCGCTGCCCGCCGACCGGCGGTGCGGGTTGCAGACGCCGGGCGGCACCGGCGCGCTGCGACTGGGCGCGGAACTGCTGGCGAAGGCGGGCGTCCGCCGGATATTGGTGGGACAACCGAGCTGGGCCAATCACGCCCCGGTGTTCGCCGCCGCCGGTATCCGTGTCGTGCCTCATGCCGCGTTCGACATGATCGGACAGACGCTGGACCTTTCCGCGATCGAGGCGGCGATCGGTCAGGCGGAGGCCGGGGACGCGATCCTGCTGCACGGATGTTGCCACAACCCGACCGGCATCGACCCCGATGCGGCACAGTGGCGGCGGATCGCGGCGGCGATCGCCGACAGTCGCCTCGTGCCCTTCATCGACCTCGCCTATCAGGGGTTGGGCGACGACATGGCGACCGACGCGATGGGAACGCGCACGGTGCTGGACGCCGTGCCGTTCGGGCTGGTCGCCTATTCCTGCGACAAGAATTTCGGGCTGTATCGTGAACGGACCGGCGCGTTGTGGGCGACCGCGGCCGATGCCGACATGCGCGAAGTCGTCTTGTCGAACCTGTTGTCGCTGGCGCGCGCCAACTGGTCGATGCCGCCCGATCACGGTGCGGCGGCGGTGCGGATCGTGCTGGAGGACGAGCGCCTTGCCGCCGACTGGCGGAGCGAACTGGACGGGCTGCGCGGCCGGTTGCAGAAGCTGCGTGCCGAACTGGCGGCAATCGGACAGGCGGGGGCGATCGACCTTGCCCCGCTGGCGCATGGCAAGGGGATGTTCGCCACCCTGCCGCTCAGCCCGACGCAGATCGAATGGCTCCGCGCGACGCACGGCATCTATATGGCCGGATCGGGCCGCATCAACATCGCGGGCTTCGCGCCGGGCGAAGTCGCCCGGTTCGGCGAGGCGCTGGTCGATCTGGGCCGTGCCGGGATCGCGTAGAACGGGCCGGGCCGCTATCGCGTGGGGACGGCGGTCGGTGGCCGCGGCCGCCTGATCCCCACCAGCACCAGCGCGGCGGCGACGAGGACGGCGCCGATGGCGTCGAGCAGCGTCAGCCGCTCGCCATAGGCCAGCCAGCCGATCGTCGCCGCCACCAGCGGCTGGAGCAGCAGCGCCAGCCCGATGACCAACGGGCTGAGGTGGCCGAGGGCATAGATCATCAGCCCCTGTCCGACGATCTGGCTGACCAGCGCCAGCCCGATCAGCGGCGTCCAGTCGCCCGGCACGATCCGTTCGCCCAGTCCCAGCGCGATCAGCAACAACGGCGCGATGCTGGCGGCGCTGGACAATGCCAACGCCGGGAGCGGCGGCATCACGCGCCGCACCTGCGCCATGACGATGAAATACAGCGCATAGAGTATCCCGGCCAACAGGCAGAACAGGTCGCCCGCCAGATGGCGCGACGACAGTTCGGCGGACCGCCCGAGCAACAGGCCGCCGCCGATCGCCGCCAGCAACAGCGCCGCCCCCTGAGTCCGGGTCGGCCATCGCCGCATGGCGATAAAGCCGTACAGCGGAAAGATCAGCACCGCGCAATTGCCGAACAGCGTCGAATTGGCCAGCGTGGTGCCGAGGATCCCGATATGCCAGCTTCCCAGATCAAGTGCGAAGGCGACGCCCGCGATCGACAGCGGCACCCACAGCGCCACGCCGTGCCGCAACGCGCGCGGTTCGCGCATTGCCGCCGTCGCGAACAGGATCGGCGCGGCCAGCGCCAGTCGCCAGAACGCGGCGGACACCGGACCGGTATCCGACAGGCGCACGAACCACGGACCGAACGCCAGCGCGACGTTCGCGCCCAGCACGGCGACGATCGCCCGGCGCGATGCGGCGCTTGGAACCGGAATAGCTTTTGTTTCGGGGCGTGGCGGCTGCATGTAGCCCCCTATCGCCCTATCTTCATGCCGTCGCATATTTTTACGGCCGAGGAGCCTTTTCATGCCGAGCCTGTTCGATCCGATCGTGCTGGGGGATATTCATGCCCCGAACCGTGTGCTGATGGCACCGTTGACGCGGGGGCGTGCGACGCGGGAGCATGTTCCGACGGCGATCATGGCCGATTATTACGCGCAGCGAGCCTCCGCCGGGCTGATCATCAGCGAGGGCACCGGGATCAGTCGCGAGGGTCTGGGCTGGCCGTTCGCGCCGGGGCTGTGGACCGACGAGCAGGTCGAGGCGTGGAAGCCGATCACCGCCGCCGTCCATGCGGCGGGCGGGCGCATCGTCACGCAATTGTGGCATATGGGGCGGATCGTCCATCCCGACTTTCTGGGCGGCAAGGCACCGCTGTCTTCCTCGGCGACGACGGCACCGGGGCAGGCGCATACCTATGACGGCAAGAAGCCCTATGAAGCCGCACGCGCCGCGACGCTCGACGATATCGCCCGCACGCTCGACGAGTATTCGCTGGCCGCGCGCAATGCGAAGGACGCCGGGTTCGACGGGGTGCAGTTGCACGCCGCCAATGGCTATCTGATCGACCAGTTCCTGCGCGACGGGGCGAACCACCGTGACGATGCCTATGGCGGCACGCCGGAGAATCGCATCCGCCTGTTGGGGGAAGTGGTCGACCGGTTGATCGCCGAAGTCGGTGCGGGGCGGACGTCGGTGCGCTTCTCGCCCAATGGCGACACGCAGGGCGTGCTCGACAGCGATCCGGAATCGGTCTTCGTTCCCGCCGCCCGGCTGTTGTCCGAAAAGGGCATCGGCTTCCTCGAACTGCGCGAACCGGGACCGGACGGCACGTTCGGCAGCACGACCCAGCCCCGGGTATCGCCCGCGATCCGCACGGCGTTCGCCGGACCGCTGGTACTGAATCAGGATTACCGCGCGGGTTCGGCACAGGCCGAACTGGATAGTGGCGTGGCCGATGCGATCGCGTTCGGTCGACCGTTCCTCGCCAATCCCGACCTGCCGCATCGGCTGGAACTGGATGCGCCGCTCAACCCCGACATCATGGCGAACTGGTATTCCCGCGGGGCAGAGGGGTATACCGATTACCCGACGCTCGAAACCCAGGCGGCGTAGCCGGTCGGCGGGCGGTTTCGACCGCCCGCCACTGGCATCCGCGCGCATGCTGGCATATCAGGCGCGTCAGCAATTTTGGAGCGGACGACGATGGCCGGCAGCGTGAACAAGGTTATTTTGGTGGGCAATCTGGGCCGCGATCCCGAATCGCGGTCGTTCCAGAATGGCGGCAAGGTCGTGAACCTGCGCATCGCCACGTCCGAATCGTGGAAGGACCGCAACACGGGCGAGCGCAAGGAAAAGACCGAGTGGCATTCGGTCGCGATCTTTTCCGAAGGGCTTGCCAATGTCGCGGAGCGGTTCCTGCGCAAGGGCAGCAAGGTCTATATCGAAGGCCAGCTTCAGACCCGCAAATGGCAGGATGCGCAGGGTCAGGACAAATATTCGACCGAGATCGTGTTGCAGGGCTTCAATGCCGTGCTGACGATGCTCGACGGTCCGGGCGGCGGGCAGGGCGGTGGTGCCGGTGGCGGCGGCCGTAGCAGCGGCGGCGGCGACTTTGGTGGCGGTGACGATTATGCCGGTCAGTCGGGCGGATCGCGCGGCGGCGGCGGGTTCAATTCCGGCGGCAACAAGGGCGGCGGTTTCGGTGGCGGCAGCGGCGGTGGCTTCGGCGACGATCTGGACGACGACGTGCCGTTCTGATCGATCGGTTCGGGGACGGCATCGTGCCGCCCCCGAACCCGTCCTTTACAGGCGCGGCCCGGACACCGGGGCTGCGGCCTTGGCCGGAGCGGCGTCGAGCAGCCGCAGCAGCACCGGCGTCCGCGTATCGCGCCGCGCATAATCGCGCGCCGACAGGCCCGCGATCACATCGGCCTGATCGGGATTGGCCCCCGCGGCGACAAGGGCGCGGACCATTTCAACGTTGCGCAGCTGCACCGCGCGGATCAGCGGCGTTTCCCCGCTGGAATTGCCGAGGTTGAGATTGGCCTTGCGTGCCGCCAGCGCGGCGATGGCATCGACCGATCCCGACGCTACGGCGATCAGCGCCGGCGTGTTGCCGCGATTGTCCTGAATGTCGGGATTGGCACCCTTGGCCAACAGGAACCGCAGATAGACGATATTGCCGTTCTTCGCGACGATGTGCAGCGCGCCTTCGCCGGTCGAACGATCCTTGGTATTGATGATCGTCTGCCCCGGTTCGCCGAGGATATCGTTCACCTTGGTCCCGTCGCCGTCCCGCACCGCTTGCAGGAAAGTATGGCTGGCCGAGAATTGCTGCGCCGGTGCGACGGCGGGCACCAGCACGGCGGCGGCAAGAAGGAAACGGATCGCGGATATGGACACGGACGACTCCCACGGGGACACGCATGGCTTGCAACCGGTCGCCTATCAGATCATGGCTGGCGACGCCATGAACCGCATCGTCCGTATCGCAGCGCTGCCGATCGCGCTGGCCCTTGCCGCGTGCGGCGGGCCGGGTGCCGGCGATCCGCCTGCCCGCCCGCCGCTGGCCGGGGCGCGCATCGGCGGCCCGTTCGTGCTGACCGACGGGCGCGGGCGCGTGGTCCGCGACACCGATTTCGCGGGCAAATGGCGTATCGTCTATTTCGGCTATACCTATTGCCCCGATATCTGCCCGGTGGATCTTCAGACGATCGCGGCGGGGCTGAAGGCATTCGAATCCGCCTCGCCCGAACTGGGGGCAAAGGTCGTGCCGATCTTCATCACCGTCGATCCCGAACGCGATACCCCGGCGGTGGTCGGCAAATATGTCGCGGCGTTCCATCCGCGCATGGTCGGCCTGACCGGATCGGCGCAGGCGATCGCCGATGCCGCGCGCGGATACGGCGTCGCCTATTCCCGGTCGCAACCGCCGGGCGCCAGCGAATATCTGATGGATCACAGCCGTACCGCCGTGCTGATGGACCCGGCGGGCAAGCCGATCGCCTTGTTGCCACAGGACGAAAGCCCGGCGGCGGTCGCCGAGGCGCTGACGACGTGGGTGCGATGAGCGGGCGTTTCTGGGACGACGTGCCGATCGAACAACTCGACCGCGCGCAGTGGGAGGCGTTGTGCGACGGCTGCGGCAAATGCTGTCTGCACAAGCTGGAGGACGAGGATACGGGAGAGGTCCATGCGACCAACGTCGCGTGCAAGCTGCTCGACCGACGGCAGGGGCAATGTTCGGATTATCGCCACCGCCATGCCTATGTCCCCGAATGCGTCCGGTTGAACGCGCGCAACGTCCGCGCGATCGAATGGCTGCCGTCGACCTGTGCCTATCGGTTGCGCGCCAATGGCGAGCCGTTGCCCGAATGGCATTATCTGAACTCCGGCGACCGCGAGAGCGTGCATGCCGCCGGTCAATCGACGCGTGGCTGGACCGTGTCCGAAACCGATGTCGGCGATATCGAGAACCACCTGACCGACCGTATCCTGTGATTCCGGGGGTGGAGGTCGTCCGCCACCCCCGCGCCCGCGTCGCCCGGCTGTCGGTCGATCCGGCGACCGGTCGCGTCCGGCTGACCATCCCCGCGCGCATGGCGGTGAAGAAGGCGGTGGCATGGGCGGAACAGCAACAGGCGTGGATCGCCGAGCAATGCGCACGTCTGCCGCAGGGGCGTCCGTTCGTGCCGGGGGCGGTGATCCCGGTCGCCGACGATGCGGTGACGCTGCACTGGGACGAAGCGGCATCGCGCAGCCCGGTGCGCATCGGCGACATGCTGGTGTGCGGCGGTCCACGCACCGGGTTCGAGGCACGCATCGCCCGCTGGCTGAAGCGGGAGGCGCTGCGGATACTCGCCGAGGATACCGCTTATTATGCCGAACGTGCGGGCGTCACCGTGACGCAGGTCGCGGTCGGCGATCCGCGCGCCCGCTGGGGCAGTTGTAGCAGCAGCGGCGCGATCCGCTATAGCTGGCGGCTGCTGCTGGCCCCCGCCCATGTCCGCCGGTCGACTGCCGCGCACGAGGTCGCGCACCGGGTGCACATGCATCATGGCACCGACTTCCACGCGCTGGTCGCCCGGCTGTTCGAAGGCGATGCGGACGAGGCGCGCCGCTGGCTACGCCGCGAGGGCGCAGGCCTTCACTGGTTCGGGCGCGACTCTTCGTCGTCATAGCCCGGCGGCGGGCTTTGGCGGCGTTCGGGCGGGCGGCGCGGCGGCGGCGCCGGGTCGCCACGCTGCGTCCGGCCGAGCGCGCGGTCGATCCAGTCCTGATCGAGCTGTTCGGGCGGCCGCTGGACCGGGGCATCGGGAATTTCGGGGTCCGCCTCGTCCGGGATGCGCTCCGGTTGCGGCTGTGACACGACGCGCTCGCCATTCTCGTCGAAATAGACCTGATCGTCCGGTGCACCGTAATAGCTTTCGGCGTCCGGCTCCTCCTGCCATTCGGGCAGCGTCACCTTGGTATCGAATTGTTCGACCGGGCGGCTGGCCACCGCCTGTCGCATGAAGGCGGCGAAGGCGCGCGCGGGGGCGGCACCACCCTGTAGCCCGCCTACGGGCTTCGCATCGTCGCGGCCCATCCATACGCCGGTGGTGATTCCCGACGAAAAGCCCATGAACCAGCCGTCCTTGTTCGACGACGTCGTACCGGTCTTGCCCGCCACCGGGCGGCCGATCTGTGCCGCGCGGCCGGTGCCGGTGTTGACGGCGGTCTGGAGCAGGTCGGTCATCTGCTGCGCGACATAGGGGGCGACCAGCACGCGCGAACTGTCGACCTGATGCTGATAGATCACCGATCCGCCCGCCGTGACGCGGGTGATGCCATAGGGGACGACCGCCGTGCCGCCGGATGCTACCGAGGCATAGGCGCGGGTCATGTCGATCAGCCGCACGTCCGATGTGCCCAACACCATCGCGGGCCGGGTATCGACCGGCGTGGAGATGCCGAAGCGACGCGCCATGTCGGCGACGCTGCCGAAGCCGACCTGTTGCCCCAGCCGCGCGGCGACGGTGTTGATCGAATAGGCAAAGGCGGTGCGCATCGATATCTGGCCGCTGAACCGGCCCGAACTGTTACGCGGGCTCCAGCCCGAAATCGTCACCGGCGAATCCTCGACCTGGGTATCGGGGTTCATGCCCCCTTCGAGCGCGGCGAGATAGACGAACAGCTTCCATGCCGATCCCGGCTGGCGCGTCGCCTGTGTCGCGCGGTTGTAGATCGAGGCGACGTAATCCTTGCCGCCGACCATCGCCCGCACCGCGCCGTCGCGGTCCAGCGCGACCAGCGCGCCCTGTGCCCCGGCGGGGGCGTTGGCGCGGATCGCGGTGTCGGCGGATCGCTGCATCGCCGGGTCGAGCGTGGTCCACACGTCGAGCGGCGCACTGGATTCGTCGATCAGCGTTTCGAGCTGCGGCAGCGCCCAGTCGGTGAAATAGCGGATGCTGTTCTGTTGCGGTTCGGGGGCGAGGCGGATCGCCTGCGGATCGGCGTCCATCGCCTGCGTCGCGGTGATCGCGCCGGTCTCCTGCATCAGTTGCAGCACCACGCCCGCGCGACCGACGGCGGCCTCCGCATCGGCGGTCGGCGAATAGCTCGACGGTGCCTTGACCAGTCCGGCGATGATCGCAGATTCCGACAGCGACAGGTCGGTCGCCGGGTGGCTGAAGAACCGCCGCGACGCTGCGTCGATGCCGTATGCGCCGCCGCCGAAATAGACCTTGTTCAAATAGAGTTCGAGGATCTGGTCCTTCGAGAATTTGCGCTCCAGCGCCAGCGCGAGGATCGCTTCGCGCAACTTGCGGCCGACCGTGTAGCTGTTCGACAGGAAGATGGTGCGCGCGACCTGTTGCGTGATCGTCGATGCGCCCTGCAACCGGCGCCCGGTGCCGCGCGTCTCGACCGCGAACTTTGCGATGCGGGCGAGGGCGATCGGATCGACACCCCAATGCGACCGGAACCGGCGATCCTCGACCGCGATCATCGCGCTGCGCATGACCGGCGGAATGTCGTTATACGGCACCCATTCGCCATAGCTCGGCCCGAGCGAGACGAGGATCGTGCCGTCGGCGGCGCGGACGCGGATCATCTGGCCGTTGGGCGACGACTTCATCTGATCGAAGCTCGGCAGGTTCGCCTTCGCATCGTATACCGCGATGACCAGCGCGATGACGCCGATCAGCGCGACCGAGATGCCGATGCCCAGCACCCATTGCAGGATGCGCCGCCAGCGCGGACGGCGGGCGGTCGGTTTGGACGAACGTTTGGAAGTGCGTGCCATGGATATGAGCCGGATACCGCGCGCGGCCCCCCGGCGACAAGCCCCGGCAGGTGCACGGCGGAGAATGGATACCGCCGGCACCTGTGGTCCCGACCCGATGAACCGTGGCTGACGGTCCGCCGGGCAACTCGATCACCGGGGACGGAAGTCCAGCGCGACCGAGTTCATGCAGTAGCGCAGGCCAGTCGGCGGCGGACCGTCCGGGAAGACATGCCCCAGATGCCCGTCGCAAGCCGCACAGCGCGTCTCGACACGGCGCATTCCGTGGCTGATGTCCTCATGGTCGGACACGCGATCCGGTTCGATTGGCTGGGTGAAGCTGGGCCAGCCCGATCCCGAATCATATTTGTCCGCGCTGTCGAACAACGGGTTCTCGCATCCGGCACAATGATAGATGCCGTCGGCCTTCATCCCATCATAGCGACCGGCAAAGGCGCGTTCGGTGCCTGCTTCGCGCAGGACGTGATAGGCGGCGGGAGAAAGGCGCTGCCGCCATTCGGCGTCGGATAGGGTGATGCGTTCCATGACGGTCGATGTGTGGTCGCGACCGCGCAACGTCAATCGCCATGCCCGATCCGGGTCGCCGACGCCGCCAGCGCCATCAGGCCCCGTAGTCCGGCGCCCGCCAGCAACAGCCGCCCACCCACGCGCCGTTCCGCCAGTGCGCGGATCGCCCCCGCCACGCCGAGCGGACGGCGTAGCGCCCGCGCCAGATCGCGCTGATATCCGGTGGCCGCATCCGGCCCGTGGCGGAGAAACGCCGTCGCCGCGCGCACGCCGCTGGCAATGGCGATGCCCATGCCTTCGCCCGCCAGCGAGGGGATGACGCCTGCCTGATCGCCGAGCCGAAAGATACCGGGCGTCGTGACGCCGGTGCGCCAGCCATAGGGCACGTTGGCGACGGCATCGATCGCGGTGCCCTGTTCCATATAGGCCATCCGCTCGCCCAGTGCCGGTGCCTCGACCGCCAGCGCACGCAACAGGCCGGGCAGGTCGCCCGACGCCGTCAGCCGCGACCGCCGCACCGCCATGCACAGATTGGCGCTGCCGTCCTCCTGCAGCACCAGCCCGACATAGCCGCCGTCGAACAGATGCAGTTCGATCGCGTCGCCCACCGCGCGCGCCAGCCCCGGCGCGGCGGCAAGGCGGACGCGGACGCCCATCGCCGGGTCGGTATCCCGCACCGGTGGCCGTGCCAGACCGCGCAGGTCGTGCTTGCCGGTGGCGAGGAACAGCGCATCGCCGGTAATGGTCGCGCCGTCGCCGGTCCGCAGTTCGCGCTCCGCTGCCGATCGCACCGCGACGCCGCGTTCGACCGCGGCACCGGCGTCGCGCGCATGGTCGATCAGTACCGCGTCCAGCCGCCGCCGCGACAGGCCGATGGCGGGGGCGGGGAGCATCGCGCCCGCATGGCGGTGTCCGGCGAACAGCGCGACCCGCCGGACGACATGCCCGCCCAGCGTCGCGGGATCGACGCCGACAGCCCCAAGCGTTTCGAGGGTGCGCCACGACAGGAACCCGCCGCACAGCGCGTCCTGCGGCGTGGCGGATCGTTCCAGCACCAGCGGCATCGCGCCGCCGCGCGCCAGCAGCATCCCCGCGACCGATCCCGCCGGGCCGCCGCCCGCGATCAGCGCGCGCGTTCGACGCATAGCCGGAACGGGAAACGGCGGACGACACGGGCGTGCGAGACCCCGGCCTCCGCAAGGATCGGCGACCATTCGCCGGGTCGATAGGATCGCGCGATCGACAATCGTCCATCGGCGCGCACGATCGGGTGCCAGCGCATCGCTATGGCCAGTACCGGATAACCGAGATGCGCGAAGCGGTGGCGATGCAGGTCGTTGACCATCCATCCCCGCCGCGCCTCCGCCTCCATGAACCGCACGAACGCGACCAGTTGCGCGTGGGTCATGTGATGCGCCACGAGGCTGGAGACGATCGCATCCCATCCTTGTCCGGCCAGATCGGCATAGTCGCCGGTGCGGTACGTGATCGGTGCATCGGCGGGCGTGTCGGCCCGCGCGACCATTTCGCTACGCGGATTCAGGTCGATGCCGGCCAGTTCGGCCACGACGCCACGATCCGCCGCCCAGCGCGCGATCCGTCGCAACATGTCGCCATCGCCATAGCCGACATCGAGCAGCTTCAGCCGGTCGCCCTTCGCGGCGATCCGGTTCAGGAACGCCAGCGTCGGCCGCGCCGCCATCGTGACGCGATTGACTCGCGCCAGATTGCGCAGCACCGCCGCATAGATCGCCGGGTCGAGGTCTGGCGCATCCATCGCTTCTTCGGCATCGACCCGGGCAAAGCTCATGGCGCGCTCCGGAAGCCGAAGCCCTCGGCCGCCAGCCCCGGCCCGAACGCCAGCGCGACGCCATTGTCGATGCGGGGTCCGGCGAGCATTGCCGCCAGCACGAACATCAGGGTTGCCGACGACATGTTGCCGTTGGCGGCCAGCACGCCGCGTGACGCCGCCAGCGCATCGGGCGACAGCGACAGGCTGCGTTCGACCGCATCAAGGATCGATCGACCCCCGGCATGGACTGCCCAGCCGTCGATCCTGTCCAGCGGTCGCCCACCGGTCGCAGCGGCGGCAAAGGCGGGATCGGTCAGGGCGGTGGCAATCCGGCCGGGGACTTCGCCCGACAGGTGCATGGCGAATCCGGCATCGGTGATGTCCCAGCGGATCAGGTCGGCCGAGTCGGGCAACGTTGCCGCGAACGGGTTCTCGACCGCGAAGCCGCCCGCTTCGCCGGTGACGAGCGCCGCCGCCGCCCCATCGCCGAATTGCAGCATCGCCAGCAACGGCTCCAGCGTGTCGGCGGGTTGCAGGTGCAGCGTCGAGAGTTCGACGGTCAGCACCAGCACCCGTGCCGCCGGGTCCGAGCGCACGATGTGTCGCGCGCTGCGCAAGGCGGCGACCGCCGCGTAACAGCCCATGAATCCGATCAGCAACCGCTCAACCGACGACGACAGGCCCAGTCGCGCCGCCACGATCTGATCGATGCCGGGCGCGACGAAGCCGGTGCAACTGGCGACGACCAGATGGGTGATGCCGTTCAGGTCCGATTGGGCCGCCAGCCGATCGATCGCCGCGATCGCCAGTGTGGGGGCAGCATCGGCATAGATCGCCATGCGCGCGGCGGTGCCGGGCATCGCATCGGCATAGAAGCCGCCGATATCGACCGGCGACTCGCCGTCGCCGCCGACCGGCAGGACCGACCAGCGATGACCGATCCCGGCACGGTCGACCATTCGGTCGAACAGCCGCGCCTCACGGTCGGGCAGGCGGGTCCGTGCCCAGCCGATAAAGGCATGATGGATGTCATGGGTCGGAACGGCGGTGGCGACGGCGTTGAGCCATGCGACCGGAGACGGGGAGGGGGCAGGCATCATCGCCACCCCTAACGCACGAAGGCGCTCAGTCCTTCCACGCCCACCATAATTGCGCGGGGGGAACGTTCCACCATTCCATATCGTGGTCGATCCGCGCGAATTGGCGGTCGAGGAAATCGCGCACGCGCGGATTGAACTGATAGACGAGGAACGCGCCGCCGGGGCGCAGCACTTCGTGCGTCGCCGCCGCGATCATGTCCCCAACGCCGGGGGGCAGGGTGGAGAAGGGCAGGCCCGACAGCACGAAATCGGCATGGTCATGGCCGTGTTCGGCAACGATCGACCCGACGTCGGCCGCCGATCCGTGCACCGCGACGAAGCGCGAATCGAGGATCGTCGCGTTCAGATAATCGATGAAATCGGGATTGGTATCGATCGCGATCAGCTTGGCATCGGGGGCCAGGCGTTCGAGGATCGGGCGACAAAAGGTGCCGACCCCCGGGCCGTATTCGACGATCAGCTTGGTTTCGGCCCAGTCGATCCGCGCCAGCATCTTGCGAATCAGCTTGTTCGAGGACGGGATGACCGACCCGACCATCACCGGATGCTTGACGAATCCGCGCAGGAACAAACCAGCAGGCGATGGAACACCGCGCGGCTTCCGTCGTGTCGCGGTGGTGGAGCTCGTCGTCATGGAAATCCTTGAACGGGCGGCGGAAGGGCCGGAGTCATCGCGTCGTCGCAAAAGCGCAACGAACATGCAAGCCGAACGGTTTCCCGACGCGACGGAACGCATGTCGATCCTTTTCGGTCGACCGCGTACCGCCGCGTTCGGCCTACCCCTTGGGACCGCGCCCTTCGACCATGCCGGGCGTAATGAAGCCCAGCGGCTGGATCGCGACCGCGTCCTGTTTCAACCGCGCCGACATGGCACGATATTCCTCTTCCATCTCCGCCGTTACCGACGCGCGCGATTCGCCCAGCGCCTGTTCGAAATGCGCCATCGTCACCGCCCGCGTATCGAGCGATTCGCGTAGCGCGAACAGACCGGCGCGACGCACCACATCCTCGAGATCCGCGCCGGTGAAGCGTTCGGTCCGCCCCGCCACCGCATCGAGATCGACATCGGACGCCAGCGGCATCTTCTGCGTTTGGATACCCAGAATGCGGGCGCGGCCCGCCCGGTCGGGCACCCCGACATAGACGAGTTCGTCGAACCGGCCGGGCCGCAGCAGCGCCGGATCGACGAGGTTGGGCCGGTTGGTCGCGCCGATCACCACCACCGACTGGAGTTCTTCCAGCCCGTCCATTTCGGCGAGGATGGTATTCACCACCCGCTCGGTCACCTGCGGCTCGCCCTGTCCGCCGCCCCGCGCCGGGACCAGCGAATCGAGTTCGTCGATGAAGATCACCGTCGGCGCCACCTGACGCGCGCGGGCGAACAGGCGGGCGATCTGTTGCTCGCTCTCGCCATACCATTTGGACAGCAGGTCGCTCGACTTGGTGGCGATGAAGTTCGCCTCCGCCTCGCGCGCCACCGCCTTGGCCAGCAACGTCTTGCCGGTGCCGGGCGGGCCGTACAGCAGGAACCCCTTGGCCGGGCGAATCCCCAGCCGCCGGAACGATTCGGGTGATTTGAGCGGGAGTTCGACGCCTTCCTTCAACCGGATCTGCGCATCGTCCAGCCCGCCGACATCTTCCCAGCGCACGGTCGGTGCCTGCACCATCACCTCACGCATCGCGCTCGGCTGCACGCGCTTCAACGCTTCGAGGAAATCGTCGCGCGTCACCGACAGGCTGTCGAGCACCTCGGGCGGGATCGTTCCTTCGGACAGGTCGATGCGCGGCATGATCCGCCGCACCGCCTCGATCGCCGCTTCGCGCGTCAGGGCCGCCAGATCGGCGCCGACGAAGCCATAGGTGGTGCGCGACAATTCGTTCAGTTCGACATTGTCCGCCAGCGGCATGCCGCGGGTATGGATGCCCAGAATCTCGCGCCGCCCGCGCTCGTCCGGCACACCGACCACGATCTCGCGGTCGAAGCGGCCCGGACGCCGCAGCGCCTCGTCGATCGCTTCCGGGCGATTGGTCGCGGCGATTACCACGATGTTGGCGCGCGATTCGAGCCCGTCCATCAGCGTCAGCAACTGTGCGACCAGTCGCTTTTCCGCCTCGCCCGACACCTGTCCGCGCTTGGGTGCGATCGAATCGATCTCGTCGATGAACACGATCGACGGCGATGCCTTGGTCGCTTCCTCGAACACCTCGCGCAGGCGCTTTTCCGATTCGCCATAGGCCGATCCCATGATTTCGGGACCGTTGATCAGGAAAAACTCGGCATCCGATTCGTTCGCCACCGCCCGCGCGAGCCGGGTCTTGCCGGTGCCGGGCGGGCCATGCAGCAGCACGCCCTTGGGCGGATCGACGCCCAGCCGCTGAAACAGTTCGGGGTAGCGTAACGGCAGCTCGACCATTTCGCGCAACTGGTCGATCGTCTGGCCCATGCCGCCGATATCGTCATAGGTGACGTCGGCACGCCGCGCCTCGCGCGGTTCTTCATATTCGGAGCGCAGTTCGATCTCGGTCGATTCGTCGATATGGACGATGCCCTTGGGCGCGGCAGATACCACTGCGAGGCGGATTTCCTGCAACGAGAAGGCGGGGGCGTTCACATAGCGGCGGACGTTGGGCGACAGATTGTCGACGCGCTGGTGCCCGGTGGTGGCGACGATATCGCCCTGGCACAGCGGCCGCCCGAGAAAGGTGCGCTTCAGCGCGTTGGCCGATCCCTGCAACCGCAAATTCTGTTGCGCCGGGGCGAACACCACGCGGGTCGCGGCGCGCGATTCGACGCGGCGCACCGCCACCTGATCGCCCGATCCAACCCCGGCATTGGCGCGCTGCAACCCGTCGATGCGAACGATGTCGAGCCCCTCGTCCTCCGGATACGGCGCGACGGCGCGGGCGGGAGTGGATTTCTTGCCGACGATCTCGACCACGTCGCCTTCGTTAACGCCCAGCAGCGCCATGACCGATCGCGGGAGATGGGCGATCCCGCGCCCGCTGTCTTCGGGGCGCGCATTGGCGACCTGTAACCGCCGTTCGCTCGTTTCGCTGTCTGCCATGCCTGTCCCGCCGTAATCGTGTCGAACGGCGGAGATAGGGGGCAGTACGCTGGCAACAAGGCGAAAAAAAAGGCCGATCGCGAACGACCGGCCGGAAAGTTTTAGGAGAGGATGCCTGAAAGGCACCTGCTATGTGCAGTGCGGCATGTTTTTGTGCAAGTGCGAACAGTGCAAAGTTCGTTGCATTTTTTGCAATCGCGATCGGGTGGGCGATTGCGTCGATCGCAATCGCAAGGCAGTTTGTGCTGCATCGCAAGCAGGCTAGGGTAACGGATGCGCAGGCTTCCTCCACTTACCGCCATCGAGGCGTTCGTCCATGTCGCCCGGCTGGGGTCGGTAAAGCTGGCGGCCGACGAACTGGCGCTGTCGTCGCCTGCGCTCAGCCGCCGGGTACAGGCGCTGGAACGGTTCATCGGCAAGCCGCTGTTCGAACGTCGGCACCAGGCATTGCGGTTGAACGACGACGGCGAACGATTGCTGGCGTTGTTGTCCGGCGCGCTCGACACGCTGTCGGACGCGGTGGAACAGATGTCGGGCGCGGTCGAGGTGTTGCGGTTGCGGCTGGGCGTGTTGCCGCTGTTCGCGATTCAGCGGCTGATGCCGCGCATGGGCGACCTCAAGACCCGGCATCCCGAACTCCACCTCGATTTCGACACCGCGCATCACGGACTGGGACGACTGGGCGAAGGGATCGACGTGGCGATCGTGCTGGACCACGCGATCGACCCCGCGCTCTATGCCCGGCGTCTCGACCGCAACCGGGTCTATGCCATTGCCGGACGGGCGTTGATCGAACGGACGCCGATTACCGATCCGGCGGAATTGTCGCAGCACACCGCGCTGATCCATCGCGACATGCCCGACACCTTTGCCGACTGGATGCATGCCGCCGGATTGCCGACGCTGGAACCCGCCGCGATCGACCGGTTCGATTCGGGTACGCTGATGCTGGAGGCGGCGGCGCAGGGGCTGGGCGTGGCGTTCATGCTCGAATCGCATTTCGAAACGGCGCGCGACGACCGGCTGGTGCCGTTGTTCGATATGGCGGTCAATTCGACGTACAGCCACTGGTTCGTATGCCGTCCGCGCCTGTTGCAGCAACGGCCGGTCAAGCTGTTCCACGACTGGCTGGTCACGGCGCTGAACGCACCGCCGGAATGACGCTATTCGTCGGTCGCGAGCGCGGTCGCCAGCAGCGTCCGGATCGCGCGCAGCGACTCCAGACGGGCGGCGGCATTGTCGTCGGGAGCCGATGGCGGCGGCGGGGCCGGAACGGTCGGCATGGCGGGTTCCGGGAGCGACGCGGACGGCACCGTACCGCCGTCGTCACGGGCGAGCAGCGCCTGCACGCCGCGCACCGTATAACCCTGTTCCCCCAGCCACGAATGGATGCGGCGCAACAGCGCCACATCCTCCGGACGGTAATGGCGACGATCCCCGGCGCGGGTCAGGGGGCGAAGCTGCGGGAAGCAGCTTTCCCAATAGCGCAACCGGTGTTGCGGCACGCCGAGTTCGCGCGCGACCTCTCCGATCGTGCGATAGGCGGTGGGGGACTTGTCGGCGTCGGCCAATCGTCCGGTCCGTGTCAGTCGGCGGCGACGATGCGGTCGCGCATCATCTGGCTGGCGCGGAACGTCAGGACGCGACGCGGAGCGATCGGCACTTCGACGCCGGTCTTGGGATTGCGACCGACCCGTTCGCCCTTGTCACGCAGCACGAAGCTGCCGAATCCGGAGATCTTCACATTCTCCCCTTCGGACAGGGCATGGCACATATGTCCGAGAATCTGCTCGACGATCCGGGCGGAGTCCGCCCGCGACAGTCCGATCTCCCGGTGCATTTCTTCGGAAAGGTCGGCGCGGGTCAGCGTACCTGTAGAAATCATGTTCGTTACCCCTGTGAAACGATCCAGTTCGCGTAGCACAGCATGTTTCCGGTAGCAAAATTACGAACTGTTACCAACGCACTACTGCAGCACCCCAGGTAAATCCGCCGCCCATCGCTTCCAATACTACTATATTACCACGCTGAATCCGCCCGTCGCGTACCGCCGTGTCGAGCGCCAGCGGCACCGAGGCCGCCGACGTGTTGGCATGCTGGTCGACCGTCACCACGACCTTGTCGGGGGAGAGACCCAGCTTGCGCGCCGTCGCGTCGAGGATGCGGGCATTCGCCTGATGCGGGACCAGCCAGTCGACATCGTCGGGGGCGAGGCCCGCAAGCGTCAGCGATTCGCCCATCACGGCGGCAAGGTTGACCACCGCGTGGCGGAACACTTCCTTGCCCTTCATCCGCAGTTTGCCGACCGTGCCGGTGGTCGAGGGACCGCCGTCGACATAGAGCAGGCCGTTATGGCGACCATCGGCATGCAGTCGCGTGGCGAGAATACCCTGTCCGCTGTCCGAGTCGTCGGCTTCGAGTACGATCGCGCCCGCGCCGTCGCCGAACAGGACGCAGGTCGCCCGGTCTTCCCAGTCGAGGATACGGCTGAATGTCTCCGCCCCGATCACCAGCGCACGGCGATGCACGCCCGCGCGCAACATCGAATCGGCAATCTGCACCGCATAGAGGAAGCCCGAACACACCGCCGCCACGTCGAACGCGACGCAATCGTCGATGCCCAGCATCGCCTGCACCTTGGTCGCGGTGGCGGGAAAGGTCTGGTCGGGAGTGGCGGTGGCCAGCACGATCAGGTCGATCTGGCCCGCGTCGATTCCGGCGGCCTCGATCGCCGCACGCGCGGCATCGGCGGCCAGCGTCGCGGTCGTTTCGCCCTCGGCGGCAATGTGGCGGAAGCGGATGCCGGTACGCTCGACGATCCATTCGTCCGAAGTGTCGACCCGTTCGGCCAGTTCGGCATTCGACACGCGGTGGGCGGGCAGCGCCGACCCGGTGCCGGTGACGATCGCGCGAATCATGCCGCCCGTGCCTCGATCGCGGCGAGATCGGAGGCGATGCGCCGGGTCAGGTCGTCGCGCACCATCTTTGCCGCGACCTGAATCGCGTTCGACACTCCGGCCTCGTTGGCGCTGCCGTGGCTTTTGACCACCAGCCCGTTGAGGCCGAGAAAGACGGCACCGTTGTGATTGTTGGGGTCGAGATGATGGCGAAGCAGTTCGGTGGCCGGGCGCGAGATCAGGAAGCCGATCTTGGAGCGTACCGACGACCGGAACGCGCGCTTGAGCAGGTCGGCGACGAATCGCGCCGTGCCCTCGGCGGTCTTGAGCGCGATATTGCCCGAGAAGCCGTCGCATACCACGACGTCGACATCGCCGCGCGACAATCGGTCGCCTTCGATATAGCCCTTGAACGTCATCGGCAGGTGGGTCGAAGCGCGCAGCGCCGCCGCCGCATCGCGCACGCTGTCGATGCCCTTCATATCCTCGGTCCCGATATTCAGCAGCGCGACGCGCGGGCTGTCGAGATCGAGGGCGGTGCGGGCATAGGCGGCACCCATCACCGCGAATTGCACGAGGTTACGCGCATCGCATTCGGTGTTGGCACCAAGGTCGAGCATGACGAGATCGTTGTCGCCAAGGCTGGGCAACAACGCGGCCAGCGCCGGACGGTCGATGCCGGGCATCGTCCGCAGGCTGAGCTTCGCCATCGCCATCAGCGCGCCGGTATTGCCCGCCGACACGGCGGCGGCGGCGCGCCCCTGTTTCACCAGGTTGATCGCGACGCCCATCGACGTGGTCTTGGCCCGGCGAATCGCCTGGCTGGGCTTGTCCGACGACCCGACGACTTCGGGTGCGTGGACGATTTCCGACGCCGCGCTCAGGTTCGGATGGGATTCTAGGCCGGTGCGAATCGCCGATTCGTCACCGACCAGCAGGAATCGCATGGACGGGTGGCGATGTCGCGCATGGGCAACACCGGCCAGCATGGTGGCAAGTCCTTCATCACCGCCCATCGCATCGATGGCGATCCAGGACCCGTCAGCCATGCGTCCTTCCCAGTCCCGTGCCGTTTACGCTTCGACCGAGACGACTTCGCGGCCGTTATAGTGACCGCAGGCGTTGCACAGATTGTGCGGACGCTTCAGTTCGCCGCAATTCGGGCACTCCTGGAACGACTCGACGCTCAGCGTGTCGTGGCTGCGACGCATACCGCGCTTGGAGGGCGAGGTCTTTCTCTTGGGAACTGCCATTTCGGCACCTTTACAACGGTTGGATCGGGTGGTTTCACCACCAATTGCGAACGCGGCCCAGGCAAGCGCCGGGCCGTTTTCACGACCGACGACCCGCCGGACCGGCAAGCAGGCTGGTCGCGAAGCGAGCCGCGCCTATAGCGTTTTGCGCCGATGTTGCAAGCGTTGCGAGGGGATCATCCCGCCAATACCCGGTCGGCCACGAACGGATTGGTCGCGCGTTCGTGTCCGAACGTGCTGCCGGGACCGTGGCCGGGCACGAATGCCGTCTCATCGCCCAACGGCCACAGCTTGTCCACCACCGACCGGATCAGGGCGTCGTGATCGGACAGCGGAAAGTCGGTGCGACCGACCGATCCCTGAAACAGCACGTCGCCGACCAGCGCGAATTTCGACCCCGGATGGTGAAAGATCACATGGCCCGGCGTGTGTCCCGGCGTTTCGTACACGTCCAGCGTCACGTCGCCGACGGTGACTTTATCGCCCTCCACCAGCCAGCGGTCCGGCTCGAACGGTACGCCGCGCAGTCCCCAGCGCTTGCCGTCCTCGTCCAGCCGGGCGATCCAGAATCGATCCGCCTCGTGCGGCCCCTCGATCGGGACGCCCAATTGCTCCGCCAGCGGCTTGGCCTCCCCGCAATGATCGATATGACCGTGGGTCAGCAGGACCTTTTCGACCGTCACGCCGTGCTGCGTCGCGGCGGCAAGCAGCCGGGGCAGGTCGCCGCCGGGATCGACGAACGCGCCGCGCATCGTGCGCGTACACCATAGCAGGGTGCAATTCTGTTGCAGCGGCGTGACCGGCACGATCGCCGCTCGGATCGGGGAAGGAGTCATGCCGACGTGCCTACCCGCTGATACCGGGTCAGGCAAAGGAATGAGGAGGTTCCAAGCCGGACGGATTCCAAGAATGCTTGCCCCCGGCGCGCCCACGCGGCAAGCGGCGGATATGTTCGATGCGACCCGGCCTTTCGTACTGCTCGACGATGCCCGGCCGGGCGGCACGGCGCGGCTGTACCACGCCCCGTGCCGCATCGTCCGCGCCGATACGGTCGAGGGGGTACGCCCGGCGCTGGACGAACTCGCCCGGACCGCCGATGCCGGACAGGCGGTGGCGGGCTATGTCGGGTATGAAGCCGGTGCGGCGCTGGTGCCGGGCATCGTGGCGCGGCCCGCGCCGCTGCCCTTGTTGTGGTTCGGAGTATTTGACGGGCATGAAACCGTCGATACCGCCGCGATCCTCCCCGACCCGGCCGGTGCATGGCACGGACCGGTCGTGCCGCAGATCGATGCCGCGACCTATGCCGAACGCTGCGACGCGATCCTGCGGCTGATCGCGGCGGGCGACCTGTATCAGGCGAACCTGACCTTTGCCGCGACCGTCCGCGTCGCCGGCGATCCGATGGCGCTGTACGCCCGCATCCGCCCCCATGCCGCCGCCGGACATGGTGCGCTGCTGTGGACCGGGTCCGACTGGTTGCTGTCGTTTTCCCCCGAATCGTTTTTCGCGACCGAGGGGCGACGGATTGTCGCCCGCCCGATGAAGGGCACAGCGGCACGCGACCCCGATCCGGTCCGCGACCGCGCCGCCGCCACCGCGCTGGCCGCCGATGCCAAGCAGCGGGCCGAGAACCTGATGATCGTCGATCTGATGCGCAACGACCTGTCGCAGGTCGCGGTCGCGGGCAGCGTGCGGGTGCCGGAGCGGTTCGTCGTCGAAACCTATCCCAGCATTCATCAGCTCGTATCGTCGATCAACGCCGACCTGTCGCCCGGCCTTGGTGCGGTCGATGCGCTGGCGGCGCTGTTCCCGTGCGGGTCGATCACCGGCGCGCCGAAGCGGCGGGCGATGGAGGTGATCGATGAGGTCGAACGGCGTCCGCGCGGCATCTATACCGGTGCGATCGGCCGGATCGACGCGACCGGCGACGCGGCGTTCAACGTCGCGATCCGCACGCTGCACCTTCCCGATGGCGCGGAACAGGCGACGATCGGGCTGGGATCGGGAATCGTTGCCGATTCGGTGCCTGCCGACGAATGGCGCGAATGTTTGACCAAGAGCCGGTTCCTCGATCGCGACGCCCCCCGATTCGCACTGATCGAGACGATGGCGTTCGACCCGCTGACCGGCATTCCGTTGTTCGAGCGGCATCTGGAGCGGATGCGGGCCAGCGCGATGCGGCTGGGCTTCGCGTTCGATCGCCATGCAGCGGGGAACGAGGTGCAGGCGGCGACCTTTCGCCTGAACGGTCCGTCGCGGGTCCGGCTGCTGCTGTCGCGATCGGGGGCCATCGCCATTGATGCGACGCCGCTGCCCCCGCCGCCGCTTGCGCCGGTCGACGTGGCGGTCGCGCCGCTGCCATTGCCGCACCGCGACCTGCGCCTGATGCACAAGACGAGCGACCGGCGCTTCTGGCCCACGCCGCTGCCGGGGTGCTTCGAAACGATCTTCGTGCGTCCCGACGGGCAGCTTACGGAAGGCAGCTTCACCTCCATCTTCGTCGGGCCGGCCGGCGCACAATTGCTGACTCCGCCGATCGAGGCCGGATTGATGCCCGGCGTGCTGCGCAGCGAGTTGATCGCACGTGGGGAAGCGGTGGAAATGCCGCTGACGATCGCCGATCTCGCGCAAGGATTTTTCGTGGGCAATGCGGTTCGCGGACTGATTCGTGCGCGATTGGTTGCGGAGACCGGCCAGCAGGGGTAAGGGCGCGGCGTTTGTTCCTTCTCAGCATCGGACGTCCCATGAAGCCCTCCGCCGCGCTCGACCGCATCAATCCGTCGCCGACGCTCGCCATCACCTCCAAGGTGCTCGAACTCAAGCGGCAGGGTGTCGACGTGATCGGGCTGGGGGCGGGCGAACCCGATTTCGACACGCCCGATTTCGTCAAGGACGCGGCGATCGAGGCGATCCGCGCCGGGCGCACCAAATACACCAATGTCGACGGCACCGCCGAACTGAAGGACGCGATCGCCGCCAAGTTCGCGCGCGACAACGGCCTGACCTATGCCGCGAACCAGATTTCGGTGAACGTCGGCGGCAAGCACACGCTGTTCAACGCGCTGGTCGCGACGGTCGAGGCGGGGGACGAGGTGATCGTGCCCGCGCCCTATTGGGTCAGCTATCCCGACGTGGTGCAATTCGCGGGCGGCACCCCGGTGTTCGTCGCGGCTGGCGCGGCGCAGGGTTACAAGATCACGCCCGAACAGCTCGATGCCGCGATCACCGCGCGCACGAAATGGGTGATCCTCAATTCGCCGTCGAACCCGACCGGCGCCGGCTATACCCGTGACGAGTTGCGTGCGCTCGGCACGGTGCTCGAACGGCATCCGCATGTATGGGTGTTCGCCGACGATATGTACGAACACATCGTCTATCCCGGCTTCGAATTCGCGACGATGGCACAGGTCAATCCGGGCCTGTACGATCGCACGCTGACCGTGAACGGCTGTTCGAAGGCCTATGCGATGACCGGCTGGCGCGTCGGCTATGCCGGGGGTGCGGCGTGGCTGATCAAGGCGATGGCCAAGCTGCAGTCGCAATCTACCAGCAACCCGTGTTCGATCGCGCAGGCCGCCGCCGTCGCCGCGCTGAACGGCGACCAGTCGTTCCTTGCCGAACGCAATGCCGCGTTCCAGCGCCGTCGCGACATGGTGGTCGCCGAACTCAACGCGATCTCCGGCATCACCTGTCCGACGCCGGACGGTGCCTTCTATGTCTATCCCGACCTGTCGGGATTGATCGGCCGGACGACGCCGGGCGGTCTTCGTATCGAGACCGACGAGGATTTCGTCGGCTATCTGCTGGAGGACGCGAAGGTCGCGGCGGTGCAGGGGGCGGCGTTCGGCCTCTCGCCCGCGATGCGGATCAGCTACGCCACGTCGGACGACCTGTTGCGCGAGGCGTGTGCCCGTATCGCCACGGCGTGCGCCGCGCTGAAATAGACAGTCTTTGCAGGCGGATCGGGGATATCGTCGGCGGCGGGCAACGCATCGTTGCCGAAAACGATCCCTTGTTCGCCTTGATTTCGCAGTCGCAACATGGTTGAGGAGACTGCATCGGGGATGAACGGACGCATCAGCGCCGGTTCACCGCCACCAACTATATCTTGCCTCGAACGATCGGGTGGCGCTTCCCAGATGGGAATCCTGCCCGATGCCGCTGTTACAATATACGGAACAGCGGATTGGCAGGAGGACGAGACAGATGACCAACAGCCACACCGGATTCCTTCGCAATTTCATCGGCGGCTTCGCTCTGGGCGCGCTTGCGCTCGTGGCCGTGCAGTTCACCGGTCAGGACGATGCGAAGATGGTCCACAGCGCACCGGCGACGATCGAGCGCCTCGGCTGATCTGGCGGGGAACGCCCGCGTTCCCCATCTCGGACGAGAGAGGATCCGTCCGATGAAATTCCTGCTTCCCCTGTCGGTCGCCGCCGTCGCGGCCGTCGCTATCACCACCATCCCGTCCGCCACCGCCGAACGCGCCGTCGCGATCCCGGCGGTCGCCAGCGACGTGCCCGCCACGCCCGGTCCGGCGGTCGCCGTACTGGCAGGTGGCTGTTTCTGGGGCATGGAGGCGGTGTTCGAACAGGTGAAGGGCGTCCGCTCGGTCGTCAGCGGCTATGCCGGGGGTACGCGCGAAACCGCCACCTACGATCAGGTGTCGACCGAACGCACCGGCCATGCCGAGGCGATCCGCATCACCTATGACCCGCGCGTCGTCAGCTACGGCACGCTGCTGCGCATCTATTTCTCGGTCGCGCACGATCCGACGCAGCGCGACGGGCAATATCCCGATTCCGGCCCGAGCTATCGGTCTGCGATCTTTCCGCAGACCCCGGCACAGGCGCTGACCGCGCAACGCTACATCGCGCAACTGTCGCGGGCAAAGGCGTTCGGCAAGCCGATCGCGACCCGGATCGAACGCGGCGCGTTCTTCCCGGCTGAGGCGTATCATCAGGACTTCGCCCGGCGGAACCCGACGCATGCCTATATCGCGCGGTGGGACCGGCCGAAGGTCGCGGCGTTCCGGGTGGCGTATCCGGGGTTGGTGCGCGGGTAGAAGGATTTCCCCGCGCCGTTCATCCGAACCCTATAACAACCCCAACGCCACCAGTTCGCCGATCAACCGGGGCGGCAATTCGTCCGCCCCCGATCCCTCGCCGCCAAGATCGGCGGGCGCGTCGGCGTCCTCCAGATAGCGCCACCCCTGATGCGCGCGCTTGGGCCGCCCCTCGACCAGCACCAGCTTCGGGCCGAGATGGATCGCGACCCGTCCACCCTCCGCCTCGCCGAAGCCGAGAATCGGCGAGCGCGCGACCAGCCGGTGCTTGAGGATCCAGAATAGCGACCCGCCCTCCAGTTCGGCGACCCGTTTCGGCAGATAGCGCGTGGTCAGCGACTCGCCCGCCGCATGGCGCGCGGCCAGCCGTTCGGCGAGTTGATCGACATGGTCGATGGCGAAGGCGACTTTGGTCAGGTGAAGCGGCACGTCCCGCAGATGGGGATGCGACCGCGTTCGCTCAACTGCTCAGACCGCTGACCGTCGCGAGGCCGAGAAAGACGAGGAATCCCATCGAATCGGTCGTCATCGTGACGAAGATCGACGAAGCGACCGCCGGATCGGCGCGGAACCGGTCGAGCGTCAGGGGCACGAATACCCCGGCGAACCCGGCGATCACTACGTTCAGCAGCATCGCGACGCCGATGACGAGACCCAGTTCGCCGTTGCGGAACCACAGGGTCACGCCGACCCCGATCAAGGTCGCGACTGTCGCGCCGTTCATCAGCGCGATCACCATTTCGCGGCGAATCGCGCGCACCGTGTTCGACTGGGTAAGCTGGTTGGTGGCCAGCGCCCGCACCGTCACCGCCATCGTCTGCGTGCCCGCGTTGCCGCCCAGCCCCGCGACGATCGGCATCAGCGCCGCCAGCGTGACCATGCGGTCGATCGTCGCGCCGAACATGCCAATGATCGTCGCAGGCAACAGCGCGGTAATCAGGTTGGTGATGAGCCAGCGCACTCGCGCCTTGTACGAATCACGAATCGGTTCGTTGATGTCGCCTTCGCCCGCACCCGACAGCAGCAGCGCGTCCTCGCCCGCTTCCTCCTGAATGATGTGCACTACGTCGTCGACGGTAATCATGCCGACCAGCCGCCCGCCGCCATCGACCACCGCGGCGGAGATCAGCGCATATTTCTGAAACCGGAGCGCGACCTCTTCCTGATCCATGTCGACCGGAATCAGCGTCTGTTCGCGCTGCATCACGTCGGCGATCGCGACGCCGCGCGGGGTGCGCAGGATCCATGACAACTGACAGGTGCCGACCGGCTTGTGCGCCGGATCGACGACGAAGATTTCCCAGAAATCGGTCGTCAGCGTCTCGTCGGCGCGAAGATAGTCGAGCGCGTCGCCGACGGTCCAATGCTCCGGCACCGCGACCAGCTCGCGCTGCATCAGGCGACCGGCGGATTCCTCGGGATAGCTCAGCGCCTCCTCGATCGCGGCGCGATCGTCGGGGTCGAGCGCGCGCAGCACCGCGCGCTGATCGGCATCGTCGAGATCCTCGATGATCGCCACGGCGTCGTCGGTGTCGAGTTGTGCCGCAAGGTCGGCGACCTGCGTCGCGGTCAGCGCGTCGATGACCGCGTCGCGCACCCAGTCGTTCATTTCGGCGAGGACGTCGCCGTTCAGCCGCTCGGCGATCGCTGCCGCCAGCGCCGCGCGCTGTTCGCCCGGCACCAGTTCGAACAGATCGGCAAGATCGGCCGGATGCAACGGCTCGACCAGATCGCGCGCGGTCTCGTCGTCGCCATGATCCACCGCGTCCAGCACGGCGCGGACGAATTCGGGCTTCAGCCGGTCGTCGGCGTCGAGTTCGCTGGTATCGGCGGGGGAGAGGTCGAAATCGGTCATGGCTTGCCCTCCTGCCGCCGGTTCCCCCCGGCTGTAGTCCATGCTGCACCGCCGTGCCAACGATGGTTGGACGGGGCGGTGGTTGTCGGATGGCTTCGCAAGCCTTACGTGCCGCCAACGATTTCAAGGAGTGACCAATGGCCGACCTTCCCAGCACGCTCGTGATGACGCTCGACACCGGCGAGGTGCGGATCAAGCTGCGCCCCGATCTGGCACCGGCCCATGTCGAACGCATCGTCAAGCTGGCCGATTCCGGTTTCTATGACGGCGTGCCGTTCCACCGCGTGATCGCGGGCTTCATGGCGCAGGGCGGCGACCCGACCGGCACCGGCACCAGCGGTTCGAAGGAACCGAACCTGAAGCAGGAATTCAGCAAGGCCCCGCACAGCCGTGGCGTCTGTTCGATGGCGCGGACGCAGGACCCGAACTCGGCCAACAGCCAGTTCTTCATCTGCCTCGCCGATGCCAATTTCCTCGACGGTCAGTACACCGTGTGGGGCGAAGTGACCGACGGCATGGATGCGGTCGACGCGCTGCCCAAGGGCGAGCCGCCGCGCACGCCGGGCAAGATCGTGACTGCACGGTCGGAAGCCTGATTGACCAAGACCGGGTGCGCCACGGACGGCGCGCCCGGTATCGGTTCGGCGGCACGCACTGTGCCGCCGGATCGCGCGCGACGGAGCGTCGATGATGCCCGTTCCGCCGCCGGTGCTTTCCCCGCCGGCCAAACCTGCTAAACCGCGCACGCGATGAGCGTACCCGATATCGATCCCGCCCGACCGGCCACCCCAGAACGTGACGGATGGCGGGCTGCGTTTGCGCGTATCCGGCGGCGCTGGTGGTTCCGCGTCCTTGCCGTCCTTGCGCTGTTGGCGGGGATCGGCGTCTTTCTGATCTGGCTGACGCTGTGGCGGACCTTGCCGTCGGTCGAGACACTGCGCGCTTATGAACCGCCGCTGCCGACCAATGTCCGCATCATCGACGGCACTCCGGCGCACCGCTACGAGCGTGAGCGGCGGGTGCAGCTTGCCTATGCCGAATATCCGCCGCTGCTGGTGAAAGCGTTCCTCGCCGCGGAGGACCGGACGTTCTTCGACCATCACGGCGTCGATTATCCCGGCATCGTGTCGGCGATGCTGACCAATTTGCGCAACGACGGTCGCCCGATCGGCGCATCGACGATCACGCAACAGGTGGCCAAGAACCTGTTGCTGACCAACGAGGTCAGTTACGTCCGGAAGGCCAAGGAGGCGCTGCTCGCCTATCGCATCGAAAATGCGCTGACCAAGCAACAGATTCTCGAACTCTACCTCAACCAGATCGCGCTGGGCCGCAACGCGTTCGGCGTGGAGGCGGCGTCCGATGCCTATTTCGGCAAGGAATTGCGCGAACTGACGCTGCCGCAAATGGCGTATCTGGCGATCCTGCCCAAGGGACCGTCCAACTACACGCCCGAACGCGGTTATGACCGCGCGATCACCCGGCGCAACTGGGTGCTGGGCGAGATGTTGAAGAACGGCTTCATCACGGCGGCGCAGCGCGACGCGGCGGTGGCCGCTCCGCTCGGTGCGACACCGCGTCAGACGGCGAAGGCCGATCCGGTCGGCGGCTATTTCTTCGAGGAAGTCCGTCGCCAGTTGCTCGACCGCTTCGGCGAGAACGACCGGGCGGGGCCGCACAGCGTCTATGCCGGTGGCTTGTGGGTGCGTACCTCGCTCGACCCGGCGATTCAGGCGGATGCGGCGGCCGCATTGCGCGCCGGGCTGGTCCGGTTCGAATCGGGACGCGGCTGGTCCGGGCCGCTCAACACGCCGCGCACGGTGATTCAGGGCGACCGCTGGCTGGCGGCGTTGCTCAACACCAATATCGGCGTCGAATATCAGGACTGGCGCGCGGCGATCGTGATCGACAAGTCGCCATCGGCGGCGCGGATCGGATTTACCGACGGGCGCACCGGCACGCTGTCGCGCGGCGCGGCGTCGATGCCGGTCCGGGGCGGCGGGGGCAGCGCCTTTTCCGCGATCCAGCCGGGCGACATCGTGGCGGTGGCACCGGCGGGCGGCGACCAATGGTCGCTGCGGTCGGTCCCGCGCGTGTCGGGCGGCATGGTGGTCGAAAACCCGACCACCGGCCGCATCCTTGCGATGCAGGGCGGCTTCGACAGCCGGATACAGTCCTTCAACCGCGCGACGCAGGCGATGCGTCAGCCGGGATCGACGATCAAGCCGATCGTCTATGCCGCCGCGCTGGAGGCGGGGATGACGCCCGCCTCGATCATCGTCGACGGCCCGTTCTGCGTGAATCAGGGCGGGCGGCTGGGCCAGAAATGCTTCCGCAACTTCGGCGGGGGCGGGTCGGGGCCACACACGATGCGCTGGGGCATCGAACAGTCGCGCAACCTGATGACCGTGCGCGCCGCGGCGCAGACCGGCATGGAAAAGGTCAACGGCCTGATCCAGCGCGTTGGCATCAGCGACACCCGCTTCCCACCCTATCTCTCCTATGCGCTGGGCGCGGGCGAGACGACGGTGACGCGGATGGTCAACGCCTATTCGATCCTCGTCAATCAGGGACGGGCACTGACCCCGACCGTGATCGATTTCGTGCAGGACCGGCGCGGCAACGTGATCCTTCCCGAAAACTGGCGTGCCTGCGAACGCTGCAATGCGCCCGACTGGGACCGCAAGCCGATGCCCCGGCCGCAGGTGCGGGCGCGGCAGGTGATGGACCCGGTCAGCGCGTACCAGATGGTCCATATCATGGAGGGGGTGATCCAGCGCGGCACCGCCACCACGTTGCGCGACCTGAACCGGCCGATCATGGGCAAGACCGGCACTTCGACCGGGCCGACCGACGTGTGGTTCGTCGGCGGCACGCCGCAGATGATCGCCGGCCTGTATCTGGGCTATGACACGCCGCGTAATCTGGGCGGATATGCGCAGGGCGGCACGATCGCCGCGCCGATCTACAAGGCATTCGCGACACGGGCGTACAAGGATATGGAAGTGCTGCCGTTCCGCGCCCCGGCGGGGGTGCGGATGGTCCGGATCGATCGCGCCAGCGGCCGCCCGGTCTATGGCGCATGGCCGACCACCGATCCGAAGGCGGCGGTGATCTGGGAAGCGTTCAAGCCCGAGAGCGAACCGCGCCGCGCCACCGGCCGGCTGGGCGAGGCCCGTGCCCCGGTGACGCGCGATCCGGCGAAGGCGGCGGCCCGTCCGTCGGGGCCGCCGCCGCCGCGCGACAGCGACTTCTTGCAACGCGAAGGGGGAATCTACTAGCGCCGATCCCATATCGGCCCCATCGCCCCGTTCCGAACCGATTTTCCGTTGGAGTTTCCTCATGCGCGCCGAAGCGCAAGCCCATGCAGACAAGATCAACGATGCGCTGGCCCTGCTGCGCCGCTTCCTCGACTGGGACCGCGCGCTGCGTCGTCTCGACGAGTTGAACGCGCGGGTCGAGGACCAGGCGCTGTGGAACGATCCCAAAGCCGCGCAGGACGTGATGCGCGAACGCCGTCGTCTCGACGAGGCGATCACCGCCACCCGTGCGATTGAACAGGAACTGGCCGACACGCTCGAACTGATCGAGATGGCCGATGCCGAGGGCGATACGGAGATGGCCGAGGACGGCGTCGCCGCCCTCGCCGAACTGTCGAAGCGCGCCGATCAGGACAAGGTACAGGCGCTGCTGTCGGGCGAAGCCGATGGCAACGACACCTATATCGAGGTGAACGCCGGTGCGGGCGGGACCGAGAGTCAGGACTGGGCCGGGATGCTCCAGCGCATGTATACGCGCTGGGCCGAGCGGCGCGGCATGAAGGTCGAACTGGTCGACCAGCATACCGGCGAACAGGCGGGGATCAAATCGGCCACGCTGCTGCTGAAGGGCGAGAACGCATACGGCTTTGCCAAGACCGAGAGCGGCGTGCACCGGCTGGTGCGGATCAGCCCCTATGACAGCGCGGCGCGGCGGCACACGTCGTTCGCCAGCGTGTGGGTCTATCCGGTGATCGACGACAATATCGAGGTCGACTATAACGAGAGCGACCTGCGGATCGACACCTATCGCGCGTCGGGTGCGGGCGGGCAGCACATCAACACCACCGATTCGGCGGTGCGGATCACGCACATCCCGACCGGTATCGTCGTGCAGTGCCAGAATCAGCGATCGCAGCACAAGAACAAGGCAGAGGCATATAATCAGCTTCGCGCCCGGCTGTACGAACGCGAACTCGCCATTCGCGAAGCGGCGGCGAATGCCGAGAACGAGACCAAGACCGACATCGGATGGGGCCATCAAATCCGGTCCTATGTCCTGCAACCGTATCAGATGGTGAAGGATTTGCGGACCGGTGTAGTATCGACCGCACCGGGCGACGTGCTGGACGGCGCGCTCGACCCGTTCATGGCGGCCGCGCTGTCGCAGCGCGTGACCGGCGAGACGGTGGATGTCGAGGATGCCGACTGAGATGCGCGGAATGCTGTCGTCGGGGTTGCTGCTGCTCGCGCTGACCGGGTGCGACGCGACGCAGCCACGCCCGGCGCAGAACGCGCACAAGGACGACGGTCCGCGCTTCCCGCGCGCCGACCGGCCGGTGGCGACGATCGTGTCGTCCCGCTGGTCGACCGAGGAAGCGCGCGACCGGCTGAACGAGGCGGAGGCGGTGATGAACCGCGCCGGGATCGCCCCCGGCATGACCGTGGCCGATATCGGCGCGGGCGAGGGATATTACACCATCCGCCTTGCGCAGCGCGTGGGGCCAGACGGGCGGGTGCTGGCCGAGGATATCATCCCCGAAATCCGCGACGCATTAGCGACGCGGGTGGCGCGCGAGCGGCTGGACAATGTCAGCGTGCGGCTGGGCGAGCCGGACGATGCGAAGCTGCCCGCGAACAGTTTCGACCGCGTGCTGATGGTCCACATGTACCATGAGATCGCGGAACCCTATAAATTCCTGTGGAACCTGCGTCCCGGATTGCGCCGGGGCGGGCAGGTGGTGGTGGTCGATGCCGACCGCCCGACGCAGAATCACGGCACCCCGCCCGCGCTGCTCCGCTGCGAATTCGCGGCGGTCGGCTATCGACAGGTCGCGATGCAGTCGATGCCGTCGGCGGGTGGGTATATCGCGATGTTCAGTCCCGAAGGACCGCGCCCCGACCCGGCATCGATCCGCCCCTGTCGCCTGCCGGACACCGCGCGGCGCTGAGCACTTGTTTTAAAACGCGCGGACGTGCGCGTTTTGAAGGCGGCACCAGCCCGCTCCTGATCGCCTATCCGATCAGATACGGCGCGAGCAGCAGCAACAGCTTCACGTCGACCGCCGCACCTGCCGCCCGCTTGTCGGCGATGAAACCGGGCAGGGCGGACAGGGCGACCCGGTGGACGACGATATTTTCCCCCGGCACCCCGCCGCCGTCACCGACCCGGGTCAGGTCGCCCGCCCGAAACAGCGTGAAGCTTTCCGACACCATGCCGGGCGACGAATGATACAGGCCGAGCGAGGTCATCGTCCCCGCGCGATAGCCGGTCTCTTCCTTCAGTTCGCGCGCGGCGGCCAGCTCCGGCGCCTCGCCGCTGGTCTCGTCCCCGACCAGTCCGGCGGGCAGTTCGATACAGTTGCAGCCCAGCGGCACGCGATATTGCTCGACCAGCACGACATGGCCGTCGTCGATCGCCACCATCACCGCCGCGCCGATTCCCCGCGCGCGGCCGACATATTCCCAGCGGCCCCGCTTCTTCGCAGTGATGAAGCGCCCTTCCCACATCACTTCTTCAGGGGCATCGGCATCGATCACGACCGGGTCGGAAACTTCGCTCATATCGTCGGTCCTCTATCGAAACGTCGGTCGCAAATCGCGGCGGGCCGCACCCCGGCTTGCCTGTCGGCACCGTATCGAAGCATGATGCCCCCCTCAAGCACGCCCGGGGAGTGGCCATGAGCATCGTCAAGGAATTCCGTACCTTCATCGCGCGCGGCAACGTGCTCGACCTTGCGGTCGGCGTCATCATCGGCGCGGCATTCGGTACGATCACCAAATCGCTGACCGACGACATGATCATGCCGGTGATCGGGTGGCTGTTCGGCGGGTTCGATTTCTCCAGCTATTTCGTGCGGCTGGCCCCGATCCCCGCGACCTATGCCGGATCGCCCGACAATTATGCGGCGCTGAAGGCCGCCGGGGTGCCGTTGTTCGGCTATGGCCAGTTCGTCAGCGTGCTGATCAACTTCGTGATCCTCGCCTTCATCGTCTTCCTGCTGGTCAAGGTCGTGAATCGTGCGATCGCGGTGGTGCACGAGGAGCAGAAGGCGGGCGTGGTCCCGCCCGCTGCCGATCCGCCCGAAGTGGCGCTGCTGCGCGAGATTCGCGACGAACTGCGCGCTGCCAAGGTCAATCCGACCCCGCTCCCCTGATGGCGGTTCAGGCCGCCGCGAGTTCCAGCGCGGCGGCATCGGCAAGGCTGGTGCCATCGAGGATGCGGGCGGTTTCGTCGCGCACCCGCGCCATCGCGATGCGGATGGCACAGGTCGCCTCGTCCTTGCAGTCGCCACAGGGGCGGTACGCGGTACGGCTGACGCACGGGACCAGCGCCAGCGGCCCCTCGATCACGCGAATGATCTCCCCCAGCGAAATCAGGTGCGCCGGGCGGGCGAGGTGATATCCCCCGGCTTTGCCGCGCGTCGAATGCAGGAACCCGGCCTCGCGCAGGTCGGCGAGAATCAGCTCGAGGAATTTGCGCGGCACGTTCGCGGCGGTGGCGATGCGGTGCATCGGCATCGGGGCGTCGCCGACGGGCTGTTCGGCAAGGAACAGCATCGCACGCAACGCATAGCGGGAACGCTGGGTCAGCATGATCGCAATGCCATGCCATCATGGACAGGCGATTGGAAGTCGGGTTCTTTTCAAGCCGCGTACAATACCCTATATCCACGCTGTCGGCTTCCAGCCGGCTATGGCGATAAACTGCGGCGTACAATAGGCGCAGCGGACCCGGGGGCAGTACCCGGCGGCTCCACCATAAGTGGTGGTGTTTCTGGACACCGTTTCTGACGGGGCCGAACCAGGATCGACGTGTGTTGAAAAGCGCTGTTTTCGCTCGGAATGGGACCACCGCAACGGCCCATTACACAAGTGCCAACGATAACGAAGCACTCGCCATCGCAGCGTAACCTAGGGCTTAACGGCCTGAAGTTATTCTAAGACAGCGCGGTTCGGGCCGCACCGGGCAACAGAAGCGGATACCAGCGGTACGGGGGGCACCGGGCAACAGAAGCTCCCCACTTTCCATCTCATCCGAAATAACGCCTCAAATAACGGTTGCCCGCATCGTGCTGCGCCGTAAGCGGGGCCATGCACCTGACCTATGACATCGTCCTGTGGTTGATGGCGGCCGCGCTGGTCGCCGGAGTCATCGATGCGATGGCGGGCGGGGGCGGTCTCATCACCATTCCCGCCTTGCTGGCGGCGGGGGTCCCGCCGGTGATGGCGCTGGGCACGGGCAAGCTGCAAAGCACCTGCGGCACCGCCGGGGCCGCGTTCGCGTTCTGGCGCGGCGGACGGATCGACCTGTCCCGCTTCCGGGGGCCGGTCATCGCCGCCTTTGTCGGATCGGTCGGCGGCGCGGCGCTGGTACAGGCGATCGACCCCCGGTTTCTGGCCGGACTGTTGCCGATCCTGTTGGTGGCGATGGCCGCCTATTTCCTGTTCGGCCCGAAATTGTCGGAGGTCGATACCCATACCCGCCTGACCCCCGTCGGCTTGATGGCGGCGGTCGGCACGATAGGCGCGTATGACGGTTTCTTCGGGCCGGGGGCGGGGTCGTTCTACACGCTGTTGCTGGTGGCGGCCGCAGGCTTCGGCCTGACGCGCGGCGTCGCCCATGCCAAGCTGCTGAACCTCGCCAGCAACCTTGCCGGGTTCGGCATGTTGCTGGCGGGGGGGCATGTGTTGTGGACGGTGGGAATCGCGATGGCGGTGGCCAGCGTGATCGGCAACCAGATCGGTGCGGCGCTGGCGATCCGGTGGGGCGGTCGGGCCATCCGGCCGCTGCTGGTCGTGATCTCGCTGGCGCTGACCGTCAAGCTCGTGCTGGACCCGGCCAATCCCCTCCGGCTGTGGCTGGGCCTGTAGCTATACCGGCAACAGCAGCCGCGCGGTCGTGCCGTCAGGACCGCCGAACAGTTCGAAGCGCCCGTCCAGTTGCCCCGCCAGCATTCGTGCGATGCGCAGGCCGAGGCTGTCGCCCGCCTCCATCGTGAAACCGTCGGGCAGGCCGCGTCCGTCGTCGCGGATCTCGACCTGCACATGGTACTCGGCATCGCGCGACAGGGTGAGTTCGATCGTCCCCGTCTCGCGATCCGCGAAGCCATGTTCGATCGCGTTGGCGATCGCCTCCGCCACGATCAGCGCCAGCGGCACCGCGGCATCGGGGCGAAGCGGCGCGTCCTCCACCACGTTGACGACGCAGCGTATCCCGGTGCGTCCGCTGGCGGCGACGACGTCGAGACACAGTGGTTCGAGGAAGGCGCGCATGTCGCGCACCCCGCCCGCCGCGTCATAGAGCTGGCGGCTGATCCGCCCGATCAGCGCCAGCCGCCGCGACGCTTCGTCCAGCGCGGCCCGCGCGTCCGGGTCGGGGATGCTCCGCCGCTGCAACGACAACAGCCCGGCGGCGACCTGAAGATTGTTCGACACGCGATGCTGTAGTTCGGCGAACAGCAACTCGCGGGTGTTGGCCAGCGCGCGGCTTACCTCGCGCTCGGCGGCGAGGTGGTGGTTGGCGCGCTGCATCCAGTGGACCAGCGCCACGTCGGTCCCGACCACGACGACATAGAAGATCATCGCCACCGCCGCCTGAAACGACAGGTGGAACGACTGGACCGGCGGCACGAAATAATACCACGCCAATATCCCGCACAGCGTCGCCGCGATCGCGCCCATCCGCGCGCCGAACAGGAACGAGGCAAGGATGACGGCGGGAAAGAAGCTGACGAAGGGAAAGCCCGGCGGCAGCGAGTCGTGAGCGGCCCACCGCACGACGAACGCGACCGCCACCAGCGTCAGCGTCAGCCCGAACGCGGTCCAAGGCCGCAGCGTCAGCAACGGCAACCGTTCGAGCCATCGGCCCGACCTGTCGGCAACCGTCCTGTTCATGCCGTTGTCCGTCATCCCCCCGATACGTCGATATTCGAACGTCGTCGGCAAGGGACATGCCGCGTTTCGGAACGCTTGGCAAACGACCTTGCGAAAAGGGGGCCTGCGTTGCCGCAGACCCCCCGATCCGTCACCGATCGCGAACGATCAGTTGTCGGTGATGAACGACGGCAGACCGGCGTTGCCGCCTTCGTCCTTGCCCTCTTCGCGACGCGGGCCACGGTCGCGGCGCGGGCCACGATCGCCGCCTTCGCGCGGACCACCGCCCTGACGCGGGCCACGGTCGCCGTCGCCACGCGGACGGTCGCCGCCGTCGCGACGCGGGCCGCGCGGACCACGGTCGCCGCCTTCGCGCGGTTCGCGTACCGGACGGCTGTCTTCCAGTTCGGCGCCGGTTTCCTGATCGACGACGCGCATCGACAGGCGAACCTTGCCGCGCGGATCGACTTCGAGAACCTTGACCTTCACTTCCTGTCCCTCGGACAGGACATCGGCGACCTTCTCGACCCGCTCGTTGCGGATTTCAGAGACGTGGACGAGACCGTCCTTGCCGCCCATGAAGTTCACGAACGCACCGAAATCGACGAGGTTGACGACCTTGCCGTTATAGATCTTGCCGACCTCGGCCTCTTCGACCAGCCCCTTGATCCAGTTGATCGCGGCTTCGATCTGCGCGGGATCGGACGACGACACCTTGATGACGCCCTCGTCGTCGATGTCGACCTTCGCACCCGTCGTCGCGACGATCTCGCGGATCACCTTGCCGCCGGTGCCGATCACTTCACGAATCTTCGACTTGTCGATCGTGAAGGTTTCGATGCGCGGTGCATGGGCCGACAATTCGCCACGGGTCTCGCCCAGTGCCTTGGCCATTTCGCCGAGGATGTGGGCACGGCCTTCATTGGCCTGCGCCAGCGCGATGCGCATGATCTCTTCGGTGATGCCCGCGATCTTGATGTCCATCTGAAGGCTGGTGATGCCTTCGCTGGTCCCGGCGACCTTGAAGTCCATGTCGCCCAGATGATCCTCGTCGCCGAGGATGTCGCTGATGACCGCGAAATCCTTGCCTTCGAGGATCAGGCCCATCGCGATGCCCGACACCGGACGCTTCAGCGGCACGCCCGCATCCATCATCGACAGCGAACCGCCGCAGACGGTCGCCATCGACGACGATCCGTTCGACTCGGTGATGTCCGACAGGACGCGGATCGTGTACGGAAACTCTTCCTTCGACGGCAGCACCGGGTGCAGCGCGCGCCATGCCAGCTTGCCGTGGCCGACTTCGCGGCGGCCCGGCGCGCCGAAGCGGCCGACTTCACCGACCGAATAGGGCGGGAAGTTATAGTGCAGCATGAAATTTTCGTACGACAGGCCGTTCAGGCCGTCGATCATCTGCTCGGCGTCCTTGGTGCCCAGCGTGGTGGTGCAGATCGCCTGCGTCTCGCCACGGGTGAACAGCGCCGAACCATGCGCGCGCGGCAGGAAGTGGACCATCGCCTCGATCGGACGGACCGTCTTCGTATCGCGACCGTCGATACGGCGGCCTTCCTTCAGGATGGCCGTACGCACGATCTCGGCTTCCAGCTTCTTCACGAGCTTGAGCGTGCCGAGATACTGTGCCGGATCGCTTTCCTTCAGGTCGGCGAAGGCGTCGCGCGCCTTGGTACGGGCGTCGTTGATCGCGTTCTGACGCGCCTGCTTGTCGGTCAGCTTGTAGGCGGCGGCAAGGTCCTTGCCGATCAGGTCTTTGAGCTTCTTCTTCGCCTTCGACTGGTCGGCGACCGGCGAGAGTTCCCACGGGTCCTTGGCAGCCTGTTCGGCCAGATCGATGATGCAGTTCACGATCTTCTTCGACGCATCGTGCGCGAACACGACGGCGCCCAGCATGATCTCTTCCGACAGCTCCTTGGCTTCGGATTCGACCATCATCACCGCGTTGCCGGTGGCGGCGACGACGAGGTCGAGATCGCCCGCCTTCACCTGATCCAGCGTCGGGTTCAGGACATATTCGCCGTCGACATAGCCGACGCGCGCCGCGCCGATCGGGCCCATGAACGGCACGCCCGAAATGGTCAGCGCCGCCGACGCCGCGATCATCGCGACGATATCCGGCTCGTTCTCGCCGTCATACGACAGCACCTGACAGATCACGTTGATCTCGTTGTAGAACCCTTCGGGGAACAACGGGCGGATCGGACGGTCGATCAGGCGGCTGGTCAGCGTTTCCTTTTCGGTCGCACCGCGCTCGCGCTTGAAGAAGCCGCCAGGGATACGGCCCGCGGCCGAATATTTTTCCTGATAATGGACGGTCAGCGGAAAGAAGTCCTGCCCTTCCTTGACCGAGCGCGCGGCGGTGACCGCGCACAGCACGACGGTTTCACCCAACGTCGCGAGCACCGCGCCGTCGGCCTGCCGCGCGACGCGACCGGTTTCGAGGGTCAGCGTCTTGCCGCCGAGGTCCATCGTGCTTTTCTTGATATCGAACATCTTGTTTCCTTCACTCCGGCGGCCAGATGCGCGCCGGGGCAGCTTGGGGCATCGCCCCCATTGGTCGGGCCGTTCGGCCCTGATCCCGCGTCGCCGGATTGCGGCGGGACGGCTTGCCCGGAGGTCCGGTCGCAAAGCCTATACCCCGTTTTCCGGGGCAATCTCGTGGCGGTGGAACCGCCGGTCATGCGAAAAGGGGCGGCCGTTGCGGGCCGCCCCTTCGTCTTACTTCCGAAGGCCGAGCTTCGCGATCAGCGTCGTGTAACGCTCCGCGTCCTTCTTCTTCAGATAGTCGAGCAGCGAACGCCGCTTGTTCACGAGCATCAGCAGGCCGCGACGCGAATGATTGTCCTTCGCGTGGGTCTTGAAATGGTCGGTCAGGTTCTGGATGCGGGTCGTCAGGATTGCGACCTGTACTTCGGGGCTGCCGGTATCGCCTTCGGCGCGGGCATGTTCCTGAATCAGCGCCTGGCGGCGCTCGGGAGTGATCGACATCGTCTTCCTTTCTATTCGAGGTTGAAGCCGCGGACGACCCGGGTTTCCCCGGCCTGTGTCTCGACCAGCGCGACCGGAACATCGTCCAGCATCGCAAAGCCCGGACCATCGGCCGCAGCGGTCCCGATCAGCTTGAGCCCCCTGCGGAGCCGCTCTGCCTGATCGGGGTCGAGTGATAGAGCCGGGATGTCGTCCAGCCCCGCACTCAGCGGCAGAAGCGTATCTTCAAGCGCGCGCCCATGCCCGAGTTCGGCCAGTTTGTCCAGCGATATGGCCCGTTCGAGGGTGAACGGACCTGCCTTCGTCCGGCGCAGCATCGTCACATGCCCCACCGTATCGAGCGCCAGCGCGATGTCGCGGGCGAGCGAGCGGATATAGGTGCCTTTGGAAACATGGGCGACCAGCGTGATTTCCTCCAGTTTCTCCCCGGCATGGGGAGGGGGGCCGGCCGCAGGCTGATGGAGGGGGGTGTCCTCCTCCACGGAGGTGGCGTCTTGTGGCCCGCCCCCTCCACCAGCTTCGCCGGTCCCCCTCCCCGTGCCGGGGAGAAACTCGAGCGAGAACACCGTCACCTTCCGCGTCGCGAGGATCACGTCCTCCCCCTTGCGGGCAAGGTCATAGGCCCGCTCACCATCGACCTTCAGCGCGGAATAGGCGGGCGGTACCTGTTCGATCGGACCGGTGAAGCGCGCGAGCACTCCCTGTACCTCGGGCAACGTCGGCCGCACCGGCGACTCGGCGATCACCTTGCCCTCGAGGTCGAGCGTGTCGGTCTGCGCGCCGAAGCGAATGGTGAAGACATAGACCTTCGACGCATCCAGCATCCGCCCGGCCAGCTTGGTCGCCTCGCCCACCGCGACCGGCAACACCCCGGTCGCCAGCGGATCGAGCGTGCCGCCATGCCCGACCTTCCACTTGCCATAGCCGCCGCTACGCAGCGCGCGCTTGACCGCTGACACGATCTGCGTCGATCCCGGTCCCAACGGTTTGTCGATGATGATCCAGCCGTGCATCAGCCGCGCATCGCATCGCAAAAATGGCGGCGGCATAGCGCGACATATCGGTCGTTGCCGCCGATCTCGGTCTGCGCGCCCTCGCGCACCGCTTGTCCGGAGGCATCCACGCGCAGGTTCATCGTCGCCTTTCGTCCGCAGGTGCAGACCGATTTGAGTTCGATCAGCGCATCGGCGATCGCCAGCAGCCGCGCCGATCCGGGGAACAGCGCGCCCCGGAAATCGGTCCGCAGGCCATAGGCCAGCACCGGTACGCCCAGTTCGTCGGCGACGCGTGCCAGTTGATCGACCTGTGTCGCCGACAGGAATTGCGCCTCGTCGACCAGCACGCATCCGACCGGCTGTTCGCGGTGACGCGCAGCGACGGCGGCGTGCAGGTCGCTGTCCTCGTCGAACGTCGATGCGGGCATTGTCAGCCCGATCCGCGACGCGATCGTGCCCGCGGCATCGCGCGTGTCGATCCCGGCGGTGAACAGCATCGTCGTCAACCCGCGCTCGCGATAGTTGAAGTCGGCCTGAAGCAGCGTCGTCGATTTCCCGGCGTTCATTGATGCGTAGTAGAAATAGAGTTTGGCCATCAGAGTGTCTCGACGGGCAGGGGGCTGTCGGCACCGGCGGCAGCAGCGACGCCGCGGTCGAACGTAGCGAAAGTAGCGGCGTCCCGTGCCGCGACCAGATGCAGCATGTCGGCAAAGTCGGCACCCGTACCGAATTGCCCCAGCGCCCAACGGACGGCTGCCGCATCGTCGACCTGCACGCCGGGTAGATCGATCAGGTCCAGAAGCGCCGCCATCACGACCTCACGACCTTGCCGATACCGGGACGTAAGCAGCCAGCCCAGTTCGAGAAGCACGGTAAGCGGTATATATACGCCCGACCCGATAATCGCGACGGCGGTGGCCGTCTGTTCAGGATGGTCGGCAAGCAGGAAACGCGCGGCGACGTTGGTATCAATCGCCCGCACGATCGCTCCGTAGGGCGGATTCTTTCCAACATTGCGCGATCGTCTCGTTCATTTCCTCGATCGACAAGGGCAGGCCGTTATATTTGACGATCGCGCGGATATTGGCAGTGATCTCATCGAACGACCGACCGCTCTTTTCGGCGGTCGGGCGCAGGACGATTGCATCGCCCGACCGGGTTACGTCGAGCCGCTGGCCGGGCTTCAGGCCCAGCGCGTCGCGAACCGCTTTCGGGATCACGACCTGCCCTTTCGCCGACAAGGTAGTATGCGCATTCATTTTGGTAAGATGCGTCTTACCGACTTCCGAGTCAATCGTCGCCGCCATCGTCGGGCGTCAGGTCGCGTGCGACCTTGGGATCGCGCAGCAACTGGTCGATGCGGGAGCCTTCGTCGAAGCTCTCGTCGATCAGGAATTTCAGCTTCGCTGCGTATTTCAGGTTTACCCGACGCGCGACTTCGGACTGGAGATAGGCGGTGTTGGTGCGGAGCGCCTTCAATACCGCCGGTTCGTCCTTGCCCAGCAGCGACTTCACGAACACCACCGCGTGGCGCAGGTCGGGTGACATGCGGACTTCGGTGACGGAAACGAGATGCTTTTCCAGCACGTCGTCATGCACGTCACCACGGCTCAGAATCTCCGACAGAATGTGGCGGATTTGTTCGCCAACGCGCAGCAGGCGGACGGAGCGGGATTCGGGGGTGCTATCTTGGGCCATGATTCACTCGAATTGACAGTGGAACCAGTGACTGTCGAGTCGCTGGCACCAGATGATGCGGTTGCCGAACGCGGCGGCGACGTCGTCGGGGATCGGTCGGTTGTTCCAACCGCGCGCGAGGGCCATGCGGTCGGTCGGGTCATGGACGATACCCGCCCATGCGCCGACGAATCCATCGACCGTCCTGAACGCGGTACGCTGCCTGGCACGCTCGATCCGCGTCACGTCGGGCGGGACTGGGCCGCCGCGAATGGCCGCCTCGAACGCTGCGTGATCGGATCGCAGCCGCCACCACGACGGCGCAACATGCGACCAGTAAAGCGCGTGATTGGCGAAGAACCCGGCGAACGGGACGACAAGGATTCCGATGGCCGGGAGCATCAGCGCGGGCACGCCCGCCGCCCGATGCCGCCACCCTTCGACAATCCCGCCGAGCGCCAGCCAAATCCACAGGCAGCCCAGCACCGGCACGACGATCAGCATCGCCCAGCCGCCAAGCGCATTGGCGACGAATAACGCCGCCGCGCAGCCGACCATCCAACCTGTGGCGAACCGCAGTCGGGATCGGATCAGATCGGCGAAGCGAGGGGCGGCGGGCGTTTCCGCCCGCCGCCCGGCGATCACAGCGTGCGCTCGCGCAGTTCGACTTCGTAGGTTTCGAGGAAGTCGCCCGACTTGATGTCGGTGAAGTTCTGCGTGAACGTGACACCGCATTCGAGGCCCGCGCGCACTTCGGGAACATCGTCCTTGAAGCGACGCAGCGACGCGATCTCACCCTGATAGATGATGACGTCGTTGCGCGTGATGCGTGCCTTGAGCGCCTTGCGGATAACGCCTTCGACCACCAGCAGACCGGCGGCTCGACCATGCTTGCCCGCCGAGAAGACCTCGCGGATTTCGGCGCGGCCGACGACCGTTTCGAATGCTTCCGGCCCCAGCGTACCCGCCATGCCCGCACGAATCTCGTCGGTCAGCGTGTAGATGACGTCGTAATATTTGAACGCCACCTTGTTCCGTTCGGCGATCTCGCGTGCCTTGGCGTTCGGGCGGGTGTTGAAGCCGATGATCGGCGCACCCGATGCCGCTGCCAGCGTGACGTCGCTCTCGGTGATACCGCCGACGCCCGAATGCAGGATGCGCACCCGGATATCGTCGGTCGAGATCTTGTTGAGCGCCCCGACGATCGCCTCGACCGAGCCTTGCGTGTCGGCCTTGACCACCAGCGGATATTCGATCGCCTGCTTCGACTTGAGGGCCGAGAACATGCTTTCGAGGCTGGCCGGTGCCTGGGTCGTGCGCTTCTGGAGCAGCACGCCCTGACGATATTCGGCGACTTCACGGGCACGCGCCTCGCTTTCGACCACCTGCAGCGGATCGCCCGCCATCGGTACGCCCGACAGGCCAAGGACCTCGACCGGCACCGAAGGACCGGCTTCCTTGATCTGCCGACCCTTGTCGTCGATCAGCGCCCGCACCTTGCCGCTTTCGGCACCGACGACGAACACGTCGCCGACGCGCAGCGTACCGCGACGAACCAGCACGGTCGCGACCGGGCCGCGTCCCTTGTCCAGCTTCGCCTCGATCACGCTGGCTTCCGCCGGGCGATCGGGGTTGGCGGTCAGTTCGAGCAGTTCGGCCTGAAGCTGAATCTTTTCGATCAGCGCTTCGAGGCCGGTTTTCTTGAGAGCGGAGACTTCGACGTCCTGCGTTTCGCCACCCATCTCCTCGACCTGTACGTCGTGTTCGAGCAGGCGCTCGCGCACCCGCTGCGGGTTCGCCTCGTGCTTGTCGACCTTGTTGATCGCGACGATCATCGGCTTGCCCGCGGCGCGGGTGTGATGGATCGCCTCGATCGTCTGCGGCATCAGCCCGTCATCGGCCGCCACCGCAAGGATGACGATATCGGTGACGTCGGCACCGCGCGCGCGCATTTCGCTGAATGCTTCGTGGCCGGGCGTGTCGAGGAAGGTGATCTTCGACTTGTCCTTCAACGTCACCTGATACGCGCCGATATGCTGAGTAATGCCACCCGCTTCGCCGCGCACCACGTCGGTCCCGCGCAGCGCGTCGAGCAACGACGTCTTGCCGTGATCGACATGACCCATGATCGTGACGACCGGCGGACGCGGACGCAGTGCCTCCACGGCGTCCTCGACCGTGTCGAGTGCCAGATCGATGTCCGAATCGCTGACGCGAACGATGTTGTGGCCGAATTCGGTCACCAGCAGTTCGGCGGTATCCTGATCGATCGTCTGTGTCATCGTGACGGGCGAACCCATCTTGAACAGCGTCTTGACCAGATCGGCACCCTTTTCGGCCATGCGGTTGGCGAGTTCCTGCACGGTGATCGTCTCGGGAACCTGCACGTCGCGAACCTGCTTGATCTGCGGTTCGCGCGGGCCGCCAAAGCCACGCTTTTCCTTTTCACGCGCCCGCTTCAACGCGGCGAGGCTGCGCGAACGCGCCCCGTCGTCGCCCAGCGCGCGGGTGACGGTCAGCTTGCCCGACTGGCGACGATCGTCGCCCTTGCGGTCGCGCGACGGTGCCGGACGTGCCGGTTCGTTGCGACGCGGGGTCGCCTGACCAGTGCCCGACGGTGCCGGACGTGCCGGTTGCGCGCCGGTTGCGGGACGCCCTGCCGCCGTGGCGGGCGCGGGTGCCGCCGCCGGAGTCGGCGCGGGCGCAGGCTTCGGTTCGGGCTTCGGGATTTCCGGACGCTGCACAGGCGTGAAACGGCGCGGTGCCGGACGGCTCGGATCGGCCGTCAGGATGATCGGTGCGGGAGCCGGAGCCGGAGCCGGCGCCGGACGCGGCGCGGCGCGCACCGGGGCGGGCTTCGCCGCCACGGGCGCAGGCGCAGGCGCAGGATTCGGTGCCGGAGCAGCCGTCGGTGCCGGTGCCGGAGTTGCGACCGGCTCAGGGGCGGCAGCCGCCGGTTCCGGTGCAGGTGTCGGGGCTGCTTCCACGACCGGCGCGGGCGTCGGCTCGGGGGTTGCGACCGGCGCCGGTGCTGGTGTCGGTTCCGGGGCGGGCGTGGGTGCAGGGGCCGGTTCCGGGGTCGCTTCGACCTTCGGCTCGGCGGCGGCACGCGCCTTTTCCTCGACGCGCTGACGCTCGGTCTCGGCGGTTTCCCGCGCGATCCGGTCGTCGCGACGACGATTTTCCTCGGCGGCGGTCATCCGCGCCTCTTCGGCCTCGCGCAGCAGCTTTGCTTGCAGTTCGTGGCGCGACAGACCCGCATTGCTGGTCGCCGGACGCGGTGGCACGACCTGGCTACGCGCGGCGGGTGCCGGGGCCGGTGCGGGCGTCGGTGTGGTCGGGGCAGGATTCGCCTGCTCTACCTGCTGTTCCTCGCCGGGACGGCCCAGCACGCGGCGGCGCTTCACCTCCACGACCACCGTGTTGGAACGGCCGTGGCTGAAGCTCTGCTTCACCTTGCCGGTCTCCACGGTGCGCTTGAGGCCGAGCGGCGCGCGGGTGCCCAGCTTCGGCTTGTCGTTGTCGATGTCGCTCATCCGGTTACTCAGGTTCCTGCTTCGATTGGTCGCGGCCCGGTCCACCGGCATCGTCAGTGCCGGCGAATTGCGCCGTCGATGCGCCCTGCGAAGGTGTTTCGCAAGACGCGGAAAGGGGTTCGGGTCCGATAAAGTGCAGCCAGCGGGACAGCGCATCGTTGCTGCGCCGTGCCGCCCGTGCGTCGGTCAGGCCGACATGTACCACATTTTCGCGCCCAAGCGCTAACGACAATATGGTGCGCGAGACCGGCAATGCCAATCCCCTGCGGCCCGAACCTTCTTCATCGCTGCCGACGCGCCATGCCTGCGCCAGTTTCCCGGCCCCGTCGGGGGCGGCGTCGGATGCGTGATACAGCGCGTGGAGCTTGCCCTGACGTGCCGCCTTGTCGATGGCGGTGCCGCCGATCACGACGAACCCGCCCTTGGCCTCCAGCCCGAGCCGGTCGAGCGCGTGACGCCGCAGCGCCTCCTCGATCCGGTCGGGCAGGTCGGCGGGGATGGTCAGCGCCGCGCCCTTGAACGCACGCGCCAGCGCACCGCGCAGCTTGCCCTTGGCGATCGCCGTTTCCAGCGTCGCCCGGTCCACGCCGATCCACGCGCCACGGCCCGGCGCCTTGGCCCGAACATCGGGCAGCACGTCGCCGTCCGGCGACAGCGCAAGGCGCACCAGACCGTCGCGCGACCCATGATCGCGCGTCAGGATGCAACTGCGTTCCGGGGTCCGCGCCGCCGCCGCGCCATCGGGCGCGTCGGCGACAGGGAGGCTCAGCCCAGCCGGATCATTGTTCGGATTCCGCAACCGCGTCCTCCGAAGTCTGCTCGGTCGCCGAGTCGTCTGCCGGTTCGGCGACCGCGTCGTCATCGGCGAACCAATGCGCGCGCGCGGCCATGATGATCTCGTTGCCCTGTTCGTCGCTCAGGCCATATTCGCTGAGGATGCCGCCCTTGGGCGCTTCGCGCTTGGGGGCATCGTCGCCGCGACGGCGCGGTTCGGCCTTCTTCTTCTCGACCAGTTCGTCGGTCGCCAGATCGGCCAGATCGTCGAGCGTCTTGATGCCTGCCTTGCCCAGCGTGACGAGCATCGCCTCGGTCAGGTACGGCAGTTCGCCCAGCGCATCCTCGACGCCCAGAGTGGTGCGTTCTTCGCGCGCCGCCTGTTCGCGACGATCGATCGCTTCCTGCGCCCGGCTCTGCAGCTCCTGTGCAAGGTCTTCGTCGAAGCCCTCGATCGCGGCCAGTTCCTCGATCTCGACATAGGCGACTTCTTCGAGTTCACCGAAGCCTTCGGCGACCAGAAGCTGTGCCAGCGTCTCGTCGACGTCCAGTTCCTTCTCGAACATGCCGGAGCGTTCAATGAATTCCTTCTGACGCTTTTCGGACGCATCCGCCTCGGTCAGGATGTCGATTGCCTTGCCGGTCAACTGGCTGGCAAGACGGACATTCTGGCCGCGACGACCAATGGCGAGGCTGAGCTGATCGTCGGGAACGACGACCTCGATCCGGTCCTCTTCCTCGTCGAGCACGACGCGCGCGACGTTCGCGGGCTGCAGCGCGTTGACGACGAAGGTCGCTGTGTCGGGCGACCACGGGATGATGTCGATCTTCTCGCCCTGCATTTCCTGCACGACGGCCTGCACGCGGCTGCCCTTCATGCCGACGCAGGCGCCGACCGGATCGATCGAACCGTCATGGCTGATGACGCCGATCTTGGCGCGCGAACCCGGATCGCGGGCAGCGGCCTTGATCTCGATGATGCCGTCGTAGATTTCGGGCACTTCCTGCGCGAACAGCTTCTTCATGAAGTCGGGGTGCGCGCGCGACAGGAAGATCTGCGGCCCGCGATTCTCGCGGCGGACGCTGAAGATCAGCGAGCGGACCCGATCGCCGACCCGTACCGCTTCGCGCGGAATCTGCTGGTCGCGACGGATGACGCCTTCGGCACGGCCCAGATCGACCACGACATGGCCGAACTCGACCCGCTTGATGACGCCGGTGATGATCTCGCCCTGACGGTCCTTGAACTCCTCGAACTGGCGCTCGCGTTCCGCGTCGCGCACCTTTTGCAGGATGACCTGCTTGGATGCCTGTGCCTGGATGCGGCCGAATTCGATCGGGGGCAGGGGATCGACGATATAGTCGCCGATCGCCGCACCCTTTTGCAGCTTCTGCGCGTCGGCCTGACCGATCTGCTTGAAATGATCGTCGACCAGCTCGACGACTTCGAGCACCCGCCACAGCCGCAGGTCGCCCGTGGTCGGGTCGAGCTTGGCGCGGATGTCGTTCTCGCTGCCGTACCGGGTCTTGGCGGCGCGCTGGATCGCGTCCTCCATCGCCTCGATCACGATGCCCTTGTCGATCATCTTTTCCGACGCGACCGAATTCGCGATCGCGATCAGTTCCGCGCGGTTGGCGGTGACGGCGGTGGCCATGTCAGTTCTGTCCTTCTGTCACGGCCGCGTCGTCGTCGGCCGGTTCGTCTTCATATTCGTCGGCACCCTCGGCAGAGAGCGGCGCGGTCGCCTTCAGCAAGGCGTCGGTGATAATCAGCTTGGCGTCGATGATCGACGCGAACGGCACGGTCATCGGCTTGTGCTTGCGCACGTCGATCGACACCTGATCGTCCTCGGTCCCCAGCAGGATGCCGGTCAACTGCTTGCGGCTGTCGACCGGTGCGTCCAGCGTCAGCCGCGCCTCGAACCCCTTCCAGTCGGCATAGTCGGCAAGGCGCGTCAGCGGCCGGTCGATGCCGGGCGACGAGACTTCCAGCCGATAGGCTTCCTCAATCGGGTCGGATTCGTCGAGCACTTCGGAGATGCGGCGCGACAGCGCGGCGCAATCGTCGATCGTCAACTGCCGGGTGTCGGGCCGTTCGGCCATCACCTGCAACGTCGGATCGGATTTGCCGCCGAAGAATTTCACACGCACCAGCGCGAAGCCCAGCGCCTGCGCCTCCGGTTCGATCATCCGCGTCAGTTCGGCGATATTCGCCATGCCGTCTCCAATACATACGCCGCCTCTTTGCCGGACCCTGTCGGGACCGGCCTCGGCACGTTGACGATGTCGAGGAAGCAAGCCGCATATACGCCGCCATCCTGCGGTCGGCAAGGGCTTGCGACGGAGGCTTGCAACAGGGGCTTGCGGATCGTCGGGCGGCGGTGGAGCGTTGCGCCATCAAATCCCTGTCCGGAGAGCTTGTCCGATGTTCCGTTCGCTGATCCCCGCCGCCGTGCTGCTCGCTGCCTGCAATACCGGGGAGGATGTCGCGGCGCAGGGCAATGCCGCCGCCGCGCCCGGCGCTCCGGCCACGCCCGCTGCGACGAACGGGCGACCGTTCGCGGTACACGAGGTCGCGACGTTCGAATCGCCGTGGGCGATGACGTTCCTGCCCGATGGGCGGATGCTGGTGACGGAAAAGGCGGGGCAGATGCTGTTGCTGAGCGCCGACGGGGCAAAGCGACAGGTGGTTGCGACCCTGCCGGTCGATTCGGCGGGGCAGGGCGGGCTGATGGACGTGGTGCTCGCCCCCGACTTCGCCACCAGCCAGCGCGTCTATTTCAGCTATTCGATGGCCGAGGGCGGCGGCAAGGGCGTCGTGCTGGCACGCGGACGGTTGCGCGGGGTCGCGGGCAGTCCCGGCGTCGAGCGGCTGGGCGAGATCGAGACGATCTTTCGCGCCACGCCGTTCGTGAGCGGCGACGGCCATTATTCGGGTCGCATCGCCTTTGCCCCCGATGGCAAGCACCTGTTCTTCACCAATGGCGAGCGACAGAAGTTCGATCCGGCACAGGACCCGAAGGCGACGCTGGGCAAGGTGCTGCGCCTGACGCTCGACGGCACGCCCGCGGGCGATCCGGGGCTGACTGCCAAGGGGTTCCATCCGGCGGTGTGGTCCTATGGGCACCGCAACCTGTTGGGGATCGCGTTCGACGCTCAGGGCAATCTGTGGGAGCAGGAGATGGGGCCGAAGGGCGGTGACGAGGTGAACCTGATCCTGCCCGGCCGCAATTACGGGTATCCGATGGTGTCGGACGGCGATCATTACGACGGTCGCCCGATCCCGCGCCATGCGACCCGCCCCGATCTGGAGGCGCCCAGGGTAAGCTGGAATCCGGTGATCTCGCCGGGCGGGCTGATCGTCTATTCGGGGGCAATGTTCCCCGAGTGGCGCGGCGACCTGTTCATCGGCGGGCTGTCGAGCAAGGCGCTGGTCCGGGTCGACGTGAACGGGACCACGGCGACCAAGGGCGACCAGTGGGATATGGGCACCCGCATCCGCGAGGTGGAACAGGGGCCGGACGGCGCGCTGTGGCTGCTGGAGGACGGGCAGCGTGGGGCATCGGGCAAGCTGATGAAGCTGACCCGGCGGTGAGGGGGCGATACCTCCCACCACCCCGTCCATCCTGAGTAGCCGTTGAGCGAAGCCGAAACGGCGTATCGAAGGACGTCTCGCCAAGTGCTTCGATACAGGTCTTCGGCTTCGCTCAGCCCTTACTCAGCATGGACGGTGGAGGAGGATACTGTCCGGCCAGCCGCACCGATCACGCCCGCAAGAACTTCACCGTCGCCGGATCACGCACCCCGCCGTAAAACACGTCGAGCACCGTGCCGAACGGCAGGTCGTTGACCGGCGGGGCCACCGCATCGAACAGCGTCATCGACGATCGCAGCTTCTTCGCATCGACATCGCCCATGATCCGGTCGATCTTACGCCCGCGATGGTCGAGCAGCGCCGTCGCCAATTCGATCAGCCGCGCGCCCAGTACCGGATGCGCCAGATAGGCGCGGGCTTCCGCCGCATCGGCGATGGCATAGCGTTGCGCCATCGTGCTGAACCCCAGCCCGCGCACCTGCGGAAATACGAACCACATCCAGTGGCTGCGCTTCGCCCCGTCGCGCAGTTCGGCCAGCGCGGCGGGATATACGCCGTGCTGGGCATCGACGAAACGGGCGAGCGGATCGGTCGTCATGTCCGCAGCCTATCGCGATTCGCCCCCCGTGCAACGCCGATTCGGCGAGGGACGACGCGGCTGCGATCAACCCCGCGTAGCGGTGAGGAAATAATCGAGCGACACGTCGTCCGACAGCACGAACCCGCGTGCGGCGGAGAGGGCGAGACCGCGCGGCGCCGACACGATCATCCCTGCGTCCTGCAGATGCGCGGTCAGTTCGTCCGGGGTCAGGAACCGGTCCCAGTCGTGGGTGCCGCGCGGGATCATGCCGGTCCCTTCCGCCAGCGTAATCATCGCGATTCGCGACAATGCCGTGCGGTTGGGCGTCGATACCACCAGCAGCCCGCCGGGGGCGACCGCATCGGCCAGCCCGGCGACGAACGCCGCCGGATCGGCGACATGCTCGATCACCTCCAGCGACGCGACCAGATCGAAGCGACGACCGGCTACCGCTTCCACGCCGCCCGCCAGATATTCGATCGAAAGACCGCCCGCCGCCGCGTGTGCTGCCGCCGCGCCGATATTTTCGGGCGCGGCGTCGACTCCGGTCACGGTCGCGCCCAGCCGGGCGAGCGGTTCGGCAAGCAGCCCCGCGCCACAGCCGACATCCAGCGCGGTCCGCCCGGCCAGCGGGGTGAAGCCGCCCCAGTCGCCGCCCCAATGCGCGTCGATCGCCTCCCGCAGGAACGCAAGACGTACCGGGTTCAGCCGATGGAGCATCGCCGAGCTGCCTTTGGGGTTCCACCAGTCCGCCGCCAGCCGACCGAAATGCGCCGCTTCGTTCGCCACGACACTTGATTGCCCGACCGGGGCTTTCGACGTTTCAAAGATTGCGTTGCTTGCGTTCGTCATGCTCCGCTCTTATCAGCCGCCGCCATTCCCCCCAAGGAAGAATGGCATAACGCATGGCGCGGATCGTGATGAAGTTCGGTGGCACCTCGATGGCGGGGATCGAGCGTATTCGCAGTGTCGCCACTCGTGTGAAGCGCGAGGTGGAGGCAGGCAATCAGGTCGCGGTGGTCGTCTCCGCAATGGCGGGCGACACCGATCGGCTGGTCGGCTTTTGTCGAGAGGCGTCGCCGCTCTACGATCCGCGCGAATATGACGCGGTGGTATCGTCGGGCGAACAGGTGACCAGCGGCCTGCTGGCCATCGCGCTTCAGGCGATCGGCGTGCCTGCGCGGTCGTGGCTCGGCTGGCAATTGCCGATCGCGACGTCCGACGCCCATGCTACCGCCCGCATCGAATCGATCGACACCACCGCGCTGGACGAAAGCCTGTCGCGGGGCGAAGTCGCGGTGATCCCCGGTTTTCAGGGGGTCAGCGACAGCGGCCGGATCACCACGCTGGGCCGCGGCGGGTCCGACACGTCGGCGGTGGCGATGGCGGCGGCGATGCAGGCGGATCGCTGCGACATCTACACCGATGTCGACGGCGTCTATACCACCGACCCGCGCATCGTGCCGCGCGCGCGCAAGCTGGCGCGGGTGACGTATGAGGAAATGCTCGAACTCGCATCGGTCGGGGCAAAGGTGTTGCAGACCCGATCGGTCGGGCTTGCGATGAAGGAAAAGGTCCGCGTCCGCGTGTTGTCGTCGTTCGACGACAGCAAGGACGAGGATGGCTATCGTGGAACGCTGATCGTCGGCGAAGAGGAAGTGACGGACATGGAACGCCAGCTCATCACCGGCATTGCACACGACAAGAACGAGGCGAAGATCACGCTGGTCGCGGTCCCCGACCGTCCCGGCGCGGTTGCATCGATCTTCGCGCCGCTGGCCGCCGCGAACATCAACGTCGACATGATCGTACAGAACATCGCCCATTCGGCGGGATCGACCGACGTGACCTTCACGGTGCCCGCCGCCGAACTGGCCCGCGCGCTCGACACGCTGGACAAGGCCAGCGGCGAGATCGGGTACGGCAAGCTGCTGCACGACACCCGCGTCGCCAAGATTTCGGTGGTCGGTGTCGGCATGCGCAGTCATGCGGGCGTCGCATCGACCATGTTCACCACGCTGGGCGAACGCGGCATCAATATCCAGGCGATCACCACGTCGGAGATCAAGGTCAGCGTGCTGATCGAAGAGGATTATACCGAACTGGCGGTGCGCGTGCTGCACACCGCCTATGGTCTCGACGCTGCGTAGGCGGCGTTAAAGGACGGCCCTTTCCACGCGACGGCGCGCGGAAGGGGTCAGCCGCCGATCATGTGCGCCGCGATCCGCCGCCGATGCGCGGCGCGGCGGTGTTCGAACAGATAGATGCCCTGCCACGTCCCCAGCACCGGGCGGTGTCCCGATACCGGGATCGTCAGCGACGTGTTGGTCAGCGCCGTACGCAGGTGCGCGGGCATGTCGTCCGGCCCTTCCTCGTCGTGGGCATAGCGATCGCTTTCGGGGGCGATGTGCCGGAAATAGCGTTCGATGTCGTCGCGCGCCGCCTCGCTCGTATTCTCCTGAATCAACAGCGAGGCGGAGGTATGGCGACAGAACAGCGTCAACAACCCGGTGCCCATGTCCTGCGCCTCGACCCAGTGCCGCACCTGTCCGGTAATCAGCACCAGCCCCTGACCATTGGTCGTCACCACCAGTTCGCCGCTTGCCTGTCGCATCATCGCGCCAGCTTGCCCGAACCATGCGCGCCGCGCTAGGCGGGGGCATGACGAACATCTCGACCGGGGCCGAACGCCTCACCCGCCGCATGGCCCGTGGCTGCGACTTCCTCGGCACCGACACCGCGATCCTCTGCGGCGCGATGTCGTGGGTCAGCGAACGCCACCTCGTCGCCGCGATCTCGAACGCCGGCGGGTTCGGCGTGATCGCGTGCGGCGCGATGACCCCGGAACTGCTCGACCGGGAGATCGCGGCGACCAAGACGATGACGGACAAGCCGTTCGGCGTGAATCTCATCACCATGCACCCGGCGCTGTTCGACCTGATCGACGTGTGCGCGCGCCACCACGTCACGCATGTCGTGCTGGCGGGCGGGTTGCCGCCCAAGGGCAGCCTCGACGCGATCAAGACGACCGGCGCAAAGGTCGTCGCCTTCGCACCCGCGCTGGCACTGGCGAAGAAGCTGATCCGTTCCGGCGTCGACGCGCTGGTGATCGAGGGGATGGAAGCGGGCGGCCATATAGGCCCTGTATCGACCAGCGTGCTGGCGCAGGAAATGCTGCCCGAAATCGCCGATCAGGTGCCGGTGTTCGTCGCGGGCGGTATCGGCCGGGGAGAGGCGATCGCCGGATATCTCGACATGGGCGCGGCGGGCGTACAGCTCGGCACGCGATTCGTCTGTGCCAGCGAATCGATCGCGCACGCCAATTTCAAGAAGGCGTTCCTGCGCGCGTCCGCCCGCGACGCCATCGCCAGCGTCCAGATCGACCCGCGCCTGCCGGTGATCCCGGTCCGCGCGCTCAAGAATGCGGGCGGCGAATTGTTCACCGCCAAGCAGCGGGAGGTCGCGCTGAGCCTCGACGAAGGCAAGGTCGCGATGGCCGAGGCACAGTTGCAGATCGAGCATTACTGGGCGGGCGCGCTGCGCCGCGCGGTGATCGACGGCGATGTCGAACATGGCAGCCTGATGGCCGGACAGTCGGTCGGGATGGTGACGAAGGAGGAACCGGCGGCGGAGATCATCGCCACGTTGATGGCCGAGGCAGCAACCGCGCTGGACCGCCGCGCGGCGTAACACCCGGCGCGGGCGGGGCGCTATCCGGCGACCCGTCCGCCCAGCGTCCGCTGGAACAGCGACAGCATCCAGCCGGTCGCCTGCACGAACAACGCGGGGTCGTAGCGCGGCCCTTCGTCGCGCAGGAACGCATGGGCGGCGTTCACTTCATGCCATTCATAGCGTGCGCCGACTGCTTCCAGCCGCGCCCGGATCGCCTCGCGCCCGGCAAAAGGGACATGCGGGTCCTGTCGCCCGAACACGAACAGCGTTTCCGCCGACAGTTCGTCCATCCGGGCGAGGCTGTCGTCCGCGCGCCCTTCGCCCAGCGTGCCCGAATGAATGTCGGTCGGATAGAAGCATGCCGCCGCCGCCACGCGCGGATCGAGCGCGGCGCGATAGGCGAGGTGCCCGCCAAGGCATACGCCCGCGACGCCCAGCCGCCCGCTGCATGCCGGATGCACCTCCAGAAAATCGAGAACGCGGCGCGAATCGGCATCGAACGCGGCGACCGGTTTGGCGAACTTCAGCGCGTTGCCGCGATCGGTCCCGTCCGGATCGTAGCGCAACACCGTGCCGGGTGCTTCATAGTCGTGATAGACTTCGGGCACGGCGACGACATACCCATGCCCGGCAAGGAACGCCGCCAGCCGCCGGATCGGGGCGGTCACCTGATAGATTTCGGAATACAGCACCACGCCGGGAAACCGCCCCTCGGCGGCGGGGCGGAACAGATGGGTGCGCATCACCCCGCCATCGCCGGTGGGAAGGTCGGTATAGTCGTCGCTCAACAGGATCATGGCCGTTTGTGCGACGGCACCCTGCGCATTTGCAAGCGCGATCGGTTCCGCCGACGTCAGCCTGTCCCGGCAAGCAGGTCGAACTCGACCGGATCATGCGCGCAGAACACGCGTACCGCCGCCGAATGCCCATGCGCGAGCGCACGGACCCGATCGAGATTGGCGAGCCGTGCCGGGCGGTCCGCCTCCATCATGCGCTGGTATGCGGCGAACAACGGTGTGCAGCGATACGGGTCGCCCATCTCGCCGCGATAGAAATAGCTGTCCCCGGCATGGAACAGCCACCGGCCATCGTCGCCGCGCAACGCCACCCCGGCATGGCCGTGGGTATGGCCGGGCAGCGGCACCATCAGGATTTCCGGCGGCAGTCCGTCGAGGTCGCGCACCGCATCGAACCCGAACCACACCTCGCCCTGCGTATCGGCATAGAGCCGCCAATCGATCGCCTCGTCCCATTGCGGCGGGCGATAGCGGCGGGCACCGATGAACGACCGCACCCGGTCGCTGTCGGCGGCGGCGCGTTCGCGGGCGAGGAGGTGGACGCGCGCGTTCGGGAAATCCTCGATCCCGCCCGCATGATCGAAATCCAGATGCGTCAGCACGATATGGCGAACATCGGCCGGATCGAACCCCAGCGCCCGGATCTGTGCCACCGCCGTTTCCGATTCCCGGAACTGCGGATTGCAAAGCAGGCGAAAGAACGGCGCGACCCGCCGTCCCGGCCCGCGCACGTCGCGCATCCCATAGCCGGTATCGATCAGCACCAGCGCGTCGCCGGTCTCGACCAACAGGCAATGACAGACGCAGGCCGCCAGTGGCGCATCGCTGCGGCCGTCGAACAGCCGCCCGCCGACCGGGCAGAAGCTGCCGCAGTTGAGGTGGTGGACCTTCATGCGATGTCCCCTGTCTTCAGGCGGAGGGCGGTGGCGCGGTCGATATCGGGCTGGGCCATGCGGTCGCGCCACCATGCGATCGATACTGCCGCGCCGATGCCGACGCTGATGACCGCAGCCAACGGTAACGACACCGGCAGTCGTCGCACGGGCAAATGGTTCGATTGCAGCTCGGGCATCGTTCCTCCGGAAGAACAGGATCGCGTTTCCACCATCAAGACCGGACGGGCGACAATGTTGCCGTCGTGCCGGTAACTATCGGTGGAATAGTGCTTTTTCAGAGACGATCGGTGTCCGCCCAACCTGGGATAATGACGTCGGACAGCAACGGGCACGTCGCGCGACGACTGCTAATTCATATCATTGTATTGATAGTGCCGCCTGCGTCACGATGGCGCCGCCAATCGATCGGAATCATCGTATGACCCGCCACCATTCATTCCCCGCGTGCTGCGCCATCGCGTCGTCGCGCCACCCGTCATGATGGCGACCGCCGCGCTCACCCCGCGGATCGGTTCTCCGGTTACGCCGTTGCTGCGCCGATTGTCGACGCTGGCGGCGATCGATCCGGCGGTGGTCGCGCCGCTAGACCGGCTGGCGGGCCATGCCCGGCGGCATCCGGTGCGGACGATGCTGACCGGCGGGCGACAGCCGGGGCAGGGCATCCGGACCCTGATCGAAGGATGGGCAGCACATTCGCGCATCCTGTCCGATGGGCGGCGTCAGATCGTGCGGCTGCTGCTGCCCGGCGACGTCCTGCCCGCCGGAGCGCCGGACACCGCCGCCCCCGAAGAGATCGTGACCGCGCTGACCGACGTCGCGCTGGCACCGGCGGCGGCGATCCTCGACTGTGCCGATCCCGAAGTGGTCCGTGCGAAACAGGTCGATGCCGCCATGCAACGGACCTATCTCTATAACCAGATCACCCGGCTGGGGCGGCAATCGGCGATCGAGCGGGCGGCGAACCTGATCCTCGAACTGTACGACCGGCTGGCGCTGGCCGGGGCGACCGAGGGGCCGGAACGCTTTGCCCTGCCGCTGACGCAGGAAACCCTGTCCGACATTCTCGGGCTGACCACGGTCCATATGAACCGCACGGTGCAGCAACTGCGCCGCGACCGGCTGGTCGAAATGGGGCGGGGCCATGCCCGCATCCTCGACCGCGCGACGCTGTCGGCGATCGCCGATTATCGTCGGCTGACGATGGGATAGCCGGTCAGGCGGGCGATCGCCGGTCGAGGATCCAGCGTTCGGCGATGTCCAGCGTGGCGAAGGGTGTGTTTACCCGTTCGGGCAGGCCGCCGAACGCGGTTTCCAGATTCCATTCGCCCGCCTGCTCGCCGTGGAACGCGCCCAGCCGGCACAGGATCGCCACCAGCCGCCCGTCGACGAACGCCAGCCGCCCGTCCTCGTCGCCGACCGACGACGCCAGTTGTACGGGGACGAAGGTCACGGTCATGGTTCAGGCCGCCATGTGCAGGTAATCGGGGTCGAAGGCGGCGATCTGTCGCAACCGGGTCAGGTCGGCGACGGCGATGTCGCTTCCTCGTCGCGCCAGCGCGCCGTGCTGCACCAGTTGCTGCACGGCGCGGTTGACGACCACCGGCGTCTGCCCGGTCGCCTCCGCGATATGCCGCGACCCGATCGGCAGGACGAATGCCCCGGCATCGCCCAGCCCGGCGGCAGCGTGGCGCACCGCGAACTCGCACAGCATATGCGCCACCCGGGCGACCGGTTCGCGCGCGCCGACGTTCAGCACCCATTCGCGGAACACCGACGCATCGACCAGCATCGCGCGCCATATCGCCTGACCCAGCGCGGGCCGCGCATCGATCAGCGCCTGCAACGCCGCCGCCGGAACCCATGCGGCCCGGACCGGCGTGACCGTCGCCACGCCGTGATCGGCGCGCGGCAACAGGATATGCTGGATATCGATCGGATCGCCGCGCAGATGGAACGACACGATCTGTCGCTGCCCGTCCGGCGTTTCCTTGTACCGGCAGGCATAGCCGTCGATCAGCATGCAACATTCGTTCACCACGTCGCCCTCGCGGACCAGCGCGGTATCGGCGGCATGATCGGACAGGCGGAACGGCAGCGCGGCGAATGCGGCCCGGTCGGCATCGTCGAGCGCGGCCAGCCGTTCGAGCTTGCGGAGCACAGGTTCCATGCTCGCATCCAGAGAGGGCATCGGTCGTCTTTTCTCCAGTTTCCTTATGGGCGTAACGCAAAAACCGAGCGCCGGTTTCCGCGTGGATCACGGCGCGGCACTCAACTCGATCAATGATCTGAATCAGGATCGGCGGATTGTTCGCGCTATTGGGAAGAAAAGCATAAACCTATGTAAGGAAACCAATATTTTCCGGAACATCGCAGCGGGTCAGCGTTGGTGGCGGGTGTTTGCACCCCGAACGGACTGGAGCGTATCGATGTATTACCACGACAAGCGCCTGCAATTCCCCGTCACCGTCGAGAAGCCCGACCCCGCCTTCGCCCGCATGTTGCAACAGGCGATCGGCGGCGTCGAAGGCGAAATCCGGGTGTGCATGCAGTATTTCTTTCAGGCATGGGGCAACCGCGCGCCGACCACGAAATATCGCGACATGCTGCTCCACACCGCGACCGAAGAGATCGGCCATATCGAGATGCTGGCGACCGCCGTGGCGCTGAACCTCGAAAAGGCGCCCGCCACGTTGCAGGAAGAAGGTGCGGCGGACGGGATCGTCGGCGCAGTGCTGGGCGGCGAACGTCCGCGCCATGCGATCGAGGGGCTGATCCACAAGAACCTGTTGTCGGGCGGTCTGGCGGCGATGCCGATGGATTCGGACGGCGTGCCGTTCAACATGAGCCACATCTATGCGAGCGGGAACGTGGCGGCGGACATGTATTGCAACGTCGCGGCGGAAAGCACCGGTCGCGTGCTGGCAGTGCGGCTGTTCAACGCGGCGCATGACGAGGGCATGAAACGGATGCTCCACTACATGATCGCCCGCGACACGATGCACCAGCAGCAATGGCTGGCCGTGATCGAGGAACTGGGCGGCAATGCCGTGCTGCCGATCCCCAACAGCTTCCCGCAAAGCGCGGAGGATCAGGACAACAACCATAATTTCTATGCGACGTCCGTCGACGGGGCCTATCCCGAAGGACGCTGGACGCAGGGGCCGTCGCTGGACGGCACGGACGAGTTCACCGTGTTCCGCAACCAGCCGCTGGGCGAGGAACCGATCCTCGGCCCCGCCCGCCCCGACAGCGGTGCACAGGCCGAACAGATCGCCTGAACCCTGTCCCCGTCTCTGCGAAAGGAACGACCATGCCCAGTTTTTCCGCCGATACCGCGCGGTCGGTGTTCGTCGCCGGCCTGAAGAACATTCACGGCGTCGAGCATCAGGCGCTGGCGCTGATCGATCGTCAGCTCGACCATCTCTCCAACTATCCTGAGGTCGCCGACCGGTTGCGGCTGCACCGCACCGAAACCGAACGGCAGATCGACCGGATCGAGGAAATCCTAGACGGGCTGGGCGAGCAGCGATCGGTGTTGAAGGATGCGGGGCTGTCGCTGTCGGGCAATCTCGCCGCGCTGGCGCATGCCTTCGCGCCCGACGAAATCCTGAAGAACCACTTCGCCAACTTCGCCTTCGAGAATTTCGAGGCGGCGTCGTACAAGTCGCTCATCACCGTGGCGGAGGCGGGGACGTTCGTGTCGGCGGTGCCGTTGCTGACGACGTCGCTGGGCGAGGAGCAGGCGATGGCAACGTGGATCGACGAGCATAATGCCGGACTGACGCTGCACTATCTCGAACGCCGGTCGGCGGGCGAGACTGCCAGCCACTGACAGGGATCGGCGCTATCCCGCCGCCGGTTCGCCAGCGGTGACGATGTCGCCATCCTCGACCCGTACCGGCCACGGCGTCAGCCGCTGGCCGGTACATGGTCCGCCGACGCACAGCCCGTCTTCGATCGTAAACAGCGCCGAATGCCAGCTACATGCGATCAGCGTGCCGTCTGGGGTCAGATACTCGTCGAGCGTCTGCGCCAGCGGCACGCCCATATGCGGGCACCGGTCGACATAGCCGAACACCCGGTCGCCGCGGCGTACCACGAAGCCGTGGAACCGCCCGGCGCGCAGTTGCAGCACATAGTTGCGCGCGCCGCCGTCGCGGATCGCGTCTACTCCACCAAGGCGTACCCCCGCCGGGGTCGCATGGAGCCGCTGCTCCACCGTCACGGCCGGTTGCGGTCGGGCAATCGGGCCTTGGCGAATCCCGACCACACATCGTCATAATCGAGCTGCACGGTCGGCGTCTCGCTGGCCCAGCGGGTCGGGCGGACAACGTGCCGCGTCTCGAACATGAACGCCATCGTGTTCTCGATCCGGTGCGGGGTCAGGTCGGCGGCGACCGCCTTGTCATAGCTTGCCCGGTCGGGGCCGTGGCCGTTCATCTGGTTGTGCAGCGAGGCCCCACCGGGGGCGAAGCCGCCCTCCTTGGCGTCATAGGCGCCGGTGATGAGGCCCATGAACTCGCTCATCACGTTGCGGTGGAACCATGGGGGCCGGAACGTGTCTTCCGCCACCATCCAGCGCGGTGGAAAGATCACGAAGTCGCAATTGGCCGTGCCCGGCGTATCGCTGGGCGAGGTCAACACGGTGAAGATCGACGGATCGGGATGATCGAAGCTGACCGTGTTGATCGTGTTGAAGCGCGTCAGGTCATAGCGACAGGGCGCGAGGTTGCCGTGCCATGCCACCACGTCGAACGGCGAATGGTCGAGCATGGTGGTCCACAGCCCGCCCTGAAACTTCTGGATCACTTCGGTCGGGGTGTCGCGATCCTCGAACCATGCGACCGGCGTCTCGAAATCACGCGGATTGGCTAGGCCGTTGGCACCGATCGGCCCCAAATCGGGCAGGCGGAACAGCCCGCCGTAATTCTCGCAGACATAGCCGCGCGCCGATCCGTCGGGCAGCGTTACGCGGAACCGCACCCCGCGCGGGATCAGCGCGATCTGAAGCGGGGCGATGTCGATGCGGCCCAGTTCGGTGTCGATTGCCAGCCGCCCCTGTTCGGGCACGATCAACAACTCGCCGTCCGCCGAAAAGAACGCGCGGTCCATGTCGGCGGTCGCGGCATAGAGGTGGATGCCGACGCCGGTCTGATCGGCGACGCTGCCGGTGCCGCCATAGCTGACCAGTGCGTCCAGCCAGTCGGTCGGCACGTCGGGCATCGGCAGCGGGTCCCAGCGCAGCCGGTTCGGGGACGGAGGTATTTCGTCGAACGGTGCCGACCGCAACAGGCCCGCCCCGGCATAGGGCGTGAAGGCCGGATGATTGGCGGTCGGGCGCAGGCGATAGAGCCAGCTACGCCGGTTCTCCGCGCGTGGCGCGGTGAAGGCGGTGCCCGACAATTGTTCGGCATACAGGCCGAACGGCACGTGCTGCGGCGAATTGCGCCCGATCGGCAGCGCGCCGACCACGGCTTCGGTCGCGACATGGTTGCCGAAACCGGGGATGTAGCGGTGGTCGGTCATGGTCTGGCTCCATTGTCGTGCTGCTATCGCGATCCGCCGACCCGTCGGACCCGGCAAAGCCGTGCCCGATGGGCCGGCTTTGCCGTGCCGTCCGGTCGCGGCGAACGCGGTTGCGTTCGCATCCGGTCGACTATGCGTCGACCGTGATGACGCCGCGACGAATCTGGTCGAGCTCGATGCTCTCGTACAACGCCTGAAAATTGCCGTTGCCGAAGCCTTCATTGCCCTTGCGCTGGATGATCTCGAAAAAGATCGGCCCGAACATATTCTCGGTGAATATCTGGAGCAGCAGCCCTTCCTCGCCGACATTGCCGTCGATCAGGATGCGGTTGCGGCGCAGCCGTTCGAGGTCGTGCCCATGACCCGGCACGCGCTTGTCGACCAGTTCGTAATAGGTTTCGATTGTGTCCTGCAGCTTGACGCCGCGCGCGCGCAGCTTCTCGACCGTCTCGAAGATATCGTCGGTGGTCAGTGCCAGATGCTGGATGCCCTCACCGTTATAGTCCTTGATGAACTCCTCGATCTGGCTCTTGTCGTCCTGACTCTCGTTGAGCGGAATGCGGATCGCCCGGTCGGGGGCGATCATCGCCTGGCTGAACAGCCCGGTAGCCTTGCCCTTGATATCGAAGTATTTCTGTTCCTCGAACCCGAAGATCCGGCCATAGAATTCGGCCCATGTCCGCATCTGGCCGCGACGGACATTGTGGGTCAGGTGGTCGAGCAGGTCGAGGCCGACATTGTTGGACGCCTCCGCCTCCGCCGCGCCGGGAACCTGATCCCAGTCGTCGTACAGCGATCCGTTCGCGCCATGCCGGTCGACGAGATACAGGATCGATCCGCCGATCCCCTCGACCGCCGGAATACCGTCGAGCGCGGCTCCGGCGGGCGCGGGCCGGGCACCGGCGGCGATGGCATTGTCATAGGCCGCCTGCGCATCGCGGACGCGGAACGCCATCGCGCTGGCCGACGGACCATGCGTGGCCCGGAACGCGGCGGCATGGCCGGTCGGCTCGCGGTTGAGCAGCAGGTTGATCCGCCCCTGCTTGTAGCGCGTCACCGCCCGGGTCGGGTGGGTCGAGGCAGCGACGAAGCCGAACTGTTCGAGCTGCGCCGCCATGCGATCCGGATCGGGCGAGGTAAATTCCGCGAACTCGAACCCGTCGAGACCCATCGGATTGACGTCCATATGATCCATATCGTGCATCCTCTGCGACAGCCTGTACCGTAAACCGGTAACGAATGAGACTAACATGCGGTCTTGCCGATTTCGTGTCAACTGATACCAGTTCGTCATGCCGCCGCGTTCGCTCTCGCTCGACGACTTCGTCCCCTATCGCTTGTCGTTCACCTCCAATCTGGTCAGCGACACGATCGCACGGACCTATGAGGCGCTGTTCGGGCTGACGATTCCGGAGTGGCGGCTGATCGCGGTGATCGCCGAGACGGGCGGGATCACGCAGGCGCAAATCGGCGGGCGGACCAAGATGGACAAGGTGACGGTCAGCCGTGCCGCCATCGCGCTGGTGACGCGCGGATTGCTCGACCGGGTGGCGAATCCCGGCGACGGCCGGTCGCATGTGCTGAAGCTGTCGGATGCCGGACGCGATCTGTACGCGCTGGTCGCGCCCAAGGCGCTGGAGCTAGAGCGGCGGATTTTCGATCGGCTGGGCGCGGCGGAAGTCGCGCATTTCGTCGCCACGTTGCGGCGGATCGATGCGATCGTGCTTGACCTCGACGAAGGCCGCTGACCGCCACCGAAGCGGCGACGGTCAGCGGCCGATACATTACACCGCGTCGAGCGCCTGTGCGAAATCGGCGATCAGGTCGTCGGCATCCTCCACCCCGATGGAGATGCGGACGAGATTGTCGGTGATGCCCAGCGCCGCCTTGCGTGCGTCGGGCACCGACAGATGCGTCATGCCCGCCGGGTGGCTCGCCAGCGTTTCCGTGCCGCCGAGGCTGACCGCCAGCTTGGCGATGACCAGCGCGTCGAGGAACGCGAACGCCTCTTTCTCGCCGCCCTTGAGATAGAGCGAGAAGGTCGATCCGCCGCCGGTGCAGTGGCGGCGATAGATGTCGGCCTGTCGCTCCATGCCCGCCGCTTCCGCCAGAAAGCCGAGATAGCCGACCCGTTCGACCTTTGGATGGCCGTTGAGGAACGCGCACACCTTCGCCGCATTCTCCCCCGCGCGGCTCATGCGCAGTTCGAGCGTTTCGAGGCTGCGTAACAGCATCCACGCCGTGTTCGGGTCGCAGATCGTGCCGATCGTGTTGCGCATCGACCGGATGATATTGATGTGCGCCTTCGACCCCAGCACGCCGCCCGCGACCAGATCGGAATGACCCCCGGCATATTTGGTCAGCGAATAGACGACCAGATCGGCACCGTGACGCAACGGCTGCTGCCACAACGGGCCGAGGAACGTGTTGTCGATCGCGATCGGCGGGCGGTCGTCGCCATCGCCGAACACCGCGTCGCGCGCAGCGGCGACCGCCTCGATATCGACCAGCGCATTGGTCGGGTTCGCCGGGCTTTCGAGGTAGATCAGCGGCACGCGCCCCTCCGCCCTGCGCAGCACGGCTTCGATCTCGTCCTGTGTCGCGCCGGCGGGAAAGTCGAGATACTGCACCCCGAACCGCCCCAGCACCCGCGCGATCAGTGTTTCGGTCGCGGCATAGAGCGGCCCGGAATGGACGATGGTATCGCCCGGCTGGACCATCGACAGGAACAGCGTGGCGATCGCCGACATGCCACTGGAAAAGACCAGCGCGTCCTCCGCCTCTTCCCATACGCCGAGGCGATCTTCGAGAATCTCCTGATTCGGGCCGTTGAAACGCGAATAGACCAGCCCTTCGGCCCCGCCGGGGCGCTTGCCGGTCACACCCTCGAAATGGCGCTTTCCTGCCGCCGCATTGGGAAAGACATAGGTCGAGGTGGCGAAGATCGGCGGCTTCAGCGATCCTTCGGACAGCACCGGATCATATCCGTGGCCCATCATCAGCGTCGCCGCCTTCAGCTTGCGCCCGCCGACGGTATCGACCGACGGCTTGGGGCGGCGGCGCGGGGGAACGCCGGTCAGGTCGGCTTCGGTCTCATCGGTCATCGGCGACTCTCCATCGTTTTGCCGACAGGCTAACGATCGATAGTCGCAAACGAAACCATTTATCCGCCGACGGGTGTGGCCAGTCCGATCAACGACAATTGCCGCCCATAATCCGCTTCCCCGCGATGGGTCGCGCGGCGATAGGAGAAGAAGCGGGCGGGATCGGCATAGGTGTCCAGCCCCATCGCTTCCACCCGGCGAACTCCGGCGGCGGCGAGGCGATGCGCGACATAGGCTTCCAGATCGAACCGGGCATGGCCGGGGCGGTTCTCCGCGAAAAAGCGCTCGTTCGCCGGATCGGCGGCGGCGAAGCGATCGGCAAAGCTCAGGTCGACCTCATAGCTGGCGCGGGCGATGCACGGTCCGATCGCGGCGACGATGCGATCGGCGCGCGCGCCCAGCCGCTCCATCTGTGCGATGGTGGCGTCGGTCACGCCGTCCAGCGCGCCCTTCCATCCGGCATGGGCTGCGCCGACCACGCCCGCTGCCGTGTCGGCAAACAACACGGGCGCGCAATCGGCGGTGACGATACCCAGCAGGATGCCGGGGCGATCCGTCACCATCGCATCGCCACGCGGCCGGTCCGCGTCGCGAAACGCGGTGAGCACCCGCACCACCGACGCCGAATGATGCTGGAACACGCTGCACAGCGCCGCGCCCGGCAGGACTGCCGCCGCCGCCCGCGCGCGATTCTCGACTACCGCCGCCGGATCGTCGTCCGACCCCAGCCCGGTGTTCAGCCCCGCGACCACGCCGCCCGACACGCCGCCGCGCCGCCCGAGAAAGCCGTGCGCCACCCCGTCCAGCGTCCGTGCGCGGATCACCTCCACGTCGCTCACAATGCCAGCCGCATCAGATCATCCTCATCCTCGTGCGTGCCGACCATGAACGCATAGCGACCGACCCGTTCGAACCCATAGCGTTCGTAGAACCGCCGTGCGCGGACATTGTCGACGAACACCGACAGGAACAATTCGCCCGCGCCGGTCGCGCGCGCGGTGGCGAGGACATGGTCCATCATCGTCGCCGCCAGCCCGGTGCCGTGCCACGGCGCGCGGACATAGAATTGGCGCAGTTCGATCGACGGGCCGCGTGGCGTCACCGGCAACGACGGCGGGCCGAGCTTGGCGTACCCCGCCGCGACATCGCCCGCCATCGCCAGCATGACCGTGTATCGCGGGTCGCCGAGTTCGGCGCGCCAGCACTCGGGCGTATGGCAGGTCAGGAACGCGGCGAGATCGTCGGACGCATAGAGATGCCCGAAGGTTTCGGTGAACGTTTCCGCCCCGATCGCCGAAAGCAGGTCGGCATCGTCGGGCGTGGCGGCCCGTAGTAGCGGGGTCATGCGAACCCCGCCGGGACCGGCCAGCCGGGCGTGGCGATCGCGATTGCCTTGAACAAGGTTCCCATCTGGTCCGATGCGACCAGCCGGTCGCGATCGGCGCGCAATCCTTCGGCGCGGTCGGGCGCGGCGCGCACCAGCGCGTCGGTGCGCGCGTCGATGCCGAGTGCGGTCAGCAACGCACCCTGATCCACCGGGCCATAGGCGGTCGCGCCCTCCGCCCGTGCCGCCTCGGCCAGCGTCGCCAGATCGACATGCGCGGTCAGGTCGACCTCGCCCGGATCGGCATAGGGATTGACGAAGCCGTGCCCGCGCACCGCCTGCAACGTGTCGCCGATCGCGGGACCGGCATAGCCATAGTCGATCACGATCGCGCATCCGCCCTGCGCCACGATCCGCCGTGCCAGCCCGCGCATTACCGCGACGGCGGCGGGCGCGGTTTCCAGCACCGATCCGACCGGCGCATCGTACAGGTGCGGCGGGATCACCGCATCGAAGCTGCGCTGTCCGGTGACCGGCAGGAACAGCGTATCCTGACACGCGACCAGCCGTTCGCGCCAGCCGTCGACGGTGCGGATCAATTGCCGGATCGGCAGCGCGTCGAAGAACTCGTTGGCGACGACCAGCAACGCGCCGTCCTCACCCACACCCGTCAGGTCGTCGGCCCATGTCGCCTGCGGCACCCGCTTCGCCTGTTCGGCGCGCAGCGTCGGCGACGTCTCGACGAACTGGACCGGCGGGGTCAGTCCGGCGGCGGCCATCGACCGCAACGCATCGGCGGCCAGCGTGCCGCGCCCCGGTCCCAGCTCCAGATAGCGCGCCGCCGGGCGACCGGCGCGGTCCCACAGGTCGGCGAGCGCCAGCCCGACCAGTTCGCCGAACATCTGGCTGATTTCCGGCGCGGTGGTGAAATCGCCGTCGCTGCCCAACGGGTCGCGCGTCGCATAATACTGCGCGTTGGCCGCCCCCATGAACTGCGCGAGCGAGATCGGCCCGGCCAGCGTGATCGCGCGCGCCAGCCGTTCGGGCAGGGCGGTGTCGGTCGTCGTCTCGGCGGCGGTCGGCGCGGCGGTCAAGCGACGCTCTCCGCCCCCGCGATCGGTTCGACCCGCACGCGGCGCTTCTTTGCGGTGAGGATCAGATACAGGCCGATCGCGATCATCGGCAGCGTCAGCCACTGACCCATGTGCAGCCCGGTTCGTTCGGAGAAGGCGATCAGTTGCGAATCGGGTTCGCGCCAGAACTCGATGATGAACCGTGCGATTCCGAACCCGGCCATGCCGGTGCCGAGCAGGAAGCCGGGCTTGTAGCGGGCATCCGTCTTCCAGAAGAGGAAGGCGAGCAGCAGGAACAGCAACAACCCTTCCCCCGCGGCTTCGTACAACTGGCTGGGATGGCGTGCGGGGTCCATGCCGCCCATCACGGTGCGCGGAAAGACGATCGCCCACGGCACGTCGCTGGGCTTGCCCCACAATTCCCCGTTCACGAAATTGGCGAGCCGACCGAAACACTGGCCGATCGGCGCGACGCAGGTGACGTAATCGGCGACCCGCAGCGCGCGCAACCCGTGTTTGCGCGCCAGCCACCAGATGCCGAGGATCAGGCCGACCATCCCGCCGTGGAACGACATGCCGCCATCCCAGAGACGCAGGATCTTGATCGGATCGGTGAACATCTCGGGGGCGTAGAACAGCACATAGCCGATCCGCCCGCCGAGGATGATGCCGAGCGTCGCATAGAAGACGAAATCGTCGGCATGTTGCCGGGTCATCGGCGCGCCGGGCCGGTCGACCAGCTTCAGCAGATACCACCACCCGATCAGGATACCGGCGATATAGGCCAGCGAATACCATTTGAGCTGGAAGAAACCGAGGTCCAGCGCCACCGGATCGAGCGGCAGGTCGGCATAGCGCAGATGCCCGGCGGCCATGCCGACGTCACCGGCCGCAGCGGCAAGGGTGGAAAGGATCAAGGGTTCAGGCTCCGCAGTGTCGCGGCCTGATACCGGGGTTCGCCCGACAGGGAAACCACGATCCTGCGTCGCGAAGGCCCGATCCCGCTTCCCCATATCGGAAACTATCTGGTACGCAGCGGCGATGCCATCGACCGCCACGCCCCGCATTTCGCGCCGCAAGCTGCTGATCGGCGGCGGCGCGGGCGTCGGGCTGATCGTCGCATGGGGTGTGTGGCCGCGCCGGTACGATGCGAACCTGGCCGCCGGGGACGGCGAAAGCGTGTTCGGCGCGTATCTGAAGATCGGCGCCGACGGACAGGTGACGGTGGCGGTGCCGCAGTCCGAACATGGACAGGGTGTCTATACCGCGCTGCCCCAGATCGTGGCCGACGAACTGGGGGCCGACTGGCGGACGGTCGGGGTGGAGGCGGCACCGATCAACCCGCTTTATGCCAATCCGCTGGCGGCGGGCATCCTGTTCGGCGACGCGCTGTCCTTGCTGCCGGAGGCGACGCGGGAAGTGCATGCCGAACGCACCGCGCTGATGCTGACCGGCGGCTCTACCTCGATCCGCCGGTTCGAGGCGCCGTTGCGCGATGCGGGCGCGGCAGCACGGGTATTGTTGTGCAGGGCGGCGGCGCGCGAATGGGGTGGCGACTGGCGCAGTTGCGGCACCGCCGACGGGTTCGTGGTGATGGGCGACCGGCGCGAGCGGTTCGGCGTGCTGGCCGAACGCGCGGCGGCGGAAAGCTTGCCGGGCGGCGACCTGCCGATGCGGACCGGCGACGACAAGCGGCTGCTGGGACAGCCGCTGCCCCGGCTGGACGCGCCCGCCAAGGTCGATGGCCGCGCGATCTTCGCCGCCGACGTGCGGTTGCCGGGCATGGTCTTCGCATCGATCCGACAGGGACCGATCGGCGATTCGCGGCTGATCGCGGTCGACCGGACGGCGGCACGCAGCGTGCCGGGGGTGGTGGCGGTGGTCGATACCGATCGCTGGGTCGCCGCCGCCGCGACGACATGGTGGGCGGCCAACCGCGCGCTCGACGCGGTCGCTCCGCGGTTCGAGACGCATGGGCTGGTCGACGACCGCTCGATCGCTGCCGCGCTCGACGCGGCGCTGGCGGGGGAGGGGGCGCGGGTCCATGCCACGGGCGATATCGACGCGGCGTTCGCGCAGGGACGAACCCAGACCGCAACCTATCGCGTCGCCGCCGCGCTGCACGGCGCGATCGAGCCGACCTGTGCCACCGCCGCGTGGCGCGACGGTCGGCTGACATTGTGGATGCCGACCCAGGCACCGACCCTTGCGCGTGCCGCCGCCGCACGGGCGCTGGGCATCGGCGACGATCGCGTGGTGCTGCACCCGACCATCGCCGGGGGATCGTTCGGCGCGACGCTCGACCACCGGGCCGCCGAACAGGTCGCGGTGCTGGCGCGGCGGCTCGACCGGCCGGTACAGCTCACATGGTCGCGGGGGGAGGACTGCCTTGCCGACCGGTATCGCACCCCCGCCGCCGCCCGGATGACGGCACGGATCGGGCGCGGTGCGACGCTGACGGGGTGGCACGCGCGAATTGCGGCGCCACGCACCGGGCGCGATCTGGCGCGGCGGCTGCTGGGCGGGGATGTCGCGGCGTCGCTGTCGATGGCGCTGCCCGGCGACCGGGGCGACGCGCTGGCCACCGACGGGGCGATCCCGCCCTACGGCATCGCCAATCTCGCGGTCGATCACCATCCAGCCGAACTGGGCCTGCCCGGCGGATGGTGGCGGTCGGGCGCGCATAGCTACACCGCGTTCTTCACCGAATGTTTCCTCGACGAACTCGCCGGTTTCGCCGGGGTCGAGGCGCATTCGTTCCGGGTCGCGATGCTGGGCGACGACGTGCGGCTCGCGCGGTGCCTGTCGACCGTCGCGACGCTGGGCGGGTGGCAGGGCGGCGTTCCCGGCAGCGCGCAGGGCATCGCCTGTCACCGGATGCGCGGATCGGCCATCGCCTGTCTCGCCGAAGCACGGCTCGACGGCGGGCGGGTCAGGGTCGACCGGCTGGTCGTGGCGGTCGATTGCGGGCGGGTGGTCAATCCCGATCTGGTGCGGCAGCAGATCGAAGGCGGGCTGATCTTCGGCATGGCGGCGGCGACCGGCGCATCGACCGGGTTCGCCCAGAACCTGCCCACGGTGCGCGGTTTCGCAGGAATGCAGCTTCCCCGGCTGGCCGATACGCCGGAGATCATGGTCGAACTGATCGGGTCCGATGCCGATCCCGGCGGGGTCAGCGAACTGGCGGTGCCGGTCGTGGCACCCGCCATCGCCAACGCCCTCCATGCCGCGACCGGGCGGCGGTTCCGGTCGCTGCCGCTGGTGGGATAGGACGGGGCTTCGTCGCGGGGCCGCCGCTATTCTGCCGAACCGATGCAACCGGTTTGCCCATTCCGACCGGACAAGCGTTACACCGCCGCCATGGACATTCCCCCGAATCACCCCGCCATCCCGCCGCGCCGCGTCGGCGTCCTGCTGATGAACCTCGGCACGCCCGACGCCCCGTCGCCGCGTGCGGTGAAACGGTATCTGGCGGAGTTTCTGTCCGACCGGCGCGTGGTCGAGATTCCGGCGATCGCGTGGCAGCCGATATTGCGCGGTATCATCCTGAACACCCGCCCCAAAAAATCGGCCCATGCCTATCAACAGGTATGGAGCGAGAACGGATCGCCGCTCGCCGCGATGACGCGCGCGCAGTCCGATGCGTTGCAGGGCGCGTTCGGCGACGGCGTGATCGTCGATTGGGCGATGCGCTATGGCAACCCGTCGATCGCGTCGCGGATCGATGCGATGCGGGCGGCGGGATGCGATCGTATCCTGCTCGCCCCGCTCTATCCGCAATATTGCGCAGCGACGACCGCGACCGCCAACGACAAGGCGTTCGCGCATCTGGCGACGCTGCGCTGGCAACCGGCGATCCGTACCCTGCCGCCCTATTATGACGACCCCGCTTATATCGATGCGCTCGCGGAGACGCTGCGCGAGGATTTGGCGCGACTGGATTTCGAACCCGACGCGATCGTCGCCAGCTTTCACGGCATGCCGAAACGCACGCTCGAACTGGGCGACCCCTATCACTGCCACTGCCGCAAGACCGCGCGGCTGGTGCAGGAAGCGATCGGGCGCGAACTGACCGTCGCGTTCCAGTCGCGCTTCGGCCCGGCCAAATGGCTCGGCCCGGCGACGGACGAGACGCTGGTGGCGCTGGCACAGGCGGGGAAGCGTCGCGTCGCGATCTTCGCGCCCGGCTTTTCGGCGGACTGTCTGGAGACGCTGGAGGAACTGGCGATCCGCGGGAAGGAGAGCTTCATCGAGGCGGGCGGGACCGACTTTGCGTATCTTCCGTGCCTGAACGCCGAACTCGCCGGCAATAAAATGTTGCGCAACATTCTCACGCGCGAACTTGCGGGGTGGGTCTCCTCCGCCTAGCAGTAGCGGAAACGAACCAGGAGAGAATGCATGGCACGGGTAGCGATCGTCACCGGCGGAACGCGCGGTATCGGCGAGGCGATCAGCCTTGCGTTCAAGGATATGGGCGTCACCGTCGCGGCCAATTACGCGGGCAACGAGGAAAAGGCGAAGGCGTTCAGCGACCGCACCGGCATCGCCACGTTCAAGTTCGACGTGGGCGATTTCGAGGCGACGCAGGCCGGGGTTCAGGCGATCGAGGAAGCGTTGGGGCCGGTCGATATCGTCGTCAACAATGCGGGCATCACCCGCGACGGTACGTTGCTGAAGATGACGTACGATATGTGGGACGACGTGATCCGCACCAATCTGGGCGGGTGCTTCAACCTCGCCAAGGCGACCTTCCCCGGCATGCGGACCCGCAAATGGGGCCGTATCGTCAATATCGGGTCGATCAACGGTCAGGCGGGCCAATATGGTCAGGTCAATTATGCCGCCGCGAAGTCGGGCATCCACGGCTTCACCAAGGCGCTGGCACAGGAAGGCGCGAAGTTCGGCGTGACGGTCAACGCGATCGCACCGGGCTATATCGACACCGAAATGGTCGCGGCGGTCCCGGCGGAAGTGCTGGAAAAGATCGTCGCCAAAATCCCCGTCGGCCGCCTGGGTCAGGCGAGCGAGATCGCGCGCGGCGTGGCGTTCCTGTGTTCGGAGGAAGGCGGCTTCGTCACCGGATCGACGCTGAGCATCAACGGCGGCCAGCATATGTACTGACGGGCGAAGGCGCGTAGCGAAAGCTGCGCGCTGGTGCGCCTGTGGCGCATCGCCCGGCACGGCCGGCGGGGGCGCAAGCGTCCCCGACCGACGGCGGCTTCGCTGTCGGCGTTTACTTATAGCTGCAGTTGGGAGATCGCCGGAGGACTGGTTTTAGCGTGACGATGGAGGGAAACAATCGTGATCTGCGACGAATAACAGGCGAAGTCATCCCTATGCATGGCACCCAGCTATCTTCCCCAGTTTATGAAATCATTGTAATTCGCATAAAAATAAGTTTTCCTAGGGATGGTTGGGACAGTAAGCATCGAGACGGTTACGCTTTCCGCCCGGTGTATTGCGGTTCTAAACATAGATAATCGCGAGCGGGGGCAGCATAGTGCATACTAAACTTATTGAAATCGTTCCTGACATAACGGTTACTGAAGAAAATTGGGCGGATTGGGCAACCCGTAATGTCAAGGAGAACGGCTGGAAGGTAGCAGGAGCCGCTGTAGTAGCTGCTCCCGTGATTCCCGTAGGTGTTGGCGCAATTGCGGTAGGCGCTGGTCTGGTTTCCGGAATCCAGAATGGTGTTGCTTGGATGCGCGGATCTGAAAAGATCGACAAACTAGAATTCAGTAAGTCAGAAGATTTGCGCGATGAGCATGGGATGCCGGTGCAAATTAATCGAATTTATGCATTTCATCCCGATGAGGCACGTCAAAAATTAGTCATCATAGCGTCAGAATTTCACAACGTTGTAATTAGCGAACAAATAGCAGACTTAGTCTCGTTTATTCGTGGTTCCGTCCGAGCAGTCTCAATCTATATAACGGTCGAATCAGAGCGTAAGGGAAAAGTTGGCGGTCTTTTGTCCCGTTTCTCATTCAAGGCGGAAGGGAGTGTTGCAAAGCATCATTCCGTCGAGTTGCATTACGATGATCCGGAAATATTGCCTTCGACGGAGCGGCCGTACTGGCTATGTCTATTTCCTGAGGTCGTGGCTGCTTTCCGAGGTGCGCAAAAGGGATCCATAAAACGGAGTGTGTCAGTAGACACGACCTTCGGTCTCAATTCCTCACTTGCTGAACAGGCAGGAATAGATTTTGACTGGCTGGGAAGGCAGAAATTCAACGTGGAAGCTCGGTTCATGTGAATTTAATCACACGTTTTTGAATTATGACAAAAGGGCCGGCCCCCATTCGGGAACCGACCCTCTTTCGCACACCCCGCTACGCCACCGGGGGCGGCGAAGTCGTTAGCGGCAGCGGCCGCCACGCGGGGCGTCCGACTTGTCGATCGCGCGACCGGCAAGGGCACCGACGCCACCGCCGAGGATCGTGCCGAGCAGGCGGTTGTTGTTGCCTGCCACCTGGTTGCCGAGCAGGCCGCCCGCGATCGCACCGATCACCGTGCCGCCGTCGCCATTGTCGCAACCGCGATTGGACCGCTGGCGATACTGGTACTGGTTGCGATAGCCACGGTCGCCGCGATATTCGCGATAGCCGCGGTCGCCGCGATATTGTTGTTCGTAGCGGTCGCCGCGATAGCTCTGTGCCGAAGCGGCGGTCGGGACGATGGCGGTGGCACCCATGGCGAGCGCGGTACCGGCGAGGGTCAGCTTCTTGATGAACATGGGTCGTCTCCTCAAAATCGTTCGACGGGGTTGCCGTCTCTGAGAAGCGGTATGGACCGATTCGCTTGAGCCGATACTGAATGCACCTGTTAGCTGGGGTTCATCCGCGCGGGCGGCGATGCGGGGGCGCCGGGCGCGGCATGTGGCGGGTTTTGCTTTAGTTCCGCGCCGCGAAACCCTATATACTCGGTATGGCAACGAACCCGAACCAGAACGACTACGGCGCAGATTCGATCAAGGTGTTGAAGGGGCTGGACGCGGTCCGCAAGCGCCCCGGCATGTATATCGGCGATACCGACGATGGCTCCGGCCTGCATCACATGGTGTTCGAGGTGAGCGACAACGCGATCGACGAATCGCTGGCGGGGCATTGCGACCGCATCCTCATCACGCTGAACGCCGATGGTTCGGTGTCGGTCGAGGACAATGGTCGCGGCATTCCGACCGGCATCCATACCGAGGAAGGCGTGTCGGCGGCCGAGGTCATCATGACCCAGTTGCACGCGGGCGGGAAGTTCGAGAACAGCAGCGACGACAACGCCTATAAGGTGTCGGGCGGTCTGCACGGCGTCGGCGTGTCGGTGGTGAATGCGCTCAGCGACTTTCTCGACCTGACGATCTGGCGTGACGGACAGGAGCACTACATGCGCTTCCGGCGCGGCGATGCCGAAGCGCCGCTGAAGGTCGTCGGGCCGTCGGACAAGCGCGGCACCCGCGTCACGTTCCTGCCGTCGCCCGAAACGTTCAAGATCACCGAGTTCGATTTCGACAAGCTGGAACACCGGTTCCGCGAACTGGCGTTCCTCAATTCGGGCGTGCGGCTGGTGCTGGTCGATGCCCGGCACGAGGACGCGCGCGAGGTTGAATTATTCTACGAAGGCGGGATCGCCGCGTTCGTGAAGTATCTCGACCGGACCAAGACCCCGCTGATGCCCGAACCGATCGCGATCCACGGGTTCCGCGACGATGTCGGCATCGACGTCGCGCTGGAATGGAACGACAGCTATTACGAGAACGTGCTGGCGTTCACCAACAACATCCCGCAGCGCGACGGCGGCACGCACATGGCGGCATTCCGCGCCGCGTTGACCCGCACCCTCAACAATTATGCCGACAAGAGCGGCATGTTGAAGAAGGAAAAGGTCTCGCTGACCGGCGACGACATGCGCGAAGGGCTGACCGCGATCGTGTCGGTCAAGCTGCCCGATCCGAAGTTTTCGAGCCAGACCAAGGACAAGCTGGTCTCGTCCGAGGTGCGTCAGCCGCTCGAAGCGCTGATGGCCGACAAGCTGGCCGAATATCTTCAGGAAAATCCGGCCCATGCCAAGGCGATCGTCGGCAAGGTGATCGATGCGGCGGCGGCGCGCGAAGCGGCGAAGAAGGCGCGCGAACTGACCCGGCGCAAAGGGGCGATGGATATCGCCAGCCTGCCCGGCAAGCTGGCCGATTGTCAGGAACGCGATCCGGCCAAGTCCGAACTGTTCTTCGTCGAGGGTGATTCGGCGGGCGGGTCGGCCAAGCAGGGCCGCGACCGGCATTTTCAGGCGATCCTGCCCCTGCGCGGCAAGATCCTGAACGTCGAGCGCGCACGGTTCGACCGGATGCTCGCCAGCCGCGAAATCGGGACGATCATCACCGCGCTGGGCACCGGCATTCGCGACGACTTCAACATCGACAAGCTGCGCTATCACAAGATCGTCATCATGACCGACGCCGACGTCGACGGCGCGCATATCCGAACGCTGTTGCTGACGTTCTTCTATCGCCAGATGCCCGAGATCATCGAGGCGGGACATTTGTTCATCGCCCAGCCGCCGCTGTACAAGGCGTCGAAGGGCCGGTCGGAAGTCTATCTGAAGGACGACAACGCACTCGACGAATATCTGGTCGAGGGCGGAATCGCGGCGCATGTGCTGGAAACCCCGGCGGGCGCGCGCAGCGGCGACGATCTGAAGGCGCTGTTGTCGCATGCGCGGCGGATGCGGACGCTGATGCGCTATGTCCCGCGCCGATACGACATGGGCATCGTCGAGGTGCTGGCGCTGGCCGGGGTGCTCGATCCGCAGATTTCCAACGCCGACCGCGAAACGCGGCTGGCCGATGCCGTATCGCGGATCGGGCGGACCGATACCGAGGCGACGTGGACAGCACGCGTCACCGAGGATGGCGGGTTGCAGTTCCAGCGGCGCTGGCGCGGCGTGACCGACACGCACAGCATCGAACCGGCGTTCCTGCTGTCGGCGGAAGGGCGCAAGCTCCACAGCCTCGCCGCCGAGGAAGCGGCGAGCTATGCGGGCGTATCGCGACTGGTGACGGCGCGCAGCAGCGCCGCCGCCGATCCGCTCGCCGAAACCGAAGAAGGCGAGATTCTGGTAGCGCCGCAAAAGGGTGAAACCCTTGTCGCGCGGCCCAGCCAGTTGCTCGACGCGATCCTTGCGGCGGGCCGCAAGGGGTTGTCGATCCAGCGGTACAAGGGTCTGGGCGAGATGAACGCGGAGCAATTGTGGGAAACCACGCTCGACCCGTCGAACCGGTCGATGCTGCGCGTCGCGATCGAACAGGCCGATGTCGCCGACGAAATCTTCACCCGCCTGATGGGCGACGTGGTCGAACCGCGCCGCGAATTTATTCAGGAAAACGCGCTCAACGTCGCCAATCTCGACGTCTGATCCGCCCTGCACGATGCGCTGTTTATGCACATATTCGGCGCATCGTATCGAGCGAGATGACCGTGAGCGTTCGTTTCAACGTGATGCTGTCGAATGATCTGAACCGGGCGATCGATGACGCGGCGGAACAGACCGAGAGCGACAGGAGCGAGATCATGCGAAAGGCGCTGCAACTATATCTTGCAGCGCGCGAAGGGAAGTCGCGCGGCAAAAAGCCGGGACTGGTGGTGCCCGGCGAGACAGCGGCTGGAAACCGAGATCGTCGGTTTGTGAGTCTGATCGATCTGAACACGTCACCACCAAATCATAAATTCTCGGTATCCGTCGATCGCTAGGAAACCGTCGGTGAACACAACGTCCGATTGTTCAGGGATGTGGCGATTTTCATGACGGCATCAGGATTCGGTATCCTGCTTGCCGGTTATTGTTATGCAACACTTGCCGATCCGGCGCGGTCGGCCGACGAGAAGAAATGGGCGATGTCGTTCCTGTCGGCCGTCGCCGGTGGCCTGATCGGATACCTCCTGCGCAAATGACCGGATTACTGCCGGCGCGACAGTCGCGTCGCATTCGCGGTGGCCGTCGCATGGATCGGCTTCAGCGCGCGGCCACCCGCGCCCAGCGTGCTTTCCGCCAACCGCATCGCCCGTCCGGTGTTCGCGGTCATCCGCCGGGCGGTCGGCGGCGTGCGTGTGGTTCCGGCGGACAGCGCGTCGAGCATCACCCGAGCCCAAAGCGCCTGCATGGCGTGCATATCATGCGCCAGCGATTGTCCGGCCAACGTGAACGCCTGAACCTTTTCCGTGACCATCCCGGTCAATTCGGGATGATCGGCGGTCCACGGGTTTCGTAGCCCGGCATCGATCATCGGCATGCGCCGGTCGATCACCACGGCGGACGCGGCGATGGTTTCCCATAGCCTGACGCTGGTCTGCGCCGCTTCGGTCCACATCCGCCACCAGGCGAAGAAGGGGGTCGTCATGGCCGGTCTCCGTCGTGCCACGCGATCGATCGCGCCGGGAAGCAATATCATTCGAGCCGAACTTTGGACAGGATGCACCGACAATGCCTTGACCCGGATCGTGCCGCATTGCAGCACGGTGGCATGGCTACGCTCCCCCCGATCACGAACAATCCCGACATCCGCTTTCTCGGGCGGCTGCTCGGCGACGTCATTCGCACCTATGACGGGGATGCGTTGTTCAAGCGGATCGAGCATATCCGGTCGACCTCGGTCGACCGGCATCGCGGCGTTGCCGGGGCGGACACGATCGACCTCGGACTGGACAGCCTCAGCCTCGACGATACGATCGCGTTCGTGCGCGGGTTCATGCTGTTCTCGATGCTCGCCAACCTTGCCGAGGATCGGCAGGGGATCGCCGCCGAACCGGGGGCGGATGTCGCCACCGCGATCGAAAAGCTGGCGGCGGAGGGGATCGATCGCCACGCCGTGCTGGCGCTGCTCGACCATGCGCTGGTGGCGCCCGTGCTGACTGCCCACCCGACCGAGGTGCGGCGCAAGAGCATGATCGATCACAAGAACCGCATCGCCGACCTGATGCTGTTGAAGGATCAGGGCGTCGACGAAACCCCGCAGGGCGACCGGGTGGACGAGGCGATCCTGCGCCAGATCGCGCTGCTGTGGCAGACGCGGGTGCTGCGTCGCGAACGCCTCTATGTCGCGGACGAGGTGGATACCGCGCTCAGCTATCTGCGCGACGTGTTCCTGCCGACGTTGCCCGCGCTGTATGCGCGGTGGGAACGGGTGCTGGGCGAACGGCCACCATCGTTCCTGAAGCCGGGAAGCTGGATCGGCGGCGATCGCGACGGCAACCCGTTCGTCGATGCCGCCGCGCTGAAACTGGCGCTGGCCCGCGCGGCGGAAGCGGTGCTGGGCTATTATCTCGACCAGTTGCACCTGCTGGGTGCCGAACTGTCGATCTCGACCGAGCATGTCGCGGTGGACGATGCCATCGCCGCGCTGGCCGACAAGAGCGGCGACGTGGCGGTAAGCCGCGCCGACGAACCGTTCCGCCGCGCGATCAGCGGCATCTATGCACGGCTGGCGGCGACGCACCAGTCGCTGACCGGCAAGCCCGCGCCGCGACCGGGGCAATTGTCGGGCGATCCCTATCCCGATCCGGCGGCGTTCCGTGCCGATCTGGCAACGCTGGCGCATGGGCTGGTGCAGGAGGGCAACGGCCCGTTGTCGACCGGCGGCGCGCTGGGGCGGCTGATCCGCGCGGTCGAGACGTTCGGTTTCCACCTCGCCACGCTCGACATGCGACAGAACAGCGTGATCCACGAAAGCGTGGTCGCCGAACTGCTCAAGGCAGCGGGGGTCGAGGACGATTATCTGGCGCTGGACGAGGATGCGCGCGTTGCGTTGCTGAACCGCGAACTCGCCAGCCCGCGTCCGCTCACCAGCCCCTATGCGACCTATTCGGAGCAGACCGCATCCGAACTTGCGATCCTTCAGGCGGCGGCCGAGGCCCATGCACGCTACGGCCGTGAGTGTATCCGCCATTATATCGTGTCGATGGCGCAGTCGGTGTCCGACCTGCTCGAAGTGCATCTGTTGTTGAAGGAGGCCGGGCTGTATCTGCCGGGCGACCCGCCACAGGCGCATATCATGGCGATTCCGTTGTTCGAGACGGTCGCCGATCTGGAGGCCGCGCCGACGATCATGGCGAAGTGGCTGGCGTTGCCCGAAGTCGCGACGATCGCGCGGGCGCGCGGCCATCAGGAAGTGATGATCGGCTATTCCGATTCGAACAAGGATGGCGGCTATCTTACCTCGACATGGCAATTGTCGAAGGGATCGACCGCGCTTGCCCCGGTGTTCGAGGAAGCGGGGCTGGGAATGCAGTTGTTCCACGGGCGCGGCGGCGCGGTCGGGCGCGGCGGCGGGTCGTCGTTCGCCGCGATCCGCGCGCAACCGCACGACACGGTACAGGGGCGCATCCGCATCACCGAACAGGGCGAGGTGATCGCCGCCAAATACGGCACGCGCGAAAGTGCGATCACCAATCTGGAGGCGATGACGTCGGCGACGCTGCTCGCCAGCCTCGAACCCGATCAGTTGCCAGAAACCGATGCGGCGCGGTTCGCGGGGGCGATGGACCGGCTGTCGGATACGGCGTTCCACGCCTATCGCGCGCTGGTCTATGGCACCGACGGCTTCACGACCTTTTTCCGGCAGGCGACGCCGATCGCCGAGATTGCGGGCCTGAAGATCGGATCGCGTCCCGCCAGCCGCAAGAAATCCGACGCGATCGAGGATCTCCGCGCGATTCCGTGGGTGTTCAGTTGGGCACAGGCGCGGATCATGCTGCCGGGCTGGTACGGCGTCGGCGCGGCGATCAAGGCGTTCGAGGACAAGGGTCTGCTGCGCGAAATGGCGAGCGCATGGCCGCTGTTCGGCGCGACGCTGGCAAATATGGAGATGGTGCTGGCGAAATCCGACATGGGCGTCGCCGCGCGCTATGCCGGACTGGTCGAGGACAAGGCGCTGGGCGAGGCGATCTTCGGCCGCATCCGCGACGGATGGCAGCAGACGCATGACGGGCTGCTCGGCATCACGCGCCAGACCCGGTTGCTCGAACGCAGCCCGGCGCTGGAGGCATCGATCCGGTTGCGGACGCCGTATATCGAACCGCTGAACCTGCTCCAGATCGAGTTGCTCAAGCGGCACCGCGCGGGCGAGGAAGATGCACGGATCGGGGAGGGCATCCTGTTGTCGATCAACGCCATCGCCACGGCGCTGCGCAACAGCGGATAGCAGGTGCACCCTTCGCCATCACGACGCGCGTTCCTATATCGTTGGAACGAAAGGATATCGTGATGGCGAAAACCGCAACCCTCTATCGGATGGTGATGCCCGACCATGTCTGCCCGTTCGGACGGCGATCGCTCGACCTGTTGCGACGGCATGGCTATGCGGTCGACGACCGGCCGCTGACCACACGCGAAGCGACCGATGCGTTCAAGGTGGAGCATGGCGTGAAGACCACGCCGCAGACGTTCATCGACGGTCGTCGCATCGGCGGGCATGACGATCTGCGGCGGTTCTTCGGGCTGAAGGTGCGCGATCCCAAGGCGACGACCTATGCGCCGGTCATCGCAATCTTCGGCATGGCGGCGGCGATGGCGCTGGCCGCCAGCCATGCCGCGTTCGGCAGCGTGTGGACGATCCGCGCCGGCGAATGGTTCGTGGCGTTCGCCATGTGCCTGTTGTCGCTTCAGAAGCTGCGCGACATCGACGGGTTCGCCAACGGCTTCCTCGGCTATGACCTGCTGGCGCAGCGGGTCGTGCGCTATGCATGGGTCTATCCGTGGGCAGAGGGGCTGGCGGGCATCCTGATGATCGCGGGCGTGCTGATGTGGATCGCGGTGCCGGTGGCGCTGGTGATCGGCACGGTCGGGGCGGTATCGGTGGTGAAGGCGGTCTATATCGACCGGCGTTCGCTCAAATGCGCCTGTGTCGGCGGGAACAGCAACGTGCCGCTGGGCTTCGTGTCGCTGACCGAGAATGTGATGATGGTGGCGATGGCGCTGTGGATGGTGTTTGCGCCCGCTGCGGTCGCGGGGTAGGCGCGCGGGCATGGGGCACGTCACCACCCTGATCGGCGTCGACGGCGGCGGCACCCGTTGTCGCGTGCGTATCCGTGCCGCCGACGGCACGCTGCTCGGCGAAGGGCGTGGCGGCCCGGCCAATGTCCGGCTGGGCAGGGCGGCGGCGTGGTCGAACATCCTCTATGCGATCGACGAGGCACTGGCGGCGGCGGGGCGCGACCGGTCGAGCCTGACCGACGCCGCGATCGGGCTGGGGCTGGCGGGCATCGTCGATCCGACGGGCGCGGCGGCGATGCTGGCGGAAGCACCGCGCTTCGCCAGTGCGCAGATCGTGTCGGACGGGCATATCGCGTGTCTCGGCGCATTTGGCGGGGCGGATGGCGGCGTGCTGATCGTCGGTACGGGGAGCGCGGCGTATGTCGTGACCAACGGCGCGGGCCGTGCGCTGTTCGGATGGGGGTTCGAGATCGACGATCGTGGATCGGCGGCGGCGCTGGGCCGGGCGGCGGTCCGCGCCTCGCTCGACGCGCTCGATGGGATCGGGCCGGAAACATCGTTCACGCAACAGGTCCGCGTGCGGATCGGCGATGATCCCGGACCGATCGTGGCGTGGCTGACCGCCGCCGCGCCGCGTGATTATGGCGAACTGGCACCGCTGGCGTTCGAGCATCGGGACGATCCCGTAGCTGCCGGACTGCTGCGCGAGAGTGCGGCGCATATCGAAACGATGATCGCGCGGATGGTCGCGGTCGGCGCGCCGCGCGTGGCGCTGACCGGCGGCATGGCCGAACCGATCCTGCCGTGGCTGTCTCCGGCGTCCCGTGACCGGATCGAGCCACCGGCACAGGATGCGACCGAAGGCGCGCTACTGCTCGCCCGCACGGTCGGTGTAGCGTAGCGCCTACCCCTGCGTCAGTGTCGCCGACCGCCCAGCAACACGCGGGCGCCCTCCAGCGCGGTGCCATAGACGAGGTGCGCGGCGGCACCATAGGCATGGCTGGTCGCGGGCGCGTCCCACGGCGCGGCCCCCAGACCCGCGACCGGCACCACCGTTTCGTCGAGCAATGCCGACGTGGCGATGCCGTACAGGCTGCCGAAGCCGGTCGTCGCACCGGGACGATATTCCGCCAGCACGCCGTACAGCCCGCCCAATGCCGCGCCGGTCAGATAATGAACCGCCTGCCCGGCCTGTGCGCGATAGGCCTCGGGCACCGGCGCGCCGGATGCGGCGACCGCCACCTTGTCGGCGGCTTTCACCGTCGCGGGATCGTCGTCGCTCTGGTCCTGACCGAACGGTTTGGCCGCCAGCGACTGGAACGCGGCCATCGCGACCGATGCGGCAAGACCGGCGGCGATACCGGCGAACAGGCCGATAAGGGGACGGGGACGGGACATGGTGCTACTCCGACAGGGAGCGGTTCAAACGCCTGAAACCATGTCCGTTTCCGTCCGTGCCGGTTCCCCTTGCGCCAAAGGGTCAGCCCAGCGCCTGCCACGCCGCCACGAAGGCGCGGGCGCGTTCGCCGACCGTCGCGGCGTCCATGCCGGGGACATACAGCGCCGAGCCGAGGCCATATCCCGCTGCGCCCGCCTTGTGCCAATCCTCCAGTACCGAGGGCACGATCCCGCCGACCGGCAGCATCCGTACCCCGGCGGGCAGCACCGCGCGCATCGCCTTCATCACGCCGGGGCTGGCGGCTTCGGCGGGGAACAGCTTCAGCGCGGCGGCACCGGCTTCGAGGGCGGCGAAGGCTTCGGTCGGGGTGGCGATGCCGGGCATGGCGACCAGCCCGCGCTCTGCCGCCGCCGCGATCACGCGCGTATCGGCATTGGGCGAGATGATGATCGTGCCGCCCGCCGCCTCGACCAGGTCGACCGCTTCGACGTTCAGTACGGTGCCCGCCCCCACGGCGGCATAGCCATCGAGCCGCCTGGCCAGCCGGGCGATGCTCTCATAGGGATCCGGCGAGTTCAGCGGCACTTCGACGATGGCGAAGCCCGCATCGATCAGCGCGTCGCCGATCGCCTCGACTTCGTGCGGCTGTACCCCGCGCAGGATCGCGACCAGCGGGCAACGGGCGAAGGCGGCGTCGAACGCCTCGATATGGGTCATGCGGACAACTCCCGGATGTGCGTGATGCCCGCGACGAATGCGTCCTGACAGGCGGTGGGGATGGCGCGACCGCCCAGCGTGTCGATCGCGGTGGCATAAAGAGTGGCGAGATCGCCATCGGCGACCAGTTGCACGGTGCGGCCCGGTTCGATCCGCGCGGCGACGTCGCTGCCGATGATGAGGCCGCTGGCGAACGATGCGGCGTCGCCCTGATCGCGCAGGCCGAGGACATGGGCGGCGCGGATGCCGAACAGGCTGGCGGTCAGGTCGCGCCGCACCCCTTCGCGCACGCCGTCGCGGAACGCATCGCCCGCCGTCACGGGTGCGCCCAGTTGCGGGGCGAGGACGCCGTGGGCGCGGACCAGCGCGAACAACTCGCCGGTCATCGCCGTGGTGAAGCCGGTGACGCGACCGCCAGTCATCTCGACCCATTTGCAATGCGTGCCCGGCTGGCACAGCAGCGCGTCGCCCGGCACCTGTCCGATCAGCGCCGCACCGAGCAGTTGCACCTCCTCGCCGCGCATCACATCACCGCGTCCGCCATCGACGACCGACAGGCCCGGCACGATCGCGGTGCGCTCGTCGATCCATGTCAGCGCGCCCGCGACGTCGTCGATCCCCGCCGGGGTCGCGACATAGGGTGCAACGGTCCAGCCGATGGTCGACCCGACCATCCCGGCCATCAGCACGGGCAGATCGCCCAGCCGGTCGCGCATCCCGGCGACCTCCGCCGGATAGTCCGCCGCCGCCATCGCCGACACGCCCAGCGCGCTGCGTTCGACCGCCGCGACGCGCCCGTCCTCGATCCGGAAGGCGCGACGGTTGGTCGTGCCCCAGTCGACGGCGATGAACGCGCTCACCACCATGTCGCGTACAATGCGATCAGGATCAGGACGACGCCGACACCGGCGACGTTGAACCCGGTGGAGGTGCCGAAGCGCACCCCCTCCATCGTGATCCGGTTGGCGTCGCCACGCCCCTTGATTGCCAGCGACAGCACGACCGCGAGCGCAAGGCTGAGCAGGAACACCAGCCCCATCCGGTCCATGAACGGGATTTCCGGCGCGACGCTGCGCAACAGCCACGACAGCAGCACCGAGGCCACCGCCGCGCCGATCGCGCCCGCTTCCGTCGCGCGTTTCCAGAACAGGCCGAGCAGGAAGATGACGGTAATGCCCGGTGTGAAGAAGCCCGAAAATTCCTGAATGAACTGGAACGCCTGATCCGCGCCGCCCAGCAGCGGCCTGGCCGCGACGATCGCGATCAGGATCGCGACGCTGGCGGCGATGCGGCCGACATGCACCAGCTTGCGTTCCTGCGCCTTGTCGAGCGCGGCGGTCTCGCTGGTGCGCTTGGCATAGAGGTCGAGGGTGAAGATCGTGGCGATCGAATTGATCTTGGAGGCGGTGGACGCGATGATCGCGGCGATCAGCGCGGCGAAGACAAGGCCGAGCAGGCCCGACGGCAGCAGCCGCATCATCGTCGGGTATGCTTCGTCGGGCTTGGCCAGATCGGGCGCGAGCACGACGGCGGCGATCCCTGGCACCACGATCACCAGCGGCATCAGCAGCTTGAGGAACGCGGCGAACACGATGCCCTTCTGCGCTTCGGGCAGCGACTTGGCGGCCAGCGCGCGCTGGATGATATACTGGTTGAACCCCCAATAGCTGAGGTTCGCGATCCACATGCCGCCGATCAGCACCGACAGTCCGGGCAGATCCTTGTAGAACGGATTGTCGCGCGACAGGATCATGTCGAACTTTTCGGGCGCGCGTCGGGTCAGTTCGGTAAATCCGCCCAGCACGCCCGCCTCGCCGCCGATCTGCGACAGGGTGAGGTACGAGATGGTCAGGCCGCCGAACACCAGCAACGTCACCTGCACGATGTCGGTCAGCGCCACGGCCTTCAGCCCGCCGCGAATCTGGTACAGCAGCGCGAACAGGCCGAGGCCGACCAGCGCCACGGTCTGATCCACGCCCGCGACCTGTGTGACGGCGATCGAGCCGAGCCAGATGATGCTGGTCAGGTTCACGAAGACATAGAGCGCCAGCCAGAATACCGCCATCAGCGTGCGGATCGACGGCCCGTACCGCTGTTCGAGGAACTGCGGCATCGTGTAGATTTCGTTGCGCAGGAAGATCGGCAGGAAGAACTTGCCGACGATCAGCAGCGTCAGCGCCGCCATCCATTCATAGGATGCGATGGCAAGGCCGATCGCATAGCCCGATCCGGCCATGCCGACGATCTGTTCGGCCGAAATATTGGCCGCGATCAGCGATGCGCCGATCGCCCACCACGGCAGCGATTTGGACGCGAGGAAATAGTCGGACGAGTCCTTTTCCTTGCCCCCCTTATCGCGGCTCACCCACTGCGCCAGACCGAAAATCCCGATCGCGTAAATGATTACCACGACCAGATCGATCGTCGACAAACCCATATATTCCTCCCCGCGGCGCTGGCGCGCTTGGGTCCCGACAATTATACGACGAATGTCGCGTGTCCAGTGCGAAGCGGCGAACCGGCTTGGGGAGAGTGACACGATGGCGGCGCGTATCGGCGGAACACCGGGTGGAAACCTGACGCGCGGGATGCTGGATACGCTGGGTCGGGCGATCGTGACGGGGGAATATGACGCCCGCCCGTTCCCGACCGAGGCGGAGATCGCCAAGACCCACGGCATCAGCCGGTCGGTGACGCGCGAGGCGGTGAAGATGCTCACCGCCAAGGGGCTGGTCAGCGCCCGCCCGCGCAAGGGTACGGTGGTGCGCCCGGCGGCGGCATGGAACCTGTTCGATCCCGACGTGCTGCACTGGATGCTCGACCGGCAATTCTCGATCGAGCTGCTACGCCATTTCAACCAGTTGCGGGTGGCGATCGAACCGGAGGCGGCGGCGCTGGCGGCGCAGTTCGCCGATGCGGACGATCTGGCGGAAATCGGGCGCGGGCTGGCACGGATGGCGGCGGCGGAACGGGGAGAAGACGATCCGCTGGAGGCCGATATCGCGTTCCATGTCGCGATCCTGCTGGCCGCGAAGAATCCCTTCTATGCCCAGTTCCGCGACATGGTGGCGACCGCGCTCGGCACGTCGATCCGCTTCACCAACACGATCGTCGGCCGTTCCGCCAGTGTCGAACAACATGGTGCGGTCGCGCAGGCGATCGGTGCGCGCGACCCCGGTGCCGCGCGCACCGCGATGCGCGCGATCATCGGCGATGTGCTGGGCCTGATCGACGCGAAGGAATAATTATCGCAGGCGTTCGGCGTGCCACGCCACATGGTCGGCCATGAAGGTGCCGATGCAGTAATAGCTATGGTCGTATCCCGCCTGATGCCGCAGCGTCAGGTCGATACCGGCATCGGCACAGGCGGCGGCCAGCAATTCGGGGCGGAGCTGTTCGGTCAGGAACGGGTCGGCATCGCCCTGATCCACCAGAATTTCGCGCACCCGCGCGCCATCCTCGATCAGCGCCACCGCGTCGGCCGCGCGCCATGCCGAACGGTCGGTCCCCAGATAGCCGCCAAGCGCCTTTTCGCCCCACGGCACCTGCGACGGCGCGACGATCGGGGCGAAGGCGGAGACCGACCGGAACCGGTCGGGATTGCGCAGCGCGATGGTCAGCGCGCCGTGCCCGCCCATCGAATGCCCCATGATCGATTGCCGCGACAGGTCGAGCGTCGGAAATTCCGCCGCGATCAGCGCGGGCAATTCATCCTCGACATAGGACCGCATCCGATAGTTCGCCTTCCACGGCGCCTCGGTCGCATCGACATAGAAACCCGCGCCCAGCCCGAAGTCCCACGCCTTGTCGGGATCGTCGGGCACGCCCTCGCCACGCGGCGACGTGTCGGGGGCGATGAACGCGATGCCGTGTTCGGCACAGGCGCGGCGATACTCGCCCTTGTCGGTGACATTGGCGTGGGTGCAGGTCAGCCCCGACAGATACCACAGTACCGGCGCCCGCTCCCCCGGCGGCAGGGGCGGGAGATAGACCGCAAAGGTCATCTCCGTCGCCGTCGCCATCGAATCATGGGTGTAGACCCCCTGTGTCCCGCCATGCGCGCGGGCGGTCGAAATGGTCTTCATGCGTGTCTCCGCAACCGGGTCAGGCGATGTCGGGCAACCGGTCGATCATCTTGTCGAGCGTGATCGGATAGTCGCGTACCCGAATGCCGCAAGCGTTATAGATCGCATTGGCCACCGCCGCACCGACGCCGCAAATGCCGAGTTCGCCGACGCCTTTCGCCTTCATCGGCGTGGAATACGGATCGGTTTCGTCGAGGAACACGACGTCCTGATGCGGGATGTCGGCATGGACCGGCACCTCATATCCGGCAAGATCGTGATTGGCGAAGAAGCCGAAGCGCTTGTCGACCGCCAGATCCTCCATCAACGCCGCACCCGCCCCCATCGTCATGCCGCCGATCACCTGGCTGCGCGCCGCCTTCGGGTTCAGGATGCGACCCGCCGCGCATACCGCCAGCATCCGGCGAATCCGCGTCTCGCCGGTAAAGGCATCCACCGCGACCTCGGCGAAGTGCCCGGCGAAGGTCGATTGCTGGGCGCGTTCGGCGATCTTGCCATATTCGATCCCGTCTTCCGCGATCAGCGGCGCGGTGCGTGCGGCGTCGCGAAGCGGGACGCTGCGCCCGCCCGCCACGACATTGCCGTCGCTAAAGGTCACGTCGCCCCCGGTGATGCCGAGTTTGGCGGCCACCGCCTCGCGCAGCTTCATGCAGGCGGCATAGACGCCCGCCGTCGAATTGGCCGCGCCCCATTGCCCGCCCGACCCGGCCGACACCGGAAAGTCGCTGTCGCCGAGCTTCACGACCACCCGGTCTAGGCCGACGCCCATCATCTCCGCCGCCGTCTGCGCGATGATGGTATAGGTGCCGGTGCCGATGTCGGTCATGTCGGTTTCGACCGTTACCCGGCCATCGGTGTCGAGCCGGACCCGCGCCGCCGACTTCATCAGCATGTTGTTGCGGAACGCCGCCGCCACGCCCATGCCGATCAGCCAGCGCCCCTGCCGCACCGATGCGGGTGTCGCGCGCCGCGCCGACCAGCCGAACCGCTCGGCCCCTTCGCGCAGGCAGCGGACCAGTTGCCGCTGCGAGAAGGGACGATCGGGCTTTTCCGGGTCGACCTGCGTATCGTTCAGGATGCGGAACTCGACCGGATCGAGCTTCAGCTTTTCCGCCATCTCGTCCATCGCGATTTCCAAGGCCATCAGGCCCGGTGCCTCGCCCGGCGCGCGCATCGCATTCCCTTCGGGCAAGTCGAGTTCGGCCAGCCGCATCGCCGTCATCCGGTTGGCCCCGGCATAGAGCAGCTTGGTCTGCGCCACAGCCGTTTCCGGGCCGCCGCCGGGCAGATCGCCCGATCCGCTTTCATGCGCGATCGCGGTGATCGTGCCGTCGGGCGTCGCGCCGATGCGGATGCGTTGTACCGTGGCCGGGCGATGGGTGGTGTTGTTGATGATGAGCGGGCGTTGCAGCGCGACCTTGACCGGCCTTCCCGCCGCCTTCGCACCCAGTGCCGCCAGCACCGCATCGGCCCGCACGAACAGCTTTCCGCCGAACCCGCCGCCGATATAGGGCGAGATCAGCCGCACCTTCTCCTTGGGAATGCCGAGGGTCCGCGCGACGTCGCCCTTGCCCCAGTCGATCATCTGGTTCGACGTCCACAGCGTCAGCGCATCGCCGTTCCACGCGGCGGTGGAAGCATGCGGTTCCATCATCGCATGGCTGTGATCGGGGGTAGTATATTGTGCGTCCAGCTTGACCGGTGCCGCGGCATAGGCCCCGTCGAAATCGCCGACGCGGTCGATCGGCGGCGCGGCGCTGCCCTCGCCACTGTTCGCGCCTTCGAGCGGTGCGGTCCTGAGCGCCTCGGCCAGATCGTAGCGGCCTTTTGCGCGGGCATAATCGATGCGGATCAGGTTCGCGGCGGCGCGCGCCTGTTCGAACGTCGTCGCGACGACCAGCGCCACCGCCTGATGATAATGCTGGATTTCCGGCCCCCCGAGCAGCCTGGCGGTGTTCATCCGCCCCTTGCCCAGTTGTCCGGCATTGTCGGCGGTCACGATCGCCAGCACGCCGGGCGCGCGGCGCGCATCGGACAGGTCGATCGCGTTGATCCGCCCCTTGGCGATGCCCGCGCCAACGACATAGCCATAGGCCGGATCGGCGACCGCATCGTGCCGTTCATAGGCATAGGGCGCGGTGCCGGTGGTCTTGAACTTGCCGTCGATCCGGTCGGTCGGCTTGCCGACGACCGTCAGCCGGTCGATCGGGTTCGTACCTGCGGGTGCGTCGAACTTCATGCGCGGGACTCCCGGGTGTCGGCGAGCACGGCGGCGATGGTCCGTTCGACCAGAGGCACCTTGAACGCATTTTCATGGGTCGGTCGGGCACCGGCGAGCAGCGGACCGCTGACCGCCTTTGCGCCGCGCGGCAGGTTCGCCTCGGCGGCCTCGACCCGCCACGGACGCGGTGCGATGCCGCCGATCGCGACGCGACCGCTGCCGTCGCGCTGCACGATGGCGGCGACCGACACGAGGGCGAACGCATAGGATGCCCGGTCGCGCACCTTGCGATAGACGTGCACGCCGCCGACCGGCCGGGGCAGGGTGACGGCGGTGATGAGTTCGCCGGGACGCAGCACCGTGTCCACCTCCGGCCGGTCGCCCGGCAGGCGGTGGAAATCGGCGATCGGAATGGCGCGGGTCGCCCCGGCCGGATCGACCGTTTCGACCTTCGCATCCAGCACGCGCATCGCCACTGCCATGTCGCCCGGATAGGTCGCGATGCAATGGTCGCTGGTGCCGATAACCGCCAGTTGCCGGCTGACCCCGCCGATCGCGGCACAGCCCGATCCCGGTCGCCGCTTGTTGCACGCCTGCGCGGTGTCGTAGAAATAGGGGCAGCGGGTCCGTTGCAGCAGATTGCCCGCCGTCGTCGCCTTGTTGCGCAACTGACCGCTGGCCCCGGCGACGATCGCCCGGGTCAGCACGCCATAGTCGCGGCGTACCCGGTCATGCGTCGCAAGGTCGGTGTTGGTGACGAGCGCACCGATCCGCAGCCCGCCGTCCGACGTGCGCTCGACCTTGTCGAGGCCCAGCCCGCCGAGATCGACCAGATGCGTCGGCGTCTCCACCTCCAGCTTCATCAGGTCGAGCAGGTTGGTGCCCCCGGCGATGAACCGCGCGCCGGGGCGTCCGGCGACGGTCGCCGCCGCCTGTGCCGGGGAGGTTGCCCGTTCATAGCTGAACGCCCTCATGCCCGTGCCCCCGCCACGTCGGTCATCGCATCGACGATGTTGGAATAGGCACCGCAGCGACAGATGTTGCCGCTCATCCGCTCGCGCATTTCTTCCGGCGTGGCGCGGGGGCGGGCGGTCAGGTCGGTCGTCGCGTGGCTGGGGATGCCCGCCCGGATTTCCTCCAGCACCGATACCGCCGAACATATCTGGCCCGGCGTGCAATATCCGCACTGATATCCGTCGTGCCGGACGAAGGCGGCCTGCATCGGGTGCAGCCGGTCGGGCGTTCCCAGACCCTCGATCGTCGTCACCTTGTCGCCCTGATGCATCACCGCCAGCGTCAGGCAGCTATTGATGCGCTTGCCGTCGACGATGACGGTGCACGCCCCGCACTGGCCGTGATCGCAGCCCTTCTTGGTGCCGGTCAGCTTCAGGGTTTCGCGCAGCACGTCGAGCAGCGTGGTGCGGGTGTCGACGGTCACGTCGCGGCGCGTGCCGTTGATGTCGAGCGCGATCGCCATCGTGACCGGGGCGGGCTGTGGCGCGCCCTGTGCGGCGGCACCGGCCAGCGGCACGCCGCCCAGCGCGGCGGACGCCGCTCCCCCGGCGAGCACGCCCCGCCGCGAGAGTTCGAGGTCGGGACTGGGCATGGCGGTTTCCTCGTATTCGGTCGCCCGGACGGGCGGTGGCAGATGCATGATATGCCGCGCGAAATACGCGCGGTGCAAGTCGATGAAACCTAACGCACCACGGGCGGATTGGTGGCGTGGCGACCGACGATGTACGCAATGGCGCGTCTCCCCCGGTCGGTGGCGGGCGGGATGCTTCAAACCGACGCCGGATCGGCCTAGACCGGCGGGGATGAATCAGCCGCTGCCGCTCGCCTATGCCACGCACCTGTCGCGCGACCGACGGCGGTCGGCGCACACTGTGCGCGCCTATGTCGCGACAGCCGAGCGGTTGGTGGCGTTCCTGTCGCTGCATTGGGGTGGAGAGGTGGATGCGGCGGCGCTGGGGCGGATCACCGCCGCCGATCTGCGTGCCTATCTCGCCCATCGGCGCGGCGAAGGGCTGGGCAATGCGTCGGCGGCGCGCGAAGTGTCGGCGGTGCGCGGCTTCGTGACCTTTGTCGCGGGCGCGGCGGCGGTCCCCCGGTTGCGCGGCCCGCGCGTGGCGAAGGGGGTGCCGCGACCGATCTCCCCAGACGAGGCGGTGGCGCTGGCCGAAGAGGTGGCGGACGAGGCAATCGAACCGTGGATCGGCGCGCGCGACTGGGCGGTGCTGCTGTTGCTGTACGGCGCGGGGCTGCGCATCGGCGAAGCGCTGGCGCTGACCGGCGCGGTGTTGCCGCTGGGGGAGACGATCATGGTGACGGGCAAGCGCGACAAGACGCGGATCGTGCCCTTGCTGCCGCCGGTGCGCGCGGCGATCGACGCCTATGTCGCGATGCAGCCCTGGGGAACGGCGCGGGCCGAACCGCTGTTCCGGGGGGCGAAGGGCGGGCCGCTGGCCGCCGGGGTGGTGCGCCGGTCGGTGCGTGCGGCGCGCGGACGGCTGGGCCTGAACGTGCGGACCACCCCGCACGCACTGCGCCACAGTTTCGCGACGCATTTGCTGGGGCGCGGCGCCGATCTGCGCTCGCTACAGGAACTGCTCGGCCATGCCAGCCTGTCGTCGACCCAGATCTATACCGCGGTCGATGCCGCGCATCTGATGGATGTATACCGCAACGCGCATCCCCGCGCCTGATGTCGGGCGCGCTCTAACGCAGGTGATGGTCCGCAATCTCGTTGCCGGGCAAGTTCGTGCCGAAGGAGCGGACATGGCACGATATTATTTCCACACCACCGACGGCACGACCGAGCGCGACACCGAAGGAATGGAGTGCGCCGACCTGACCGAGGTCCGGCAGCGGGCGATCCGGTACGCCGGAGACATTATGAGCGACGAACCCGAAGTGTTGTGGGACGGCCGCGACTTCCGGGTCGAGGCCACCAACGAGGCGGGCGACCTGCTGTTCACCATCGTTACGCTGGCAGTCAACGCTCCGGCGGGCGGTGATACCAAATAGTCCTGATCGTCCCCGATGGGACGAATCGGATTTTAATACGTTCTTATCGCTGTTTATTGTCGCAGCATGGAATGACTGCGACTTGCTGTGGCCGGGCAGGAACAGGAGCGCGCGGGCATGATGATTTCCGATCCGTGCGCACTGGGCCTGTTTTTGCGTCGGCTGCTGTTGCGATCGCAATTGAGCGAGGAGGAACAGGCGGCGATCCTGCACCTTCGGTTTCAGGTCGTGCCGTTCGCCGCGCGACAGGATATCGTGCTGCAGGGGGCACGGGTCGATTTCGCGTGTCTGGTATCCGAAGGGCTGGTCGCGCGGTTCGATCAATTGTGGGACGGCCATCGACAGATCACCGCGCTGCATGTTCCCGGCGATTTCAGCGACCTGTATTCGACGGTCGCGCCGACCGCCGGATGGGGCATCATCGCGCTGAGCAACGCGACGGTGTTGCAGGTGCCGCACGACGAACTGCGCAGGCTGGTGGTCGAATATCCCAACATCGCCATGGCATTCTGGCGTGACACCACCGCCGATGCGTCGGTGCTGGCCAAATGGATCGCCAATGTCGGGCGCAAGGATGCCCGCGCGCGTACCGCGCACCTGTTCTGCGAAATGGGATTGCGGATGGAAGCGGCCGGTCTCGGCACCCGCCATCGGTACCGGTTGCTGCTGACGCAGGAACAGTTCGGCGACACGCTCGGCCTGACCGGTATCCACGTCAACCGCACGTTGCAGGGACTGCGGACCAGCGGGGCAATGTCGATGTGCAAGCCCGTCGTCGAGATTCACGACTGGGATGCGTTGGCGCGAATCGCCGAGTTCGATCCGCTCTACCTCCTGCTCGATCGCGAGACCGCCTAGGCCTGCGACGGATCGGCCGGGTGGTCGTCCTCCACCGCCTCCGGATGGCCGATGCTGTCGGGGATCGGCTCGCCGGGCGCCCCGGCGGTGTGCATCAGCGCATCCACCGCCGCATCGGTCATGCGACGGGCGGTTTCCAGCGCGGCGCCCGGCGTCATCGCGACGAGAACGTCGGCCGGCCCCTCGATACGGACCACGTTCCTACAGGGTTCGACGTCACTGGGCGTGTGATGCACCGGTATTTCCATGGTCTGATTCTCTCGTCATCGATGCGGCCGGGTCGGACACGTATGATGTAGTTCGTTTCGGGTCGAATGTGTATCGGGCAAGAAAGATACACTCACCGTCCGTCGGGTGCGCGCGAAACGCGGCGAACGCGGGTTCCGAACCGCCCGTCGCCCAAACGCTCGGTCCACCGCGTATCCGTTTGGCAGCGGCGGGCCGCGCTGCTAGCGGCGGAGTCGTTCCAGCGTTTTGAAGAAAGAATCGTCGGTGGTCGATCATCGCGCGGCTATGCCGAATCCGGCGGACCCCAACCCGTTGCCGCCCCGTATCGGGCCGCGCCTGCTATTGGACCGCACCGCCGTGCTGGTCGTCGGACTGGTGGCGGGATTTGCCGTCGGCATGTCGTTCGACACGCCCTCCGCGCCGGTCGCACCGGCACCGGTGGTTCTGCCGGACGCGCCCGGTGCGCCGGAAGTGCCCGGAACGGCACCTGCCGGTCCTTCCACCCCCTCTGCACCGACGACGTCGGGCGCGGTCGATCCGCGGGTCGTCGATCGGGTGCGCGCGGCGCGAGGCGTCGTGCGGATCGGCGTGTTCGGCGACAGCTTCGGTATCGGCGTGTGGGACGGGCTGTACCGGCAATTGCCGCGCGAGCAGGGATATGAGGTGCTGCGCTTCGGCAAGGAAGCGAGCGGCTTCACCCGGTACAACGTGCTGAACGTCGAGGACCGCGCACGCGAACAATTGGCGAAGGACCCGGTGGATATCGCTGTCATCTCGTTCGGGGCGAACGATGCGATCCCGTTCTTCGCGGATCGCGCGGTGCAGGAATTGATGAGTCCGGGGTGGCAGCGGATCGTCGGCGAACGGATCGACAGTTTCGTCGCGACGGCGCGATCGACCGGGGCACAGGTCTACTGGATCGGACTTCCGGCAATGCGCGATCCGAAGATGGATGCCAATATGCAGTCGATGAACGCTTTTTATGCCGCGCATATGCGACGGCTGGGAGTACCGTTCTTCGACACCCGTGCGCTGTCGGTCGGGCCGGACGGCCAATATTCCGCGCATCTGCCTGATGCGAAGGGTGTCCCCCGGTTGATGCGGACGCCCGACGGGCTGCACATGATCGGCATCGGATATCAACGGATCGCCGGACCGATGATCGAACGCATCCGTGCGCAGGCCGACGCGGCGCGCGCCGCCGCCGGGACCGGTCCGTTCGCCGCCGCTACATCCGCTACGCCCATTACGGAGGCGCGTCCGTGAGCGCGATACTGGCACTGGCATTGATGCAGGCGGCGACGTTCGCCGCACCGCCCGCCGCCACCCCGACCGCCTGTATCGGCGGGCTGTGCGATGCGGCGCGGTTGCGACCGTTCTTCGACCGGCTGGCTGCGGCGCGACGCGGCGGCCGCCCGGTGCGCATCCTGCAGATCGGCGACAGCCATACCGCGGGCGATCAGGTGACGGGAACGTGGCGGACGTTGTTGCAGGCACGCTATGGCAGCGGCGGGCGCGGCGTGATGCCGCCCGGACGGCCGTATAACGGGTATCTGACGCGCGGCATCACCGCGCGCCAGTCGGACGGGTGGACGATCGGCGGCATTTTCGGCGCGGCATGGCGCGGCGGAACGGGGGCACCGGTCGGACTGAGCGGCTACAGCCTGTCGACCGGGACCGCCGGGGCGACGATGGCGTTGCGCGCCGATCCGGTGCAGTTGTTCGACCGCTTCACCGTGTGCGCGATGCGCGGGCCGGGGGCGGGCACCATCGCCATGACGGTCGGTTCGGTCAGCGTTACCTGGCCGTTGGCCGACGATCGCACCGGTCCCGATTGCCGGTCGCTCGACAGCGTCGGCGTGACCGCGGATGCGGGCATATCGGTGATCGCCGGGCCGGTGACGCTGACGTCATGGTCCACCGAACGCCGCGCGGCGGGGGGTGTCACCCTGTCCAATCTGGGCACGGTCGGCGCGCAGTTCATGCATGTCGATCGTGTCGACGACGCGGTCGCCACACGCGAGATCGCCGAATATGCCCCCGACCTGATCGTCGTGGCGTTCGGCACGAACGAGGCATTCTGGCCTGCCTTCTCCGCCGCGACCTATGACGCGACGTTGCGTGCCGGTCTTCGCCGTATCCGGCGGCTGGCCCCCGGCGTGCCGATCCTGATGCTGGGCGCGCCCGATTCGGCGACGCGCACCGTCGAGCTTCAATCGAACCGGTCGGGCGTGTCGCCGTCATGTGCGGGCGATCCCTCGCCGCGCCCGCTTGCCACTCGCCCGGGCGAGGTGGTGCAACCATTGCCGCCCCGGCCCGCCGGATCGCTATGGCGGCCGACCGCCGCGCTGTCGGTCGTGCAGTCGATCCAGCGTGCACGGGCGCAGGAACTCGGCCTTGCCTATTGGGACTGGTCGGCGCGGATGGGCGGGCGGTGTACCGCCGACGACTGGTCCAAGCGGACCCCGCCCCTGATGCGCGGCGACCATGTGCATTTCACCACCCCCGGCGCGGCGATCATCGCGACGCGGTTGCAGCAGGACATCGACGCGGCCATCGCCGCATCGGGCAGCGAGCGCCGCTAGATGCAGTTCCCCACCTTCGGGTTCGCGCTGTTCTTCCTCGCCGTCTATATCGTGACATGGGCGCTGAGGGGATCGAACGAGTGGCGCAAGATCGCGCTGCTGATGGCGAGCTGGTTCTTCTACGGGTCGTGGGACGGCCGGTTCGTCGCGCTGCTGTTCGCCTCCGCCTTCGTCAACTGGGGACTGGCACAGGCGATCGTCCGCAACGATGCGCGCACCGGTCGGTGGCTGGTCGTCGTCGGCGTGGTCCTCAACCTCGCGGTACTGGCCGGGTTCAAATATACCGGCTTCTTCCTCGAACAGCTTGCCGCCCTGCTCGAACGATGGGGCATGGGCCGCGACGTGCCGCTGCTGGAGGTGTTCCTGCCGGTCGGCGTGTCGTTCTTCACGTTTCAGGCGATCTCCTATCTGGTCGACGTGCATCGGCGGCGGGTTCCGGCGGCGGGGCTGCTCGACCTGTCGCTGCTGATGTCGTTTTTCCCGCATCTGGTGGCCGGACCGATCGTGCGCGCGTCCGACCTGTTGCCGCAGTTCAGGCGCGTGCCCCGGTTGACGCGCGGCGCGGTGTCGGCGGCGCTGCTGCTGATCCTGTGGGGACTGCTCAAGAAGGCGGTGATCGCGTCCGAACTGGCCGCGAACCTTGTCGACCCGGCATTCCATGACCCGGCGCATCGATCCAGCTTCGACCTGTTGATCGGTGCCTATGGCTATGCCGTGCAGATTTATTGCGACTTCTCCGCCTATTCCGACATGGCGATCGGGCTGGCGGCGCTGCTCGGCTACAGCTTTCCGCGCAATTTCGACCAGCCCTATCGCGCGCGGTCGTTGCAGGATTTCTGGCGGCGCTGGCACATCAGCCTGTCGAGCTGGCTGCGCGACTATCTCTACATCCCGCTGGGCGGCAGCCGGAAGGGACGGGCGCGGACGTACGTAAACCTGTTCGCGACCATGTTCCTCGGCGGGCTATGGCATGGGGCGAGCTGGAACTTCATGCTGTGGGGGTCGCTGCACGGTCTGTGGCTCGGGGTCGAGCGCGCGGCGAAGCGCCGCTGGCCCGCGCACTGGCCCGCCGTTCCGGCATTCGTCGGTATTCTGGTGACGTTCCATATCGTCGTACTGGGCTGGATCTTCTTCCGCGCGCCGGGGCTGGACGAAGCACTGGCCTATCTGGCGGCGCTGGGGGCGGGGGACTGGCGCAACACGCTGGTCACGCCGCTGTCGCTGGCGCTGGTCGCTTTCGGCCTCGCCATCCACGCGATGCCCGCACGCGGCGTTCAGGCGATCGCGGTGCGGGTGCGGCAATGGCCCGCCCCCGCGCTCGGGTTGGCGCTGGGCGCCCTGATCCTCGTCGTCGACGCGCTGCGTCCGGCGGGGGTCGCGCCGTTTATCTACTACCAGTTCTGAACGGAGGCACGGCGATGACGACGGGTGCGGAACAGGGCGAGATCGCCGAGGTCGGATCGCCGGTACTGGTGCCGGGCGATCCGGTCGATCATCGCGCGCCGCTGCGTTGGGCGACAGTCACGATCGCGACGGCGACTGCGTTCCTGTCGCTGACCAACGCGCCGACGGCGGTGGCGTGGGTCGACGGGCTGACACCGGGCGAACTGACGGTTCGGCTGCGCCCCGTGGCGACGGCGTGGCAGGATGCGACTGCACCAGTCAACGGCGCGCATCGATGGGTGGCGGCACGGTGGCGCGCCGCGCACGATCTGCGCTTCGGGGACGAACAGCCGGGAGAGGAAGGCGCGAACGACGCGCCCTGACCGGATCGGCGCGCGGCGCGCCTGATTAACGGCTTGCGGTGCCGTTACGCGTGCCGAAGACCCGTAGAGAAGGACCGCCAGGCGAAGCTTCGATACGGGTCTTCGGCTTCGCTCAGCCCTTACTCGGCACGAGCGGTTCTCTTCGTGAAGCCGGACGGGCGATCATGCGCCCGGTCGGTCCGATCTCAGCGATAGAAAGTGTGGTCGGCGACCTGTGCGACGCGGACCCGGCCGCGCATCGAAGCGCCGGCCGAGTGGAAGAACAGCGCGCCCGGGACGACTTCGTCGCCTTCGCCGTTCAGCGTTTCGGTAGCGATATCCACCGCAGCGCTCCAGCGGGCGGAAGTCCGTGACGGTTCGTAGGAGGCGACGTCGAAGAACTGGCCGCGTTGTTTGACGACGCTGCAGGCATCCGATCCGAAACGACCGTCCTTGACGCGGGTGCGAATGACCTGTGCGACGGCGACCTGACCACGGCGCGGCTGGTTGCCGGCTTCATGGACGATGACCTTGGCGATGCATTCGACCTGACGCGGATCGGGCTGCGCTTCGTCGGTGTCGACGGGGGCCGGATCGCTGTCGGGGGTGGCGATCATCTGAATGATCGGGGCGGGGGTGGCCACGGGTGCCGGGCCGGTCAGGGTGATGGGGGAAGCGGCGGTAACGAACTCGGTCGTGGCCGGATTGGCTGGAGCTTCGGGTTCGGCTGCGAGCGCGATATGTGCGCTGGCGATGACGGCCGTCACCGGTAGTAGCTTCAGGAAAAGGCAACCACGAAACTTCGTCATTCTATGTCATCACATGTGCGCGGAGGCTCCGGCGAACGCTGAAGAAAGATACAAAACGGCTGCGTTGGCCGGGATACCCCCACGTCTGGCATCCCGATGGCGTCCGCTATTCCAGCGACATTCCACCCGGTTGCTGACCGAAGCCGCCCCTTTCCGGAAGTGACGGCCGGGCACAATCGGGAGTCGTTCAACTGTTGCGGTTCCGCGACGAACGGCACTTTGCCGCGGTTTGTCGCATCGGTCGTGTTGGGAGCGGTCGTCGTAACACCGATCGGGTCGTGGATAGTGCGCCGTCAGGGCGGACAGAAACCGGGTCGGTAGAACGAAAGCCGACAAATTGGAGACGTGCCAGGCCGATGCGGGCAAGTTCCTTTGTTCGCCGGGACCATCGGCTGAAGCATCGTTCGGCAGCCTATGCTTGCCGGATCGGCGGAAATTCTCCCGGTGCCAACGGCCTGCGTGGCGAGGGGAGGCGAACGCTTCGATATCGTTCGTTCCGAAGCGACGGGCCGCGTCCATGAGTCCGCCATCCCTGCCGCTCATTGCGTCCTGCCACCCCTCCGGCAGAGGCGAGGCATGCAGGTGCCGTGGTCCGGTTCTCCGTTCCGTTGCAGGAACCGGCGCGAGACGATAGCGACCGCCTCGACTTCCGACTGCCGAGTCCCCTCGCTCGGAAGGTCCCGCATTCACCACGTCTGCTCCAGCGCATCGGTGCTTAGGGCCATTCGGAACGACGATGCCCCGACCACGGGCCATAATTCTTTGGGGTAAGCCTCATCGAACACCGACGTCCGTGGCGTTGGATCAAGTTGGCGGCGGGGAAAGACAGGAGCCTCTTGTACGGCAGGCTTATCCACGATTGGATGCCGCAAGCTGCGGAAATCCAACGATTTCGTCCCCGCGGGGAAGTGGTGCCCAGAAGAGGACTCGAACCTCCACGACCTTGCGATCGCCAGCACCTGAAGCTGGTGCGTCTACCAATTCCGCCATCTGGGCACGGGGTAGGTGGGCGCCTCTACGGGGCATGCCCGGGGGTGTCAACAGGGTGTGGTCGTTTTTATCGCGGTCCTTGCCGTTTGGTCGGGACGACGGCATGGGGGGAGACGACGAAAAGACATCCGAAGGCGGCATCGCATGAAGAACCAGTTGATCACCCTGTTCGGCGGTGGCGGCTTTGTCGGCCGCTATGTCGTGCAGGAGTTGTTGCGCGCCGGCGCCCGCGTGCGGATCGCGCAGCGCGACCCGCGCCAGGCGCTGTACCTCAAGACGCAGGGCGGGCTGGGCCAGACGCAGTTCGTCGCCGCCGACCTGTCGCGCCCCGACACGGTGGCGCGCGCGATCGCCGGGTCGGACGGGGTCGTGAACCTCGTCGGCATCCTGTCGGGCGATTTCGAGAAGGTGCATGTCACCGGCGCCCGCAACGTCGCACAGGCAGCCGCAGCGGCAGGCGTGGGCGCGTTCGTCCAGATTTCGGCGATCGGGGCCGATGCGTCCTCGCCGTCGGGCTATGGCCGGTCGAAGGCGGCGGGCGAGACGGCGGTGCGCGAGGCGTTCCCCACGGCGACGATCCTGCGCCCGTCGATCGTGTTCGGACGCGAGGACGGGTTCCTCAACCGGTTCGCGGGCATGATCGCCGGTGCGCCCGCGCTGTTCGGGCGACCGATCGTGCCGGTGATGGCGGCGAAGGCGAAGTTCCAGCCGGTCTATGTCGCCGACCTGGCGCAGGTGGTGGTCAAGGCGCTGGCCGATCCCGACCGGTTCGGCGGGCGCGCCTATGAGATCGGCGGGCCGGACGTGGTGACGATGGGCGAACTGAACCGCTGGATCGGATCGACGATCGGGCGCGACGTGCGTTTCGTCGAGGTGCCGAACGATCTGGGCGGGTTCATCGCCGCGCTGCCGATGACGCCGATCACCAAGGATCAGTGGGCGATGCTGTCGCGCGACAATGTCGTCGCCGACGACGCGACCGGGATCGAGGCGTTCGACGTGCGGCCGGTGCCGATGGCGACGGTCGCACCCGACTGGCTGGTGCAGTTCCGCAAGAACGGGCGCTTCGGCCGCGTCGCCGAATTGAAGGACGCCTGAGCGTGGCGTGGATCACCTATATCGTCCTCGGCATCATCGAGGGGCTGACCGAGTTCCTGCCGGTGTCGTCGACCGGGCATCTGATCCTTGCGGGCGAATTGTTCGGGTTCACCGACGAAAGCTCGATCGTGTTCAAGATCGCGATCCAGCTCGGCGCGATCCTCGCCGTGCTGGTCGCGTATCGCGCGCGGTTCACCGGCGTGGCGCTCGGCCTTACCCGGCTGGACCCGCAGGCAGTGCGGTTCACGCGCAACATCCTGATCGGCTTCTTCCCGGCGATGATCGCGGGCGCGCTGTTCTATGACGGTATCCGCGCGGTGATGCAAAAACCGGAGATCGTCGCGGTGGCGCTGATCGTCGGCGGGGTGCTGATCCTGCTGATCGAACGCATGGTAAAGCGGGTACGTATCCATGCGGTCGAGGATATGAGCGTCGGCAACGCCGTATCGGTCGGCGCGATGCAGTGTCTGGCGATGCTGCCGGGTGTCAGCCGGTCGGGCGCGACGATCATGGGCGCGCTGCTGATGGGCGTCGAGCGGCGGACGGCGGCGGAGTTCAGCTTCTTCCTTGCGGTGCCGACGATGATCGGGGCGACGGTATATGCCCTGTACAAGGATCGTGCGCTGCTGTCGGTCGACGACCTTGCCGGGATCGCGATCGGGTTCGGCGCGGCGTTCGTGGTCGCATTAATGGTGGTGAAGGCGTTCGTGAAGGTCGTGGGCCGGTTCGGCTTCGCGCCGTTCGCCTGGTATCGGATCGTCGTGGGGAGCATCGCATTGATCTGGCTGACAATGCGATAGGTCCGTTTCGGCCACGATGATGGTGTAGCGAAGCGGATAGTTATTAAGAACTATTCTCAATACCATTTATTGGGTAAGCTATGCTGACCTAACTGTAGTTTATTGCGTGACTCGCCGTTGAAAATGTGCTTTCCGAACCTTCGGAGGGCATCATGGCCGATCAAGCAATGCTGAAGTTCGTCGCGCGTCCACAGGTCTATCCGGCCAAGCGGGAAGCCGATCTGCGCGCCGAGGATTTCCGGGAAATCGCCGAGCGCTATGCGCCGCCCGCTGCCGAGGATCAGGCCGGGCGGTGTTCGCAGTGCGGCGTGCCCTATTGCTCCGTGCATTGCCCGCTCCACAACCATATTCCCGACTGGCTGCGCCTGACCGCCGAGGGGCGGTTGCAGGAGGCCTATCAACTGTCGAACGCGACTTCGACCATGCCGGAAATCTGCGGGCGCATCTGCCCGCAGGATCGGTTGTGCGAGGGCAATTGCGTCATCGAATTTTCGGGCCATGGCGCGGTCACGATCGGATCGGTCGAAAAGTTCATCACCGACACCGCATGGGACAATGGCTGGGTCGAGCCGGTCGCGGTCGGCCCGGCGCGCGGCCAGTCTGTCGGGATCGTCGGTGCAGGCCCGGCAGGGCTGTCGGCGGCCGAATGGCTGCGCAACCTCGGCTATGACGTGCATGTCTATGACCGGTACGACCGGGCAGGCGGGTTGCTGACCTATGGCATTCCCGGTTTCAAGCTGGAAAAGCCGGTGGTGATGCGCCGCGTCGAACGGCTGAAGGAAGGCGGCATCGTCTTTCACGAAGGGTTCGAGGTCGGGCGCGATGCGACGCTGGACGAACTGCGCCAGCGCCACGACGCGGTGCTGATCGCTACCGGCGTATACAAGCCGCGTGCGATCCGTGCGCCGGGCGTCGGGTCGGGCGGGGTGGTCGATGCGCTCGATTTCCTTACCACATCGAACAAGGTCGGGTTCGGCGATACGGTCGCGGCCTATGACGACGGATCGCTCAACGCAGCGGGCAAGGCAGTGGTGGTGATCGGCGGCGGCGATACCGCGATGGACTGCGTCCGCACCGCGATCCGTCAGGGGGCGAAGTCGGTGAAGTGCCTGTACCGCCGCGACCGCGCCAACATGCCGGGATCGCAGCGTGAAGTCGCCAATGCCGAGGAAGAAGGCGTCGAGTTCGTCTGGCTCTCCGCCCCCGCCGCGTTCGACGAGCGCGAGGGACGGGTGACGCAGGTCCGCGCGACCGGCATGCGGCTGGGCGCGCCCGACGCATCGGGTCGCCGTGCGCCGGAAACCGATCCGGGCAACGAATTCGTGCTGGAAGCCGATCTGGTCATCAAGGCGCTGGGCTTCGATGCCGAGGATCTGCCGACGCTGTTCAAGGCACCTGAGCTGGGCGTGACGCGCTGGGGCACGGTGCGGGTCGACGGCAAGTCGATGATGACCTCGCTCGACGGCGTGTTCGCGGCGGGCGACATCGTGCGCGGCGCGTCGCTGGTGGTGTGGGCGATCCGCGATGGCCGTGACGTGACCGAGCGGATGCACACCTATCTGAAGGCAAAGGCGAAGGCGGCGAGGGTCGCGGCGTGAGGGTGCTGGTTGCCCTTTTGCTGGCCGTAGCGCCAACTGCCGTCTCGGCTCAGACTGCGGCAGCGCCGGTCGCGACGGTGGACCCCGCCCGGCTGGTGGCGGCGCGTCGGGTGGTCGATACCGTCTTTCCGGCGGCGCAGCGCGAAGCCATGATGAGCGCAATGGTCGCCAGTATGGGCCAGTCGACGCTGGCTGCCATTCAGCAACAGCCCGACGTCGCGCGTTTGATGACTGCCGAGCCACGAAGTCGCCCCGTATTCGAGCGTTTCCTTCAGCAGCAACAGACAAAGACTACGGCGCTGATCCAGGCGAATATTCCCGGAATGGTCGATGCTATGGCGCGTGCCTATGCACGACGGTTCACGGCGGCACAGCTCGCCGACATGCAGACCTTTTTCGAGACCCCGACGGGGCAGGCATATGTGACGCAATCGATGACGATCATGTCCGACCCGGACGTGGCGGCTTGGCAGGCAAAGGTGACAGGCGCGAGTATCGCGACGATCGGCACCGATGTGCAGCAATTCGTTCGGGAACTGATGGCGCTCGCGCCGGTCAGCAAGGCAGAACGATGACCGACGGCAAGCCGTCGCGTCGCGGCGTGAAGCGGATCGCTCTTGTTGCCGCGTTGCTGGCCGCCCCCCCCGCGGCGGCGCAGACCGCGCCCGTGACACCGCCTGCGGCCCCTGAGACGATCGATCCGGGACGGCTGGCGCTGGCCGGGCGGATCGTTCGCGTGCTGGTGCCCGACGGCGTCTATCTCCGCCTGATGCGCGACCGGTTCCCGGCGATGATGGATGCCATGATGGCGAACATGGACACCGCGATCCCCGGCGGGCGCGACAGGGCGCGGACGGCCGATCCCGCGTTCGACGAACGGATGCGGATCATGGCCCGGGTGATGAGCGAGGAGATGGGGCCGCTGATGTCGCGGATGGAGCCGTCGCTGCGTACCGGCATGGCCCGTGCGTTGGCGCGGCGCTTTACCACGCAGCAGTTGACCGATCTCGCAGCCTTTTATGCGACGCCGTCGGGGACGGCGTTCGGCGAACAGTTCCTGTCGCTGTTCGTCGACCCCGACATCATGGGCGAAATGATGAAGATGACGCCGACGATGATGCAGGAGATGCCGCGCATCATGAAGAAGGTGGAAGCCGCCACCGCACATCTGCCGCCGCCTCCCCAGCCGAAGGGCGAAACCGAATGACCGACATGACTTCCGAACGTCTCCGCCTTGCCGAACATGGCATGTACCGTCCCGAGTTCGAGGGCGATGCCTGCGGCGTCGGCCTCGTCGCCGCGACCGACGGCAAGCCGTCGCGCCGCGTCGTGCAATCGGCGATCGATGCGCTGCGGGCGGTGTGGCACCGGGGCGCGGTGGATGCCGACGGCAAGACCGGCGACGGCGCCGGTATCCATGTCGACCTGCCGCATCGTTTCTTCGACGATCAGGTCGCGGCATCGGGGCACAAGCCGCTGCACGCGCGGCTGGCCGTCGGCATGGTGTTCATGCCGCGCACCGACCTTCAGGCGCAGGAAAGCTGTCGCACGATCGTTGAGTCCGAGATCATCGAGGCGGGCTGGTCGATCTATGGCTGGCGGCAGGTGCCGGTCGACGTATCGGTGATCGGCATGAAGGCGCAGGCGACCCGCCCGGAGATCGAGCAGATCATGATCGCCGGTCCGGCACCGGAGGCGATGGACGAGGCCGAGTTCGAGAAGAACCTGTATCTCGTCCGCCGCCGGATCGAGAAGCGGATCATCGCGGCGCAGATCACCGGATTCTATTTCTGTTCGCTGTCGTGCCGGTCGATCATCTACAAGGGGCTGTTCCTGGCCGAGAGCCTGTCGGATTTCTATCCCGATCTGAACGACGAACGGTTCGAATCGCGCGTCGCGATCTTTCACCAGCGCTATTCGACCAACACCTTTCCCCAATGGTGGCTGGCGCAGCCGTTCCGATGCCTGGCGCATAACGGCGAGGTCAACACGATCCGCGGCAACAAGAACTGGATGCTCAGCCACGAGATCAAGATGGCGAGCATCGCGTTCGGGGAGCGGAGCGAGGACATCAAGCCGGTGATCCCGGCGGGCGCGTCGGACACGGCGGCGCTGGACGCGGTGTTCGAGACGATCTGTCGCTCGGGCCGCGATGCGCCGACCGCCAAGCTGATGCTGGTGCCCGAGGCGTGGCAGGGGGCATCCGACATGCCGCCCGCCCATGTCGCGATGTACGATTATCTGGCATCGGTGATGGAGCCGTGGGACGGTCCGGCCGCGCTGGCGATGACCGACGGCCGCTGGGCGGTTGCCGGGCTGGACCGCAACGCGTTGCGTCCGCTGCGCTATACGCTGACCGGCGACGGGCTGTTGATCGTCGGGTCGGAGGCGGGGATGGTCCCGGTGTCCGAATCGACCGTGGTCGAAAAGGGGCGGCTGGGGCCGGGGCAGATGCTCGCGATCGATCTAGCCGAAGGCAAGCTGTACAAGGACCGCGCGATCAAGGACCGCGTTGCGGCCGAGGCCGATTATGCGGGAATGATCGGCAAGTTCCTGACGATCGACGACCTGCCCGCGCCCGCCGAAGGGCCGCTGCGCTACGACCGTGCCGAACTGGCGCGGCGGCAGGTATGCGCCGGACAGACGATCGAGGACATGGAGTTGATCCTGTCCCCGATGGTCGAGGGGGCCAAGGAAGCGATCGGGTCGATGGGCGACGATACGCCGCTGGCGGTCATTTCCGACCGTCCGCGCCTGATCAGCCATTTCTTCCGCCAAAATTTCTCGCAGGTCACGAACCCGCCGATCGATCCCTTGCGCGAACGCTATGTCATGTCGCTCAAGACCCGGTTCGGCAATCTGGCCAACATCCTCGATACCGAGGATCGGTCCAGCCCGGTGCTGGTGCTCGACAGCCCGGTGCTGACCAGCACCGACTGGCTGCGGCTGAAGGGGCATTTCGGGGCGCAGGCGGCGGAGATCGACTGCACCTTCCCGGCGGGCGAGGGTCCGGAAGCGCTGCGTACCGCGATCGCGCGGGTGCGCGCGCAGGCCGAGCAGGCGGTGCGCGAAGGGCGCAGCGAACTGTTCCTGACCGACGAGCATATCGGGCCGGACAAGGTGCCGATCGCGGGCGTGCTGGCGGCAGCGGCAGTGCATACGCACCTCGTCCGCAAGGGGCTGCGTTCCTATGCGTCGATCAACGTGCGGTCGTCGGAATGCCTCGACACGCATTATTATGCGGTGCTGATCGGCGTCGGTGCGACCACGGTGAACGCCTATCTGGCCGAAGCCGCGATTGCGGACCGCCATGCGCGCGGGCTGTTCGGCGATATCTCGATGGACGAGGCGCTGTTGCGCCATCGCACCGCCATCGACGAGGGGCTGCTCAAGATCCTGTCGAAGATGGGGATCGCGGTGATCTCCAGCTATCGCGGCGGCTATAATTTCGAGGCGGTCGGCCTGTCGCGCGCACTGGTCAACGACTTCTTTCCGGGGATGCCCGCGAAGATTTCGGGCGAGGGCTATCACTCGCTGCACGTCAACGCGACGTTGCGCCACGAAGCGGCGTTCGACACGGCGGTGGCGTCGCTGCCGATCGGCGGCTTCTATCGCCAGCGCAACGGCGGGGAGACCCATGCCTATTCCGCGCAGTTGATGCACCTGTTGCAGACGGCGGTCGCGACCGACAGCTATTCGACCTACATGCAGTTTTCGCGCGGGGTCCGCGACCTGCCGCCGGTGTATCTGCGCGACGTGCTGGAGTTCAACTTCCCCGATACCGGCGTGGCGATCGATCAGGTCGAGGCGATCACCGAAATCCGCAAGCGGTTCGTGACGCCGGGCATGTCGCTGGGCGCGCTCAGCCCCGAAGCGCATGAGACGCTGGCCATCGCGATGAACCGCATCGGCGCGAAGGCGGTGTCGGGCGAGGGTGGCGAGGATTCGATCCGCTACACGCCCTATGAAAACGGCGACAATGGCAACTCGGTCATCAAGCAGGTCGCGTCGGGCCGGTTCGGCGTGACCGCCGAGTATCTCAACGCCTGCGACGAGATCGAGATCAAGGTCGCACAGGGCGCGAAGCCCGGAGAAGGCGGGCAGTTGCCCGGTTTCAAGGTGACCGAGTTCATCGCCAAGCTGCGCCATGCGACGCCGGGCGTGACGCTCATCTCGCCGCCGCCGCATCACGACATCTATTCGATCGAGGATCTGGCGCAGCTCATCTACGACCTCAAGCAGATCAACCCGAAGGCGCGGGTCTGCGTGAAGCTGGTCAGTTCGGCCGGGATCGGCACGGTCGCGGCGGGCGTGGCGAAGGCGCATGCCGACGTCATCCTGATCTCCGGCCATGTCGGCGGCACCGGCGCGTCGCCGCAGACGTCGATCAAATATGCCGGCACGCCGTGGGAAATGGGGCTGTCCGAAGTCAACCAGACGCTGACGCTGAACGGCCTGCGCGGCCGGGTGGTGTTGCGGACCGATGGCGGGCTGAAGACCGGGCGCGACATTGTCGCCGCCGCGATCCTGGGGGCCGAGGAGTTCGGCATCGGTACGCTGTCGCTCGTCGCAATGGGCTGCATCATGGTGCGCCAGTGTCATAGCAACACCTGTCCGGTCGGCGTGTGCGTGCAGGACGAGCGGCTGCGCGCCAAGTTCACCGGCACCCCGGAAAAGGTCATCAACCTGATGACCTTCATCGCCGAGGAAGTGCGCGAGATTCTCGCCCGGCTGGGCGTGCGGTCGCTCGACGAGGTGGTCGGGCGCACCGAGTTCCTGCGGCAGGTCAGCCGCGGGGCCGAGCATCTCGACGATCTCGACCTCAACCCGATCCTCGCCAAGGTGGATGCGACCGAAAGCGAGCGCCGGTTCAGCCTGTCGACCTTCCGCAACGAAGTGCCCGACAGCCTCGACGCACAGATGATCAAGGATGCGGCGGCGGTCTTCTCACGCGGCGAGAAGATGCAGTTGACCTATTCGGTGCGCAACACCCATCGCGCCGTCGGCACCCGGTTGTCGAGCGAGATCACGCGCAAGTTCGGCATGTCCAAGCTGGCCGACGGCCATGTCACGGTGCGGCTGCGTGGCAGCGCGGGCCAGAGCCTTGGTGCGTTCCTGTGCAAGGGCATCAAGCTCGAAGTGTTCGGCGATGCCAACGACTATGTCGGCAAGGGATTGTCGGGCGGCACGATCGTGGTGCGGCCGATGGTGTCGTCACCGCTCCGGAGTCACGAGAACACCATTCTGGGCAATACCGTGCTGTATGGCGCGACGTCGGGTACGTTGTTCGCGGCGGGACAGGCGGGCGAGCGGTTCGCGGTGCGCAATTCGGGAGCGACCGTCGTGGTCGAGGGCTGCGGTGCGAACGGCTGCGAATATATGACCGGCGGGATCGCGGTGGTGCTGGGCCGCACCGGCGTGAACTTCGGTGCGGGCATGACCGGCGGCATGGCGTTCGTGTACGACCATGACGACAGCTTCGAAGCGCATCACAACCCGGAGAACATCACCCTGCACCGGTTGGGCGCGACCCATTGGGAAGGTGTGTTGCGGTCGTTGATCGAACGCCATGTCGCAGCGACCGACAGCCGCTGGTCCGGCGCGATCCTTGAGGATTGGGAACGGTGCAAGGGCCGTTTCTGGCAGGTGGTGCCCAGGGAAATGCTCACCCGCCTGCCGCATCAATTGCTCGACGACGATGCGGGCGAGCCGGGACAGGCGGTCGCGGCGGCGTGAATGCGCGGGCGTTTTGGGTCGGGATGATCCGGAACGCCCCGCTCGAAGGATAGCGGAGAATTGGCGATCTACCCGATATGTGTCCGTTCGTGTGGGGCGCAGTCGGGGGACGGAGGGCGGGAGCCGGTGTCTCGACTACGCTCGACACGAACGGTCGGATGAGAATCCCGCTTACATCCGATCGATGCCTTTCCGGAATGGCAGCGGGGCGAGGTCGGGTTCGACCCATCCGCGGCGCGCGGCGACGGCAAACAGGGTGTCGCGTCGCCAATGGTCGAGCAGCCAGTCGCTGCGCCCGAGCCGCGATGCCATCAACGTGTCGAACACGCGGTGCAGCGGCATGTCGGGTCCACAGCCGCGCAGATGGGCGTCCGCCACCGCCATCGATGCGACCGTGATGGTGTGGTGATAGCCGCCGCTATCGGTATTGGCGGTGCCGGTCGCTTCGTTGTAGCCGGTGATGAACATCCGCATCGCCGCCGGGGTCGTCCGCTCGCGCCGGTGTCGCAGGAGCCAAAGCGATACCGCGAAATGCGCGGCATGGGTCCATTCGGCGCGCGGGAGGCTGTGGTCGAGGATGCCATAGGCGAGGCGTTCGATCGATCGGTCGTCGGTCATGGTCCGGGCCTTTCCTGATAGCCCGACCGGCATGAAAAACCCCGCCGGTCGGGCGGGGTTGCATGCAATCGACGGTCGGTGGCCGGTCTTAGCCGGGTAAACCGATCGCGCGAACGAACGCCGCCACGCAGGGCAGCGGTTGTTGCAGGCGGGTGGCGGTCGTCGATGTCATGTCGTCAGCGTAACCATGTCCGGTGCGCGCTTCAAGCCGCCGTTCGTCGGCGTACGGCCAGCCAGCCGAACGCGGCATAGACGCTCATCGCCCACCATCCGCCGTCGGTGGCGAACAGATAGGCCGTGCCGATCGCGGCCAGTACCAGCGCCACCACCGCCGCGACCCGCGCGGGCAGCCCCGCCGCCAGCAACACCGCGCCGCCCAGCGTGGCCAGCACCGCCTGTAGTCCCAACCATGCATAGGACGCCGCGCCGCCGATCGATCCGGACAGCGGCAGCTTGACCGTCGCAAAGCCGCGCATGCCGTTGGGAAAGGTATCGGCGGCCAGATGCAGCCCGATCCCGATCGCCAGCCCGCCCATCACCGGCCGCCACCGTCGCGCCGCCAGCGCGAGCACGAGCGGCAACAGCGAATGGCTGACCCCACTGCGATGCCCGCCAAGCGGCAACAGCAGGTCGAGATCGGGCAGGGTGGTGCCCGCGATCCCCGCCAGTATCGCCGCCACGCCATCTGCCCATGGCCGATCCGACAGACGGGTCAGCGCCAGTGCCGCGAGCAACCATCCGAGACACGCCAGCAACCCCACAAATCCCCTTCCGCCCCGACGCGCCCGCGCCTAACACGGCGATATGTGGCAGCTTCTACAATTCCCGCTATGTCCGTTCTCGCGGAAGGTCCGTCTGCTGCTGGCGGAGAAGAGCATCGGGTATCAGCCGGTCCGCGAATCGCCCTGGGCGCGGCGCGACCAGTTCCTGCACCTCAACCCCGCCGGACAGACGCCGGTGATGGTCGACGAGGAACGCGGCATCCGGTTGATCGATTCGATGGCGATCTGCGAATTTATCGAGGAAACCGGCGACAAGCCCGCGATGCTCAATGGGTCGGCCGCCGACCGCGCCGAACAACGGCGGCTGGTGACGTGGTTCGACACGCATTTTTATCGCGAGATCACCGGCCCGTTGCTGATGGAGCGGATGGAGAAGCGCATCGTCCATCGCCAGACCCCGGACACCCGCGCGTTGCGCGATGCGATGCGGGCGGCGGTCGAGCATCTCGATTACATCGATTACCTGCTCGACCACCGCCAATGGCTGGGCGGATCGACGATGAGCCTCGCCGATCTTGCTGCCGCCGCGCAGATCTCGATCGCCGACTATCTGGGCGGCATCGACTTCAAGACCCACGATCTTGCCAAGCGCTGGTATATCGGCATGAAAAGCCGGCCCAGCTTTCGCCCGTTGCTGGCGGAGCGGATGGAGGGCGTGGCCCCGCCCGCCGATTACGAGAAGCTGGACGTATAGTCAGAAGGAATAGGACGTGAGCACAAGGAACCCGATCTGCGATCCGCGACGCAGTCGGACCGTTGTTTCGGTGCCCGGCGCGGCCTGATTTTCGACGAAGCCGTCCGCCAGCGTGGGGGTGTCCACGTCGTACAGCAGGCCCAGACCGATGTTGAAGCTGTCGGACTTCACGGTGTCGCGGCGCAGGGCCAGCATCAACCCGCCGCCGATCGCATCGATCACATTGTCGGTGCCCGGCTGAAGCGCGGCAAACGGGCCAATACCCCACAGGCGATCGCCGTGATGGCAGGCGGCCCGGGCATTGCGATCGAAACGGTTGCGACTCAAGCAGTCCACGTCGTCCGGACCATTTTCAAGCAACCCGAACAGGGAGCGTCCATTGCGTCCGCTGGGCGTGAACATATAATGCGACTCGAGCACCAGTCTAGCCCGGACATTGTCGGTCCGTCCCACCCGCACAATGCCGTCGACAATATCGGCCGAGCGAACCCGTTGATTGCCGCCAAGGTCGTGGGAGAAGGCGAGGCCGATGCCGAATTCGATGCCGCCGAACTTCTGTCGGTTCGTTTCACTATCTGCCAAGGCGGCGGGGGAGTAAGGTTTAACTTCCGTGACCGTCTTACCGTTCGTAACGGTAGTTGTCGTAGTGATCCCCTTCTGCGCGGCCGCGATCGTCGCTGCGTCTGGAACCGCTGGCGCAATGTCCGGACCGGAGACGACCGGCGGATCGACGGCTGTTGTCTTGACTGGTGATAATCCTGCGGGGGCGGGCGGCGGTGCCGTCGGTACGGCCTGCAACCGCTCCAGCGTTGCACGCGCGGTGGCCACTTCCGATTCGGCGGCGCTACGTCTGCGTTCCGCCGCCTCGAATATCCGGACGGCTTCCAACACCTGTTGCGCTCGCTGCACGCTCGCTTCCGCATCGGCTACGGAGGGGAGAGGAGGGGTTTCCTGTCGTCCGGCGCTCACCGGCGCGAGGATCAGCAATAGTGTCGAGAGCGTCGCACCCATGGTCGTTCGTCCTGCCGTTCACGAATGGAACACGGAAAAACGCCCTCCTCCTGATACCGGAGAAGGATGCATTGGCGGATAATTGTGGAGCCGTAATGGATGTAATCAGTGCCAGTCTGCTCCGCTTCGGAGGTTATCCCCCCAGCGCCTTTTGCCGCCGACGCTGGACCGAAGATCCGATGCCCATCGCTTCGCGATATTTGGCGACGGTGCGGCGGGCGATGTCGAAGCCGCGGGCGTTGAGCAGTTCGACCAGCGTGTCGTCGGACAGGATCTTCGTGCCCTCCCCGCCGATCAGGGTGCGGATCGCGTCCTTCACCGCCAGCGCCGACACCGCTTCGCCGCCATCGGCCGACTGGATCGCCGAGGTGAAGAAGTATTTCAACTCGAACAGACCGCGCGGGCAACTGAGATATTTGTTCGAGGTCACGCGGCTGACGGTCGATTCGTGCATCTCGATCGCTTCCGCCACCCGCGCCAGCGTGAGCGGGCGGAGGTGCGCGACGCCGTTGCGGAAGAACGCTTCCTGCTGCTTCACGATCTCGGTCGCGACCTTCAGGATGGTGCGCTGCCGCTGGTCGAGCGCCTTGACCAGCCAGTTCGCGCTGGCGAGGCAATCGGACAGCCACGCCTTGGACGCTTTCGTCCCGCAGGCCGACAATTCGGCATAATAGCCACGGTTGACGAGGACGCGGGGCAGGGTGGCGCCGTTGATCTCGACCGCCCAGCTCGATCCGCGCGGGGCGATAAACAGGTCGGGGACGACCGATTGCGTGCGTTCTCCGCCGAAGCGGCAACCGGGCTTCGGGTCATAGCCGCGCAATTCGCGGATCATGTCGGCAAGGTCTTCGTCGTCCACGTCGCACAACCGGCGCAATTGCGGCAATGCGCCGCGCGCCACGAGGTCGAGATTGTCGATCAGCCGCGCCATGCATGGATCGTAACGGTCCGCCTCCTTCGCCTGAATCGTCAGGCATTCCGCAAGGCTGCGCGCGCCGACGCCGCTGGGGTCAAAGGTCTGGACGATGGCGAGCACCGATTCGACCCGTGCCGATGATACTCCCAATCGCTGGGCAATGTCGGACAGGGGGCCGGTCAGATAGCCGCATTCGTCGATCTGATCGATGATCGCGCTTGCGATGAACAGGTCGGGTCCGGTGACGCTCGCGCCCGCCTGTTGCAACAGATGGTCGGCGAGCGAGATATCGTCCCCGGCAAAAGCGTCGAGGTCGGGTGCGTCGTCGAACCCGCCTGCGGCGGTGCCGGCGAGGCCGAGGCCGCCGTCGAGCGACCCGACGCCGTCCGAGACGCTGTCGTGGTGGAAGGTGTCGCCCAGATCGACGTCGAGCGACTCGCCGCTGGCCGCGCCGATGGCAAGGAGTTCGTCCGATCCAGCCGGATCGCCGGACGCGACGGCGGCGGGCGCGTCGAACGGGCCATCGTCATCGCCACCGCCGCCCGAATCGAGCAGCGGATTCTTTTCGATTTCCTCGGCGATGAAGCCTTCGACTTCGAGGTTCGACAGCGCCAGCAGACGGATCGCCTGCTGCAACTGCGGTGTCATCACCAGCGATTGCGACTGACGCAGGTCGAGGCGGGGGGCAAGGCTCACCGGGTTACAGCTCGAAACCCTCGCCAAGGTACAGGCGGCGGACGTTGGCGTCGGCGACCAGTTCGGCGGGCGAGCCGGCGAACAACACCCGACCGTCATAGATGATATAGGCGCGATCGACGATCTCGAGCGTCTCGCGCACATTATGGTCGGTAATGAGCACGCCGATCCCGCGCGATTTCAACTGGATGACCAGATCGCGAATGTCGGCGATCGAAATCGGGTCGATGCCCGCGAACGGTTCGTCGAGCAAGATGATGGTCGGATTGGCAGCCAAGGCGCGCGCAATCTCCGCCCGGCGCCGTTCGCCGCCCGACAATGCCATCGCCGAGGAAGTCCGCAGCCGGGTCAGGCCGAATTCGTCGAGCAATTGTTCCAGCCGGGCTGCGCGCGCCGCCTTGTCCGGTTCGGCCAGTTCCAGCACGGCGAGAATGTTCTTCTCGACCGACAGGCCGCGGAAGATCGACGTTTCCTGCGGCAGATAGCCGAGGCCGAGGATCGCGCGGCGATACATCGGCAGCGCGGTGATATCCTCTCCGTCGAGCAGGATGCGTCCGGCATCGGGCTTCACCAGCCCCATCGCGGAATAGAAGCTGGTCGTCTTGCCCGCGCCATTGGGGCCGAGCAGGCCGACGACCTCGCCCCGGCCGACCGACATCGACACGTCGGACAGCACGACCCGCTTGTCATAGGATTTGGCGATCGACACCACCGACAGCCCTTCGGCAGCGGGTGGTTCGTAGATCGGCGTGGCGGCGGGGGGCGCGATGGTCGTGGAGTCGGTCATACGCATCGTCCTGAACACGGGAGGCGGTCGGCGGCTATCCCGCGCGACGCTTGGCAGGATTGTTGCATGAACGTTGCCTGATCCGTTCCGAAAAGGAAAGGTTGCGTGGTGCCAACCGGCCCGAACGCGCGATCAGTTGCGCTTGGGTGCCGAGAAACGGGCGGTGACGCGACCACCGCTTTGCGTGGTGGCGCCGCCGGTGCCGCTCGACGCACCGACGCCCGAACCGTCGATCGTCGCACGACCGGTGTCCAGATCGATCGACAGACGCCCGCCGTTGAGCGTGTTCGCGCCCTGTGTCAGCCGCACGCCGCCGATCATCGTCACCACCCGGCGATTGATATCGTACACGGCAAAGCGGGCACGGGCCGTCTGATCCGGGCGGGTCAGCACGACATTGCCGGTGGCGTCGATCCGGGTCGCCTGCGGCGTCCCCTGCGTCACCTGTCCGGTATAGGCGATGGTGACGCGATCCGAATTGAGCGTCATCGTCCCCTGACGGAACACGGCGCCGCCGGTGAAGATCGCGCGGCGGTCCTTGTCCTGAAGCTCGATCGCGTTGGCCGACACGTCGATCGGCGCGTTCGAATCATGGCGCGTCTGTGCCGGTGCCGATCCCGCGACGGCGAGAAGGGCGGTGGTGGCAACGATGCCGGGGAGCGCCATACGAATCATGGCGACTATTTCGTGCGTGCCGGGTCGATACGCAAGCGCGCATTACCGGTAAGTCGCACGGTCCGGTTTTCGAGATCGGCGTCGAGCCGGTCGCCGCTGAAATTCCCCATCGACGTGGTGCCGGTGACGGCGCTTCCGCTTTGCAGCCGGCGCGTCTTCAGGTCGACGGTCGCATCGTTGGTGTCGAGCGAATAGCCGTTGGCGGCGCGGAACCGGATCGGGCCGACGACGTCGACCTGTTCGCTGCGCATGTCATACCGGCCGCGATCGGCGGTCAGCCGCGCCGGACCATCGGGCAGGCGGATCGCGGCGGCGAGCGCGTTCAACTGCACCACCGGTTCCGCCGAGCTTTTCTGCAACGCCGATCCGGCGTCGAGGACGAACGGCTGTCCCTTCGCATCCTGGCCGCGATATTGTGCGGATTGCAGGCGCATCCGTTCCTGCGCCACATCGACCTTGTTCTTGTCGAGGACGAAGCTGGTATCGCCGCGCATGAACAGCGGGGCCATCACGAGGAACGCGGCCAGTACGCCGATCGCGATCGGGAGCACGACCATCAGCGTCGAGATCAGCCGGTCGTGGCCGCTGCCGGGGGCGGCACGGCGCTGTCGCCGCGTACGCGCCCGGCGGACGGCATCAGACATGGGCGAAGATGTCGGTTTCGGGCCAGCCCGCAAGGTCGAGCGCGGCACGATGCGGGAGGAAGTCGAAACACGCCTGCGCCAGATGGGTCCGTCCTTCGCGCGCCAGTCGCACGGTCAGTTCGGCGCGCAGGGCGTGGAGGAAGCGCACGTCCGACGCGGCATAGTCGCGCTGGGCATCCGACAGCACCGGGCCGCCCCAGTCGGAGGATTGCTGCTGCTTCGAGATATCCTGACCCAGCAGTTCGCGGACCAGTTCCTTCAGCCCGTGGCGGTCGGTATAGGTCCGCACCAGCCGCGACGCGATCTTGGTACAGAAGACCGGGGCCGCGACGACACCCAGATAATGCTGGACGGCGGCAAGGTCGAACCGGCCGAAATGATACAGCTTCACCCGCGCCGGATCGGCCAGCACCGCCTTCAGGTTCGGGGCGGCATAGTCGCTGCCCGGATTGAAGCGGACGAGGTGCTGGTCCGGTCCACCGTCCGACAACTGCACGACGCACAGTCGGTCGCGCGGGGTGATGAGGCCCATCGTCTCGGTATCGACGGCGATGTCGGCACCGGGTGCGAACACGCCTTCGGGCAGGTCTTCTTCATGGAAATACACGGTCATGCCCTGCGCCTAGCCGGTTCGGACGCGCCGCTCAATGGCGGTTCACCCGTCCGTCCCCTCGCGCGCCTTGCGCTTGCGGGCCTTGGACCGGCGCGACACGATGTTGAGCGTTTCCACCAGCGCGGAAAATGCCATCGCCGCATAGATATAGCCCTTGGGCACATGCACGCCGAACCCGTCGGCGATCAGCACCGCGCCGATCATCAGCAGAAAGCCGAGCGCGAGCATCACGACGGTCGGATTGGCGTTGATGAACCGGGCCAGCGGATCGGCGGCGAGCAGCATGATCGCGACGGTCACGATCACGGCGGCCATCATGATCGGCACCTCGTCGGTCATGCCGACGGCGGTCAGGATCGAATCGATCGAAAAGACGGCGTCGAGCGCCACGATCTGGGCGATCGCCGATCCGAAGGTGACGACCGCCTTGCCCTTCTTGTCCAGCGCGTCGCCGGTCGGTTCGTCGTCCATCGTGTGATGGATTTCCTTGGTCGCCTTCCACACCAGGAACAGCCCGCCCGCAATCAGGATCAGGTCGCGCCACGAAAATGCGGTTTCGAACGTCGGCTGGCCATAGGCGTTGGGGCCACCCTGGATCCCCAGGTCGAACACCGGGTTGGTCAGCGACACGATGAACGCGATCATCGACAGCAGCACGAGTCGCATCACCAGCGCCAGCCCAATGCCGATGCGCCGCGCCCGTTGTTGTTGATGGGCGGGAAGTTTGTTCGACAGGATCGAGATGAAAATCAGGTTGTCGATTCCCAGCACCACCTCCAGCACCACGAGCGTGAGAAAGGCGGCCCAGGCGGCGGGGTCGGCGAGAAGGGTAAATATGGCATCCATGGGGAAAATCTGTGCCGTCTTCGCCACAATGACGCAAGTATCGGGACGACGGGAAGCATATGCACGGCGAAATAGGTTTGGGACCACGACGTTTTCGGGTATGACAAGGTGGTGGCACCCGGTTTGGTGGTGCCCGAACACCTGCGTTTTTCGCTCGGCGCTTGGGTTTAGAAATTAAGTTGGGCGAACCGGGAAGACGAACAGGGCAATGAGTTTCGATCGAGGACGGCGCGGCGAGCGCGGTGGGCGCGGCAGGGACAAGCGCGACGGTTTTGGTGACGAAGGTGGCAGCAGCTTCGGCGGCGGCGGTTTCGGCGGCGATCGTGGCGGTTTCGGCGGCGGTGGTTTCGGCGGTGATCGCGGCGGCTTCGGCGGCGGTGGCGGTTTCGGCGGCGGCAGCAGCTATGGCGGCGGCGGCGGTGATCGCGGCGGCTTCGGCGGCGGCGGTGGCGGCGGCTATCGTGGCGGCGGCGGTGGCGGCGGCTTCGGTGGTGGCGGCGGCGGCGGTGGCCGCGGCATGCCCCCGCAGGTCGTCGGCGAGGCGACCGGCGTGGTCAAGTTCTTCAACGCGCAGAAAGGCTTCGGCTTCGTAGTGCGCGATGACGGCGGCGAGGACGTGTTCGTGCACATCTCCGCCGTGGAACAGGCCGGACTGAGCGCACTGGCCGAAGGTCAGCCGATGGGCTTCACGCTCGTTGATCGCGGCGGCCGCATCTCGGCGACCGATCTCAAGATCGACGGCGAGCCGATGGCAGTCACCGGCGGCGCACCGCGCGAACCGCGTGATGCCGGCCCGCGTGCCGGTGGCAGCAGCATGGGTGCCCCGCAGCGTCAGCTGACCGGTGAAAAGGCGACCGGTGTGGTCAAGTTCTTCAATGCGATGAAGGGCTTCGGCTTCATTCAGCGCGACGACGGACAGCCCGACGCGTTCGTGCACATCTCGGCCGTCGAGCGCGCGGGTCTCCCGACGCTCAACGAAGGCGACCGGCTCGAATTCGAGCTGGAAGTCGATCGTCGCGGCAAGCATGCAGCGGTGAACCTCAGCAAGATCTGAGGCATCGCGTCAGCGTTGCAATAAGGGGGCCGGTTACCGTCAGGGTAGCCGGCCCCTTTTCGTTGCGGGAGAGAATAATGGATCACGCCACCCCCAATCTGCCGTCGCGCGATTTCGCCACGACGTCCGCCTTCTATGCCACGCTCGGGTTCGAGGAGGATTGGCGCGATGCGACATGGATGATCCTGTCGCGGGGAAGCCTGTCGCTCGAATTCTTCCCCTATCCCGATCTTGATCCGTGGAGCAGCAGCTTTGGAAGCTGCCTGCGCCTCGACGATCTCGACGGTTTTTATACGATGGCGCTGGCGACCGGCCTGCCGGAAACCCGCACCGGCCACCCCCGGCTGCATCCGCCGGTGCCGCAGAACGGGTTGCGGATCGGCGCGTTGATCGATCCCGACGGGACGCTGTTGCGGCTGATCCAGAATTAAGGGGTACGCCTACGCTACCATCGGCCCAACGCAGTCCTGTAGGCGACGAGCGACGCTAGTGATCCGGCGGCGGCAAAGCGGGTGAGGTCGATCAGGTCCATCGCGAAGTTCCAACCGGGATGGGCGTCGGTCGATATGCTGGGAAACCACCAGCCAAGCGTCGGATAGTCTGCTACGAAGAAGCGGTAGGATGGGCTGGAAGGTATGCCGAGCAGTAGCACGGCAACGCCAAGGGTCGCGCCGACAACTGCACCTAGCGACATGGCGGTTCGACGGTCGCGGGGCAGGTGATGGTCGGTCCAGTGCCATACCGGCAACCCGACGATCAGGCTGCCGGGGACCGCTACGAATGGGCCGAAAATCATCTGTGTTATCATGGTGCCAATGTCCGGACCGCCCGGCCACCGATCATGAATCTGCCACAGGAGAACCGCCAAGCCCCAGTTGGTGGCGAACGTCAGCACCACATATCCCGCCAATCCGGTCAGCGCTGCTGCGGTCAGGGCGCATATCTTGCGCCCAACATCTATCGGCTGTCGGATACCGCTCATCGTGAAGCCTCCGCCAAATGCGCCCTATCGCGAGTAGTCCGCACCAACCCGGCGCGCGGTGGCAGGTCGCGTGGCTGGTTCAGGTTCGACACCAGTCCCGCCCACCGCAACGCCAGCAACACCCACCAGCCCGGATCATGCTGTCCCGGCGCGATGCCCAGCCGGGCGGATTCGGGAAAGGCATGATGGTTGCCGTGCCACGCTTCCCCGAACGTGATGAGTGCGGCGCAGGGCAGGTCATGGCCCTGTACCGCCGCGCCGTCGACGACCCAGCCGCTCGGTCCGTGCCGGTGGGTGATGTGTCCGACCAGCCAGTGGCCGGTCACGCCGACCGCGATCCGCACCGGCACACCCCATATCAGCCACGGCCACCCGCCGACTGCCCAGAACAGCAGCGCCCACGGGACTTGCTGCGCCATCCACGTCGCTTCCAGCCAATGCAGGAAGCGATCGTCGCGCAGCCGCGATTCGGGGATGAACCGCGGTGGATGGTCGAGGATCAGGCGGCAATGCATCTGCCACCACGCATCGTGGAACAGCGAGGTGCGGTGCGCGTGGAGCGGATGGCATGCCGGTTGCCGTTGCGCCCAGTCGCGCATGTCGTGCAGCCGTACCATGCCGAGCGGCCCGGCCATGCCGACCAGCGTGCCAAGATAGACGAACACCCGTTCCAGCCAGTGCGGCGCGACGAAGCTGCGATGGATCAGCAATCGATGCAGGCCGAGCGAGTGGCCAAGGCACAATGTTACCGCCGCGGTGACGAGGAACAGCGCGATGCTGCCCGCTGTCGTGTGGAACGGAGCGAGCAGGAGCGCGGCAACGGTCATGCCGCCGATCCAGATCGATCGTGCCGGTGCCCAGCGCACCGTACCGGCGACGGCCGAACTGGTCGGCGTCGCCTTCATCCTCAGTGTCGAACCATCCGGCATGTCCATCCTTTCGGTAATTAGGTATATCCCTAATTACCGCAGCATGTTTGTCAATGCCGGTTCGAGCGCATACATGGGCGATCATGCAGCGTGTCTTCGAAGCCCTGGCGTCCACCCCGCGCCGCAAGATTCTGGCTTATCTCGCGCATGCCGAGCTGAGCGCGGGCGATATCGCGTCGCGATTCGACATGTCGAAACCGTCGATCTCGCAACATCTGTCGGTGCTGGAAGCCGCCGGGCTGGTGACGAGCGAGAAGCGCGGGCAATATGTCTTCTATCGGCTGGTCCCCGACAATCTGACCAACACGCTCAACGGCTTCGTACAGGAGGTGTGCCCGATCGGCCGCCCGTTGAAGCAGGAGAGCAAGGCGCGCAAGGGCGAGCAATCCGACGGATGAGCGAGTAACCGGCGACGGTCGCGAATCATCGGTAGAACCGAATCGTTTCGGTTCAGGCGCACGCAATTCGGGGAACGGAATAAAAGGCCATGACCATGACTCGCTGGATATTGCCGCTCGCGCTGTCGATTGCCGCCGGGGCTGGGGCGCAGATCGCACCAACGACGGCACCGGTTGCCGCCCCCGCGACGGTGCCGGTCGTGGCGTTGCAGGCGCGGATCGTGGCGCGGTATCCGCATGACCGAACAGCCTTTACGCAAGGGCTGGTGTGGCACGACGGGCAATTGTTCGAGAGTACCGGACAGCCGGGCGTGTCCGACGTCCGCCGGGTGCGGTTGAGCGACGGCACGGTGCTGGCGCGCACGCGGTTGCCCGGACAGCAGTTCGGCGAAGGGCTGGCGGTGGCAGACGGGCGGCTGGTCAGCCTGACATGGACCGACGGCGCCGCCTATCGCTGGGACGCCAAGACGCTGCGCCGCACCGGCTCCGCGCGTTATACCGGCGAGGGCTGGGGGCTGGCGAGCGACGGGCGATCGTTGATCCTGTCGGACGGGACGCCGGTGATACGGTTCCTCGACCCCGCGACCTTTGCCGAGCGGCGGCGGGTGACGATCACCGCCAATGGCCGTCCGGTGCATAATCTCAACGAGCTGGAGATGATCGACGGCAAGCTGTGGGGCAATATCTGGCACCGCGACTATATCGTACGGATCGATCCGGCGACCGGCGCGGTCGATGCGCTGGTCGATCTGGCGCCGCTGCGCGCCGAACTCGGTACGCTCGACCCGGAGGCGGTGCTGAACGGGATCGCTTGGGACGCTACGGGCAAGCGGCTGTTCGTCACCGGCAAATGGTGGCCGACGCTGTTCGAGATCGCGATCGAATAGGCTGGTCCGTTTATTGTACGGCACCGGCCCGCTTCCCCGCCCCGCCACCCATCAGAATATCGTGTAGGTGGGCAGACGGGGAAGCGGGCCGGTGCGGTCTCCAGAACCAAGCCCTATCAACCGATCAGCCGCCGAATCCCTTCGATCGTATCGGCCTCGGCCGCCGGCTTGTCGCGACGGATACGGCTGATCCTCGGAAAGCGCATCGCGACCCCGGATTTGTGGCGCTTCGATTCGTGGATCGAATCGAACGCGACCTCGAACACCAGCGTCTTTTCGACTTCACGCACCGGGCCGAAGCGACCGACGGTGTGCTGGCGGACGAAACGGTCGAGGTCTTTCAGCTCGGCATCGGTGAACCCCGAATATGCCTTGCCGACCGGCAGCAGCGTGCCGCCCGCCGCCGGATCGCCGGTCCAGCAGCCGAACGTATAGTCGGAATAGAAGGACGATCGCTTGCCGCTGCCGCGCTGCGCGTACATCAGCACGCAATCGGCGACGAGCGGATCGCGCTTCCATTTATACCACAGCCCGACCCGCCGCCCGGCGACATAGGGGGAGGATCGCGCCTTGAGCATCACCCCTTCGATCGCGGCATCGCGCGCGCCCGAGCGGATATCGGCCAGCGCGGCGAAGTCGCTCGCTTCGATCAGGCGGGACAGGTCGAACGTCACCGGGTCGAGTCGCGGCACGAATGCCTCCAGCCGGGCGCGGCGTTCCGTCCATGGCCGGTCGCGCAGATCCTCGGCACCGTCGAACAGGATGTCATAGAGGCGGACGAACGCCGGATAGTCGGCCAACATCGCCTTCGACACGGTCTTGCGTCCGAGCCGTTGTTGCAGGGCATTGAAGCTGGCGGCTCCGACGCCCTCGTCGTGCAGCGCCGCGCCCTGCGCCGATCCGCGGACCAGCAATTCGCCGTCGAGTACGCCGGGGGTACGGAACGCGGCGGCGACTTCGGGAAAGCTGGCGGTCACGTCGTCGCCCGCGCGGCTGTAAAGTCGCGTCTCGCCGCCGACATGGACCAGTTGCACCCGGATGCCGTCCCATTTCCATTCGGCGGCATAGTCGGCAAGGTCGACGATGCCGTCCTCCAGCGGATGGGCGAGCATGAACGGACGGAATACCGGCAGGTCGGCGGCATGGGGGCGTTCCCCGCGTCCCTCCGCCCAGTCGAACAGGGCGGCATAGGGTGGTGTCAGCCCGTGCCACACCTCCTCCACCGCATCGACGTCGAGACCGAACGCCTGTGCCAGCGCGGTCTTGGCGAGCCGCGCCGATACCCCGACCCGCAGCGCGCCCGTGGCGAGCTTCAGCAGGGCATAGCGTTCGTCTGATTCGAGCCGGTCGAGCATCCCGGCCAGCACGGCGGGCGCATCGGCACGCGACAGGGCGGCAAGGCGCGTGACCACGGTATCTAGCGTCAGCGGATCGGGATCGGGGGGCAGGGCACCGGGCAACGGCTCCGGCCATAGCAACGCGACCGTTTCCGCCGTATCTCCCACGAAATCGCGGCTCATCGCGAACAGCACCGGATCGGTGCGCTCGACAATCAAGGCGCGGATCGTCGCCGACTTGACGGCCGGCAGGTCGAGGTCGCCGGTCAACGCTGCGATCGCCCACCCCCGGTCCGGGTCGGACGTGGCGCGAAGATAGTCGCCGATCAGCGTCAGCTTCGTATTGCGCGACCGGGTATAGATCAGCCGGTCGAGCAGATCGGCGAACGCGCGCACCGTCAGCTACGCGGGCGCGGCGCGAAGGCAAAAACGCCGGTGGCGACGATAGCGGACGGAGTCGTCATGCGCACTTCCGGTTGGGGAGTTCCCCGCGACCCGGTGCGGATCGCGGGGAACGATGGGGTCAGCCCTTGCGCGCCGCCTCGAACAGGAACCATGCGCGCTCTTCGGCCTGATCGATCCAGTCGTCCGCCAGGCTGCTGGTGGCGGTATCGCCCGCGTCTTCGGCTGCTTCGCGCGCTTCGCGGAAGCGTTCGACCAGCTTCAGATTATCGTCGCGCAACTCGGCGAGCATGTCGTCGGGCTTCACGAAATCCTGATCATTGTCACCGATCGCGGTGCGTCGCGCGATATCGCCGATCGAGCGCAACGTGGTGTTGCCGGTCTTGCGCACGCGCTCGGCGATGACGTCGGTCACGGCGAGGATTTGCGACGCCTGATCGTCTAGCATCAGGTGATAGTCGCGGAAGTGCGGACCGGACACATGCCAGTGGAAGTTCTTGGTCTTCAGATAGAGCGCGAAACAGTCGGACAGGGCGGCGTTCAGCCCGTCGGCGACCGTGACGGTCTTATTGTTGGGCAGGTCGGTCGGGGTGTCGAGTGCCGGGTTGGTCTTGGTCAACGAAGGTCTCCGCAACAGAATCGGTTCGGACAGGCAACGATCCCGCTGCCGAATCTTTCCCCCGACCGCGAATTCAAAAATACGTCAGGCATGATCGTCTCGGTCGATTGATTCGGGGCACCAGCGGGGTTCCCCGATTCGGACGTTGCATCGAAGGGAACGGTGCGGTTTGTATCGGGGGTAAGCGGCTGGAATCACGGGATCGGGTATCATTGATACCGCGATACCGGGGGGTTCGTCTTGACTTTGCGCCGGGCTTGGCCCATGCGCCCCAACCTTGCAGCGGTCGCGCATCGGCGTGCCGCTTTCCATTGTCTATTTCCGGGCGTCAGGCCCAAGGGGTTTTTGGGTCATGGCAAAGCCGACCACCGTCAAGATCAAGCTCGTCAGCTCGGCCGATACCGGCTTCTTCTATGTTACCAAGAAGAACCCGCGCAACCAGACCGAGAAGCTGACCTTCCGCAAATATGATCCGGTCGTGCGCAAGCACGTCGATTTCAAGGAAGCCAAGATCAAGTGATCGCTGCGGCTTCGGCCGCAGCTTCCTTGCGCTTGCGGTGTGCTCCCGGTCGCGGATGACGGTGGAGGTGCTGCGAGGTACGAATGGATGGCGGATGCCATGGCCCGACGGTCGTTTCAGGACGATCGGCGGGCTTTCGTTCGTTTGGGGCCTTGCGCGTCGCTTAGCGATCGCGCCCCGGATCGCGGTCGGCATTGAAGGCATCGACGGCGGCGTCATGTCCCGATCCGTTGCTGAGAAACACCAGTCCCATCAGCGCCGTGCCCAGCAGCACGGATAATCCGACTCCGGCGACGGTCGCCAGCGCGATCACCCAAGTCATGTCGCCCACCCACCACCAGATGAAGCCCAGCGCCGCCAATGCTGCGAGCGCCGACACCAGCGTCATCCACGCCAGTGTCCGCCGGAACCGCGCCCACGCGAACGCGGCATAGTCGGGATCGTCGAGACCGTTCGCCATGTCTGTTCAATGGGGACGAACCGTGGAATCCTCAACCCGGATGTCACGGGGCCATCGGCCCGAAGATAGTGACGCGCATATAGAGGGAGAGGAAGCGATGACCATCGGCGCAATCCTGAACGGGCGAGCCATCCTGTCGGTGACGACCGATACGACGATCGGCGACGCAGTCGCGCTATTGGCGCAGCACCGCATCGGCGCGGTGCCGGTATTGTCGGACGGCGGCGTGGAGGGCGTGTTCTCCGAACGGGACCTGCTCCACGCCATCGCCGCCGATGGGGCGGGCGTCGTCGCGCACCCGGTATCGACCCGGATGAGTGCCCCCGCCATCACCGTCACGCCGGGTCATTCCGTATTGGGTGCGCTGGCGCTGATGACCGAACGGCGTATCCGCCACCTTCCAGTCGTGGACGACGGCGTGCTGGTCGGCTTCGTATCGATCGGCGATCTGGTGAAGCACCGCATTGACGGGATCGAGGCCGATGCGACTGCGATGCGGGCCTATATCCAGCAACGCTGACGGCGATTCGGCAGGTTTGTAGCCGATTCGGGCGAGGGGGCGGCCGTGGTTTCCCCTACGGCATGGGCGCGACCCGGCTTCCAAACCCACGGAAATCCGTCGATTTGCAACTTTCTCGACACAAAATTGCAAAAAGCCGTTGACGGTTTCCGGCACCGCCCGTAGAGGCCTGTTCACCGGACGGGGCGAGCCACTAGGAACGCTTCACCGGGCAGCGAAACGCAGGCGACGCAAGCGCCCCTCCTAAAAAAGGGGTAGCATAGCGACGCCGGCATTTTCGTCCGCTATTTGACATTGTTGATTGGATGAAGGGACATGTGGGCGGCGGCTTGCGGTTTGTGCCATACAAGGTGGTGCAATATCGTTTAAAGCCAAGCCGGTTCATATGTCTCGTTACAACCACAGAATT
>Ga0308159_1000270_pt1 | contig 153006 bp, 150 predicted proteins | sample PhyCR1_FD_201040 | JGI IMG/M metagenome (GOLD analysis project Ga0308159, IMG submission 201040) | Phyllosphere microbial communities from UC Gill Tract Community Farm, Albany, California, United States - DLSLC.R1 | ecosystem: Host-associated > Plants > Phyllosphere > Unclassified | place...
TACGGCTGGATACGCTCGCCTATTCCCGAACCCGCACCAGCCCCTCCTGCGCGACGCTCGCCACCAGTCGGCCGTCGCGGCTGAAGAACCGGCCGCGGTTGAAGCCGCGGGCGTGGCCGGCCCACGGGCTATCGGTCTGGTACAGCAGCCAGTCGTCGGCACGGAACGGCTCGTGCAGCCACAGCGCATGGTCGAGGCTGGCGGTCTGCACCTTGTCCATCATCCAGTGGATGCCGTGCGGCAACATGCAGGTGCCGAGCAGCATCATGTCGCTGGCATAGGCAAGGATCGCGCGGTGCAGCGTCATGTCGTCGCCGATCGGCGCAGCCGCACGGAACCAGCCATGTTGCAGCGGCGCGCGGCTGGTCGGGTCGGTCCAATGCTCCGCCTCGACCGGGCGGATTTCGATCGGACGGGCGCGCAGGAACAGGCGGCGATATTTTTCGGGGATGCGATCCTGCATCGCTTCGCGCAGGTCGCGGTCGGTCGGCAGATCCTCGGGCGGCAGCACGTCGGGCATCGCGTCCTGATGGACGAGGCCCTCTTCGGGAAGTTGGAACGATGCCGCCATGTTCAGGATCGCCTGCCCGCGCTGCATCGCGATGACCCGCGCATTGGCAAAGCTCCGCCCGGCAAAGTCGCGGACGACACGATAGACGATCGGATGCTGCTCATCGCCCGCCCGCAGGAAATAGGCGTGGAGCGAATGAGCGATCTTGTCCCCGCCGATCGAGCGCTGGGCCGCCTGCAACGCCTGCGCGATCACCTGTCCGCCGAACACCCGGCCGACCCCGCCGGGGTTGCGCGCGCCCCGATAGAGGTCGGTGTCGATCTCCTCGATGTCGAGCAGGCGGACGAGGCCGGCGATCAGGTCGGCGGGCGTCGGCTCCATCAATAGCCCCCGGCGCGCGCCACGCGGTCGCTGTGATAGCCGATGTCGCCGAACATTTCGGTCAGGACGCGGGCGCGCTTCATGAAGAAGCCGATGTCAGCCGCGTCGGTCATGCCGATGCCGCCATGCATCTGCACCGCTTCCTGCACCGACAGGGTGGCGGCCATGCCGGCCATCGCCTTGGCGACCGATACGGCAAGGTCGGCATCGGGGTGGGCCTCGTCGAGCAGTTGCTGCGCCTTCAGCACGGCGGCGCGGGCGACTTCCAGTTCGGCATACAAATGCGCGGCGCGGTGCTGCAGCGCCTGAAAGCTGCCGATGGTCTGGCCGAACTGCTTGCGCTGGCGCAGATAGTCGAGCGTGCGGGTGGCGGCGCCGTCGCCTAGCCCCAGCGACTCCGCCGCCGCGCCGGTGCGAGCGGCGGACAACAGGCGACCGAGCGGCGTGCTGCCATCGTCGACTGCCCCAACCACCGCATCGCCATCGACCATGACATTGTCGAACGTCAGCCGCGCGGCGATGCTGCTGTCGACCAGTCGGCGGGGATCGGCGGTCAGTCCGGGGGTGTCGGCGGAGAGCGCGAACAGGGTCAGTCCGTCCTTGTCCTCCGCGCTGCCAGCGGTCCGGGCGACGACGAGGATCAGGTCGGCGACATGGCCATGGGCCACGAACTGCTTGGTGCCCGACAGGCGGAAGCCATTGCCGGCGCGTTCGGCCTTCAGGGCGATGCTGTCGCCATGCTTCGCGCGTTCGTCGATGGCGAGCGCGGCGACGGTTCGGCCAGCGGCGATCTCACACAACCAGCGCTCGCCCGCCGTCGTGCCGGTCAGCGCGGCGACGGCGGCGACCGAGGTGGCGAGGAAGGGGGAGGGCGACAGGTTGCGGCCGATTTCCTCCAGCACAATGCCCGCCTCGACATGGCCCAGCCCCAGGCCACCGGCGCTTTCGGGCACCATCATGCCGGTAAAGCCCATCTCAGCGAACTTGGCCCAGAGGTCGCGGTCGAAGCCGGTCGGGTCGTCTGCATCGCGCAGCGCCCGCAGGTGCGCGACCGGCGCGGCTTCATTCAGGAACTCGCGCGCCGTGTCGGCGAGCATGGTCTGATCTTCGTTCAGAAACAATGGCATAGTGTCAATTCCTGACAGAAGGTCACTGGGTCGGCAGGTCGAGGATACGACGCGCGACGATGTTGAGCTGGATTTCGGACGTGCCGCCCTCGATCGAATTGGCCTTGGTGCGCAGCCATGCGCGGGCGGTGGCACCGTCGTTGCTATCGGCGCCCTCCCATTCGATCAGGTCGCTGCCGCCTGCCGCCATCGTCAGTTCGTGGCGGGTCTTGTTCAGCTCGGTCCCGACATATTTCATCATGCTGGGCTGGGCAGGGTGCGCGCGGTTGGCCTTCAGTTCGTCGCGGAAGCGTTCGGACATCGCGGCAAAAGCACGGGCGCGGACGTCGAACGTCGCGATCGCTGCGCGGAGCATCGGGTCGGCCAGCCGGCCCTGTGCGTCCAGCCCGACCGTCTCCACCGCCCGGTCGATCAGCGGGCGATCACTGGTCAGCCCCATGCCGGAGATCATTTCCCGCTCATGGCCCAGCAGATATTTGGCGACGTCCCAGCCCCGGTTCAGTTCGCCGACCAGATTGGCCTTGGGCACGCGCACATCGTCGAAGAAGGTTTCGCAAAAGGGCGAGTTGCCGGAAATCAGCTTGATCGGGCGGGTGGTGACGCCGGGCGAAGCCATGTCGAACAGCAGGAAGCTGATGCCCGCCTGCTTGCACGTGCGATCGGTGCGGACGAGGCAGAAAATCCAGTCGGCCTTGTCGGCATAGCTGGTCCACACCTTCTGTCCGTTGACGATGAAGTCGTCGCCGTCGGGTACTGCGCTGGTCTGCAGGCCGGCAAGGTCGGAGCCGGCGCCGGGTTCGCTATAGCCCTGACACCAGCGGATTTCACCGCGCGCGATTTTCGGCAGATGCTCCTGCTTCTGTTCCTCGGTGCCGTATTTCAACAGCGCGGGGCCGAGCATCGAAATGCCGAAAGAATAGAGCGGGTTGCGGGCGTTGATTGCCGCCATTTCTTCGCGCAAGACCTTGGCTTCGGCCGGAGCCAGGCCGCCGCCGCCATAGGCGGTCGGCCAGTCGGGCACGGTCCAGCCACGCTCCGCCATCCGATCGAGCCAGAGCTTCTGGTCGGGATTGGCATAGGTCGGGTTGCGGCCGCCCCAGGTCACGTCCTTGTCCGAACGAACCGGCTCGCGCATCGAGGGCGGGCAGTTTTCTTCCAACCAAGCACGGGTGTCGGCGCGGAATTGGGTGATGTCGCTCATGCCGAGAACCTCCCGCCCTGTTCAGCCTTTGCGCGCAGCAGCGGCGACACCTCGAAACCGTGGCGCTCCAGTCCGGCGACGATCTTCTTCAACCCTTCGGTATCGGCCCAGAACATCGGGCCGCCGCGATATACCGGCCAGCCATAGCCATAGATCCAGACGACATCGAGGTCGGAGGCCCGCTGCGCCTTGCCCTCCTCCAGAATCTTCGCGCCCTCGTTGACCATGGTGTAGAGCGTCCGCTCCAAGATCTCCTGATCGGTCACTGCGTGCTGCGGGGTGTTGGTCCGCTGCCGGAAATCGTCGATGATTTCGGCGACGCGCGGGCTGTTCGAGGGCGTCCGCTTGGTGTCGTAATCGTAGAAGCCGGCCTGCTTCTTCTGGCCCCAGCGGCCTTCAGCGGCGAGTGCGTCGCGGAGGTTCTCGATCCGGTTCGGATCGCGGTGCCATCCGATGTCGACGCCGGCCAGATCGGCCATCTGGAACGGCCCCATCGGCATCCCGAACGCCACATGCACGCGGTCGACCTGTTCGGGCGTCGCGCCTTCCAGCAGCAGCTTCATCGCCTCGACCTGGCGTGGCTCCAGCATCCGGTTGCCGATGAAACCGTGGCACACGCCGGCGATCACCGCGACCTTGCGGATCTTCTTGGCCAGCGCCATCGCGGTCGCCAGCACATCGTCGGCGGTGGCATCGCCGCGCACGATCTCCAGCAGCTTCATCACGTTGGCGGGCGAGAAGAAGTGCAGGCCCAGCACGTCCTGAGGCCGCTTCGTCGCCTGCGCGATGACGTTGACGTCGAGATAGCTGGTGTTCGACGCGAGGATCGCACCCGGTTTGCACACGCGATCGAGCTTGCCGAAAATCTCGTGCTTGACCGACATTTCCTCATACACCGCCTCGATCACCAGATCGACGTCGGCCAGCGCGCCCATGTCGAGCGTGGGGGTGAGCAGTCCCATCGCCTGATCGACCTGTTCGGGCTTCATCCGGCCCTTGGCAGCGGTCGCGTCGTAATTCTTGCGGATCGTCGCGGTGCCGCGGTCGAGCGCGTCCTGCTGCATCTCGACAATGGTGACCGGAATGCCCGCCGACAGGAAGTTCATCGCGATGCCGCCGCCCATCGTGCCCGCGCCGATGATGCCGACGCGACTGATCGGGCGCAGCTGCACGTCGTCGGCGATGCCGTCGATCTTCGATGCCTTGCGCTCGGCGAAGAAGATGTGGCGCTGCGCCGCCGACTGGACGCCGAACATCAGCTGCATGAACTGCTGGCGTTCGAACTCGACCCCTTCGGCATAGGGGGTTTCGGTCGCCTTCACGATGCAGGCGATGTTGGCGGCGGGGGCGTCGAAGCCCCGGAAGCGGCGGGCATTGGCCTGTTCGAACGCGGCGACCGCGTCCGGGTCGGGCGTGAGCGGGCGCTGCGACGCGCGTGGGATCGGCCGTACGTCGGAAACTTCGCGGGCAAAGGCGATGGCGTCGGCCAGCAGGCTGTCCTCGCCGGCCAGCCGATCGACGATGCCCGCATCCATGGCCTTCTTCGCCGAAATCGGATCGCCCTTGGCCACCATCTCCAGCGCGACCGCGACCCCGGCGAGGCGGGGCAGGCGCTGCGTACCGCCGGCGCCGGGGAGCAGGCCGAGCTTGACCTCGGGCGTGCCGAGCTTCGCGCTGGGCACGGCGATGCGGTAATGGCTGGCGATCGCGACCTCGCATCCGCCGCCCAGCGCCGTGCCGTGGATCGCCGCCACGACCGGTTTGTCCGATGCCTCGATCCGGTCGACCAATCCGGGCAGCATCGGCTCGATCGGGGGCTTTCCGAATTCGGTGATGTCGGCCCCGGCGAAGAAGGTCCGGCCGGCACAGGCGATGACGACCGCGCGGACCGAATCATCCTCGGCGGCTTCCCTGATCGCTGCGTCCAGGCCGGTGCGGACCGCTGCCGACAATGCGTTGACCGGGGGATTGTCGGCGACGACGACCAGCACGTCGCCATGGCGTTCGGTAGTCACGGACATGTCGGACCTTCTCCATATACTGCCATACCGGTCATTCTAAACACCGGCGGGGTTGCTGCATTCTATTGCCTTTCATCGAATGACAATCAATAGTGCGGGGCATGGAAAATCGAGGTGATGGGCAAACCCGACCTTCGATGATGGTGAAACAGGAGCGGTTGCGTGGCAGGTGACGAAGCAACGATGGCGGTGCCGTCCGATTGGCCGCGCATGTCGATGGCACAGGTGCAGGCGGCGCTGACCGCGCCCGGCCAGCCATTCGAAATGGCCTCCGTCACGATCGACGGGATCGAGACGCGCATCTGGAAGAATGCGCCGGAGAACCTGACGCAGCTGATCGCACTGTCGCGGACCCATGGCGATCGGCTGGCGACGATCCATGAGGATCAGCGGGTCACTTATGAAGCGCAGTATCGTGCCATCGCGACGCTGGCGGCCGAACTGCAGGCGATGGGCGTGGGCAAGGGCGACCGGGTGGCGCTGGCCATGCGCAACATGCCCGAATGGCCGGTCGCGTTCTTTGCGGTCGTGGCGATCGGCGCGGTGTGCGTACCGCTGAACGCATGGTGGAGCCGGCAGGAGCTGGCGTTCGGCGTCAACGATTCGGGTGCGCGCGTGTTGATCGTCGACCGGCAGCGGCACGACCGGATGGGTGGCGACTATGTCGCGATGACGGGGCTGGAGCACGTCGTCGTCGCGCGGGCGCGGGTGCCGCTCACCGGGATCGAGCGGCGGCTGGAGGACGCGATCGGCGACTGCGCGGGATACGCGACGTTACCCGACCTGCCATTGCCAGCGGTCGACATCGCGCCCGACGATGCCGCGACGATCTTTTATACCAGCGGCACCACCGGGCGGCCCAAGGGGGCGCTGGGCACGCATCGCAACCTGTCGACCAATATCCTGTCGGCCGCCTATGTCGCGGCGCGATCCCATCTACGGCGGGGTGAGATGCCGCCCGAACCGCAGCCCAAGGTCGGGTTGCTGGTCATCCCGTTCTTCCATGTGACGGCGTGCAGCGCGTCGCTGATGGGGGCGCTGGCCAGCGGGACGACATTGGTGCTGATGCGCAAATGGGATGCGGGCGAGGCGCTGGCACTGATCGAACGGGAGCGGGTGCAGGTGACCGGGGGCGTGCCGACCATCGCATGGCAGCTGCTGGAACATCCCGACCGGGCGAAGTACGACCTGTCGTCGCTGGAGGTCGTGCAATATGGCGGCGCACCGTCCGCGCCCGATCTGGTCAAGCGCATCTTCGAGGTGTTCGGCGCGCTGCCCGGCAATGGCTGGGGCATGACCGAGACGATGGCGACGGTCACCCAACATGTCGGCGAGGATTATCTGGCGCGTCCGACCAGTTGCGGCGCGCCGGTGCCGGTCGCCGACCTGAAGATCATGACGCCGGACGGCACGAGCGAACAGCCGATGGGTGAGGTCGGCGAGCTATGGGCACGCGGGCCGATGATCGTGCGCGGATATTGGAACGCGCCGGAGGAAACTGCCCGGACCTTCGTCGACGGCTGGGTGCGGACCGGCGACCTGGCGCGGTTGGACGAGGAGGGGTTCTGCACCATCGTCGACCGGGCGAAGGACATCATCATCCGCGGCGGCGAGAATATCTATTCGATCGAGGTCGAGGACGTGTTGTACGCGCACCCGTCCGTCACCGACGCGGCGCTGGTCGGCGTGCCCGACCGGGTGCTGGGCGAGGTGCCCGCCGCCGTCGTCCATCTCTGCCCCGGATGCGAGGCGAGCGAGGTCGAGTTGCAGGACTTCGTTCGCGCACGGCTGGCGGGGTTCAAGGTGCCGGTGGCGGTGCGCTTCTCCGACACGGTGTTGCCGCGCAACGCCAATGGCAAGATTTTGAAGGATGAACTGCGCCAAATGTTTACTGGCAGTTGAGCGGCCAAAGTTCACGAAGTTCACACTTGCGCGCTATTTGTGGCGTAGTTGCAATTCGCTCGCAGTAGATGTCACTCCAGCGAAGGCCGGGGTCTCCTGCTGACAGCGCGGGACAGGAACCGCATGAGATTCCGGTCTTCGCCGGGATGACGGTCGCGGTTGGGATCGACCATTCAAAGAGCGGGCGCGCGATGCGGCCGGATCGGATCATGGCGCGCCCCGGCCGTGTAGGAAAGCGCCTTCCCCGCCGCTCTTCGCAAACGCGGCGAAAACTGCTACGCGCCCGCTTATGCTCAATCTGAACGGTATCACGGTGCGCCTGGGCGGGCGGACGATCCTCGACAATGCCAGCGCGGCGCTGCCGCCGGGGAGCCGCGTCGGGCTGATCGGGCGCAACGGCGCGGGCAAGTCGACGCTGGTGCGGGTGATCGCCGGACAGCTGGAACCGGACAACGGCACCGCCGAAATGCCGCGTGGCAGTCGCCTCGGCTATGTCGCGCAGGAAGCGCCCGCCGGTCAGGCCACGCCGTTCGAAACGGTGTTGGAGGCCGATGTCGAGCGCGCGAAGCTGATGCACGATGCCGAGACGGTGACCGATCCCGACCGGCTGGGCGACATTCACGAACGGCTGCTGGCGATCGACGCGTATGGCGCACCGGCGCGGGCGGCGCGGATTCTCGTCGGGCTGGGCTTTGACGAGGAGATGCAGGGCCGGGCGCTGGAGAGTTATTCGGGTGGCTGGCGGATGCGCGTCGCGCTGGCAGCGTTGCTGTTCAGCCAGCCCGACGTGCTGCTGCTCGACGAACCGTCGAACCACCTCGACCTTGAAGCCGTCATGTGGCTGGAGGATTTCCTCAAAGGCTACAGGGCGACGATCGTCGTCGTCAGCCACGAGCGCGATTTCCTGAACAACGTCGTCGACCATATCCTGCACCTGCATCAGGGCAAGATCACGCTGTATCCCGGTGGATACGACGCGTTCGAAAAGCAGCGCGCCGAGCGACTGGCGCAGCTGGAGGCGGCGCGCGTCAACCAGGCGGCGCAGCGGGCCAAGCTGCAGGAATATGTCGCCAAGAACTCGGCCCGCGCCTCGACCGCCAAGCAGGCGCAGTCGCGGTTGAAGATCCTCGCCAAGATGAAGCCGATCGCGGCGATGGCCGAAGACCCCAGCCTGTCGTTCGACTTTCCCGATCCCGACGAACTGCGCCCGCCGCTGATCACGCTCGACATGGCGAGCGTCGGGTACAACGACACGCCGATCCTCAAGCGACTGAACCTGCGGATCGATCCCGAGGATCGCATCGCGCTGCTGGGCCGTAACGGCAACGGCAAGACGACGCTGGCGCGGTTGCTGGCGGCGCAGCTGGCGCCGATGGACGGCGCCATGAACGCCGCCGGCAAGATGAAGGTCGGATACTTCACCCAGTATCAGGTGGAGGAACTGAGCACCGACGACACCCCGCTGGAGCATATGACGCGCCAGATGAAGGGCGCGTCGCCCGCTGCCGTGCGGGCGCAGCTGGGGCGGTTCGGCTTTTCGGGTGACAAGGCGATTACGCTGGTCGGCAAGCTGTCGGGCGGCGAACGCGCGCGGTTGGCGCTGGCGCTCATTACGCGTGACGCGCCGCATATGCTGATCCTCGACGAACCGACCAACCACCTGGACGTCGATGCGCGTGAGGCGCTGGTGCAGGCGCTGAACGCCTATACCGGCTGCGTGCTGCTGGTCAGCCACGACCGGCACATGCTGGAGGCGACCGCCGACCGGCTGGTGCTGGTCGACGAAGGTACCGCGAAGGAGTTCGACGGGACGATCGACGACTATATTGCGCTGATCCTCGGCAATTCGGCGAAGGAAAAGGCGGCCAAGGCCAACAAGAAGAACGACCGCAAGGCCGCCGCCGAGGCGCGCGAAAAGGCGCAGGTGCTGAAAAAGGACGCGCAGGCGATCGAACGCGATCTGGCGCGGCTGACCGAACAGCGCGATGCGCTCGACGCGGCGATGGCGGGGCAGGCGACGCCGGCGCTGGCGCGGTTGACGATGGCGCAGTTGATGAAGCGCCGCGCGAGCCTCGATACCGAGATCGAGGTGGCGGAGACGAAGTGGATGGAGGCGAACGAGGCGCTGGAGGCTTTGGCGGCTTAACAGCCGCGAAGCTGCTTTCAGGTCAGAGCTGAGAGGTAGAGGATGCCCTATGCGCTCTGGACTACGGCTAATATTGGCGTCGTGCGCGATCGCGGTCGCCGTTAGCGCCGGCGGTATCGCCGGATGGCATTATCGCGCTTGGGCGGAGCAGCGTAACTTGGAACAGAATGCCTACTTGGCTCGATATTTTGACGGTCAGTCAAAGGGGCTGACGTATGTCTATGTCGGCGATACGGAATGCGGTAGGATAGCGGCTAGGAGAAGCACCGCTCAGGCAAAGAAAATACTGTGAGTGATATTGGCGATGCTCAAAGGACGGATGGTTACCTACAGCCGGGTACTCGCGTTCGTCTGGACTCTCTCATCAACGACGATGATGAAACGACGCCCGAATTCGGTATCGTAGTCCATTGCTGGTTGGAACAATCGATCGGGACGTTCGACTGCTACGTCGCTTTTTTCGGTCCCGAAATGCCGACGGGGCAACCCGCAGAGGTGCCTTACATCCTTAGGTATGCCGCAACTTCGCTTACTGTTCTGCCGGAGCAGTCTGAGGGGTAACGCATATCGCGTTAAACCGACATCGCCTTCTGCCGTTACACCAGCCCAATCAGACTGACGAAACGATGTTTGGGGAAAGTCGCAGCGCACGACAGGCGACACCGCTGCCGCCACCCGCTAAGACACAAGCAATGTCCGAATCCTTCCTCGCCCTCGACATCCCCGAACAGCCGCTTGCCAGCCAGCCGTACCGCGTGCTCGCGCGCAAATATCGGCCGCAGACGTTCAGCCAGCTGATCGGGCAGGATGCGATGGTCACGACGCTGGGCAATGCGATCAAGCGCGGGCGGCTGGCCCATGCGTTCCTGCTGACCGGGGTGCGCGGGGTCGGCAAGACCTCGACCGCGCGGCTGATCGCCAAGGCGCTGAACTGTATCGGGCCGGACGGGCAGGGGGGGCCGACGATCGATCCGTGCGGGGTGTGCGAGCCGTGCCGCGCGATCGCCGAGGGGCGGCATATCGATGTGGTCGAGATCGACGCCGCGTCGAACAACGGCGTCGACAGCGTGCGCGAGATGACCGAGGCGGTGCGCTATGCCGCGGTGTCGGCGCGCTTCAAGATCTACATCATCGACGAAGTGCACATGATGTCGACCCCGGCGTTCAATGCGCTGCTGAAAACGCTGGAAGAGCCGCCCGCGCACGTCAAGTTCCTGCTGGCGACGACTGAGGTGCACAAGGTCCCGGTCACCGTCCTGTCGCGCTGCCAGCGCTTCGACCTGCGGCGGATACCGGCCGACCTGCTGGCCGGCCATTTCGCGCATGTGGTCGAGGCGGAGGGCGTCGAGGCGGAGACGGAGGCGCTGCAACTGATCGCGCGCGCGGCCGAAGGGTCGGCGCGCGACGGGCTGTCGATTCTCGACCAGGCGATCGCGCATGGCGGGCTGGACGGCGAGGGGGTGCGGGCGGACGCGGTGCGGCAGATGCTGGGCCTGTCCGATCGCGGGGCGATCCGGACGCTGTTCGACCTGTTGCTGAAGGCCGATGGCCCGGGGGCGCTAAAGGCCCTGCGCGCGCAATATGACCTAGGCGTCGATCCGGCGTCGGTGTTGCGCACGCTGCTGGAAACCGTCCATGCCGTGACGATCGTCAAGGTCGGCGGGGATCGCGGGCCCGGCCAGTCGGCCGAGGAACGCGCGGCGTTCGTTGGTTGGAGCGCGCTATCGTTTCCGATGCTCCACCGGCTCTGGCAGTTGCTGCTGAAGGGGCATGAGGAAGTGTCGCGCGCCGCGCTGCCGATCGAGGCGTGCGAGATGGCGTTGCTGCGCATCGTCCATGCATCCTCGCTGCCCGATCCGGGGACGCTGGCGAAGCAGCTGGCGGCGGGACAGATGCCGGCGATGGGTGCGCCTGCCGCTCCGGCGCCTGCGCCTGCGGCGGAACCGGTCGCGGTCGCCGATCCCGTACCGGAGACGATGGAACAGGTCGCCACCCTGTTGTCGAAGCATGGGCGGCATTCGCTGGAGGCGCAGTTTCGCAATTGCGCGCGGCTGATCCGGCTGGAGCCCCAGTTGATGGAGTTGAGCGGTGCGCGGCCCTTGCCCGCCGACTTTACCCGTGATCTGGAAAATGCGCTGAAGGGGATCACCGGCAGCCATTGGCGCGTTCTGATCGGCGATGGGGCGGGGGAACCGACCCTGCGCGAACAGGAAACGGCCAAGGCGGAATCGGAGCGCGAACAGGTCCTCAATTCGCCGCTGGTACAGGCGGCACTGGCGGCGTTTCCGGACGCCACCCTCGATCATTGGCAACGCAGCGACGGGAGTATCGCGCGATGAAGAATCTCGACGACATCATGGCCATGGCGCAGAACGTGCAGAACGAACTGACCAAGGCACAGGCGAACCTCGACACGATTGAGGTCGACGGACAATCGGGCGGCGGGCTGGTGAAGGTCCGTGCCTCGGCCAAGGGACGCATCCTCGGCGTCGACATCGACGACTCGCTGCTGCAGCCGGGTGAGAAGCAGATGCTGGAGGACCTGATCGTCGCGGCGTTCAACGATGCGCGGGCGAAGGCGGACGCGGCCAGCTCGACCGAGATGTCGAAGCTGACCAACGGCCTGCCGCTGCCGCCGGGGTTCAAGCTGCCGTTCTAAGCCGGTTGGAACGCTGCTGGAACAACCGGCAGGGGTGACGGTTCATGGCTTCATCAATCTATCAGGGAGTTGAGGCCATGGAACCCGACCGTATCGAAACGACCCCCAATGGCGCGCCGCAGACGGTGATCGTCGAACGGCGTGGGTCTGGTGGCGGATTGCTGATCGGACTGGCGATCCTGCTGGCGGTGATCGTCGGCGCCTATTTCCTGCTGAACAACGCGAACAACGACAATGCCCGCACGGGCGCGGTGACGTCGGCGGCGAAGAGCGTCGGTGATGCGGCGGACAAGGCGGGCGATGCGGTGGATCGGGCGACGAAGTAAGTAGCCTGCTGCGAACTTGAACGAGCGTAACCCCAGCCTTCGCTGGGGTTACGTGTTTTGGGGCGGTTCCTACCTCGTCATTCCGGCGAAGGCCGGAATCCACGCAAACGGGCCGGTTCGCTGGAGCCGCTGACGGTTCGTCACCATGGATTCCGGCCTTCGCCGGAATGACGGATTGGGGACCTCCTATTTAAGGCAGCTGTCCAGCCCCTCGCGCTGCACGATGCCGATGCGGCGCTCGATCGTGCGGGCGTAGCGGCGGGTGAAGCCGGTCGGGGCGATGCCGGCGCGTTTCTTGGGCAGTGGCAGGACGGCGGCGATCTGGGCCGCCTCGCGCCCGGTGATCTTGTCCGCGCCATGCTTGAAATAGCGGCGGGCGCCGGCTTCCACGCCATAGGTGCCGATGCCGGTTTCGGCGACGTTGAGATACACTTCCATGATCCGCCTTTTGCCCCACATCGCCTCGATCAGGACGGTGAAATAGGCCTCCATCGCCTTGCGGAAATAGCCGCCGCCCTGCCACAGGAAGACGTTCTTCGCGGTCTGCTGGCTGATGGTCGATCCGCCGCGGATGCGGCCGCCCTCTGCATTGCGGCGGGCGGCGTTGGCGATGGCGAGATAGTCGAAGCCGTTATGCGCGCAGAAACGGCTGTCCTCCGCCGCGATGACGGCGCGGGGCATGTCGGGGTCGATCTTCGACAAAGGGCGCCAGCTTTTGGTGACGCCGTGGCCGGTCGGCACGTCGCCCAGCATGGTGAGGGTGATCGGCGGCGGCACGAACCGCAGGATCAGGACCCACAGGACCGACAGGATCACGAAGCCTAGGATGAGCTTGATCGCCCAGCCGGTCAGGCGACGGCCCCAGCCTCCGGTGGTGGCGGGTTTGGGGCGGGAGCGTGGGGGCGTGCGGGCGGCCATGGACGATCGCCTAGCCGGGAAGGGCGGGCGGCGGCAAGCGGTTGAGCCGCCCTAGTTCGTCACCCCGGCGGAGGCTGGAGTCTTTGGCGGTTCTTGTTCCACGCCAGAACCGGGAGACCCCAGCCTGCGCTGGGGTGACGTTTGGGGTTGGCGGTGCTTGGGGGGATGGATTGGCAGGAGTCGCCGGCGACATGGGTTATGGGTCCCGGCCTTCGCCGGGATGACGATTGGGGGCGGGGGTGACCCGCCCCCCCACCTCACACCGCCGCCAGCATCCGGCGGTCACCGGCCAGACGCATCATCGCCTTTTGCAGCTTTTCGAACGCCCGCACCTCGATCTGGCGGACGCGTTCGCGGCTGACGCCGTAGACTTGGCTCAACTCCTCCAGCGTCTTGGGATCGTCGGTCAGGCGGCGTTCGGTCAGGATATGCTTTTCGCGGTCGTTGAGGTCGTCCATCGCCTCGACCAGCATTCCGTGGCGAACGTCGGCCTCCTGCGCCTCGGCGACGACCGAATCCTGCAACGGGCTGTCATCGGCCAGCCAGTCCTGCCACTGGCTCTCGCCATCCTCGCGCATGGGGACGTTGAGCGACGTGTCGCCGCCCATCGCCATGCGGCGGTTCATCGAGGTAACTTCTTCCTCGGTGACGCCAAGGTCGGTCGCGATCTTCTGCAGATGCTCGGGCGACAGGTCGCCATCCTCGAACGCGTCGAGCTTCGACTTCATCCGGCGCAGGTTGAAGAACAGCTTCTTCTGCGCCGCCGTGGTACCCATCTTCACGAGGGACCACGAGCGCAGGATGAATTCCTGGATGGAGGCGCGAATCCACCACATCGCATAGGTGGCGAGGCGGAAGCCCCGGTCCGGTTCGAACTTCTTCACGCCCTGCATCAGCCCGATATTCCCTTCGGAAATCAGTTCGCTGACCGGCAGGCCGTAGCCGCGATAGCCCATCGCGATCTTGGCGACCAGGCGCAGGTGCGAGGTCACCAGCTGTGCCGCCGCCTCCGGATCGCCATGTTCCTGAAACCGCTTGGCGAGCATATATTCCTGCTCGGGCGCGAGGATCGGGAACTTGCGGATTTCCGAGAGATAGCGGTTGAGGCTCGCCTCGCCGCCAAGCGCCGGGATCGTCGCCGGGACGTTGCTGCCAGTTGCCATCGCGTGAAACTCCCTTTGTCCTTTATGGCGGTGCCGCATTGCGGAATCGCCGAAACCTATACGTGAAGATGGTCCAACAGTTCCTGCATGTCTGCCGGAAGGTCACTATCGAACGACAAAGCGTTTTTTGTGACCGGATGGATGAACCCCAGATGTGCGGCGTGCAATGCCTGTCGCCGGAAATCGAGCGTTTCCAGCTGCGCCTTCAACGCGGGGCGGCGCCCGGCATAGACCGGATCGCCCAGCAGCGGGTGGCCGATCGACGCCATATGCACCCGCACCTGGTGGGTGCGCCCGGTTTCGAGGCGGCATTCGATCAGCGAGGCGTCGCGCAGCTGTCGAAGTTTGCGCCAATGCGTGACCGCGTGCTTGGCGGTCGGCGAATGGACGATCGCCATCTTCTTCCGGTCCTGCGGCGACCGGGCGAGCGGGGCGTCGACCGTGCCCTGCGCCGTCATGACCCGACCCGCCGCGATCGCCAGATAGCGGCGGTCGATGCTGTGGTCCTTGAACTGCTTCGCCAGCCCTTCGTGCGCCACATCGTCCTTGGCGACGACCAGCAGGCCCGATGTATCCTTGTCGATGCGGTGGACGATGCCCGGCCGCGCGACGCCGCCGATGCCCGACAGCTTGCCCGCGCAATGGTGGAGCAATGCGTTGACCAATGTTCCGTCGAGATTGCCGGCGGCGGGGTGGACGACCAGCCCGGCGGGCTTGTCGATGATGATCAGATGGTCGTCCTCATAGGCGACGACCAGCGGAATATCCTGCGCCACGGTGTCGAGCGGGACGGCGGCGGGGAGGGTGATGGTGAACAGCTGCCCAGCGGATACCTTGCGCGCGCTGTCGGATACCGGCCCGTTGCTGCCATGGACATGGCCGGCGGCCATCAGCGCCTTGATCCGTTCGCGCGAAAGGTCGGCGACGACCTCGGCCAATGCCTTGTCGATCCGTTGCCCGTGCGCCGCGTCGGTGATGCGCGCCTCGATCGTGGAAACCCCCCGGTCCATTGCGTATGGAAATGGGCATGGAACCGGAAATATCAAGCGACCTTCTCCGCCGGCTGCTGCGGGAGGCGGCGGGCAGCGCCGTCGAGATTTGCGGAATCCTGCGCGGTAAGGCCGGGAGCGTCCTGTTCGCGGAAGCCGCCCGCAACATCGCCGCCGATCCCGCACGACACTTCGAGATCGATCCGGCGGCATTGTTCGCCGCACTGCGCGATGCGCGGGGCGGCGGGGCGGCGGTACTCGGCTGGTATCATTCGCATCCTTCGGGGAATCCCGATCCGTCGGCGACCGATGCGGTGCAGGCGGCGGCCGATGGAATGCTGTGGCTGATCGTGGGCGGGGGCACCGTACGGCTGTGGCGGGCGGTCGCGGACGGGGCACGGTATGGCCGGTTCGATCCGGTCGCCTTCACGGTAAAGGATGCTGGCCACGTTGAAAAAAACTGCGAAGCGGTGCACATGGACCCGGCCGGGCGGACGATGACGTTCGCCAAAGCACAAGGGTCGTCGCATTGAACATCAGCCCAGCCGATTTCGCCAGCCTGCTGTGTTCGCGATTGTGCCATGACCTGCTCAGCCCGGTCGGGGCGCTCAACAACGGCCTCGAGCTGCTGGCCGACGAACATGATCCCGACATGCGTGCCCGCTGCCTCGAACTGCTGGCGGACAGCGCGCGGGCTTCGGCCAACAAGCTGAAATTCTTTCGCCTGGCGTTCGGGGCGTCGGGTGGACTAGGCGATTCGATCGACACGCGCGAGGCCCGTGCCGCGCTGGAAGGGCTGTTCGGCGACAACCACCGGGTGCAGCTCGGCTGGATGGTCGATGCCCCGTCGCTGCCCAAGCCGGCGGTGAAGGTGCTGCTGAACCTCGCGCTGATCGCCGGCGACGCGCTGGTGCGCGGCGGGCAGCTGGACATCGGCGCAGAGCGGACGGTGAGCGGCATCGACATCGCGGTGCGCGCCGATGGGCAGCGGATCGTGCTGGACGCCGAACTGCGCGGGGCATTGCTGGGCGATGCCGCGATGATGACGCCGCGCGCCGCCGCCGCCTGCCTGGCGCGCGAGCTGGTCGAACAGAGCGGCGGCACGTTGCAGGTGTCGCCGGTCGATTCGCCGGTGTTGCTGTTCGGGGCGTCGCTGGTCACGGGGTGAGCGTCGGTCCTGCTGGCTTCCTTTCAAGAACAGGCCGCCGCGAACGTCACCCCAGCGCAGGCTGGGGTCTCAAGCGGCTCTTGTCCCGCACTATCATCGGGAGACCCCAGCCTGCGCTGGGGTGACGTTTGTGGCGGGGGGAGGGGAGCGCGATCCCCATCCGCAATAACCCCGTCTTAACCTGATCGCCGCCATGGTCGCGCCACAACCGGGCGGGGCCGCATGGACGATCTGTTACAGGAATTCATTGCCGAGACCCGCGAGACGCTGGAGGCGTTGTCGACGGAGGTCGTCGCGTGGGAGGCCGCGCCGGACGATCGTGCCCGGCTGGATGCGATCTTCCGCTTCGTCCATACGGTGAAGGGCAGCTGCGGCTTCCTCGACCTGCCGCGCCTGTTGCGGCTGAGCCATGCCGCCGAGGATACGCTGTGCGAGGTGCGCGACGGCAAGCGGCGGCCCGACCGCCCGCTGGTCGATGCGGTGCTGGCGATCATCGACCGGATCGGCGAACTGGTCGAGGCGATCGATGCCGGCCTGCCGCTGACCGACGAAGGCGAGGATGACCTGATCGCCGCGCTGGCGCCCGGCGCAAGTGTAACCCACGCGACCACCCCGCTGGCGGCGGCGGCGATCGCGCAGGGCCGGGCGCCGCTGCGCAGCGTCCGGCTGAACGTCGACCTGCTCGACCGGATGATGAGCGGCATGTCCGACATGGTGCTGGTCCGCAACGAATTGATCCGCCGGCTGCGCGACCTCGACCTCGACCCGGCGGTCGAAGGGGCGTTGGAGCGGCTGTCGTCGTCGGTCGCCGACATGCGCGATGCGGTGACGCGGACGCGAATGCAGAAGATCGAGACGCTGTTCTCGCCGCTGCCGCGCATCGTGCGCGACACGGCGGCGGCGGTGGGCAAGGCGGTGACGCTGAGCGTCGATGGCAGCGATGTCGAGCTGGACCGCGAGATGATCGAGGTGATGCGCGACCCGCTGGTCCATCTGGTCCGCAACGCCATCGACCATGGCATCGAATCCCCCACCGAACGCCGGGCGGCGGGCAAGCGCGAGAGCGGGCGGCTGCATGTGTCGGCGCGCCAGTCGGGCAACCAGATCGTGATCGAGATCATCGACGACGGGCGCGGCATCGATACCGAACGGCTGATCGCCAAGCTGGCCGGCACGGGACAGCGCAACGAGGCCGAACTGCGCCGGATGACCCCGCGCCAGCAGTGCGAGCTGGTGTTCGCGCCGGGCCTGTCGTCGCGCGACGTCGCGACCGAGATTTCGGGGCGCGGCGTCGGCATGGACGTGGTGCGCGCGGCGATCGACCAGATCGGCGGCCGGATCACGCTGGACAACAAGCCGGGGCGGGGCCTGCGCATCGCGGTGCAGGTGCCGCTGACCCTGTCGATCGTGTCGACCATCGTCGTGCGCGCGGGCGAGCATCGCTTCGCCATTTCGCGCCAGACGATCGGAGAGATCGTGCGCGCGTCCGGTGCGAATATCCGCATCGACCAGCTGGGCGACATCCGCATCGCGCAGATTCGCGACCGCCGCATTCCGGTGATCGACCTGTGCGAGGTGCTGGGCGTCGAATCGCGGCCCGAGGCGTGCGGCAAGATGATGGTCGTGGTCGGCATCGGCGCGGGCGATTTCGCGGTGGCGGTGGACGAGGTGCTGGATACCGAGGAACTGGTGGTGAAGCCCGCCGCGCCGGCGGTGATGGCGACGGGGCTGTTCGCCGGACAGACGCTGCCCGATACCGGACAGCCGATGCTGATGCTCGATTGCGCCGGGGTGGCGCAGGCCGCCGGATTGAGCTTTGCCGATGCGATGGACCGCGAACTGGCGGCCGAGGCGGAAGCGGCGGCGGAACCGGGCATCACCGCCCTGTTGTTCGACGACCTCGACGGGCGGCGGCGGGTCATTCCGCTGGCGGTGGTCGACCGGATCGAACGGATTCGCCCCGGCAGCCTGCAATTGAGCGCCGGGCGCATCTGGCTGGCGATCGACGGGCGGGTACTGCCGGTGGTCGCGCGCGCGCCGGACGGGATTGAACAGGTGACGACCGTCTTGCGGCTGACCGACGGCATGGTCGAGCTGGCCTATGCCATCGACGATGCGGTCGACATCGTCCTGCTGCCCGAACTGGCGGCACCGGCGGGCGAGTTCGGCCCGACCGGCGGGATCGTGCTGCTGGACGGGGAACAGGTCGAACAGGTCGATCCGCTCTGGCTGTTCCAGCGCCATGCCCGCGACGTCGCCCCGGCACTGGGCGGCAAGCTCGCCGCGCGGCCTACCTGCCTGTTGGCCGACACGGGCAATGGCTGGATGCGGACCTTCCTCCGCCCGATGCTGGAGCAGGCGGGGTATCGCGTGGTCGAGCGGCTGGCGGAGGATGAGCGGCCCGCGCTGGTGCTGGCGCAGGTGGATGATCTGGCGGCGGTCGTTCCGGCCGGGCCGACGCCGGTCGTCCGGTTGCGTGCGTCGGTCGCGGATACCGGTGATGGCAGCATCTATCGCTATGACCGCGAGGGCGTGTTGCAGGCAGTCCGACAGGCGGTGGGGAAGTAACGATGCCGAAGCTGTTCCTTCTTGCCCATGTCGCCGGACAGGATGTCGCGATCCTGTCCGATCATGTCGAATCGGTGGTCGACATCGCGGCGGTATCGCCGGTGCCGCGCACGTCGCGGGCGGTGTGCGGGCTGGCCGCCTTGCGCAGCCGGGTGGTGACGGTGATCGACACCGCGTTGGCGATCGATCCGGCGAACGATCCCTGCCAGCGACGGCGGGCGGTGGTAACGCAGGTCGACGGCCATCATTATGCGCTGCTGGTCGACATGCTCGACGATGCCTATCGCTGCGAGGTGCGGCCGCTGTCGACCGGGCTGACGCCGGGCGCGGCATGGGCCGCGGTCGTCGGTGGGGTGATCGACCATGACGGTCGTGCGGTCCTGGTCCTCGACCTGTCCGCCGTCGTCGCCCGCGCCGCGGGGGGCGAACGCGTCGCGGCCTGATCGCTTTAACGCCCTGCTTACGAAGTCGCGTTAGGCTGTGTCTGTATACAGTAGGATGTCGTGATGAAGAATTGCCTGGTCGTCGATGATTCGAAGGTGATCCGCAAGGTCGCCCGACACATTCTGGAAACGCTGCAGTTCGAGGTGCGCGAGGCGGGCGACGGGCGCGAGGCGCTGGACCGCTGTGCCGAACAGCAGCCCGACGTCATCCTGCTCGACTGGAACATGCCGGTGATGAGCGGCATGGATTTCCTCCGGGCGCTGCGCCAGAGCGAAGGTGGCCTGCACCCCAAGGTGGTGTTCTGCACCACCGAGAACGGCATGGCCTATATCCGTGCCGCGATCGAGGCCGGGGCCGACGAATATGTGATGAAGCCCTTCGATCGCGAGACGCTGGAAAGCAAGCTCCAGATCGTCGGCGTCGCATAACGGCGCCTGGGGTGGCCGCAGCCTGTCCACGACCGGCGGCGCCCGCCTCCGCCGCGCTACGCGTCCTGATCGTCGACGATTCGGCGGTCACGCGCTGCGTCATCGCGCGGATCGTCGATGCGATCCCCCCCTATCAGGTGGTCGCCGCGGTCGGCAACATCGCCCAGGCGCTGCAGGTGCTGGGTGACCAGTCGGTCGACCTGATCCTGCTCGACATCAACCTGCCCGGTACCGACGGGCTGTCGGGACTGCCCGGCCTGTTCGCCATCGCCCCCGATGCGCGGGTCATCATCCTGTCGGGCAGCTGCGCCGCCGGATCGCCGACCGCGCTGCACGCGCTGTCGCTGGGGGCCGCCGCGACGCTGGCCAAGCCCGAATCGTCGCCGCTGGCCGGGGGGTTCGCTGCGCGGCTGACCACGCTGGTCGCCGATGTGATGGCGTCGACGCCGCGCTCCGCGGTCGCGGCGGCGGCGCGCGGCGACGTGTTCGACGTGATCGCGATCGGGGCGTCGACCGGGGGCATCCATGCGATGGCGCCGCTGCTGCGCTCGCTGCCCGACGATCTGGACGTGCCGATCCTGATTACCCAGCACCTGCCCGGATCGTTCACCGAATATTTCGCGCAGCAGCTGGCGACGCTGGCGAGGCGTCCGGTGGACGTCGCGCGCGACAGCCTGCGCATCCAGCGCGGGCGGATGATCCTGGCGCCGGGCGATGCCCATATCCGCGTCGTGTCGACCACCGATGGCGCCGCCACGCGGCTGGACCGGGCGCCGGCGGTCAGCGGGTGTATGCCCTCGGTCGACCCGATGCTCGAATCGGTGGCCGACGTGTTCGGTGCGCGGGCGCTGGCGGTCGTGCTGTCGGGCATGGGCCGCGACGGATGCCGCGGGGCCGAACGGATCCGTGCCGCCGGCGGCGTCGTCGCGGTGCAGGATCAGAACAGTTCGGTCGTGTGGGGAATGCCCGGCGCGATCGCCGAAAGCGGCCTTGCCTCCACAATCGGCACCCCCGACCAGCTGGGCGCGTTCATCGCCCGTAGAAAGCGTTCCGCATGACGTCGCCCCAAGCCGCACCGCCGATGAGCCATGCCGCGCACAAGATCGTCACCCTGCTGGAGGAGCGGACCGGGCAGCAGCTCGACGCCGGGCGGGCGTGGCGGATCGACAGCGCGTTGCAGCCGATGCTGCGCGAGCGGGGGCTGGCATCGCTCGACGAACTGGTCGCGCGCATTGCCGAGGGCGGGCGGTGCGAACGCGGGCTGGCCGATCTGGTCGTCGATGCGCTGTTGAACCAGGAAACGTCGTTCTTTCGCGATGCATCGGTGCTGGATCAGGTCGTCGTGGCGGCGCGGGACATGGCGGCGGACGGATCGCGCAGGCTGCGCATCTGGTCGGCGGCCTGTTCGACCGGGCAGGAGCCGCTGTCGCTGGCGATGCTGTTCGCCGAGGCGCAGGAACAGGACGGGCTGGCGCTGCCCGAATTGCGCGCGACCGATATTTCGGCACGCGCGCTGCTCCGGGCGCGATCGGGGCGCTATACCCAGTTCGAAATCCAGCGCGGGCTGTCGATCCGGCGGATGATGCGCTGGTTCGAAGTCCGCGCCGACATGTGGGAGGCAAGGCCCGAACTGCGGTTCCGGCTGCTCTACAGCCAGCAAAATTTGATGTCCGACCCGATGCCGGTCGGCAAGTTCGACATCGTGCTGTGCCGCAACGTGCTGATGTACCTGTCCCCGGCCACGCGGCGGGCGGTTCTCGATCGGATCGCGGGTGTGCTGCGGCCCGGCGGGCTGCTGGTGCTGGGCGCGGGAGAGACGGTGATCGGTCATACCGAGGCGCTGGTCCCCTCCGAACGCTATCGCGGCATGTACCGGCCCGCCGCCCACTAGCTCCGCGTACCGGGCTTGCCTTTCCCCGCGTCCCGCCGCAATCGGAAGCGACGACGCGGTCGAGGGGAGGGCCAGGGTGGACATGATCGAGACGCCATCGCCGAACTTCGGCGAACGCACGCTGCCGATCACGATGATCGTCCTGCATTATACCGGCATGACCGACGCCGCATCGGCGATCGCGCGGCTGACCGATCCGGCGGCGCAGGTCTCGGCGCATTACCTGATCGACGAGGACGGCGCGATCCATCGCATGGTGGCCGAGGACAAGCGCGCATGGCACGCGGGTCGTGCGCACTGGCGGGGGATCACCGACGTCAACAGCGCGTCGGTCGGCATCGAGCTGGTCAATCCCGGCCATGAATGGGGCTATCGCGCGTTTCCCGATGCCCAGATCGACGCGCTGATCCCGCTGGTCCATGCGATCAAGGACCGGCATCAGATCACGCGCGGCGATGTCGTCGGCCATTCGGACATCGCTCCTGTGCGCAAGCAGGACCCCGGCGAGCTGTTCCCGTGGAACCGCCTGTCGCGCCTGCGCCTGGCACTACCCCGGCCGACCCGCAACCTGATGGATCCGGGGTGGAGCGATGCCGGGTTCCTGCTGGCGCTCGAACGCTTCGGCTATGACGTGGCGGACGCGACCGCCGCCGTCACCGCGTTCCAGCGGCGGTTCCGGCCGGAGATGGTCGACGGGGTGATCGACGGCGAATGCCGGATGCTGCTCCTCGCCCTGCTGCTGCCAAAGCCGCAAGGCGACGATTGAACCCGCGCGCCGCCTCGGCTAGGGGCGGTTGCGTCAGAGGGTCGGGCGGCCGCGTCGCGCGCAAGCGTGCCGAGGAAAGTCCGGGCTCCACGGAAACGACGGTGCCGGGTAACGCCCGGCGGGCCTTGCGATTTCGGTCGCGGGGTTCAGGGACAGTGCCACAGAGAGCAGACGGCCTTTGGCTTCGGCCGGGTTACGGTGAAAGGGTGCGGTAAGAGCGCACCGCGCGGCTGGTAACAGCAGCGGCATGGCAAACCCCACCGGGAGCAAGACCGAATAGGGGCGGCATGGAGTGCGCAAGCATTCCGGGGCATGTTCCGGCCCGCTGCCCGGGTTGGTTGCTAGAGATGGCGCGCAAGCGTCGTCCAAGAGGAATGGTCGCCTATCCCGTTTCGACGGGTGGACAGAACCCGGCTTACAGACCCTCTGACATTCCCGCGCGACAATGGGTTGCGTGGGCGCACTGGCGGCTTATCTCGACAACAATGGCACGACATACGCGATCGAACGACTGGGGTTTTCCGCGCTGGCGCGGCTACAGCGAGGGCCGCGAGGCGCAGACGGTGAAGCTGTGCGATCGCCACGGCTGCACCGACCCCGGCAAATGCCCCGCGCCCAAATCGCCCAACAGCCCCGATCGCTGGTATTTCTGCGAGGCGCACGCCGCGGAATATAACAAGGGCTGGAATTACTTCGAAGGGCTGAACGAGGAAGAGGCCAAGGCGCGCGAGGCCGAGGAGCGCCGCACCGCCAATGGCTATGCCGCGTCGGCTTCCAACGCCTGGGCTGGCTCCGGCGACGGCACCCGGTCGCGTGACGAGATGCGCGCGCTCGACGTGCTGGAATGCGATCCCGACGCCGATTTCGATACGATCCGTCTCGCGTGGCGCAAGCTGGCCAAGGTGTTCCATCCCGACGTCCGTCCGGGCGATGCCGAGGCGGCGAAGAAATTCCACGCGATCCAGGCGGCCTATGACGTACTGCGCGTCGCGGAAGAACGCCGGGCCTGGAAGCCGGCGTGAGGACCGGCGTCCGGTCCCGCTGGGACAAGGCGGTGCTGGTCTGCGCCAAATGTTCGAGGAAGCTCGGCGGCGGGTTCGGCGACGGGGGCAAGCCGCTGGCCAAGGCGCTGCGCAAGCATCTGAAACTGAAGAACGGCCCGAAGTCGCGCGCAGGCGTGGTCGAGGTGAAGTGCCTCGACGTATGCCCGAAGGGAGCGGTGGTCGTGGTCGACAGTGCGCGGCCGAACGACTGGCTGCTGGTGCGGCCGGGCGATGATCTGGACGCGGTGGCCGGGCGGCTGGGGCTGGATTAGCCGCCAATCGTGATCCGCCAGAGATCGGGCGGCGTGCCGAAGCGGATCGGCAGTTCGCTGGTGCCCAGCCCGGCACCGACGACCATCACGCGCCCCCGTTCCCGCACCACCCCGCAGCCATAGCGCGCACCATAGTTCGACCCATAGGTCAGCGCGCCGATGATCGGCAGCCGGACCTGCCCGCAATGGGTATGCCCGGCCAGCATCAGGCTGACCTTGTCTGACAGTTTCCTGAACGGATCGGGATTGTGGCTGAGCAGGATCGGGAAGCCGCCGGTCCGCCGCAGTGCGGCCAGCGTCGCCGGCAGGTCGGCATGGTCGGTCGTCGAGTCATCCAGCCCGCCGATCGCCAGCGGTCCGGCGCGCACCGCATCATTGGCAAGGGTCGTGACGCCTGCCGCCCGCAGCGCCCGCCGCATCTCCGCTGCGCCGCGCTCATGGTCGTGATTGCCCAGCACCGCGATGGTGCCCAGCCGGGGGCGGAGCGCGGCGAAGGGGGCGATTGCCGCCTGTGTGGGATAGTGGCGCGTCGCCATCGCCTTGTCGCTGACATAGTCGCCGGCCAGCAGCACGAGGTCGGGCTTGAGGGCATTCACTTGCGCCACGATCCGCGCCAGCCGTTCGGGCGGCATGTCGGGGCCAGCGACGTGGCTGTCGCTCAACAGTACTACCGATGTCGGCGCGATCGGTGCGGGCAAATGCAGGTCGCGGACGATCGGGTCGGCTAGCGCGTTGCGATACCCGGCGGCGGCGGTCGCGATGCCGAAGGCCGCCGTAGCTGCCGCGATCCACCCGATACGACGCTTCACGCCAGCCGCGCCGCCGTTTCGCGGATCAGGGCGATCATGTTGGGAATGCCCTGCGTCCGGTTGGAACTCAGCTGGTTGCGCAGGTCGAACGGGGCCAGCGTCTCGGCGATGTCGGTGTCGATGATCGCCTGCGCCGGCCGGTCCTGCACGGTCGCCAGCACCAGCGCGATGATCCCCTTGGTGATCGCGGCGTTGCTATCCGCAAGGAAGTGGAGCGTGCCGTCCTCGCGGGGCTGGGGATAGACCCAGACCGATGCCGAGCAACCCCGCACCAGCGTCGCGTCGGTCTTGAGCGCCTCCGGCATCGGCTCCAATTGGCGACCCAGGTCGATCAGGAGCCGGTAACGGTCGTCGCCGTCGAGGAAGTCATATTCTTCGCGGATGTCGTCGATGCTCTGCATGACGCCGCTATAGGCGTTTGCCCTTACAGTTCCACCCCGGCGGCGATCGCTTCCAGCTTGCGGATGCGTTCCTTCAGGTCGGCGATCTCGATCCGGGTGCCGGCATTGGGCGTCGGCTGTGCCACGGCGTGGTCGCCCAGCCGCTGCTGCTGGAGCGAGAGCCAGCCGCGCCAGCCGGCCAGCGTCGTGGCCGCCACGATGGCCACGGCGGCCAGCGTGGTGATGGCAAGGGCGAGGGTAAGCGTGAGGTTCATCGGACGGTCCCTTCGCGAAGGTCAGTTGAGGGGGTTGTCGCGCAGCCGCTCGATCTCGTCGGAGAGGTCGACGCCGCGGTCGGTGATGATGCGTTCGAGGACGCGGACGCGCTGTTCCAGCCGTTCGGTCTGCGCGGCATATTGCGCGGCCTTTTCGGCGGTCTCGGTGCCGCGAACCTGCAGTTCCCGCTCCTTCAGTTCCAGCCATGGCTGGAACACCAGTTTGCTCAGGATCGCGACGATCGGGATCATCAGGGCGAGGGCGGGGATGATGAAGGGGCTCATGGCCGGTCCTTTCAGTTCGTGCGGCTGCGCAGTTGCTCGATCTCACGATCCAGCGAATGGGCACCATCGGTCACGATGCGTTCGACATTGGCGAGGCGGTCCTTGATCGATCCCAGCTCGGCCTTGAGCCGGGCATTTTCCTGGCTCAGCAGCTTGACCCGTTCGACCGTCTCGTCATCGGCGCGCTTGGGATAGATCGCCTGTCCCCATGCCCCGTCCAGCGGATAGCCGTTCTTGACGCGAAGCCAGGTGGTGAAGATCCACCCGCCGATCGCCGCAAGGGCGACCAGGGTGGCAACGGCGATCAGGGCAGCGGGGGGCATGGTCGTCTCCGTCGAATAAGGGTTAGCGCAGCGCGTCGATTTCGCGGGCGGTGCGGGTCGCGGGGTCGGTGGCGATCCGTTCGAGGACGGCGATCCGTTCCTCGAGGCGAAGCACCTTCGCCTGCAACTGTTCGTTCTGCTGCGCCATCAGCCATGCCTGGCGCGCGGCATCGGGATCGTCCTGCCGGTGACGTTCGTCATCCTTGGCCAGCCCGTGTTTCGCCCGGATCGACGTCTTCACGATGCCTGCGATCATTGCCATTGCGATGATCGCCAATACGAACCCTGGTCCACCCCAACTCATCGTCTCTCTCCCCAATTATCGTCCCGGCGGGGATCGGTTCAGCGCAGGCTGTCGATCTCGTCCGCCAGACGGGTGTTGCGGCTGGTATAGTACATCTCGATGTCGGCAAGGCGACGGTCGATGTCGCGGAAGGTCGAGCGCATTTCCGATGCCGAGCGGGTCGGGTTCGACCGGACGCCCTGCCAGAATTTCTCGTCCTCGTAGGATTCATACAGGCCGTACGGCTTTTTCTGTGCCATCCACGCGATCATGAAATAGGCGATGACCGTCCAGGGAAAGCCGCCGACCAGCGTCAGCATCACCGTGCCGATGCGGATCCACATGACCTCGACACCGGTATAGTCGGCGATGCCGGCGCACACGCCCGACATCTTGCCATTCGCCTTGTCGACATAGAATTTGGTGCGTGCGCCGGACATCAGTCCCTCCGTGCGTAATCGTTGTTGCGGAAATCGCTTTCCGGATATTCCCGGCGCGGCTGGGAAGGGCGGAAGTCCGGATGGTCGGCGGCGATGATCCGCTCGATCGTCTGGAGCCGCTCTTCGAGCCGGCGGGCAGTGACGTGCATGTCGTCGAGCAGCCGCTCGTCCTCGTTGGTCAGCGTCGGGGACTGTTTCCACTTCGTGATATAGTGGAGGATCAGCCACGGCAGACCGATGAAGAGGACGCTGATCGCGACCGTCGCGGTCAGGAATTCGCCCATCGTATCAGCCCTCCCGGTTCAGGCGGGCCTTGAGCGCGGCCAGTTCGGCGTCGATCTTGTCCGACGACCGCAGTTCCGCGATCTCGTCTTCGAGCGACTTGCCACCCTGGCCCATGCCGGCCGCTTCGGCGCGACCTTCGGCGAGGTCGGCGCGGCGTTCCAGCACGTCGAAGCGGCTGAACGCCTCGGCGGTCTTGGACCCGGCATACATTTCGCGCAGCTTGGTGCGGTTGTTGGCGCTTTCCATCCGGGTCTGGATGGCGTTCTGCCGGGTCCGTGCCTCGCGCAGCTTGTTCTGCAGCTTGGCGATGTCGGCCTCCGACGCGCGCAGCGCATCGTCCAGCACAACGATCTCGGCGTTCAGCTGCTCGATCATGTCGACCGCCTTCTGCCGTTCGACCAGCGCGGCCTTGGCGAGGTCCTCGCGGTCCTTGCTCAGCGCCAGCTCGGCCTTTTCGGTCCAGCTGTCCTGCAGCTTGTCCAGCTTGGCGATGTGGCGGCGCATTTCCTTCTGGTCGGCGATGGTGCGCGCGGCGGAGGCGCGGACCTCGACCAGCGTTTCCTCCATTTCGAGGATGATCATGCGGATCATCTTCGCCGGGTCTTCCGCCTTGTCGAGCAGGTCGGTGACGTTGGCGGCGATGATGTCACGGGTGCGGGAAAAGATACCCATTGATTGCTCCTGACAGATACTCGGGTGGCCGGGATGGAACGGGGCGGAACCACCCCGGCCCGCCGCCTTACGCGATGTGCGGGGCGGCAAGGGTGACGGCGGACGGACCGGATGCGGTCGTCGCGCCAAGGACGAACAGGCTCACCAGCAGCGCCGCGGCCAGGCTGGCCAGCGATTGCCGGAAGGTGAGGTTCGGGTGGTTGCGCATGAGGAAAACTCCCTGAAGCTGTATCGTGCGCCCTGTACCGGGCTTGCAGACTACGTTGCAGGAGCCGTGCCAATTCGAAAAATGACGGTTTCGCGTCACTTTCCACGGATATATGCGCGCGGCCGATTTGGCGCTTGCGAATGTTTGGGAAAATACGCCACACATCGGCGATGGAACGCGCAACCCAGGTCGTCGGCCAGTCCGGCCCGTTTCTCGATGCACTGGAGCGCGCCAGCCGCGCCGCCGCGCTCGATCGTCCCGTGCTGGTCATCGGGGAGCGGGGGACGGGCAAGGAGCTGGTCGCCGAACGCCTCCACCGCCTGTCGAGCCGGTGGGAGGAGCCGCTGGTCGTGATGAACTGCGCCGCGCTGCCCGAAACGCTGATCGAGGCGGAGTTGTTCGGCCATGAAGCGGGCGCGTTCACCGGCGCGACTAAGGCGCGGGTGGGGCGATTCGAGGAAGCGGATGGCGGTACGCTGTTCCTCGACGAACTGGGCACGCTGTCGATGGGTGCCCAGGAGCGGTTGCTGCGCGCGGTCGAATATGGCGAGGTGACGCGGATCGGGGCGTCGCGGCCGATCCGGGTCGATGTCCGTATCGTCGCGGCGACCAACGAACACCTACCCGACCGGGTCGAATGCGGTACGTTCCGCGCCGACCTGCTCGACCGGTTGAGCTTCGAGGTGGTGACGCTGCCCCCGCTCCGGGCGCGGCCTGGCGACATCATGGTGCTGGCCGATTTCTTCGGGCGGCGCATGGCGGCGGAGATCGGGCGCGACGAATGGCCGGGCTTCGGGCCGAACGCGGTCGACCAGCTGATGGAGCATCGCTGGCCGGGGAATGTCCGCGAGCTGCGCAATGCGGTGGAACGCTCGGTTTATCGCTGGGAACGGTCGGGGCCGATCGACCTGATCGAGGTCGATCCGTTCGCCTCGCCCTTCCGCCCGCGCGGCAGCGGCGGGGCGTCGGCGCCGGCCGCATCGATCGCGACGGCGGGTGCGCCGGTGGCAGTCGAACCGGGTGCGCCCGACGACCCGTGCGACGATTTCAAGACGCGGGTGAACCGGTTCGAACGCCAGCTGCTGACCCGCGCGATGGCCGAGGCGCGCTATAACCAGCGGACCTGCGCCGATGCGCTGGGGCTGACCTATGACCAGCTGCGCCATGCCCTCAAACGCCACGGATTATTGGGGCAGGGCGGCTGACTGACCCTTGCGCGCCATCCACCGCACCCTAGATGTTGCCCGAACGTAACGACCGGAGCCGATCGGCCCATGCTTCGTTCGGTCGAGCAGAGATTAACGCCCAAGGAGGAAACCCCATGGCTTTCGAACTTCCGCCGCTGCCCTATGCCTATGACGCGCTGGAGCCGACCATCGACAAGGAAACGATGACGCTGCACCACGACAAGCATCATCAGGCCTATACCGACAAGCTGAACGAAGCCGTGTCGGAAGACTCCGCCCTCGAAGGCAAGTCGATCGAGGAGCTGCTGGCGAACATGTCGGGCGCCCCGGCCAAGCTGCGCAACAATGGCGGCGGCTATTGGAACCACAGCTTCTTCTGGGAAACGATGAAGGGTGGCGGGTCGCAGCCGTCGGGCGCGTTGAAGGACGCCATCGACGACCAGTTCGGCGGCCTCGACGCGCTGAAGGAAAAGTTCAACACGGCAGGCGCGAACCAGTTCGGTTCGGGCTGGGCGTGGCTGATCGTCGGGCAGGACGGTAAGCTCGCCATCACCTCGACCCCGAACCAGGACAATCCGCTGATGGATGTCGCCCCGGTGAAGGGCACGCCGATCCTGGGCAACGACGTGTGGGAACACGCCTATTACATCACCTACCGCAACGCGCGCCCGGCCTATCTGAAGGCATGGTGGGACGTGGTCGACTGGGACAAGGTCGGCCAGCGCTACGACGCCGCGGTGAAGTGAGCTGATGTGAAAGCCCTCTCCCCGTTGCGGGGAGAGGGTTGGGAGAGGGGGCTGTCCGCGAGGATGGCCCCCTTTTTCTATGCGCGGAGTGTCGCCAACATCGTCATTCCCGCGCAGGCGGGAATCCATTGCCGCCGACGCTGGCGATGGAACCGCATCCGTTGCGTCTATGGGTTCCCGCCTTCGCGGGAACGACGAAAGGGCGGAAATCAATCCGCCGGCGGCAGCGGCGCATCCTTTTCCATCTGCAGCCCATGGCGCAGCAGCATCGGGATATTGGCCGCCGCAAAGATCAGCGTCAGCGGCACCGCGCCCCACAGCTTGAACCCGACCCAGAAGTCCCAGGTCGAATGCCGCCACACGACCTCGTTCAGCACCGCCATGCACGCGAAGAAGATCGCCCAGTTCACCGTCAGCTTGCGCCATCCGGTCGCGCTCAGCCCCGGATAGGCGGTTTCCAGCAGCTGTTGTAGCAGCGGGCGCCCGGTGACGAGGCCGAAGGTCAGGATCGACGCGAACATCGCATAGACGATGGTCGGCTTCATCTTCAGGAACGTATCGTCGCGAAAGTACAGGGTCAGCGCGCCGAACACGACGACCAAGCCCGCCGACAGCCAGAGCATCGGCGAGATATGACCGGTCTTCCATTTCGACACGATGATCGCCGCGACGCTGGCGATCATGAAGGCGGTGCTGGCGATGATGACCTGCGCCAGCTGGTCGACCATGTCGGGCAGGCCGATCTTGCTCGCCAGCAGATTGGCGACGAAGAACACCAGCAGCGGCCCGTAGTCGAGCGCCATGCGGAACAGCGGCGATACCGGCGGTTTGGTTTCGGTCGTCATTTGCGCACCCGCTCCACGCCCGCGATGATGCGAGACACTTCATGCGCGTCGAACCCGCGCAGGTCGTCGGCGGTTTCACCGACGCCGATGGCATGGATCGGCAACCCGAACTTCTCCGCCGCCGCGACCAGCACGCCGCCGCGCGCGGTGCCGTCGAGCTTGGTCATGACGAGGCCGGTGACGCCGGCGGTCTCCTTGAACACCTCGATCTGGTTCAGCGCATTCTGCCCCGTCGTCGCATCGAGGACGAGGACGACATCGTGCGGCGCCTCGGGGTTCAGACGACCCAGCACCCGGCGAACCTTGGCCAACTCGTCCATCAGCTCGCGCTTGTTCTGGAGGCGGCCAGCGGTGTCGACGATCAGCACGTCGATGCCGGTGGCGGTCGCCTGCTTGACCGCTTCATAGACGATGCCCGCCGCGTCGCCGCCCTCGGCCCCGCTGACGATCGGCACGCCGATCCGCTCGGCCCAGGTGCGCAGCTGGCCGATCGCGGCGGCCCGGAACGTGTCGCCCGCCGCCAGCATCACGCCATAATCCTGCTCGACCAGCGTCTTGGCGAGCTTGGCGATGGTCGTCGTCTTGCCCGATCCGTTGACGCCGATGACCAGGATCACCTGCGGACGCGGAAACGCCTCGATTTCCAGCGGCCTGGCGACCGGCGTCAGGACCTTTTCGATCTCCTCCGCCACGACCAGCCGGACGCCCAGCTCCTCCATGTTGCGCTCATACTGCCCTTCGGACAGGCGCGCGCGGACGCGGGCGGCGGTGGCGGGGCCGAGGTCGGAGGCGATCAGCGCCTCCTCGATCTCGTCCAGCGTCGAATCGTCCAGCCGCGCGGCGGACAGGCCGACCAGATTGCCGGTCAGGCGGTCGGAGGTCTTCTTCAGGCCGCCGAGCAGGCGTTCGTGCCACGAAAGGCTCATAGGGGGATTCCGATCAACTGATCGCCTTCGAGTTGCGTGAGCCGCACCGTGACGATGTCACCGGGCGGGCAGGGGGGAAGCCGGACGTCGGCAAAGCCGGGGCTATGCCCGCGCGTGCCGGGTCGTTCGACCAGAATGTCGGTGACGCTGCCGATCTGTCCGGTCAGCCAGTCGCGATGCCGTTGCGCGGCGGCAGCTCGCAGCGCTTGCGCCCGTGCCTTGGCGATGGATGGCGGCACCTGCGGCATCCGCGCGGCGGGCGTGCGGGCGCGGGGGGAATAGGGAAAGACATGGGCGTGGACGATGGCGCAGTCGTCGATCAGCGCCAGCGTGTTCGCCGCCATCGCATCGTCCTCGGTGGGAAATCCGGCAATCAGGTCGGCACCGATGGCAATGTTCGGACGCGCGCGCTTCAGCCGCTCGACCAATCGCACCGCATCGGCACGGCTATGGCGGCGGCGCATCCGCTTGAGGACCATGTCGTCGCCCGCCTGAAACGACAGATGGACGTGCGGCATGACCCGCGGCTCGGTCGTCAGCAATTCCAGCAGCTTGGGATCGATCGCTGCCGGGTCGAGTGAAGATAGCCGCAGCCGACGGAGCGCCGTGCGGGCGATGATCGCCGCCACCAGGTTGCCCAGCTTCGGCGTATCGGACAGGTCATGGCCATAGCTCGACAGATCGACCCCGGTCAGCACGACTTCGGCATGACCCGCCGCGACCAGTGCGTCGACCTGCGCGACGATGGTGTCGATGCTGGCCGACCGCGACGGACCGCGCCCGGCCGGGATGGCGCAGAAGGTGCAGGCATGGTCGCAGCCATTCTGCACCTCGACAAAGGCGCGGGTCTGGCCTTCGAACCCGCCGGCCAGCTGCGGTGCGGTGTCCAGCACGCGGGCGATGTCGCGGACGATCACCGGTTCGCTCGATCCCCAGGCGGCGGGGCTCAGCTTGTCGGAATTGCCGATAACCCGGCTAACCTCGGGCATTGTCGAAAAGCTGGCCGGGTCGATCTGCGCGGCGCAGCCGGTGACGATCAGTTCGCTGGTCGGACGCTCCCGCCGCGCCTTGCGGATCGCGCGCCGCGTGGCGGCGACCGCATCGTTGGTCACGGCACAGCTGTTGACCACCACCACGTCGCGCGACCCGACTAACCCACGGATCGCATCGCTTTCCGCGATGTTCAGCCGACAGCCGAGCGTTATGATGGCGGGACCACAGGAGGATGGCATGGGCGACGATCTAGGGACAGCGACCGGGGAAGTCCACGGACAGGCGCGCGAAGTCCTCGACTTCTGGTTCGATCAGGTCGGGCCGGATCGGCATTTTGCCAAGGACGATACGCTGGACGCGGAGATCGCTACGCGGTTCGGGGCGCTGCAACGCGACCTGCTGGCCAGCGAGGCGGCGGGCTGGCGCGACGATCGCGACAGTCTGTTGGCGGCGGTGATCGTGCTGGACCAGTTTTCGCGCAACCTGTTCCGGGGACAGGCGGCGGCGTTCGCGGCCGATCCGCTGGCGCTGGAACTGACGCTGATCGGGATCGCACGCGGTGACGATCGCGCCCTGCCGCCGGAGCGCCGCGCCTTTCTGTACATGCCGCTGATGCATAGCGAAGATGCGGGCGTGGCGCGGTTTTCGCTGCATTGCTTCGAGGCGCTGGGTAACCCGAACAACCTGAAGTTCGCGCACGATCATGCCGAGGTGTTGCGGCGCTATGGCCGCTATCCGTCGCGCAATGCGGCGCTCGGCCGGGTGTCGACCGAGGCGGAAGCGGCGTATCTCAGCCGACCTGACGCCGGATGGTGAGGTCGGGCAGGTCGGGATCGGTCGCGCCGGTATGCAGCAACCCGCGCGCGGCCAGCATCCGGCGGGTATCGGCGATCGACAGCGGCTTGCCGTAATTCCACCCCTGCGCCTTGGCACAGCCCAGCGCGGCCAGCCGTTCGGCGATGGTGTCGGTTTCGACCCCTTCGGCGGTGACCGGCAGGTTCAGGTTCGCGCCCAGCCCGATGATCGCGTTCACGATCGCCGCCGAATCGGCATTGTCGAGCAGCGACAGGACGAAGCTCTTGTCGATCTTGATCCGGTCGAACGGCAGCGCGCGCAAATGGGCGAGCGAGGAATAGCCGGTGCCGAAATCGTCGAGCGCAAGGCGCACGCCCTGATTCTTGAGCGAGCCGACGATCGACTGGGCCAGCGCCAGATTATCGAACAGCGCGCTCTCGGTAATTTCGATCTCCAGTCGGTTGGGCGCGAAACCGCCCTCGACTGTCGCCTTGATGATCTTCTGCGCCAGCCAGGCGTCGCGCAGCTGGGTGGGGGAGATGTTGACCGACAGCGACAGCGTCGGGTCCCAGTCGCGCGCGGCGGCGAACGCCTGCCGCATGATCGACAGCGACAGTTCGGCGATCAGCCCCGATTCCTCGGCCACCGGGATGAAGCGGTCGGGCGGGATGATCCCCTGGGTCGGGTGGATCCAGCGGGCCAGCACCTCGAACCCGCACAGCCGGCCGGTGGTCAGGTCGATCTGCGGTTCGAAATAGGGAACGATCTGCCCGGCGGGAATGGCGAGGCGCAGGCCGTTCTCGATGTCGTTGCGATCGATCAGTGCATGTTCCATCGCACGGTTGAACCAGGTGACGCCGCCGCGTCCCGATTTCTTGGCGCAATACATCGCGATGTCGGCGGAACGCAGCAGCGTGTCGATGCCCGCGCCGTCGAAGTCGGACCGCGCGACGCCGATCGAACTGGTCAGGTGGATGCGCAGCTCGTCGATCTCGATCGGCTGCGACAGGGCGGCAATGACGCGCGAGGCGACATGGTCGACGGTCGACGGGTCGCGCGCGTCGAAGACGAAGGCGCAGGCAAAGGCGTCGCCCCCGAAGCGCGCGGTCAATGCGGCGGGCGGCATCACCCCAGCGATCGCCTGCGCAGCGGCCCGCAGTACCGCGTCGCCGATCTCGTGGCCGTGCATGTCGTTGACCATCTTGAAATGGTCGAGGTCGACGATCATCAGCGCGACCGCCTGTTCCCGGCGCGACGCGGCGCGCAGCAGCGCGGCCCCGGCCTCGCTCAAGGAGCGGCGGTTGAGGAAACCGGTGAGCGGATCGCGCGACGCCAGCATCCGGGCGCGCTCCTCCGCAGCCGATCGACCATGCATCTCGACCTCGACCGCACGGTGGCGACGCCAGCCGAAGACGACGAGGACGGCATTGATGACCAGCGCGAGGATCAGCGACCGTTCGACCGGCGCCCCGCCAAAGAAGCGATGGTCGAGCAGGCCGGAGATGACCGCGACGCCCAGACCGATGAACAGCAGGATGGCGCAGACGCAGATCAGCAGCGTCCAGCGGTAATCCCGCTGTCGTGCCTCCGCCGGGGCCGTGCCCTCTGTTCCGCGTTGCCGATCCCATTCCATATGCACCGGTTATCGTCGCCTATCCGTATAGAAGATGTTAAGGCGGCCCTCGCCCCATCCTTCCGTACGCTCGGGTCGTCGCGGGCCGGCGCGGGTTGCATGGGACGGCGCGATGGTTTAGAGGCGCAGCATCGTTTCCGTGAGGAATCGTTCAGCATTGCCGCCCAAGGGCGACGCCGGCCGACGAGGTTTCGTCCGCCGGCGTGTTTTGCTTGAGCGTTTTTCGCGAGAATTGGCAACTGGAGTGCGCGCGTGTTCGAAAGTCTGAGTGACCGGCTGGGAGGGGTGTTCGATCGTCTGCGCGGTCGCGGCGCGCTGACCGAGGCCGATGTCCGGACGGCGATGCGCGAAGTCCGCGTGGCGCTGCTGGAAGCCGACGTCGCGCTGCCCGTCGCCCGCGCCTTCGTCGACAAGGCGACCGAGGCCGCCGTGGGCCAGAACGTCCTGCGCTCGATCACGCCGGGGCAGCAGGTCGTCAAGATCGTCCATGACGCGCTGGTCGACATGCTGGGGCCGGACACGGCCGAGCTGGACGTTTCCGTCACGCCGCCCGCCGTCATCATGCTGGTCGGGCTTCAGGGGTCGGGCAAGACGACGACCACCGCGAAGCTCGCCAAGCTGCTGTCCAAGCGTGAAGGCAAGAAGGTGATGATGGCGTCGCTCGACGTCAATCGCCCGGCGGCACAGGAACAGCTGGCGGTGCTGGGCACCCAGGTCGAGGTCGCGACCCTGCCGATCGTGCAGGGCCAGCAGCCGGTTGACATCGCCCGGCGGGCGCTGCAGGCGGCGAAGCTGCAGGGCTATGACGTCGTCATGCTCGACACCGCCGGTCGTCTGCACGTCGATCAGGCGCTGATGGACGAGATGAAGGCCGTCTCGGACATCGCGAAGCCGAACGAGACGCTGCTGGTCGTCGATTCGCTGACCGGGCAGGACGCGGTCAACGTCGCGCAGAATTTCTCCGAACAGGTGCCGCTGACCGGTGTCATCCTGACCCGCATGGACGGCGATGCGCGCGGTGGTGCGGCGCTGTCGATGCGCGCGGTCACCGGCAAGCCGATCAAGTTCGCGGGCACCGGCGAAAAGCTCGACGCGATCGAGCCGTTCCACCCCAAGCGAGTGGCGGGGCGCATCCTCGGCATGGGCGACGTCGTATCGCTGGTCGAAAAGGCGGCGCAGTCGATCGAGGCCGAAGATGCCGAGCGCATGGCCGGTCGCCTCGCCAAGGGTCAGTTCGACATGAACGACCTGCGCGGGCAGTTGGCGCAGATGCGGCGGATGGGCGGCCTCGGCGCGCTGGCGGGTATGATCCCCGGCATGAAGAAGGCACAGGCGGCGATGGCGTCGGGCGCGGTGGATGAAAAGATCCTGCTGCGCATGGACGCGATGATCACGTCGATGACCATCAAGGAACGCGCCAAGCCCGAACTGATCAACGCCAAGCGCAAGATCCGGATTGCCAAGGGGTCGGGCACGACGGTGCAGGACATCAACAAGCTGTTGAAGATGCACCAGGAAATGCAGACCGCGATGAAGAAGCTCAAAAAGATGGGCGGCATCAAGGGCATGATGGCGATGCTGGGCAAGGGCGGCATGGGCGGTCTGGGCAATGCGCTCGGCGGTCCCGGTCTTGGCGACCTGATGAGCAAGGCGGGGGGGGAAATGCCCGGCTTGCCCGGCCTTGGCGGCGGCATGGGCGGCAATGGCGGCGGAATGCCGCAACTGCCCCCCGGCTTCGAAAACCTGATCAAGAAGAAGTAACCGCCGGTCGGAACCGGCTTACACAGACCAACGAAGGAAAAAGAATAATGGCACTCAGCATCCGTCTGTCGCGTGGTGGCTCGAAGAAGCGTCCGTATTACCGCATCGTCGTCGCCGACGCGCGCAGCCCGCGCGATGGCCGCTTCATCGAGAAGATCGGCACTTACAACCCGCTGCTGGGCAAGGAAGACGAAAAGCGCGTCGTCCTCGACGCAGAGCGTGCGACCCACTGGCTGGGTGTCGGCGCGCAGCCGACCGACCGCGTCGCCCGCTTCCTCGACAAGGCCGGCGTGAAGGAACGCGCCGCTCGCAGCAACCCGACCAAGGGCAAGCCGGGCGAGAAGGCCGTCGAGCGCGCCGAAGAGCGTGCTGAAAAGGCGAAGGCCGCTGAAGAGGCCGCCAACGCTCCGGCCGAAACCGCCGAAGCATAAGAGGGTATGCCGGTGCGTCGGTCGCGGCGTGCCGGCACCTTTTGATCGGGGTCATGCGTTCCCGCTTTTCCCGAGCAGGAGCATGACGCATGATCGATCCCAAAGAACAGCCAGCCCATGACGAAGACGCCACCAATGTCGGCCAATCGGCGGAAGACCCCGCCGAAGGCAGCGACGACGCCCCCGCCGGTGGCGAAGGTTCGCCCGACGCCTGACGTCGCGGGCGACCGCAGCCGGGTCGTGCTGGCGGCGATCGCCGGTGCGCATGGGTTGAACGGCGAAGTCCGGCTGAAGCTGTTCACCGACGACCTGTCGGCCTATGCCACGCTGAACGGTGGCGCACTGACCCTGGCGTCGGTGCGTCCAGCCACCAATGGCGCGATCGGCAAGTTCCGCGAGATCACCGACCGCAACAAGGCGGAGGCGATGCGCGGCACCGAGCTGTGGATTGGGCGCGACCAGCTGCCGCCGCTGGGCGAGGGCGAATATTATCATGCCGACCTGCTCGGCCTGCCCGTCGTGTCGAACACGGGCGAAGCATTGGGGCAGGTGGTGGCGATCGACGATTTCGGCGCGGGGGACGTGATCGAGATCGAACGACCGGGTGGCAAGCGGTTCATGGTGCCGATGCAGCCCCATGCCGTGCCCGAATGGAATGCCGAACGGCTGGTGGTCGACGCGCTGTTCGCGGTCGATTGATCCCTACCGCGTCGCGGCGGCGGTAAAGGCCTGTCGCAAAGGCTCCGGCGCCCCGGCCAAGCGCCGTTCGATCCGGGCCAGCACCGCTTCGCCATCCTTGAGCGACCGCGTGGCGCGCTCCATGCTCCAATAGCCGAATTCGCGTTTGTCGATGGTGCGGTCCGAGAGGATCGCCAGTTCGCTATGGCGGGGATCGCCCGCAATCCGGGCATAGGTCGACGCGACGCTGGAGTCCGGCCCCTCGATCACCTGTACGAAATGGGTGCCGTCATGCCACAACAGGCCGGTGATGCCATCGACCGCGTTGTTGTGGCGGGATTGTTGCAGGATCAGATCGACATCGACACCGGGCGCGCTGCGGCTGGTGTAGAAAAGCTGGCGGAACGTCGTTTCGGTCACGATCGATCGAATACGATCCCTTCGACCGCCGATCAAGCCAGATGCGTAACGATCACCGGCTTCGGGGCGGTACGGTCGGTGGCGGACCCACTTCCGCATCGGGATCGACCAGCACGGTGACGAGCCGCCCGACTAGCGTCACCGGATCGCGACCGCGGCCATAGCCATAGGCTTCGGCCTCCCGCTTCGAACAGCGGCGCTGGCCACGGAACATGCCGCAACCCGACAGGAACGGGTCCTGAGTCGACGGGGCAGGCACTTCCCCGATCACCGCGCCCTGTTCGCCGACCTCGCGCACCGTCGGCAGCGGCAGGCGGTAGCGCTCGCCGCGATCCCGGTCGCCGCAGACCACGATCTCGCCCGCTTCTCGCGTCGAACAGTCGCGAGCCGCCGCCCGCTCGGCAGCGGCGGCAACGATGCGGTCGAACGACTGCGCCTGCGCCGGCAGGGCGGGCAGCAGCGCCGCGATCAGGAAAAGGGGTTTGCGCATCGGCCATGACGGCTACCGCGCGCCACCGACAGCGACAACCCGTCAGCGCCGGATCGGCCGACGTTCGGCCAGCAGGTTGCGGATCGTGGTCGCCGCGACCCCGGCCTCGCCCATTGCATGGCTGATCTGGTCGAGGCCCTTCACCACGTCACCCGCCGCGAACAGGCCGGGGACCGAGGTCCGCTGGTGATCGTCGACCTCCAGGCAACCCTGCGCACTCGCCCGCGCGCCGGCAGCGACTGCCAGTTCGGAGCGGATGTGCGACCCGAGCGCCGGATAGACGCTGTCGAACGCCAACTCGCCGGTCGCGGTGCGGACGACCAGGCGGTCGCCCTCGATCCGATAGTCGCCGCACGGACCATCGACCTGGACGATGCCCCCGGCGTCCAGCGCGTCGCGACAGGCATCGTCGAGGGCGTGGCCGCTCTCCGGTGCGATCAGCGTCACATCGGCGGTGTAGCCGCGCAGGAACAGCGCCTCGCGCATCCCGTGGTCGCCGGTCCCGATCACGCCGACCCGCCGGTCGGTGACCTCATAGCCGTCGCAGATCGGGCAATAGCGCAGCAGCCCGCGGTGCAGCGCATCGTCGTGCAGCGCATCTTCCAGCCCGGCGGGACGGTGATTGACGACGCCGGTCGCCAACAGCACGGTTCGCGCGCGCAGGGTGCTCCGATCGGTCCGCACGATGAATTCTTCCCCGTCGCGCTTGATCGCGGTCACCGTCGCGGCTTCGCAGGTCGCGCCATAGTCGCGCGCCTGCTGGTGCATCCTGGCCAGCAATTCGAGGCCGGGGATGCCGCCGGGATAGCCCGCGTGATTATGTGTGCGCGGGATCATCGCGGCCCGGCTCGATCCGCAATCGAACAGGCGGATCGTCAGGTGGAAGCGGGCCAGATAGATGGCGGCGGTCAGCCCGGCGGGACCCGCGCCGATGATGGCGCAGTCGATGGTCCCGGCGTCGGGCGGGGGATTGGCGGCAGACATGGACACGCAAATGACGGGGCAGGGGCTTTCGTTCCCCGCGACATGCGGGCACAGGCTGTCCCCCATGACCTTCGCCGCCACCGTCCTGACGCTCTACCCCGAAATGTTTCCCGGCCCGCTGGGGCTATCGCTTGCCGGGCGGGCGCTGCGCGAGGAACGCTGGTCGCTCGATGCCGTGCAGATCCGCGACTTCGCCACCGACAAGCATCGTTCGGTGGACGATACCCCGGCGGGCGGCGGCGCGGGTATGGTGCTGCGCGCGGACGTGCTGGCATCGGCGCTGGACAGCGTGGCCGACGGGCGCCCGGTGCTGGCGATGACCCCGCGCGGGAAAGCGCTGACCCAGGCGCGGGTGCGGGACCTTGCGGAAGGCCCCGGCGCGATAATCCTGTGCGGCCGGTTCGAGGGATTCGACGAACGCCTGTTCGAGGCGCGTACCATCGAACCCGTCGCGATCGGGGATTATGTCTTGTCGGGCGGCGAAATGGGCGCGCTGGTGTTGCTGGATGCTTGCGTTCGGCTGCTTCCCGGCGTAATGGGCGCGGCTTCGAGTGGTATCGAGGAGAGCTTCGAAAGCGGCCTTCTCGAATATCCTCAATATACCCGACCCTATGACTGGGAAGGGCGTGTGATCCCCGAGGTGTTGCGATCGGGGGATCATGCGCGGATCGCGGCGTGGCGCAAGGCACGGTCCGAATCCGATACACGGCTATGGCGGCCGGACCTGTGGGAGCGTCATGTCGATGCTCGGGTTCGTTCGCCCTCTGGCGCGCACAACCAAGACGAAGGTCACAAGAAATGAACCTCCTCCAGACGCTCGAAGCGGAACAGATCGCCAAGTTCCTCGAATCGAAGTCGATCCCCGAATTCCGCGCCGGTGACACCCTCAAGGTCGGCGTGAAGGTCGTCGAAGGCGAGCGGACCCGCGTGCAGAACTACGAAGGCGTGTGCATCGCGCGTTCGAACGCCGGCATGGGTTCGTCGTTCACCGTCCGCAAGATGAGCTTCGGCGAAGGCGTCGAGCGCGTCTTCCCGCTCTACTCGCCGAACATCGATTCGATCGACGTCGTGCGTCGCGGTGTCGTGCGTCGCGCGAAGCTCTATTATCTGCGTGGTCGCACCGGCAAGTCGGCGCGTATCGCCGAGCGCCGCGATCCGCGTCCGGCCAAGGCGACCGCCGCCGAGTAATCGGCTGCACGCATTGCGTCACGGAAAGGGCGCGGTGGCCACTGGCTGCCGCGCCCTTTTTGCGTGATCTAATCGAGTCGGAAGATCGTTTCCCGGACCCCATCCGGTCCTGTTTCCTCGCCGGCAAGAACGAATCCGCACCGGCGAAGGATCGCGCTGGATGCAGGGTTCGTCACGGCGACGGTTCCGAACATGGGACGGTGGCCGTGCAGCTTCAGGAATTGCGCGACGGCGTCCTTGCCGATGCCCCGATGCCAATATTCCCGCCCGAACCAATAGGCGATTTCCTGCCGCTCCTCTCGGGGAAAGGCCGAGACATATCCCGCAATCTTGCCGTCAACCTCGACCGTCAGGACCACAAATTGAGGGCCATTCAGAATCCTGGTCCAGTGGTCGTCGAACGCGGTTCGCGATCGCGGGATGAACCCGACCATCTCCGCTGCCCCGGCATCACGTTGATGCTCGAAGAAGACCGGCAGGTCGCTGCGTTCAACGGCTCTGAGATCAATCTTCATGCCATCAACCTAATGGCTCCGTCCCAATAGACGACGTCACTTCCCGCCCGTCGATCGAGCGTCAAACCTCGTTCGGCGTCGCGATCGGGGCCGACACCGTGAAGCGCAGGCCCGGCGCGTTGTCGCTTTCCTCGATCGTGCCGTCGAGCCGCTTGACCATCGCGCCCAGCATCCGCGTGCCGAAACCGGTGCGGTTGCCCATCCGGCCCTGACCGCGATCGGCGACGGTCAGGCGGAAACGGTTGCGCACCTTTTCCAGCGTGATCGCGATCGGCCCCGGCTGCCCGGCATAGGCGTATTTCTGGGCGTTGATGACCAGTTCGACCAGCACCAGCCCGATCTGCACCGCGGCGTCGGCGGTAATCAGCAGCGGCGCCAGGTCCATGGTCAGGCGGCCGGTCCATTCGTCACCCATCGACGACTGCATCTCGGCCAGCAGGTCCTCGATATAGCGGCCGAGGTCGATGACCGTCACGGTATCGTCGGAATAGAGCCGGCGATGGACCAGCGCGACCGCCGACAATCGCCGCTGCGCCTCGCCCAGATGGCGGGTCAACGTCTCGTCATTCTCGGCATGGGCCTGCATCGCCAGGAACGCGACGACCAGCTGCAGGCTGTTCTGCACCCGGTGGTTCACTTCCTTGATCAGCGTTTCCTGCTGCGCGAGCAGCGAATCCTTGTCGCTGACGGCACGGGTCAGTTCGCGGTTCAGTTCTCCGATGCGGCGGCGCTGCCGCACGTCGAACAACAGCCGCGACAGGCGATGCGCCGCCTCGATCTCCGCCGGGCTCCACGGGCGGGCGCGTCCCCGGATTTCCTCGCTCCACGCGGCGAAGGAGGCGCGGGGGGTCAGTGGCTGGTCCGCCGCCTGTCCGACCGCCTTGTGCGGGTTTCCGGCCCACTGGATCGTTTGCAACGTCTCGGCCCGGAACCACAGCAGCACCACCGGCTCGTCCGCCGACAGAGTTATAGCCAGCAGCCCGCTGGCCAGGTCGCGATAGGCCTGCGCCGCCGGCAACCGCTGTTCCAGCGCGGCGGTGTGGAGCAGGATGCTGCCCTGCGCCCGGACCCATTGCAGGATGTCGGCAACGGCCTCCGGCGGCGGGACATGGCCGTGCGACTGCACCGTCGTGCCACGTTGCAGCACGAAGCCGTCGGCATGGAGCAGCCGTTGCAGGTCGCTGGCGACCAGCGCCGCCACCTGCTCGGCGTCGCCCTCCTGCGCCAGCCGCTGCGCCAGTGCGTCCTCGGCGGTGCGCAGGCGCAGGCGTTCGCGATATTCGGCGGCTTCTTCCTTGGCGCCGACCTGCTGCGCGAACGACGCGGCGATCAGCTCGCACGTCTTGCGCTGGACATAGGACAGGCCGCGCGGGCTGCGATGATGGCACGCCACCAACCCCCACAAGATACCGTCCTTGACGATCGAGACCGACGCCGACGCGGCGACACCCATGTTCTGCAGATACTGGAGATGGATCGGCGATACCGCCCGCACGCCGACATTGCTGAGGTCGATGTCGACCAGCGCCGGGTCGATTCCTGTGATCGGCGCCGGAACATAGGATGCGTCGGGGATCACGCGGACCCGGTTGCGGATGTAGAGCGCGCGTGCCTGGCGCGGAATGTCCGACGCCGGGAAATGATGGTTCAGGAACCCGTCGATGTCGGGCGCATGGCGTTCGGCCACGACCTTCCCCGAATCATCGTCGAGGAAGCGATAGATCATAACCCGGTCGAACCCGGTCAGCCGCGAAAAGATCGTGGCGGCGCGCGCAGTCAGGTCGTCGAGGTCGACCGACCGCGAAAATTCCTCGCCGCCATGTTCGATCCACGTCAGCGCGTCGTCGGTGCCCGGTTCGCCCGGTGCGCTCGGCTCCAGCTCGATCAGCCAGAACCGCCCCTCGCGGCTGGCGACGATCGACAGCGGCCTCGGGACCACGGGGCCCAGCACCACCGGCCCGATCACGGTCGAGCGCAGCACCGCCAGCCCGGCGTCGCCGATCAGGTCGCGGACCGATCCGCCCAGCCATTGTGTGCCCAACAACGCGGCTACATCGCCCGCACCGCCGACGATCGTCCCGTCGACAGGATCGACGATCAGCAACATGCCGTGCGGCTGGATCGCGCCCGGCATATGGATCGGTTCGCGATCGCAGATCGTCAGGTCGTGCCCCAGGTCCGATGGCGATGCCGCCAACCCCGTCCCTCGGGCATCTGCATTGGTCGCCAAGCGTAGCCCTTTCGTCGTCATCTCGCTGCCCGGCGACTGGGATCGTGGCGGGAAGACATTGCACTAGAACCGAAAACGCGGATCATCAACCGGTACCGGTGGGGCCGTCAAGCACCTGTCGAATCCGCATGGCCAGATCGACCCGCTTGTACGGCTTGCCGATCAGGTCGAATTCGGTCCCGCGCGCATCGACCCGTTCGATCGATGCCTCGGCATAGCCGGTGGTGAGCAGCACCTTCAGCCGGGGCCGCATCCGCCGGGCCTCGCGCGCCACCATCACCCCGTTCATGCCGCCGGGCATGATCAGGTCGGTGAACAACAGGTCGATCGCGGCGTCGCTTTCCAGTACCGCGATCGCCTCCGGACCATTATTCGCGCGCAGCACGCCATAGCCGAAATCCTTCAGGATCGCCTCGGCCAGGTCGCCGACGTCGCGCTGGTCCTCGACGATCAGCACGGTTTCGTCGCCGTGCAGGTCCATGTCGCCGCGCGCGCGCTGCTGGCGGATCGGTTCGGCAACCGCGCTGGCGGCGGGGAACAACAGGCAGACGGTGGTGCCGCTGCCTTCGTGCGATTCGATGTGCAGCGCGCCGTCGGATTGCTTCATGAATCCATAGACCATCGACAGGCCCAGCCCGGTGCCCTTGCCCTGGTCCTTGGTCGTGAAGAAGGGTTCGGTCACGCGGGCGCGAACCTCCTCCGACATGCCGCTGCCGGTATCGGCGATCGACAGCGCGACGAATTCGCCGCTGAGCTTGTCGCCATAGCGCGGGTCGGTCCCGTCCAGTGTGACGTGGCTGGCCGAGATGGTGATCGTGCCGCCATCGGCCATCGCGTCGCGGGCATTCATCACGATGCCGATGATCGCCGCCTCGGCCTGCACCGGATCGATCCGCGCGTTGCAATGGTCGCCACAGGGTTCGACCCTGATCGTGATCGACGCGTCGCCGATCGTCCGGTTCAGCATGGGCAGCAGCGCACGTACGAGGTCGTCGACATTGGTGACCCGTCCCGACAGCTTCTGCCGCCGGGAAAAGGCGAGCAGCTGCTGCGTCAGTTCCGCGCCGCGATCCGCCGCCTCCATCACCGCGCGCAGCGACCGGCGTGCCCGGTCGGTGGGCAGCGGCCGGTCGTCGCTGCGCTCGATCTGGTTCAGCAGGACGTCGGTAAAGCCCTGGATCACGGTCAGCAGGTTGTTGAAATCATGCGCGATACCGCCGGTCAGCTGGCCAACCGCCTCCATCTTCTGCGCCTGCCGCAACGCTTCCTCGGCATCGCGGCGGCGTGTCACGTCCAGTTGCGAGGCGAAGTGGTAGTGCAGCCGACCGTCGCCATCGAACACCGGCGAGATGAACAGCGCGTTCCAGAAAGCGCTGCCGTTCTTCTTGTAGTTGATGATCTCGACCGACGTTTCGCGATTTTCGCGGATCGCCTTGCCGATTTCGGCCACGGTGTCGCGATCGGTCTCTGCCCCCTGCAGGAACCGGCAATTTTGCCCGAGCACTTCGTCGGCATCATAGCCGGTCATGTTCAGGAACGCCGGGTTCGCGAAGATGATCGGATTGTCGGGCAAATTGGGGTCGGTCACGATCATCGGCATCCGCGTCGTCTTGACCGCGGCGAAGAAGATGCCGTTGCCCGGATCGTGCATTTCGCGACCCGACATCGCCGCCTGGCGCTGCACGATGTCGAGCGGCTTTTCCGGGCTGGGGGGTGAAGACATCAACAGACCTGTCGGTTCGAGGGCGTGGCGACAAAGGTCGTGAGCGAGCGATTTGGTTCCGCAACGACCGGACCCGGTGTCCCACTCCGCTCGTTTCTGCACCATGAACCCCTTTCGCCAGACAATCGCCCGGCAGGTCCGTGGCTTGACCGGTGCCGGCGACGGCGCTGTCGACCTGCGGCGGCCGCCCGGCGACGACGGACTGTTCGGTCCGGGATCGGTCAGCTGGCGGGTCCATGGCGATTTCTCGTCGATGATGATCGGCGGGACGGCCGCGCTGCTGATGCAGATGCTGCATCCCGGAGCGCTGGCCGGGGTGTGGGACCACAGCAATTTCCGCCACGACATGCTCGGCCGATTGAAGCGGACCGCGCAGTTCATCGCCGCCACGACCTATGGCGGCACGGCGGAGGCGGAGCGGCTGATCGCTCGTGTCCGGCACATCCATGACCGGGTCCACGGGCTGCTACCCGACGGCACGCCCTATGACGCCAATGATCCGCACCTGCTGACCTGGGTCCATGTCGCGGAGACGGACTCGTTCCTGCGCGCCTATCTGCGCTATCGCGACCCGCATCTGTCGCGCGCCGATCAGGACCGGTATTTCGCGGAGAATGTCGTGGTCGCCGAGCGTCTGGGCGCGCGGGACGTGCCCGACAGCCGGTCGGCGGTGGATGCGTGGCTGCTGGCGATACGAGGCGAGCTGCGGTGCGACGACCGGACCCGCACAGTCCGCGACGCGCTGCTGAACCAGCCGCTGCCCAATCCACTGCTGAAGGGGTTCGGCGCGCTCAACACCGCGGCCGCGATCGACCTGCTGCCGCCCTGGGCGCGCGCGATGCTGGCGTTGCGCAGCACCGCGCCGCTGGGCGTGCGGGCCGGTGCGCAGGGCATGGCGCGGATGCTGCGCTGGGCGCTGGACGGGTCGGCGTCGGAAAAGACGGCGCGGGCGCAGGGTTAGAGCGGCGGCAGGCTCGCGCGCAACTCCTCGACCCACGGCGTCGCCACCCCGTCCGACGGCGCGCGCCAGTCGCCGCGCGGGGACAGCGCCCCGCCGGCCGACACCTTCGGCCCATTGGGCAGGGCGGATCGCTTGAACTGGCTGGTCTGGAAGAAGCGCCACAGGAACTTTTCCAGCCATTTGGCAATGGTCGGCAGGTCGTAGCTGCCCTTCGCCGCTTCCGGAAAATCGATCGGCCAGCGCCCGGCGGCGGCATCGCGCCACGCGTGCCAGCACAGGAAGGCGACCTTCGACGGCCGCTGCCCATAGCGGACGATTTGGTGGAGGAAGAAGTCGTTCAGCGCATAGGGGCCGACGCGGTCCTCGGTGCTTTGCATCCGGCCATCGGCGTCGGCGGGCACCAGCTCAGGCGAAATCTCGGTATTGAGGATCGCGTCGAGGACCGCGTCGGTATCGCGGTCGAACTGGTCGGTGCGGATCGTCCAGCGGATCAGATACTGGATCAACGTCTTGGGCACGCCGGCATTCACGCCGTAATGGCTCATATGGTCGCCGACGCCGTACGTACACCAACCCAGCGCCAGCTCGGATAGGTCGCCGGTGCCCAGCACCAGCGCCTCGCGCTGGTTGGCCAGCCGGAACAGGTAATCGGTGCGCAGCCCCGCCTGCACATTCTCGAACGTCACGTCATAGACTGGCTCTCCGCTGGCAAAGGGGTGGCCCATATCGCCCAGCATCTGGCGCGCGGCGGGACGGATGTCGATCTCGTCACCGGTGATGCCCAGCGCCCGCATCAGCTTCCACGCATTGCCCTTGGTCGCCTCGCCGGTGGCGAAGCCGGGCATGGTGAAGCCCAATATGTCGGTGCGCGGGCGGTCGAGACGATCGAACGCCTTCGCCGCGACGATCAGCGCATGGGTGGAATCGAGGCCGCCCGACACGCCGATCACCAGTCGCTTCGTGCCCGACGCGACCAGCCGCTTGCGCAGACCCTCGACCTGGATGTTGAACGCTTCGTAGCAGTCGTCGTCCAGCCGATCGGGCGTGTTCGGCACGAACGGATAGCGCCGTACCGGCCGCAACAGGCCGATGTCGCCCTCCGCCGGCACATGGTCGAAACCGATCCGCCGGAACCGCGTCTCCGGATGGCCGCTGGCTGCCGCGCAGTCGTTGAAGGTGCCGGTGCGCATCCGCTCCAGCCGCAACCGTTCCAGATCGACATCGGCAAAGGCGATGCCCGCCGACTGATCGAAGCGGTCGGACTGGACCAGCAATTCGCCCAGTTCATGGACCGATCCCTGTCCGTCCCACGACAGGTCGGTCGTGCTTTCGCCGATCCCGGCGGCCGCGTAGATATAGGCGGAGACGGTCCGCGCCGATTGCGACGCGCACAGCATTTCGCGATCGCGCGCCTTGCCGATGACGATGTTCGACGCCGACAGGTTGCACAGCACCAGCGCCCCGGCCATTGCCCCGGCGGTCGAGGGGGGCAGGGGCGACCAAAAATCCTCGCAGATTTCGGCATGAAACACGAAATCGGACAGGGTGCGCGCGGCAAATAGCAGGTCGGTCCCGAACGGCACCTCCTGTCCGCTCAAGCTCATCGTCAGCCCGGTCAGCCCGCCGCCGGGCGCGAACCAGCGCTTCTCATAATATTCGCGGTAATTGGGCAGATAGGTCTTGGGCACCACGCCCAATATGCGCCCGCGCGACACCGCCACCGCGCAGTTATACAGCCGCCCGTTGCGCCGCAGCGCCGCGCCCAGCAGCAGTACGGGACGCAGGTCGGCACTAGCCGCGACCACCGCCGCCAATGCCGCCTCGGTCGCGTCGCACAGCGCGTCCTGCAGATGCAGGTCGTCGATGGCGTAGGAGGTTAAGTTCAGTTCGGGAAAGATCAGCAGGTCGGCGCCCGCTTCATGCCCCTGCCGCGCCAGATCGATCGCCGCGCGGCCCCCGGCGGCGGGATCGCCGACATGGGCGGGCGGGGTGCAGGCGCCGACGCGGAGCAGGCCGTGGCTGTGGATCGAATGGAAGGGATGCGTGGTCATGGCGGCACCCTATAGGGAGACGCAGTGATGCGGAACCGCTTGCGATTCACTGTTTCACACGACCATTCGGTTCGAGCAGCTTCGAGCTTGTCGAGAAGCGCCCGTCGAGAACGCCTGCCTATCGGAATCCCGTTCTCGATACGCGCTCTCGACAAGCTCGATCGCTACTCGAACCAAACGGATTGGGTAGCAAAGGGATTTTGCCCGCCCTCAAACCTTGGCGGCGTAGATCATCCGGCCTTCGCCCAGCAGGTCGAACACGCGCGCCAGATCGCCTTCCGCCACCGCGAAACAGCCCTGGCTGCGGCCGAGCTTGCCATGCTGGGCGATCATTTCCGGGTTCGCATACCAGGCACCGTGGACGACGATCGCGCGCATCAGGGCGTTGTCGTTGGTCGGGTCCAGCCCGAGCAGCCGCTGCGACCGGCCATGTTTGCCGACGTAATAATTGTCGGTGACGAACGCGCCTTCCGATGTGGCGTTCGAATCCGGCACGTTGCTGAAGCGCTCCAGCCGACCGCAATGCGCCGGGTCCGATCCGCTGCCATGGGCGACGCGCATCGCCGATACGACGCCGCTGTGCATGTCGATGAACTGGAACCGGGGATGCGCGGAATCGACCGCGAAGTCGGCGATGGCGATACGGTCGGTGCGGCGGACGCGTCCCGAATGCCGGTCGAGTGATGCGACGGCGCGTTCGAACAGGCCCGGATTGACCGTCGCCGGTGCGCGCATCTGCCGAACCGGGGCGGCCGGGACCGGTGCCGAAGCAAGGCGATGCGGCGGGGGAACGAGGGGTGCGTTCTGCGCGATGGGCACGATCGCATTCGTCGTGCAGCCCTGTGCCAGGACGGCGCCGGCCAACCCGCCTGCCGCTTTCAGCACCGCTCGCCGCGATCGAACTGCTTCGTCCCGCATCCAAAACCTCGCCTGATTGTTGAGGCTTAGAGATACGGGCGAACCGCCTTCCATTCAATTAACGCGGGCGCAACCGTTCCGCCGCTTGTCGCGTTGTGGGAACGGACGGTCGACTCCGACAAATATGGTTACTCCCAAATTTGCCATTCGCTGCGTGCTGCGGGATAGTGGCGGCATGACGCTTGCGCTCCGCCTTGGCCTGTTGCTGTCGTTCCTGCCGTTGCCGACGATGGCGCAGGAACCGGCGGCGCTGGCGGTCGAACGCGCGGCGGTGGCGATGCGACCGGGCGATCATCGCTGGGCTGATGATCCGGCACTGCCCGGCCCGGTCAGCATCGTCGTCAGCGTGCCGATGCAGATGGCGTTCGTCTATCGCGGCGACCGCTTGATCGGTGCGACGACCGTGTCGACCGGAAAGCCCGGCAAGATGACGCCGATCGGCGAATATACCATCCTGCAGAAACGCCCGTTCCACCGGTCGAACCTCTACAACAACGCGCCCATGCCGTTCATGCAGCGGCTGACCTGGGATGGCGTGGCGCTCCATGCCGGCAACCTGCCGGGCTTTCCCGCATCACATGGCTGCATCCGCATCCCGACCGCATTCGCGCGCCAACTGTTCGAGGCGACGCAGTTGGGCGGGCAGGTGGCGGTGGTTAACGACGTCATCGCCTTTCCCGCCTATCGCCCCGCCGATGTCGCGCCGCAGCTGTCGGTCGACGGGATCGGGTCGCTGGCCAGCCGGGACGACGGGGTAAGCGTCGGAACGCGCCGTGACGCGCCGCGCTGACCGGTTCGCGCCGATGCTCGCGGCACTGGCGCTGGCGGGCTGTGGCGGGGGCGGGGAGGCACCAACGGGGAACGCCGCGTCACCGACGCCGTTGCCGGTAGCGACCCCGCCTGCACCGGCCCCGTCGCCTAACATCGTCAGTTCGGTTCCAGAGGCGCTGACGGTCTCGACCAACGAACCCTTCTATACGGTCAAGATCGCTGGCGACGTCCTGACGCTGACCGGGGTCGACGCGCCGGTGCGCCGGTTGCAGGCGACCGGTCGCGCGGTCGACGCCGATACGCGCGAATGGGCGGCGCAGGATTCGAAGGGCAAGCTGCTGGTACGGGTCGTTCGTGCGCCTTGCGCGGACGATATGTCGGGGGCGCCGCGCGACTTCAGCGCGACGCTGACGATCGATGGCCGGACGGTGCGCGGCTGCGGCTATGTCGGCACGCCCGCGCCGCCGCCGGGGGAAGGGGTAGCAGCGGCGAACACCATCCCGGCGCGGTTCGTCGGTCGCTGGAACCGCGACACCGCTGCCTGCGCCCGGCCCGCTGCATCGATCGAGGGGGTGCGGGTTACCCCGAACGAATTGTGGTTCCACGAGAGCGTCGGCGCGGTGCGGCGGGTCGAGGTGCTCGCACCCGACCGGCTGCGCATCACTGCCGAGTATGACGGCGAAGGGGAACGCTGGACCGCGACGCAGACGCTGCACGTCGCGGGCGACCGGCTGACGATCGTGACCGATGGTCAGCCGTTCAGCAGGATGCGCTGTCCGGATCAAAGGTAGCGGTCGCCAGCGCGATCGCGCTCAGCAGCTGTTCGGTGGTGAACGGCTTGGTCAGCACCGGTACGCCGATCTGGGTATCGCCGATCTCGGCAAAGCCGGTGATCAGCAGGACCGGCGTGTCGGGACAGCAGGTCCGAACCCGTGCCGCGACCTCGATCCCCGACAGGTCGGGCATTGCATAGTCGGTCAGCACCATGTCGAACCGGTCGCCCGCCTCCAGCATCGCGACGGCGTGCAGGGCGGAGTCATGCACCACGACGCTGTGGCCGGCGGCTTCCAGCTGCGCGGCGACGACGGCGCGGACTTCGGGATCGTCCTCGACCAGCATCAGCCGCCGGGGACAGGTCGGACCGCTGGCCGGCTGGCTGCTGGTGACCGGCCCCGCCTCGATCCGGGGCAGCCACAGGTGGATGCTGGTGCCGCGACCCACTTCGCTGTCGATCGTCACGTCGCCGCCGGCGGCCCGCGCCATCGCCCGGACCATCGGCAGGCCGAGACCGGTGCCGGCGCCCTGCGCCTTGGTCGTGAAGAACGGCTCGAACACCCGCTCACGCACCGCGCTGTCCATGCCGCTGCCGGTATCGCTCACCGAAATGCGGACGAACGGGCCGGAAAATTCGGGCAGGAACGCGGTGGCATCGTCGATGTTGATCGTGCCGATCTGCACCGTCCCGCTACCGTCCATCGCATCGCGCGCATTGATCGCGAGATTCAGGATCGCCAGTTCGAATTGCCCGACATCGGTCTTCACCGCCCAGGCCGGCTCGGCAAAGTTGTAGGCGACCTTGATACGGCCGGCGGCGGTCCGCACGATCAGCTCCTCGATCGATCGGATGACATCGTCGGGCCGGAAGATTTCAGCCGCCAAGTCGCGCTGGCGGCTGAAGCTCAGCAGGCGGCGGGTGATCGCACTGCCGCGTCCCGCAGCTTCCCCGGCGGCACCCAGATAACGGCGCAAGCGGTCGCGGTCGTCGATCCGCCGTTCGGCCAGTTCGAGGTTGCCGATGATCGCCGCCAGCAGATTGTTGAAGTCATGCGCGATGCCGCCCGACAAGGTGCCCAGCGCCTCCAGCTTTTCCGACTGGTGATGCCGCCGTTCGGCAAGCCGCCGCGCGGTATCGTCGCGTTCGATCTTCAATAGATAGCGGTCGGCACCGATCGCGAAGGGGATGCGGCGGATATGGGTCCATCGGTCGCCCGACGGCTGGACCAGATGGCGGTCCTCGTCGTCGCTGGCGTCCTGCACGACCGTCGCCACGTCGCGTGGGTCGATGCCATCGGACGAGGGCGTGCCCCGGACGACGTGGCCGTGCTGGTCGAGGATCGTCACGACATCGCCCGAACCGTCGGCCAGCCCGCGAAACGCGGCGCGTTCGAACGCCAGCGCCTGCCGCAGGGCATAGCGATCGGCGGCGGCGGCGATCATCGCGATCAGCGCCTCGGCATCCCATGGCTTGTTGGCATAGCCGCTGATCGCGCCCTCGTTCAGCGCGGCGATGACGGCCGACAGATCGGCATAGCCGGTCAGCAGGATCGCCTCCGCCTCGGTCGTGGCGCGGGCGCGGGCAAGGAACTGGCTGCCGGTCAGCTCCGGCATCCGCTGATCCGACACGATGACCGCAATGTCCGGATGGGCGTGGACCAGCGCCAGCGCCTCGACCGGGGACGCGGTCGACAGGATACGATAGCGGTCCTCCAACAGGTCGCTGAGCGCGACCAGGATCTCAGGCTCGTCATCGACCAGCAGTAGCAGGGGCGGGGAACCGGGAGTTTCCATTATGGGCGTTCTGGTATCCTGATCGTGAAGGAAGCGCCACCCTGCGCAGCGCGGTCGATCGTGATCGTGCCGCCATGCGACCGCACGACGCCGTAAGCGATGGCTAGGCCAAGGCCGGTCCCGGCACCGACATCCTTGGTCGTGAAGAACGGTTCGAACACCCGCTCCCGGCGATCATCGGGAATGCCCGGTCCGTTGTCTTCGATCTGGATACGGAACATGCCGTCCGCCGACCCGGTGGCGACGACGATCCGCCCGGTCGAGGGATCGACGGCATCGGCGGCGTTGGCGACGATGTTCATCACCACCTGATTGACCAACGCGCCCGAACATTCGAGCATCCGCACCGGACCATAGTCGCGCACGACCTCCACGGTGCCGAGGCGCGGGGCGAGCAGCGTCAGGACCGCGTCGATGGCGTCGGGAATGTCGATCATCGACACCTCGCCATCGTCCAGCCGTGAAAAGCGCCTAAGCTTTACCACCAGCTCCTGGATACGGGTCAGCCCGGAACGGATCGACTGCAACCGGTCGGACGCCTTCGTCAGCAGTGCGGTGCGGGCGGTCTCGTCGGCACCGGCGGCATTCGCGACGGCGCGTTCGACGGTCGCTTGATGCGCCAGGATGAAGGCAAGCGGGTTGTTGATCTCATGCGCGATGCCGGCGACCAGCTCGCCCAGCGACGCCATCTTGGCCGACTGGACCAGCTGGGCCTGGGTTTCACGCAGCAGGGCGTTCGCGCCGGCCAGTTCGGCATTGGCGCGGGCCAGGCGTTCGGCCGATTCCGCCTCGGCACGGGCCTGTGCCAGCGCGATCGCCTGCATCCGTTCGCGGGCGACGCCGGCGGCCTCTTCGTCGCGGGCCAGCTTGCGGCGGACGATAGCGCGGATGCGGACCAGCAGCATGTCGCCATCGCGCCCGCGCGACACGACATCGTCCGCGCCAGCCGCAAGCCCCGCCAGCACCGTCGCCGGTTCCGCATCCTCGGTCAGCGCGACCAGCGCGATGCCACTCGCGCGTTCGGTCCGGCGGGCGTCCAGCGTCGCCGACAGGGAAAAGCGGGGATCGTCACCGCGTTCGACTACCAGGATGCCATCGGCACCTTCGTCGTCGATCGCGCTCAGGGCATCGGCGATCGCCTCGACATGGGCGACATGATAGCCCTCGGTCGCCAATTGCGCGACCAACCGCTCCGACAGGTCGTTCGGCGGGGCCAGCAACAGCAGCCGCGCCTGCCGCAGCGGGGCGGCCGGGCCGTCGCCCAGCGGCCGCGCCCGTACCTGGCGCAGCAGGGCGCGGACGCGCGACACGATCAACTCGCCCCCGCCGCGCTTGGGCACATAGGCGTTGGCCCCGCTGTCGAGCCCCTGCCGCTCGACATCCGACGCATCGTCGCCGGTGAGCATCAGGATGGGGAGAGTGCGCGTCGCCCCCGTCTGGCGGACGATACGGACCAGTTCGTCACCGTTCATGCCCGGCAGGCGGTAATCGACCACCAGCAGGTCGGGGCGGCTGTGGTTCAGTGTTTCCAGCGCGGTTTCAGCGTCGCGGGTCCGATCGATGCGAAATCCCGCACGTTCGAACATCCGGCGCAGCTGCAACGCCTGCGTATCCGAATCCTCGATCAGCAGGATCGCGGCATCCTCGCTCATCGGGTGCGGTCCAGGATGCGGCGGACATGCGGCGCGATCAGGTCGAGCGGCAGCGACAGTGCGCCCGCCCGGTGCGCGGCGGCGGGCATTCCATAGACGACCGAGGTGCTGGCATCCTCCGCCACCGCCTGTCCCCCGGCGGCCAGCAGCGCGCGAACGCCGGTGGCGCCGTCCTCGCCCATGCCGGTCAGCACGACGGCGAGCGCGGCGCCGTCGATGGCGGCCGCCGCGCTTTCGATCAGGCGGGTGGCGGAGGGACGTTGCCCGCCGACCGGGCCGTCGGTCGCCACGCGCATGGTGCCGCCACGTGCCAGTATCAGGTGCGCATCGCCCGGTGCGACATGGATCACGCCCGCGCGCGGCAGTTCGCCGTGCCGCGCGATCTCCACGCGCTGCGGCACGACACTGTCGAGCCAGCTGGCGAAGCCCGCCATGAAGCTCGCCCCCATATGCTGCACTAGCAGGACGGGAATGGGCATGTCGACGGGCAGCGCTCCGAACAGCTTGGCAAGCGCCGGCGGGCCGCCGGTCGACGCGGCGACCAGCAGGGCAGAGGGCGGGCGTTGCCGGGCCGGCTGGACCGGGGCGGCGGGCGCGGTCGACATGCGTCGCCGCACCACCGCGACTTCGCTCATGATCGCCAGCTGGGTGCGGATCTCGTGCGCGACCTGGGCATAGGCGGCGTCGCCCAGCCCGACCGGCTTTTCGACGACCGACAGCGCGCCGGCCCGCAGCGCGTCCATGCTGGTGCCCATCGCGCCGCCGTCCATGCTGGCGGAAATCACGACGATCGGCGTCGGATGATCGGCCATGATCCGGCGCGTCGCCTCCAGCCCGTCGATGCCGGGCAGGCGGATGTCCATCGAGATGACGTCGGGCCGCACCGCCGGCAACGCGTCGATCGCTTCCTCGGCGGTGGCGAAGCTGGCGACGACGGTCAGGCGCGGATCGCTGCCGACGATATGGGTCAGCAAGGTGCGAACGACCGTCGAATCCTCGACGATCATCACGCGGGCGGGGGTGGGTCGGACAGCCATGAGGTCAGATCAGCTGCTGTACGACGCCGATCAACATGCCCTGATCGAAATCCTGCTTGGTGACATACGCATCCGCGCCGAGGCTGAGACCGCGTTCGATGTCGTCGGGGCTGTTGCGGGATGTCATCATGATGACCGGTAAAGTTTTGAGTGCCGGATCGTTCCGTATCGCCGCCAACAGCCCGAAACCATCCATGCGCGGCATTTCGACATCGGCGACGACCAGATCGATGGCGTCGAGGCCGGAGCGCAGCCGTTCCAGCCCGGCCAGCCCGTCGACCTCCACCAGCACGCGGTATCCCTGCGCCTCCAGAATGCTGCGTTCCAGCGTGCGGGTGGTGATCGAATCGTCGACGACCAGGATCGTCCTGCTCTGCGCCTCCGCCACGGGCGGGGCGAAGGGGGGGGCGGGGCGGCCGGTCGCGCGGTCGCGGACCAGCTGTACCGGATCGAGGACCAGCACGACCTCGCCATTCAGCAGGACGGTGCCCAGTACCAGCGGCAGGTCGGCGGCGATCGCGGCGGCATCGCCGACCAGCAGCGCGCGGACATCGCTGAGCGCATCGACGATCAGAACCCGGCGGACGCCATCCGCCTCCAGCACTACCGCGCGCAAGGTCGCCGCCGCTTCCGCCTGCGTGGTGCCCAGCACATCGCCCAGCCGCGACACGGGCAGCGGTTCGCCATCGACCGGCAGCATGACCTCGCCACCGCTTGGCGCCAAAGCCGCCGCCTCGATCCGCAACACCTGTCGCACGGCATCGGCGGGCAGGGCACAGAGCATATCGCCGGCCTCGACCAGCAGCAGCGTGCGGCGGGTCAGCGCGACCGGCACGGCGATAGTCAGGATGGTGCCGCCGCCCGATCCCGGCGCGATGCTGGCCGATCCGTGCAGGCGGCGCGCGACCTCCGCCACCACCGACAGCCCGATCCCGCGTCCGGCGACCTCGTCCAGCCGGTCGGCGGTCGACAGGCCCTGTTCGAACAACAGCGCATGGAGCGCCGGCCCGCGCGGTGCTGGTCCGTCCGTCGGGATCAGCCCGGCGGCACGCGCACGGGTGACGATTGCCGCATCGTCCAGCCCTGCGCCATCGTCGCGAACCGAAATGGTCAGCCGTCCGCGATCGATCCGGGTGTCGATCGTGATCGTGCCGGCATCCTCCTTGCCCGCACGACGGCGGCGATCGGGCGTTTCGATCCCGTGGCGTACCGCGTTGCGCAGGACATGCAGCAGCGGGTCGCGCAACGCGTTCAGGACACGCCGATCCGCCTCGCCATCGGCATCGGTCGTCCGCAGCCGCGCAATCTTTCCCTCGGCCGCCGCCAGATCGCGGACGGCGCGTTCATAGCCGTCCAACAGCGTCGCCACCGGTTGCAGCAACAGCCGTTCGCCATCGCGCTCCAGCTCGACACTCGATCGGTCGAGCGCGTCGCGCAACCGGCCGTGCAGGCGACGGATGCGGTCGAGTTCGGTCGTCGCCTGGCGCAACCGGCGCGCGGCTTCGCTGTCGGTTGCAGTGGACAATAGCGGTGACAGGGCGGCAAGGTCTTCGGACAGCGCGGCCAGCCGGTCGGCGACCATGCCCTGTTCGGCGATCTGGGTCGCCATGACATGCAGCGACCGGCCGAGATTTTCGACCCGGTGGCCCGACACCGCGACACGGCGTTCCGGTTCGGCTTCGGCCGTGGCGGTGGAAGATTCAGGTGCCGCGCCATCCTCAATCGCATCGGCCAGGTGGCGGAGTTCGGCGATCGCCGTTTCGTCCATCGCCCGCTCGCCACGTTCGATCGCCAGGATCAGCGCCTCCGCCTCATGCGCGGCGGCTTCGCTGTCGGGCAGTTCGACCGCGCGCGCCGCCCCCTTCAGGCTGTGCGCCCGGCGGCTGAATTCGCGCAGGTCGACGCTGCGGCCGGCATCGGCATCGGCCAGCGCCGCACGGATGCCGGCCATATGTTCGGCCAGTTCCGACGCGAATGCCGCCAGCAATTCTGCCTGAAGCTCGTCCACGCGCGCGTCCGTCTCGTTACAGGCGATAGCGTTCGGTCAGGCCGACCAGCGTGCGCGACAGCTCACCCAGGTCGCTTGCCGCCTGATCCAGCTGACGGGTCGACGCGGCGGTCTGTTGCGATGCCTCGCGGATATTCTGCAGCGCGATGGTGACCTGTTCGATGCCGATCTGCTGCTGGTTGGTCGAGGCGACGATCTGTTGGAAGGTCTGCACATTTTCCTGCACGCGGGTCGCCAGTTCCTCGATCGCGGCATGACCGGCATCGGTCCGCTCCTTGCCCGATGCGACGCGCTTCACCGCTTCCTCGGTCAGCATCACCGACGAATTGATCCCGCGCTGAATATCGCCCAGGATCGATCGGACGTTGCGGGTCGCGCCCTTGGCCTGATCGGCCAGCTGCTTCATCTCCGACGCGACGATCGCGAAGCTGCGCCCCTGTTCGCCCGCCGCCGCCGCCTCGATCGAGGCATTGAGCGCGAGGAGGTGCGAGCGTTCCGAGACGTCGTTGACCGTCGCGATGATGTCGCCGATCGCCTGCGTCTTTTCGGACAGCGCGACGATGTTCGCGGCGACCGCCTCCGCCTGTTCGCGGATCGCATCCATGGCGCGGGCGGTGTCGGTGACGGCGGTGAGGCCGGCGTCGCTGACCTGCGCCGTCGCCTGCGCCTGCGCGATCACTTCCTGCGCGCGGCGGGTGATCTGCGCGCCGCTATGGGTGATTTCGTCGACGGTAGCGGCGGTTTCCTGCACCGCGGCCAGCTGTTCCTCGACCGATGCCGCCTGTTCCTGCGTCGAGGCGCGGATTTCGGTGGTCGCGGCGTTCAGGTCGTTGGTCGCCGCCCGGTTCTGCGTCGCGATGGTGCGCAGGCCGCCGACCATCTCGTTCAGCGTCCGGCCCAGTTGGCCCAGTTCGTCCTGGCCGGTGGTGTCGGTGGTGGTCGACAGGTCGCCTTCGCCGATTCGCCCGACAAAGGTCATGAACGAATCGAGCGGCCGGACGATCGAGCGGCGCGTCGTCACCGCGACCACGACCGCGATCGCAATGGCGAGGATCAGGCCGATGACGATCGAAATCCGGCTGGTGCCATAGACGTCGCTCGTCGCATCCCGGCCGCGTTCGATCGCGAGGTTCAGCGTTTCGCGCGCCTGGCCGACCCGTGCCACCGTCACCGCATGGTCGCGTACGATGTCCGCCTCGATCGCCAGCACGCCCGCCCGGTCCCCGGCCGCGACCGCGGCAAGCTGTGTTTCGACATCGGTGCGGGTCTGCGCCAACGCGCGTTCCCCCTCGGCCAGCTGCTGCGCCATGCGCGCCCAGAGTTCGGAACGGGTGCCGGTCACCGAATTGTCGCGATACCCCTCCGCCGCGCGTTCCTGTTCGGCCAGGCCGCGCTGCGCCTCTTCGACGGCGTTGCGCCAGCCGGCCGTCGATTCGCGGACGCGGGCATTGTCGCCGGTCAGGAACGCCTGGACCAGGCTCGACCGCTGTTCGACCTTGCGCGACAGGGCATGGTCGATGCGGTTGAGCGCCTCCATCGACGCGAGGTCGCGTTCGACGATCAGGTCGACGGTCTGGCGGACTTCGCCGATCTGGACCAGCGCATAGACGCCGAGTGCGAGGAGGATCGCGGTCAGGGCCGCGAAACCGGCGGCAATCCGGGTAGAGACGGACAAACCTTATCCTTCCTGAAGACGGGCGGGGAGAAGTCGTTCGATCAGCACGACCGGGTCGATACGTGTCAACCGTTCGTCGCCATCGATGACGAGCGTGGAGAGGGCGGTGGCGGTGTCCTGCCGGGGCATGGTCACGACGCCCGATACCGAATCGACCGACAGCGCGATACGCGGCGCGTCGTGGCGCAGCACGATCATCGTGGCGGCACCGTCGGTATCGCGGTCGAGCAGCGTGGCGAGCGCGAACAGGTTCACCACCGTCCCCCGCCACGCGATCAGCCCGTCGAGCATTGCGGGAGCGCCGGGCAGGCGGGTGACCTTCGGCAGCGGCGCGACCGCGCGGACGCAGTCGATCGGCAGGCCATGCGGCACCCCGCCCAGATCGAACGCCAACAGCGTTTCGGTCGCTCGCTCGTCCGCCTGCCGCACGCCGCCGACCGCACGCTGGCGCGCGGACAGGATCGCGGCGATCGCATCGGCGTCGAGGCCGTCGGCAAGGATGGTCGGTATGGTCATTGCCCGGCCCCGATCGCATGGCGGATCGCCGCGGCCATCGCGCCGGCGGTCATCCCGTCGCCCTCGGCCAGTTCGGTATCGGGGGCAAGAGCGGTCGCCACGCGCAACGCGTTGGTCAGGCTGCGGCGACCATCGGGCGCGCGACCCTGCGCCAACAGGTAATGGCCGAACTGGTAATGCGCCATGGCAAAGGAGCGATCGAGATACAGCGCGTCGCGGAACGCGCGCTCCGCCCGATCCTTGTCACCCGATGCCAGCGCATCGAGCGCGGCGGCATAATGCGTGACCGCATCGGGTGCGCGGATCACTGCCGGGGCGGCGGCGGGAACGGGCGGGGCCGCCGGTTTCCGGACCGGGGCGGGGCGGGGCGCGCGTGCCATCGGGGCGGGCGGTGCTTCGATCGGGGGCGGGGCGGGCGCCGGCTTCTGCCGGCTTCCCAGCATATGATAGGTCAGGATACCAGCGGTCTGCCCGCTGTCGGCGACCGCGTCGAACCCCGGATTGGGTTCGGCATGGCCGAGCAGCAGGATGCCGTCCGCCGCCAGCCGACCGGCCAGCGCCCCGACGATCGCGGTCGCATCGTCCTGCCGGAAATAGATCAGCACGTTGCGGCACAGGATCAGGTCGTACTCGCTGAACCCCATCGGCGCGGCGGCATCGATCATCGCCAGCAGGTTATGCCGTTCGAACCGGGCGATGCCGCGATAGCGATCCTTTAACCGATAGCGTTCGCCGATCCGGTCGAACAGCCGAACCCGCTCGCCCTCGCCCATGGTGCGCAGCGCCCAGGACGAATATTCCGCCTTCCGCGCCGCCGCCAGCGCGGCTTCGTCGATGTCGGTGCCGGTCAGGGCGATGCGCCAGTCGGCGATCCCTTCGCCCAGCAGGTCGGCGAGCAGCACCGCGACCGAATGCGCCTCCGCCCCCGTCGAGCAGCCGACGCTCCAAATGCGCAAGCGGCGATCCTCGCGGTGCCGCGCGATCATCGCGGGGAGGATCGTGGCCTTCAGCGCGGCGAATTGTTCGGCGAAGCGGAAGAAGAACGTCTCGTTGATCGTGACCGCGCTCTCGAGCAGCAGCCATTCGCCATCGGCCGGATCGCGCAGTCGGACGCGATAGTCGCCGATCGTCGCGTCGCCGGTCGCCGCCATGCGCCGCGCGATATGCTCGGCGAGCTGCGCATCCTTGTCGACGTAATAATGATGCCCGGTCCGCGCGATGACCAGCGCCTTCACCTCGGCAAAGGCGTCGTTCCCGATCATGTCGTGGCCCATTGGTCGCGCCGCTCGGCAGCGGCGGCGGTCAGCGTGGCGAGCATCGCCCGCTCGCCATCCAGCAGCAGCCGGTCCGGCGCGACGACATGCGCGACGGTGCCATCGGCAAGCGGCAGTTCGCCGATGATCGCGGCGTTCAGGCTGTGGCCGGGAGCCAGCGGCCCGACCAGACCGGTCGCGACATCCTCCGCCCGGTCGACCAGCAGGCAGATGTCCTCGCGCAGCCGGACGAGATGCGCGAACAGGTCGACGCCGGCCACATCGTCCTGCGGATCGAGCAGCAGGCGCGGGGCCAGTACCGGCACCGGCTGCTCCTGCAACGTGACGAAGCCCAGCAGCGGACGCGGCAGTCCCGGCGGCGCATCGATCGGCAGCAGCGGCAACACTTCCCGCACCGCCGCCATGGGCAGCGCGAGGCGGGTGTCGCCGATACGCAGGATCAGGAACGATGCGGTCATTACCGGTCGGCTATATCGCGCTTCGCCAGCAGCGCCAGATCATCCGGTGTATTGATGTTCGCTATTTCGGTCGGACCGGTCACGCCCAGCGCCCCGATCCGGTCGGCAAAGGCGCGCACCGATCGCGATCCTCCCCCGGCCAGCAGCGTGTCAAGCGTCGCCCCGGCGCCGGCGGGCCACCACCCCACGACGGGCAGGTCGGCGAGATAGACGGCGGGATCGGCGGCCGACAGGTGCGTCCGCAGCCCGGCGGGCAGGAACGGTGCGTCGCACGGCACGGTCAGCACCTGCGCGAAGCCCTGCGCCGCCGCATGATGCAGCGCGGCCGCGATGCCGCCCAGCGGCCCCAGGTCGGGGGCGGGCCGGTCGGGAATGCTGGTCAGGCCCGGATGCGCCCGCCCGACGACGACCAGCGCATCGACCTGCGGCGCGATCGCATCGGCCACCCGGTCGATCAGCGCGCGCCCGTCAAGCGTCGCCAGCGCCTTGTCACTGCCGAAGCGGGTCGATCGCCCGCCTGCCAGGATCGCGCCGAGGATGCGGGTCACGACGCAAGCATCGCATCGCCGCGCACCAGCGTCCGCAGCGGCAGGTCGGCAGCCGCCGCACGATCCAGCGCCAGCGTGGTCGCCGCCGACAATGTGGCGAGCAGCGGACAGTTGGCCAGCACCGCCTTCTCGACCAGCTCGAACGAGCAACGCGACGACAGCAATGCGAAGCCGCCGTTCCACTCCAGCCCGCCGCGCCGCATCGCGCCGATCAGCTTGTCGAAGCCGTTGTGCCGCCCGACATCCTCCCGCACCATCCGGATGCGGCCATCGGCTGCACACAGCGCGGCGGCATGGGTCGCGCCGGTCGCCTGCGCCAGCGGCTGATGGTCGCGCAACGCCGCTGCCGCCGCGACGATGGCGGCAGGGGTGGCATGGCTCCGCGCGGACAGGATGGGCAGGGGTCGCAGCGCCTGTTCGAGATTTTCGATCCCGCACAGGCCACAGGAGGATTCCGACACGCGGTGCCGCACCCGGTCCGCCACCCGGTCATGGCGTTCGGGCGTCAGCGTGACCCGCAGCAACGTCCCGCCCGGTGCCTCATGCGTTGCGACGTCGATGACCTCGCCGGCATCGTCGACCAGCCGCTCGGCCAGCACGAAGCCATAGGCGAGGTCGTCGAGATCGGTCGGCGTCGCCATCAGCACGGCATAACCAAGACCATTGACCTCGATCGCGACCGGTGCTTCGATCGCGACCGCGCGTTCCTGTTCCGTGGCATCCCCCGATGCCGCCACCCGGTCGAACCGCCGGGTGGCATGTCCCCCCTGGTCCATCAGGCGACGATACGCACCGGCACCGCCTTTGCCGCCGGCGTCTGCGACCCATGGTCGTGCCAGCCGAGCGGGATCAGCGGGTTGAGTTCGGGATAATAGCCCGCGATGCAACCATCGGGCAGGTCGAACGGCATGACCTTCAGGCCCGCGACACGGCGGTCGATGCCGTCGTCGCTGTCACCGACGATCGTCACGATCTGCCCCTTGTGCAGCCCGGCCTTCTCGATCTCCTTCGGGTTCATCATCACCACGTCGCGCGTGCCGGAAATGCCGCGGAACCGATCGTCATAGCCATAGATGGTCGTGTTGAACTGATCGTTCGACCGGAGCGTCACCAGCCGCAGCCGGCCCGGCGCATCGGGGATGTTGGTGCCCGAGAGCGAGCGAGGCACGGTAAACTCCGCCTTGCCGCTCTCGGTCTTCCACACCCGTTCGCGCGCCGCATTGCCGCGATAGAAGCCGCCGGGGGTGAACATGCGTTCCTCGAAATCGTGGAACTCCTCGGGATAGGTCTGTTCGATCAGCTTGCGGATTTTGGCATAGTCGCCGGTCCAGCCGTCCCAGTCGACCTTGGGATTGGGGTCGAGCGTCGCCTTGGCAATGCCGGCCACGATCGCGACTTCGGATTTCAGATGCGCGCTGGCCGGTTCATGGGTCGCGATCGACCCGTGGATGTGGCTGAACGTGTCCTCGATCGTGACGATCTGTTCGCCGCTCGCCTGCTGGTCGACCTCGGTCCGCACCAGGCAGGGGAGGAGATAGGCGACCTTGCCGTTGATCAGGTGGCTGCGGTTCAGCTTGGTGGCGATCTGCACCGTCAGGCGCATGGTCGGCCATGCCGCCTCGATCCGTTCGAGGTCGGGGATCGCGCGCAGGAAATTGCCGCCGAGCGAGACAAAGGCATCGATCTCGCCCTTCAACAGGTCTTCGCAGGCGGTGACCGTGTTATGCCCATGGTCCATCGGCGGTTCGAAATCGAACAGCTCGCGCAGCCGGTCCATCGGCACCAGCTCGGGCTTTTCCGAGATGCCGACGGTCCGCTGGCCCTGCACATTGCTGTGCCCGCGCACCGGCGACATGCCGGTGCCGACGCGGCCGATATTGCCCTTCATCAGCAGCAGGTTGACGTAGGTCGCGACATTGTCGAATCCGTTGACCTGCTGCGTCAGGCCCATGCCATAGATGCCGATCGTGCGATCCGCCTCGACATAGACCTGTCCCGCCGCCTCGATGTCGGCGCGGGGCAGGCCGCTTTCCCGCTCGATATCGGCCCAGTCGGTCGCGCGGACCATCGCCTCGAACGCGGCGAAGCCGTCGGTATGCTGTTCGATGAAGTCGACGTCGAGGACATGGACCTTGTGTTCGGCCCAGCTCCTGTCCTCGGCAGCCAGCACATGCTTGGCGAGGCCGATCATCACCGCGACGTCGCCGCCAGGGCGGACCTGATGATATTGGCAGGAAATCTTCGTTTCGCTGCGCGTCGCCATTTCGAACGGGTTCTGCGGATCGGTGAAGGCGATCAGCCCCGGTTCCTTGACCGGATTGAAGGTCACGACCTTGCACCCGCGCTTCACCGCATCGCGCAACGGGTGGAGGAAGCGCGGGCTGTTCGACCCGGTGTTCTGGCCGAAGAAGAACATCGCATCGCAATGTTCGAAATCGTCGAGGATCGACGTGCCGACCGGCGCGCCGATCGTCTTCTTCAGCGCGACCGAGGTCGTCTCGTGGCACATGTTCGAACTGTCGGGCAGGTTGTTATGCCCATAGAGCCGGGCGAACAGCGCATAGAGATAGGACGTCTCCAGGCTGGCCCGGCCGGATGCGTAGAAGATCGCCTTCTTCGGATCGATCGCGCGCAGTTCGGCACCGATCGCGGCGAACGCTTCGTCCCAGCTGCATTCGACATAATGGTCGGTGGCGTGATCGTAACGCAGCGGGTGCGTCAGCCGCCCGACATGTTCGAGGTCGAAATCCTTCCACGTCTTCAATTCGCTGACCGAATGTTCGGCAAAGAATTCGGGCGTGCAGCGATTGGGGGTCAGGTCCCACAAGGTCGCCTTCGCCCCGTTTTCGCAGAATTCGAACGGATGCGGCTCGGCGGGCTTGCCCCATGCGCAAGAGGTGCACATGAACCCCTTGGTCTTGTTCTGCCGGGCCAATTGGGCCAGCGCGGCGGGGCGGTTGCGTTCCTTCGCAAGGACCTTCGACATCCCCTTGACCGAACCCCAGCCGCCTGCCGGACCGTCATATCCGACCATCGTATCCCGATCCGCCACGCCAATTCCTTCGTTACGCCTATGGCGTAGGCTACGCCGGGCAGGGGGCTAAGGTTCCGGTACTCAGTCGACCAATTCGAGAGCCAGCGCCGTCGCCTCGCCCCCGCCGATGCACAGCGAGGCAAGTCCGCGCTTCTGGCCGCGCGTCTCCAGCGCCGACAGCAGCGTCGCCAATACCCGCGCGCCGCTGGCCCCGATCGGATGGCCCAGCGCGCAGGCGCCGCCATGGACGTTCACCCGGTCGTGCGGCAGGTGCAGGTCGTGCATCGCTGCCATGGTGACGCAGGCAAAGGCTTCGTTGACCTCGAACAGGTCGATCGCCTCCGCGCTCCACCCGGCGCGCTCCATCGCGCGGCGCATCGCGAAGACCGGGGCGGTGGCGAAGCGGGCCGGGGCATCGGCGTATCCGGCATGGGCAACGATCCGCGCGATCGGGGTCAGTCCCAGCCGCTCGGCCACCGACGCCCGCGCCAGCACCAGCGCCGCCGCGCCGTCCGAAATCGACGATGCATTGGCGGCGGTGATCGTGCCGTCCTTCGAAAAGGCGGGTTTCAGCGTCGGAATTTTCGCGACGTCGCCCCGTGCCGGTTGTTCGTCGAGGTGGACGGTGGTCGTGCCCTTCCGCCCGGCGATCTCGACGGGCACGATCTCCCGATCGAACGCACCGGAGGTTTGCGCCGCCTGCGCACGGCGCAGCGATTCGATGGCGAACGCGTCCTGCGCCTCGCGGGTGAAGCCATAGGCGGCGGCGGTTTCCTCGGCAAAGCTGCCCATCAGCCGGCCGGGTTCATAGGCATCTTCCAGCCCGTCGAGATACATATGGTCGATCAGCCGGTCATGGCCGATCCGCGCGCCGCTGCGATGGCGTTGCGACAGATAGGGGGCGTTGGTCATGCTCTCCATGCCGCCCGCGACGACGATGTCGGCAGAGCCGGCGGCAATGCTGTCGGCGGCCATCATCACCGCCTGCATCCCCGATCCGCACATCTTGTTGACTGTCGTCGCCTCGACATGCTCCGGCAATCCGGCCCCCAGCGCTGCCTGTCGCGCCGGCGCCTGGCCCAGGCCGGCGGGCAGGACGCAGCCCATATAGATGCGCTTGATCGCCTCGCCCGACAGGCCCGCGCGTTCGACCGCCGCGCCGACTGCCGTCGCGCCCAGTTGCGTCGCGGTGGCGCCGGTCAGCGACCCCTGAAAACTGCCCATCGGCGTACGGGCATAGGACAGGATGACGACGGGGTCGGACATTTACGCTCTCCGGGGATATTCTTGTTTCGTTTGTTATCATCTAGGACGATGGTCGCGCCGCCGCAATCGCGCTAGGCGGCGGGCCATGGCTTCCGCGCTACCCCCCCTGTTCTGGCCGATCCTGCTGGGGATCGTCGGCGCGGTATTTGGCAGCTTCATCGCGACGGTGGCGATCCGCTGGCCGGCTGGACGATCTGCGCTGGCCGGGCGGTCGGCGTGCGACGGGTGCGGACGGACGCTGACGGCGTTCGAACTGATCCCGCTGTTCAGTTTCATCGCGCTGCGCGGGCGGTGCCGGACCTGCGGGACACGGATCGCGCCGGGGCATGTCGTGACCGAAGTGCTGGGCGCCGGGATCGGCATCGTCGCGGGGATCGTCGCGCCGGGCGGCGAAGGGGTGGCCGGTGCCGCCTGTGGCTGGCTGCTGCTGGCACTGGGCGCGATCGACCTTGCCGCCTTCTGGTTGCCCGATGTGCTGACCGGGGCGCTGGCGGTCGTGGCACTTACGGGCGGGCTGGCCGGGTTCGGCGCCGACCTGCAGGCACGGCTGATCGGTGGTGTCGCAGGGTTCGGGGTGTTGTGGCTGGTCGCCGAAGCCTATCGCCGGGTGCGCGGGCGGGTCGGGCTGGGCGGAGGCGACCCGAAGCTGTTTGGCGCGATCGGGCTGTGGCTCGGCTGGCGAGCCTTGCCGCAGGTGCTACTGCTAGCCGCGCTGGCGGGATTGGCCGTCGTGCTGGTCCTGGCATTGGCCGGGCGCCGGATGACGGCGACCGACCGGTTGCCGCTTGGCACGTTGCTCGCCGGCGCGGCATTCCTGTGCTGGGCGATCTAGGCCGGTTCGACCCGATATTCGATCGGCTTGAAGCTGCCGCCGTTGGAGGCCGGCGCGGAACAGGCGGTCAGGCCGATGATCAGGTCCATCGCCGCGCGAAAGGTGATCGCATCGCCCGCCTTGCTGAGCGGCGGAAGGACGCTGAGCCTCCCCGTGGTCCCGTCAACCGGCACGTTCATGAAGCAGTTGAACGCCACCGGGATGCGATCCGGCTTTACGCCAAAAGGCTCCAGCGCGGCGGCGAGGTTGCCGAAACATCCACGATGCGGCGGCAGGTCGGGATAGAAATGATGGAAGGTGTCGTACGAACACGGCGTCAGCAGGAAATCATGCGTGCCGACGGTGTCGTCGACGATGTCCAGCATTACCCGGCTGCGGTTCGAATACAGCGCATGGCCGGTCGTCAGGCGGATCGTCTCGGCATAGTCCAGCGTCCGGCCCGATGAGATGACTTCGTCCAGATCGTCGGCGTTGAACGCCAGCAAGTCGGCGACCTGACACCCGCGCGGATCGATCACGACCAGCGTGTCGCCCTTCGCCAATCGGAACGCCGTGCCCGACCGTTCGGGGATGGTGACGTTCACTTCGGCTCGCCCGAATATTGGAACGGGCAGGCCCAGCGGTCGTCGACCACCCGGCCGCTATATTGCCGCGCCTCGCTGGCCGCACCGTGGCGGGCGAGCATCGGGTTGCGGCTGCCGGCCAGTGCCTCGTCGCGGACAAGGATCTTCTCGCGCATCGTCTCGTACTTGCCCTCGGCGCGCAGTCGTTCGAACTGGTCGTGCAGGTTGAAGACGAGCGTGGGGCGTTCGAACCGGCGCGCCGGGCGGCTGGCGCGCGGATGCAGTCCGACGATGAAGAATGCTTCCCCGCCGAAGCTGAGCGAGAAATGCGGGTTGGCGGGATCGGTGCTGACCCGTGCGTCATAATCCTGCCCGCGCCATACGTCCTTGTCCGACAGCGACTGCACCCGTTGCCACAGCGCCGCCTCGAACGCCGGCTCGCTCAGGTCGTCGGGCCCTTCGAATATGACCGCGAAGCTGCGATACATCGCCCGGTCGCTGCGATAATTCTCGGCCAGTCGCATCAGGGCGTCGTGGATGCGGACATCGTCCCACGCGCTGTCGATACGGGAACAGGCGAGTACGTCCAGCGTACCCCGCGCCATCGCCGATTTCGCCCCGACACAGGGGAAGGCACGGTCGTCGATATGGTCGAACAGCAGGGCTTCCAGGCTATCCTGTGCCTCATGCTTCCAATTGAACATTGCGGAAATCCCGACCCGGTAAGTGAACCGACACTACGTTTCGCGTGCGATACAGGTTCCACCCCGGTTGACGGGCGGCGGGGACGGCGGCAACAATCGCGGCCGTGAACAAAAGACTGCTTCTCGACGACTTCCTGCCGTATCGCCTGTCGATCGCGTCGAACCGGGTTTCGGACGCGATCGCGTCCACCTATCGATCGCTGTTTGGGCTGCGCATTCCCGAATGGCGGCTGGTGACGGTCATCGCGGAGAGCGAGGGGATCACGCAGCAGGCGCTGTGCGTCGCCACGCGGATGGACAAGGTGACGGTCAGCCGCGGCGCGATCGCGCTGGTCGACCGGGGGCTGGTCGAACGCAGCGCCAATGCGGGGGATCAGCGGTCACACCTGCTGCGGCTCACCGCCTCCGGCCGCGCGCTGTATGAAGAGGTCGCCCCCAAGGCGCTGTTGATCGAACAGGAATTGTTCGCGTCGTTCAGCGCGCAGGAGATCGACGTGCTGCGCGACATGCTGGCGCGGGTGCAGGCAGCGGCCGACGCGATGGAGCCGGGCACGACCGGTCAGTAACGGTCGCGCCGCGGCTTCATCTGGCGGCGGCTGGGCAAGCTGTCGGCAAGGCGCGCGCCGCGCCGTCCCATCGGCAGGGGGCGACCGACGGTCGAATCCACCGCCGTCTGCCGCTCCGCCTCCGCATTGATCTCCGCGCCGATCAGGATGGCGAGGCTCGACACGAACAGCCACATCAGCAGCACGACGACCGCGCCCAACGCGCCATAGGTCGCGTTGTAATTGGCGAAGTTCGCCGCATAGATGCCGAACAACACCGTCGCCAGCAGCCACAGCAGCGTCGCCGCGACCGATCCGACCGACAGCCAGCGCCATTTCGCCCGCGCCCGGTCCGGGCCATAGCGATAGGCAAAGGCGATCGCCGCGCTGGCGATGCTGGCGGCGACCAGCCATGTTGCCCCCTGGATCACGATCGCGCCGGCGGTGCCGAGGAATGCCGTCTCGCTGCGGATCCAGGTCAATACGCCCGCCGACAGGATGCCGACGATTGCCGCAAAGATCGCTGCGATGGTCAGCATCGCGGACAACAGCGTGGTGGTGACGATGCTGCGCTCGTCCTCCTCCTCATAGATTACGTTCAGCGCCTGGATGATCGCGCTGGCCGCGCGCATCGCGCCATAGATCGATAGCAGCAGCGCGATGAACAGGCCAAGCCCCGCCTGCGACGATGCCGTGGTCACCACCGCGATCAGCTGGTCCGAGATCAGCCGGGCGGCATCGGCCGGCACCAGTTCGAAGATCGTCTCCATATGACGTGCGACCGTCGAGGGATCAGCGATCAAGCCATAGGTCATCACGATCGCGCCCAACAGCGGCACGAACGACAGGAACGCATAGAAGGCGACCCCCGCCGCCATCAGCGTCAGATTGTGATAGCCGACCATGGTGTAGACGCGGATGAAGATCGCGCGCCATGCGGGCCAAGGATGTTGCCATGGATGTTCGGACTGGCTGCCCGGCACGTTGGCCGGGTCGATCGGAGGTGTGGTATCGGTCAACGCGGCTCCCCTTGCTGCCCATGACCAACGCAGCGCCCGCCCGATCGGATGCAGCGTAACGTACAATATGAACCAATTCTCTCGACTTGCGTTTTTCGGTTCACGGGGGTTGTGCGTCGCAGCGCCCGCCAAGGGGACGGGGACAGGTTTTGGGGGAATTTCGCGCACGGACGGTTATTGCGCTGCTTGCCAGTACGACGTTGATCCCGGTGGCCGATGCGCAGGACCGGACGCCGGCACCCATCGGTACGACCGCGCAGCAACCGCCCGCCGAACCGATCGTTCCCGATCGCGAGTTCGAGGCGGCGTTGCCGACCCTGTCGGGCGACATCAACGCCCCGCTGGAGCCGATGTCGGCTTTCGACGCCAAGCCCGCACCGTTGCCGCAGGTCCAGCCGCTTCCGGCCCCGACGGCACCCGCGACCGAGGCCCAGCGACCGGCCGAAACGCTGCCCGATGCCGTGCTGCCCGAAGCGCCCGAGCTTGCCCAGCCGCTGACGCCGCTCACGTCGTTCGACGTGACGCCGGTCGAGGTCGCCGGAGTGGACGACAAGCGGGCGGTCGAAATTCGCTACGACACGGTCGTCAATGGCCTCGACACGATCGATGGCGAGACCCAGTTCCGCGCGCTGTCGGCATTGCGGGAGGGCGATGGCAAGGCCGCGAACGCGGCGATGGTACAGGCCCGCGCCAAGGAGGACGAACAGCTGGCGGTCCGCATCATGCGGGCCAAGGGCTATTATGACGGCACCGCCACCTCCGCGATCGAATCGCCGCCGGGCCAGAAGGTGCGCGCGGTGGTCACAGCCGTTCCGGGGAAGCAGTTCACATTGGGATCGATCCGCGTCGATACGCAGCCGACCGTGCCGCCCAATCTGGTCCAGCGCGAATTGCCGCTGAAGGTCGGCGATCCGATCGACGCCGAACGCATCCAGGCGGCCGAAGCGAATGTCAGCCTGAAGCTGCCGCAGCAGGGCTATCCGTTCGTGCAGGTTGGTGACCGGGACATCCTGCTCGACGACACGACCGTCACCGGCGCCTATACCCTGCCGGTCACGACCGGACCGCGATCGTCGTTCGGGACCTATTCGACCACCGGCAAGCTGGCGTTCGATGCCGAGCATGTCGGCGTGCTGGCCCGGTTCAAGCAGGGCGAACTGTACGACAATCGCAAGGTCGACGACCTGCGCGCGGCGCTGGTATCGACGGGGCTGTTCTCCGGTGTCTCGGTCGAGCCGCAGCGCACCGGACAGATCGCGGCGGATGGCACCGAATATGTCAACCTGCTGGTGAAGCAGGACGCCGGACCGGCGCGGACACTTGCCGGGGAAGCTGGGTACGGCACCGGCCAGGGCGTCCGGATCGAGGGATCGTGGACGCATCGCAACCTGTTCCCTGCCGAAGGCGCGCTGATCGTGCGTGGCGTGGCGGGCACGCAGGAACAGGGCGCGGGGGTTACCTTCCGCCGCTCCAACGCCGGACGGCGCGACCGCACGTTCCAGATTCTGGCGAATGCCAGCCGCAGCAATTACAACGCGTTCGAGGCGTTCACGGGGACGCTGGGCGTGCGCTGGTCGTATGACTCGACTCCGATCTGGCAGAAGCGGTTTACCTATGCCTATGGCGGTGAGCTGATCGGCACCAACGAGGACACCTATGACTTCGATGTCGGTGCGCGTCGTCGCAAGACCTACGGCATCGCCGCGCTGCCGTTGTTCGCCGGGTTCGATACGTCCGATAACCTGCTGAACCCGACCAAGGGCTTCCGCCTGAAACTGAACGTCAGCCCCGAAGCATCGGTGCAGGGCGCGGCGCGGCCGTATGGCCGGTTCATGGTCGAGGGCACCGCCTATTATCCGATCGGCGAGAGCATTGTCATCGCCGGTCGCGCCCGTGCGGGATCGATCCAGGGAATCGCCCGCGACGACCTTGCCCCCTCGCGGCGCTATTATGCCGGTGGCGGCGGATCGGTGCGCGGCTTCGGGTTCCAGGAACTCGGCCCCCGCACGCCGGAGGTGGATGAGGACGGCAACAACCTGAACCGGCCGATCGGCGGGCGCAGCCTGAACGAATTCGCGCTGGAGGCGCGCTACCGCTTCGGCAATTTCGGGATCGTGCCGTTCCTCGACGCCGGGCAGGTGTATGAATCGAGCCTGCCCAAGGGGTCGGACCTCCGCTTCGGTGCCGGTATCGGCGGCCGTTTCTATACCAATTTCGGCCCGATGCGGGTCGATGTCGCGACGCCGATCGCCCGGCGCCCCGGAGAATCCAAGATCGCGCTCTATATCTCGATCGGGCAGGCATTCTGATGACCGACGCCGACATGCCCGCCACCGAAACCGTCATCGTGCGCGATCGGCCGCTCTGGGTAAAAATCCTGAAATGGATCGGCATCGCCATCGTCGCGCTACTGCTCCTGCTGGTGGCCTTGGTGTTCGGCCTGAACACCGGGCCGGGGCGCGGTTTCGTCGTCAGCAAGCTCAATGGCTACACAACGGCATCGGGGTTGAAGGTCAATATCGGCCGGATCGACGGTTCGCTCTATGGCGCAATGACGGTCCACGACCTGCGGCTGAGCGATACGAAGGGCGTGTTCGCCTATTCGCCGCAAATCGCGGTGGATTGGCGACCGTTCGCCTTCACGAACGGCCATATCGATGTTCGCAGCCTGACCAGCCCGCTGATCCGCTATGCCCGCAATCCGGTGCTGAAGGACACCCCGCCCAGCGATCCCAATGCGCCGCTGCTGCCCGATTACGACATCGACGTGAACCGTCTGGCGGTCGACCGGATCGAAGTCGGCCCGGCAGTGACCGGACAGCGCCATATTGCGAAGCTGGACGGCGCGGTACATATCGCCGACCGCCGGGCGCAGGTGACGGCAAACGCCGCCACCATCGCCGCGCCGGGTGTTGCGGGCGGCGACCGTGTCGCGCTGAAGCTCGATGCCGTGCCCGACGATAATCGCTTCGACGTCGATGCCCGCATCACCGGGCCGGCCAATGGCATGATCGCCGGTATGGCCGGGTTGAAGGCACCGATCGTCGCAACGATCGACGGGCAGGGCGACTGGCGCAACTGGCGTGGACGGCTGGCCGGCACGCTGGGCGGGCAACCGCTTGCCGATCTGGCGCTGACCGGACGCGAGGGTCGCTTCACGGTGCGCGGATCGACCCAGCCGGGGCTGATTCTGCAGGGGCCGGTCGAACGGCTGACCGCGCCGCGCATGGACGTGGCGATCGACGCGACGCTGGCGGATCGCAAGGCCGATACCCGTATCCAGTTGCGCTCCAGCGCGCTGGCGGTCAACGCGGCCGGACTGCTCGATCTGGGCAATAGCCGGTTCGGCAATTTCCGCACCGAAGCGATGCTGCTGACGCCCGGTGCGATCGCGCCGAACCTGAATGGTCGGTCGGTCCGCGCTGCTGTCGTGTTGGACGGCGGGTTCGGCACACCGACGGTGGATTACAAGGTGCAGGCGGCCGCGCTCGGCTTTGGCGAGACGGTGGTCGAGAACCTCTATGCCGAGGGCAAGGCGACGGTCGATGCCGACCGCATCCTGATCCCGATCGCGGCAAAGGCGCGGCGTATCTCCGGGCTGAACGCCGCTGTCGGTGGCCTCGTCACCAATGTCGCGATCAACGGCGATCTGGCGATCAACGGCGATCAGGTGCTGTCCGACAATCTGCGCATCCGGTCGGACCGGATCGACGCGACCGCGATCGTCGCCGCGAACCTGACTACCGGGCGCTATACCGGTGCGATCAAGGGGCGGATCAACGACTATGAGGTCGCCAGCATCGGCATCCTCAACCTGACGACCGACGCCAGCCTCTATGCCGCACCGCAGGGCGGGTTCGGGATCAAGGGGCGGGTCGTCGCGCAGACCACCCGGCTCTTCAACGAAGGTATCCGCAATTTCCTGGGCGGCAACGTGACCACCACCCGCGCCGATGTCGGCGTCGGGCCGGACGGGATCGTCAGCTTCGCCAATGTCCGGATGAACGCGCCACAGTTCCGTATCACCAACGGGTCGGGGCGCTATAATCCGGCCGGGCCGCTGGTCTTCAATGCCGATGCCTTTTCGACGCAATATGGCCCGCTGACCGCGCGCGTGACCGGCACCGTCGCGGCGCCGCAGGTGCTGCTGCGTGCCTCGCGTCCGGGCGTAGGTGTCGGCCTGGTGGGGCTGGAGGCACGGGTGCGGGGGCAGGGCGATCGCTATGCGATCCAGGCGACCGGCAACACCGATTACGGTCCGTTCCGCGCCGATGTGCTGCTGTCGACCGCACCGCGGCTGGTGGCGGACATCCGTTCAGCGACCTTTGCCGGCATGAACATCGACGGTCGGGTCGAAGCGACTGACGCCGGACCCTTTGCGGGCCGGATCAACTTCGCCGGATCGGGCGTCGCCGGCATCGCCCGCTTGTCCGCACAGGGCAAGTTCCAGCGCGCCGACGTCAACGCGCAAGCCTCCAACGCCGTCATTCCGGGCAATATGGGCCTGCGCATCGGTCGCGCGATCGTGACCGGCAGCGCGGTGCTGTACGACCAGCCGGAGATCGTCGCCGATGCCCAAGTCGCGAACCTGTCGATGGGCGACTTCGTCCTCCAGCGAAGCCGGGCGAAGATCAACTATCGCGGCGGCAACGGCACGGCACAGATGTTCGCCGAAGGATCGTCGGGCGTCCCGTTCCGCGTCGCCGCCAATGCGCGCTTGCGGCCGAATGAGTATCTCGTCGCGTTGCAGGGCGTCGCCAATTCGATCCCGTTCAAGGCGGTCAATCCGGCGCGTATCGCATCGGCACCCGGCGGCTATCGCCTGTATCCGACGCGAATCGATTTCGATCAGGGATCGATCCGTGCCGCCGGTGTCTATGGCAACGGCATGTCGATCCAGACCCGGCTCGACCGGTTGGACCTGAGCATCATCAATGCCTTCATGCCCGGCACCGGGATCGGTGGCACCGCCACCGGCAGCCTCGATTTCGCGCAGGCAGCGGACCAGAGCTTCCCGCGTGCCGATGCGCGGCTGACCATCCGCAATTTCCAGCGCACCAGTCTCGCCTCGATCTCGGAACCGGTCGACATCGTCTTTGCGGGCGACCTGCGGCCCGAGGGTGGCAGCGGCCGGGCGCTGATCCGTCGCGGCACGACCACGGTCGGGCGGATGGTCGCTAACCTGCGGCCCCTGCCGCCGGGTAGCGGGTCGTGGGTCACGCGGATGCTGGCGGCGCCATTGTCGGGCGGTATCCGCTATAACGGGCCGGCGGGGGTGCTGTTCTCCTTCGCGGGGCTGGCCGACCAGCAATTGTCGGGACCGATCGGCCTCGCCGCCGATTTCGGCGGACGGGTGCAGGCGCCGCAGCTGGCGGGTGTCGTCCGGGCGAACGACCTGACCTATGAGAATGAGGCGCTGGGCACCCGGCTCACCAATCTCGGCATCGACGGCCGGTTCACCAACGACCGGTTCGAACTGACCCAGCTGCGCGCGCGGGCCGGCGAAGGGACGGTGGCGGCACAGGGAACGGTCGGGCTGGCGGCGAACAGCGGCTTCCCGATCGACATCAAGGCGCAGCTGCGGAATGCCCAGCTGGCGCGTAGCGATGCGCTGGGGGCGTCGGCGACGGGCGACATCCGTATCCAGAACGGGCGCGATGGCGGGCTGATCTCCGGCGACATCCTGATCCCGGAGGCGCGGTACCAGATCATTCGACAGGGTGCCGCCGAAGTCCCCGAACTGACCGGGGTCCGCCGCAAGAGCGACGCGAACCGGCCCAATGCCGCGCAGCAGCGGCAGGCGGCGGCGTCCGCCGGCCTGTTCCGCCTCGCGTTGCGGGTTCGGGCGAACAACCGGCTGTTCGTGTCGGGCATGGGGCTGGAATCGGAGTGGCAGGCCGATCTGCGCATCGCGGGCACCTCGGCAGCGCCGACGATCAACGGCCAGATGCGGATGATCCGGGGCACCTATTCGTTCGCGGGCAAGCGGTTCGAGGTCGAACGCGGCGTGATCCGGTTCGAGGGATCGGACTTCACCAACCCGGTCATCGACATCGCGGCAACGACCACCGCCGAGGGCGTGACCGCAACCATCAGCGTCACCGGCACTGCCCAGGCGCCACAGATCGCGTTCAGTTCGACACCGTCGATGGCGCAGGACGAGGTGCTGTCGCGGTTGCTGTTCGGCAGTTCGGTGACGAACCTGTCGGCGACCGAGGCGATCCAGCTGGCTGCCGCGCTCAACTCGCTGCGCGGGTCGGGCGGCGGCGGGTTGAACCCGCTGGGCAAGCTGCGTTCGGCGACCGGGTTCGACCGGCTGCGCGTGCTGGGCGGGGACGAGGCGAGCGGGCGAGGTACGTCGCTGGCGGCGGGCAAGTATCTGACCGACGACATCTATGTCGAGATCATCACCGATGCCCGTGGCTTCACCGCGACCCAGATCCAGATCGCGCTGACCAAGACGCTCAGCCTGTTGTCGCAGACCGGGTCGTTCGGCGGGTCGAACGCCTCGCTGCGCTATAGCCGCGATTATTGACGGACGGCGGCGGGGTTCCCCGCCGCCGGCTCAACGCTTGTGGGGGACGGCCTTTGCCAGCGATGCGATCATCGCGTCGCGCAGCGGTTTGGGGCGGAGGTCCATGTCATAGGGGCAGCCGCGTGCGACCGCGCCGTCGGGGCGTGGTTCGAACCCGCGCAGCCAGCTGTAGCGATCGCTCAGGCCCCAGGCGAGGACGTCGCCCAGCTGCGGATAGGACAGCATGACATCCAGATAGGCGCGGGCAAAGTCGGCGACGCCGCGGTCGCGCGGACCGATCGCGATCGGCAGGCCGCGATCGCGCACGTCGAATTCGGTAATGACCAGCCGGTATCCCAGCGCCACGACCCGGTCGAGGAACCGCCGCCATTCCGGCTCCAGCCGGTGCGCGACCGCGCCGGCATCGGTAGTCGGCTGGAACAGGCCGATATGCGACTGGACCCCCAGCGCATCGACCGGGGTCCCGCGCCGACGAAACTCTTCGAGCAGCGACAGCACGCCGGCGCGATGCTTCTCGTTGCCGTCCTCCCAGCTCATATAGTCGTTATAGACCAGCTCGGCATGGGGCGCGGCGGCGCGGGCGGTGCGGAAGGCGTGGTCGAGGACATTGGCCGTACCGCCCATCGCGCGCGACAGCGACGTCTCGCGCAGTCCGCCGGTATCGGGATCGACCGCTTCGTTCACCACGTCGTAGCTGTAAATCTTGCTGCCATAGCGTTTGGTGACGGTTTCGATGTGCCGGTCGAGGATGGCCGCCGCCGCCGTCGCGGGACGCTGGCCGAAATCGTAATTGTTCAGCCATGCCGGAAACCATTTGGAATAGGCCCAGTAGAGCGTGTGGCCGCGCATCGCGAAGCCGTGCCGCATCGCCCAGTCGACCATCGCGTCGAACTGGGTGAAGTCGAACCGGTCGGCGCCGGGGCGGATCGCCTGCCACTTCATCTGGTTCTCGGCGACCAGCACCGCGCAGTCGCGTTGCAGCAGCGCGGCATAGGTAGGGTTGTTGAACGATCCGGCGTCGCGGCCCGGTGGCGCCCATGCGAATGCCGATCCGAAGCGTCGCCCGCGCTGTGCGGCGGCGGCCTTCAGCGTAAGCGGTTTGGGGGCGGCGGGCGCGGCCTGTGCGGCGAGCATCACGGCTCCGGCGGCCAGCACGCTGCGGCGATCGATCATGGTCATCAAGCTCTCCCATTCCCACGCTCTTCGACGTGGTAGCGTTACCATGGGCGGGATGATATGGCGGAGTCAACGCCGTCGATCAGACGGGAACAGGGGATGCAGGATGCTGAAATCGCTCGGGTGGATCGCGCTGCTGTGCGTGGCATGGACGACGCCGGCACGGGCGGAGGACGGCTATGACCTGTGGCTGCGCTATCGGGCGCTCCCGGCCGCACAGGCCGATGCGGTCGCGGCGCGGGCGACGGCCATCGTCCGCGACGAACAGGATGCGACGGTCGCATTGGCGGCGCAGGAACTGGCGCGGGGGCTGTCCGGGCTGACCGGGCGAGCGATCGGCGCGGGCGCAGCGGGGGACGGCGCGATCGTCATCGGCACCACCCGGTCGGCGCGGATCGCGGCTCTCGGCCTGCCGCTGTCGGGGTTGGGGACGGAGGGCTATGTCCTGCGGTCGGTGACGGTCGACGGGCGACCGGTGACGGTGATCGCGGCGAACGGTTCGGTGGGGGTGCTGTACGGCGCCTTCCGGCTGCTGCGGATCGCGCAGACCGGGCAGGCGCTCGACCGGCTGTCGATCGTCGAGCGGCCGCGACTGGCGCTGCGGGTGCTGAACCATTGGGACAATCCCGATCGCTATGTCGAGCGCGGCTATGCCGGGCAGTCGCTGTGGGACTGGCAGAAGCTACCGGGCTTCACCGATCCGCGCTACACCGATTATGCGCGGGCCAATGCATCGGTCGGGATCAACGGCGCGGTGCTGAACAACGTCAATGCCAGCCCCGACATGCTGACCCCGGCGTTTCTGGGGAAGGTCGAGCGGCTGGCGGCGATCTTTCGGCCATGGGGCATTCGCGTCTACCTGTCGGCGAAGTTCTCCGCCCCGATCGAGGTGGGCGGGTTGAAGACCGCCGATCCGCTCGACCCGCAAGTGGTGGCGTGGTGGCGGGCGAAGGCGGACGAAATCTATGCCCGCATCCCCGATTTCGGCGGCTTCCTGGTCAAGGCCAATTCGGAGGGGCAGCCGGGGCCGGGCGATTATGGCCGCAGCCACGCGGAAGGCGCGAACATGCTGGCCGCTGCGCTGAAACCCCATGGCGGGGTCGTGATGTGGCGGGCGTTCGTCTATGCCCATGACAAGCCGGAGGATCGCGCGAAGCAGGCCTATAGCGAGTTCCAGCCGCTTGACGGGCGCTTCGCCGACAATGTGATCGTGCAGGTGAAGAACGGGCCGATCGATTTCCAGCCGCGCGAGCCGTTCCACCCGCTGTTCGGGGCGATGCCGCGCACGCCGCTGATGATGGAAGTGCAGATCACCAAGGAATATCTGGGGTTCGCCACCCACCTCGCCTATCTGGGGACGATGTGGGAGGAGGTGTTGCGCAGCGACACCTATCGCCCGCGAAAGGGTTCGACCGTTGCCGATGTGCTGGCGCGGCCGGGCGGGCTGACCGGCATGGCCGGGGTGGCGAATGTCGGGACCGACCGCAACTGGTCGGGGTCGCAGTTCGACCAGGCGAACTGGTATGCGTTCGGGCGGCTGGCGTGGAACCCGGACGACCGCGCGAGCGACATCGCCCGCGACTGGGCAGCGATGACGTGGGGACCGGCGGTGGCCGGGCCGGTCGCGGCGATGATGCTGCGGTCGCGGCAGGCGGTGGTGGATTACATGATGCCGCTGGGGCTGCATCACCTGTTCGCGACCGGGCATCATTATGGGCCGGGGCCGTGGGTCGACGATCTGGCGCGGCCCGACTGGAACCCGGTCTATTATCACAAGGCCGACCGGGGCGGCATCGGGTTCGACCGGACGCGGAGCGGCAGCGACGCCCTTGGCCAATATGCCCCGGCGCTGGCGAAGCGGTGGGGCGATCCGGCGACGGTGCCCGAGGACCTGCTGCTGTGGTTCCACCATGTGCCGTGGGAGCGGCGGATGGCGTCGGGGCGGACGCTGTGGGAGGAACTGGTCGGGCGGTACGACCGGGGCGTGGCGGAGGTCGCGGCGATGCAGGGCCAGTGGGCGGCGCTGAAGGGCAAGGTCGATGACCAGCGCCATGCCGAGGTCAGCCAGTTCCTAACGATCCAGCGGGCCGAGGCGCAGTGGTGGCGCGATGCCTGTATCGCCTATTTCGCCGAGGTTTCAGGGCGGGCCTTGCCGGCGGGGGTGGTGCCGCCGCCGCATCCGCTCAGCTGGTACAAGGCGATCCGGACGCCTTATGCGCCGGGGAATGGGCGGTAGGTTTGCGCTGGTGGCGGACAGGGGGCGGTCGGCTTCGGCTCGGGACCGGGGGCGGGTTGGAGTTGAATTTGCGCTTTGATCGCCCTCACCCTTCCGCGGCTGCGCCGCTCCCTCCCTCTCCCGATGGGAGAGGGAAAGGGGGGTAAGGCTGCGGGTGAGTGTGCATGATCCGCAGCAACGCTAAGGTCACGGATACGCGCTTAACCGGTCAAAATTCGCAACTTCGTGCTTCTGTTAAGTGCCTGTAAACCATTTGGCTATTTGGCCAAAGTTCACAAAGTTCACACTTGCCGCGTTTTGGCGTCGAAACACGCGTTCCGACGCCATTGCGAGTCAGTAGCGGCGCAGCAATCCGGCCAGCTTGCCCTGCACCCGCACCTGTTCGGGGCGATAGCGTTGTGGGTCGTAGCTGCGGTTGGCGGGGTCGAGGCGAATCATCGCCCCTTCGCGACGGAAATATTTCAGCGTCGCCTCGCTGTCCTCGATCAGCGCGACCACGATCTCGCCATCGCGCGCGGTTTCGGTGCGGCGGACAAGCGCATAGTCGCCGTCGAGGATGCCGGCCTCCACCATCGAATCACCAGCCACTTCGAGCGCATAGTGATCGCCGGCACCGAGCAACGCGGCGGGGACGGGCAAGGTCGCCTGTCCCTCGATCGCTTCGATCGGGACACCGGCGGCGATGCGGCCGTGCAGCGGCAGTTCGACGACGTCGTTGGCCGGCTGCGGTGCGACGCGGGGCGTTGCCACGGGCTTGGCCGCCGGCTTCTTCGCGACGGGGCGGTCGGGCATCCGCAGCACCTCCAGCGCGCGGGCGCGGTTGGGCAGGCGACGGATGAACTCGCGTTCCTCCAGCGCCGAAATCAGGCGATGGACGCCCGATTTCGACTTGAGGTCGAGCGCTTCCTTCATCTCCTCGAACGAGGGGGAAACCCCGGTCGCCTTCAACCGGTCGTCGATGAAGCAGATCAACTCGTGCTGCTTACGCGTCAGCATAACGTCCTCCGTCGGAACAGACGTGGAACCAATAGGAAACGATTTATACGCCGTCAAGCGAGTTGCAGGATTTCCGCCGAGTCGCCGGCTTCGGCCGCCGGGGCATGGGGTGCGCGCACGATCAGGCAGTCGGACCGGGCAAGGGTGCGCAGCATCGAGCTGTCCTGAATGGCGGCGGTCGACACCTGGCCGTCGATCAGGACGCCACGCAGATAATCCTGCCGTGCGCCGTTGGCGGGGAGTGGGTGGGCGAGCGTCGCGCGGATGCTGCGCGGCATCGGGTCGGCAGCCCCGGCGATGCGCGCGGCGAGCGGGCGGACGAACAGCAATGCGGTGATGAACGACGATACGGGATTACCGGGCAGGCCGAGGACGGCGGCACCCCGCAACCGGCCCGCCAGCATCGGCTTGCCTGGCCGCAGCGCGATCCGCCAGAAATCGAGTTCGCCGCCCGCCGTCGCCAGCGCGGGGCGAACGAGGTCATGGTCGCCGACCGACGCGCCGCCGGTGGTGACCAGCAGGTCGCAATCGACCGTGGTGAAGGCGTCGACCAGCGCGTCCATCCGATCGGGCAGGATGCCGAGGTCGATGCGCTCGACCGGCAGGTCGGCGAGCAGGCCGGCGAGCATCAGGCCGTTGGATTCGGGCAGCTGGTCCTCGTGGAGCGGCTGTCCGGCGGGCACCAGTTCGTCGCCGGTCGCGGCGATGGCGATGCGGGCGCGGCGACCGACCGACAGCGTGCCATAGCCGGCGATCGCGGCCAGCGCGGCGCGGGCCGGGGTGATGCGGTCCCCGGCCGCGATCAGCAGGTCGCCTTCGTGGAAATCGAGGCCGGCGCGACGGACATTGCCGCCGCGCACCGGGCCTTCGCCCGACAGGTGCAGGCGGGGGCCGTCGCGGGTCGCCTCCTCCTGCACCAGCACGCAGTCGGTGCCGGCGGGCATCGCCGCGCCGGTGAAGATGCGGGTGGCTTGGCCGGGGGCGACGTCGCCGGGGAAGGATGCGCCCGCCGCGCTTTCGCCGATCACGTCCCAGGGGCCGGGCAGGTCGTCGAAGCGGATCGCGTAGCCGTCCATTGCCGAGAGCGGTCGGGTGGGTTGGGTACGCAGCGCGATGACGTCGGCGGCGGCGAAGCGGCCGATGGCGTCGGTCAGGGGGACGGTTTCGGGCGGGGCGGGGCGGGCGAGGGCGAGGACGCGGGCCTGCGCTTCGGCGACGGGGAGGAGGGACATGCGCTGGGCCTTTGCTATGCGTGATGGGATCGCTGCTAAAATGCGGCTCGCGTACAGTCGATCAACCCTCCGTTGTCGTCATTCCCGCGCAGGCGGGAATCCATATGCGCTGGCGGCGGAGGGTATCAACGGCGTTGCGTATATGGGTCCCCGCCTGCGCGGGGACGACGTTGGGAGTTGGGTTACGCTCCACAACTAGGCCCCGCAAGGTACGTCCAGCCCTCTGGGGGGGCGGCGCGAACGTCCTGCCGTCACTCGTCAAGCGCGCACCCAGTCCCCCGACTTGCCGCCCTGTTTTTCCAGCAGGCAGATGCCTTCGATCACCATCGCCTTGTCGATCGCCTTGGCCATGTCGTAGATGGTGAGGAGTGCGGTGGAAATGGCTGTCAACGCTTCCATTTCGACGCCGGTCTTGCCATCGGTGGCTGCCGTTGCGGTGACGCGGATGGCGTCTTCCTCGATCGCGAAATCGACCGATGCCTTGGTCAGCGGCAGGGGATGGCATAGCGGGATCAGGTCGCTGGTGCGCTTGGCCGCCATGATCCCGGCGACGCGGGCGACGGCGAGGACGTCACCCTTCTTGACCAGCCCGTCACGGATCGCGGTCAGAGCTTCCGGCGACATGGTGATGCGGCCTGTGGCGACGGCCTGGCGGCGGGTCGGGACCTTTCCGCCGACATCGACCATATGCGCGCTGCCGTCGGCGTCGAGATGGGTGAGGCTCACCCGATCATCGCCCGCGTCGCGGCCTCGACATCGGCGTGGCGCATCAGCGCCTCACCGATCAGGAAGCAGCGGACGCCGTGCTCTGCCATCGCGTCGAGATCGGCGCGGGCGGTCAGGCCGCTTTCGGCGACGAAGGTGCAGCCGGCGGGGGCATGGCCGACCAGTTCATAGGTCCGCTCAAAACTGACCGAGAAGTCCTTGAGATTGCGGTTGTTTACCCCGATCAGCCGCGACTGCAGCGCCAGCGCGCGGTCGAGTTCGGCGCGGTCGTGGACCTCGACCAGCACGTCCATGCCGCGCTCGATCGCCGCGGCTTCGATCTCCGCCATTTGCGTATCCGACAGCGCGGCGACGATGATGAGGATCGCGTCGGCCCCCAACGCACGCGCCTCGGCGACCTGCCACGGATCGACGTTGAAGTCCTTGCGCAGCACCGGCAGGTCGCACGCCTGCCGGGCGGCGACCAGATAGTCGTCGGCCCCCTGGAAATAGTCGATGTCGGTCAGGACCGAGAGGCACGCGGCGCCGCCGGCCTGATAGGCGCGGGCATGGGCCGGGGGATCGAAATCGGCGCGGATTAGCCCCTTGGACGGGCTGGCCTTCTTGATCTCGGCGATCAGGGCGTGGCCGGGCTTGGCGTCCAATGCGGCGCGGAAGCCGCGCGGGGCGCTCTTTTCGCTGGCGCGTGCGTCGAGGTCGGCGATGCTGGCGCGGGCGCTGCGGCTCGCGACTTCGGCGCGCTTGGTGGCGAGGATGGTGTCGAGCATCGTCATGCGTAGGCGATCCATTGGTCGAGCAGGCGGTCGGCGGCGCCGGAATCGATGACCTCGGCGGCGCGTTCGGCACCGTCGGTGAGGTCGGTGGCGGTATCGGCGATCAGCAGCGCGGCGGCGGCGTTGAGCAGCACCGCGTCGCGATACGCGCCCTTCTCCCCGCGCAGCAGCGCGCGCAGCGCGGCGGCGTTATGCGCCGCGTCGCCGCCGCGAATCGCGCTGATCGGGTGGCGGGACAGGCCGGCGTCCTCGGGCACGATGCGGTCGGCCATGGTCATGCCGACGGGCACGACGATGGTCGGACCGGCGCCGGAGATTTCGTCCAGCCCCTCCTCCCCCGACACGATCAGCGCGGTTTCGGCGCCGAGCAGCTCCATCGCCTCGGCATAGACGGTCGCATAGTCGGGGCGGGCGATGCCGATCAGCTGGCGGGTGGTGCGCGCGGGATTGGCGAGCGGCCCCATCAGGTTGAAGATGGTGCGCCGCCCGATCCGCTGGCGGATGGGGGTGATGCGCTTCATCGCCGGATGATGGTTGGCGGCGAAGAGGAAGGCGATGCCGATGTCGTTCAGCGTTGCCTCGGCCATCGCGCCGGCCGCTCCCATGTCGAGGCCGAGGGCTTCGAGGGTGTCGGCGGCGCCGGCCTTGCTGGAGGCGGCGCGGTTGCCGTGCTTGGCGACGGGCACGCCGCTGGCGGCGACGACTAGGCTGACGGCGGTGGAGACGTTGAGGGTGTGGTGCCCGTCGCCGCCGGTGCCGCACACGTCGATCGCGTGGGCCGGACCGTTGATCGGGATCATGCGGTGGCGCAGCGCGCGGGCGGCCTCGGCAATCTCGATGCTGGTTTCGCCGCGCAGGGCGAGGTCGGTCAGGAAGGTGGCGATGGCGTCGTCGGACACCGTGCCGTCGAGGATCGCGGCGAAGGCTTGCGCCGCGCTCTCGTGGGACAGCGGCGTCGAGGGGTCGGGGAGCAGCGTGGTGACGGTCATGCCGGCATCGTCGCGGTCAGGCCCGCGTCCTGCAGGAAATTGGCGAGCATCGCATGGCCATGTTCGGTGGCGATGCTCTCCGGGTGGAACTGCACGCCGTGGATCGGCAGGTCGCGGTGGCGGAACCCCATGACGCTGCCGTCCGATGCGGTGGCGTTGACCGCCAGCACGTCGGGAATGTCAGTCACGATCAGCGAGTGATAGCGCGTGGCGGTGAAGGGCGAGGGCAGGCCGGCGAAGACGCCGGTGCCGTCATGGTCGATCGGCGAGGTCTTGCCGTGCATCAACCCGCCGCGCACGACCTTTCCGCCGAAATGCTGGCCGATCGCCTGATGGCCGAGACAGACGCCCAGCAGTGGGCGCTGCGCCTCGGCACAGGCGGCGACGAGGTCGAGCGAGATGCCGGCCTCGGTCGGGGTGCAGGGGCCGGGCGAGATCAGGAACCCTTGCGCGTTGCTGGCCAGCGCTTGCGCCGCGGTCATGCTGTCGTTGCGCTCGACGCGAACCTCTACGCCCAGTTCCATCAGGTAATGGACCAGGTTCCAGGTGAAGCTGTCGTAATTGTCGATGACGAGGATCATGGCACCGCCATAGCGTCCTGTGGCGCGGGTGCAACGGCAGGAAAACTTCGCGCGTTCATGTCGTGGTCATCGGGGCGGTTGCGTATGGATGCCGCATCAGGAGGTTCGGGTATGGCGCGTTGGGGTTTGGCGGGACTGGCTTTGGCGATCGCGAGCCCGGCGCTGGCGCAGGACACGCCGCCCGAACCGCCGCCGCAGCGGGTGCGCAACGCCACCGTCTATGGCGAGGAAGCCTGTCCCAAGCCCGACAGCGACGACGAGATCGTGGTCTGCGCGCGGCTGGGCGAGAATGAGCGCTATCGCATCCCCAAGCGCTTTCGCAATCCGCCCGACAAGTCGTCGGCCGGCGCGAGCTGGGCGATGCGGGCCGACAGCGCGATGGAAGAGGCGCGGGTCGGGCGGCCGAACAGCTGTTCGGTGGTCGGGACCGGCGGGCAGACCGGCTGTACCCAGGCGATGCTGCGCAACTGGTTCGCCTGGCGGCGCGACCAGCAGGCGCAGCAGCGCGATATTCCCTGAAGGTCGGGCGGTGTCGGCGCGGCGGCGATGCCGACCGCGTCCGATCCGCCGGGATGGCGCCTACGGCCCGGTAATTCGGTCAGCTTTCCTTGCCCGTCCGCCGGCAGCGGTCGGAGCAATAGACGACATTGTCCCAGTCGCGTTCCCATTTCTTGCGCCACGCGAACGGGCGCTGGCACACCGGGCAGAGCTTGGTCGGCAGGTCGCGCTTGGCGACGCCCTGCGGCATCAGCGCGGTTGCCGGTCGAGGAACGCCGCGACCTGTCCCAGGTCGACCGAGCGGTCGAGATAGGTCTGGCCGATGCCGCGCGCGAGCAGGAAGGGCAGGGTGCCGCCCTCGCGCTTCTTGTCGTGCAGCATGTGACCGACCAGCGTGTCGCCCGATGCGGCGATGCCGGCGGCGGCAAGGCTGTCGGGCAGGCCGGCGGCGCGCAGATGGGCGGCGACCCGCGCGGCATCCTCGGCGCGGCACAGCCCTTGTTCGGCGCTAAAGGCAAAGGCCAGCGCCATGCCCGCCGCGACCCCTTCACCATGCAGCAGCGACCCGTCGAACCCGGCTTCCGCCTCCAGCGCATGGCCGAAGGTGTGGCCGAGGTTTAGGAGCGCGCGCGTGCCTGTCGTCTCCCGCTCGTCCGCGCCGACGATCCGCGCCTTGGCGGACACGGAGCGGGCGATGGCGTGGGTGCGGGCGAGCGGATCGCCGAGCAGCAGCGCGGTGCCGTTCGATTCGCACCACGCGAAGAATTCGGGATCGTCGATCAGCCCGTATTTCACCACCTCGGCATAGCCCGCGCGGACTTCGCGGGGCGGCAGCGTGTCGAGCGTCGTCGGGTCGATCAGCACCAGCGCGGGTTGATGGAACGCGCCGACCAGGTTCTTGCCGGCGCGGGTGTTGATCCCGGTCTTGCCGCCGACCGACGAATCGACCTGTGCCAGCAGCGTCGTCGGCACCTGTACGAAGCCGCAGCCGCGTTTCAGGATGGCGGCGGCGAAGCCGACCAGATCGCCAATCACCCCGCCGCCCAGCGCGACGATATGGTCGCCACGCTCGACGCCCAGCGCCAGCAGCGAATCGAGCAGCGATTCGAGCGTCGCCCAGCTTTTCGATTTCTCGCCCGCCGGAATCTCGATCGCCTCGCTGGCGATGCCCGACGCGGTGAGCGACGCGCGGAGCGTGGCGAGGTGCATCGGCACCTGCGCATCGGCGACGATCACCATCCGCCGTCCGCGCGCGATGGGACCCAGGTGATCGCCGGCGCGGGCCAGCACGCCGTCCTCGATCACGATGTCGTAGCTGCGGTCGCGCAAGGGCACGGGGATGACGGTCATTGGCCGATGGCTTTCAGGATAGCGGTGACGGTGGCGTCGTGCGGCGCGTGCTGGCTGACGATATGGATCGGCGCAAGGGCGTAGACCGGGTTTCGCACGCGGGCGAGTTCGGTCAGCACCTTTTGCGGGTCCTTGCCGCGCAGCAGCGGGCGGGTGTCGCGGCGGCGCACCCGATCGGCCAGCACGGCGGGCGAGGCATCGAGCCAGATCGCCAGCGCCTGTCCCAGGATCAGCTCGCGGGTATCCGCCTGCATGAACGCGCCGCCGCCGGTCGCGATGATCTTTGGCGTGCCGTCGATCAGCCGGGCGATGACCCGGCGTTCGCCGTCGCGGAAATGATCCTCGCCGAAGCGTTCGAAGATTTCGGCGATGGTCATGCCGGCGGCATGTTCGATTTCATTGTCGGCATCGACGAAATCGAGCTTCATCCGCTGGGCAAGGCGCCGGCCGACGGTGGATTTGCCGACGCCCATCAGCCCGACCAGCACGATCGGGCGGCCGGTCCAGCGAGGGGAGGGTTGGGGCAGGGAGTCTGGAATTTGCAGCATTGCGGGAGGGGCTATACAGCTGCCCCGCCGATCGGGCAAAAGGCGCGTCGCCGTATTTACCTGACCCATCGTATTCGGGACGATTTGATCCATGTCGCGTTCGCTTGTCATCCTTCTCGTCGTCGTCGTCGCATTGGTCGCGGGCATGTTCGTGCTGGCGGGACGGTCGACCGAGCAGCAGCCGACCCAGATCGAAAAGGCGGTCTCGCTTGAAAACCTCGCCAACTGACCGGTTGCGCGTCGGGATCGCCGCCGCCGCGCTGATCGCGATCGCGGTGCCCGCCATCGGGCAGGACGTGCCCGAATCGCTGTTGCCGCCCGGTTTCGGCGACGCGCCGGGCCCCGCCCCCACGCCGACCCCGCGCGCCAGCGGTCGACCGGCCGCGCCCGGCGTCCCCGGCGCACCCAATTTCGCGCCCGCCGCGCCGATCGTCCAGCCGCTGCCCGGTGTTCCCGCCCAGCCGGGCGACGCCCCGGCGCCGGTGCCGACCGCGACGGCCACGCCGACCCCGATCAGCCCCGAAGCGCTGCGCCAATATGAGCTGCCCGATTATGCGCGGCGCTCGACCGCCAGTATCGGCATCGCCGGACAGGGCGGTGCGTTTGGCGGCGATGCGTTCGGCACGGGCGACGGGCCATGGTTGCAGCGCATCATGCGCTCGCTTGACGCGCCGGTCGTGTCGCGCTGGGTCTCGATCGGGCTGCGCCGGGCGCTGGTGTCCGACATCGCCACCCCGGCGGGCGTCGACGGCGCGGATTTCGCCGCCGAGCGCGCGTGGCTGCTGGTGCGGATGGGCGAGGCGGCGCCGGCACGCGCGCTGGTCCAGTCGGTCGACATCGACAATTACACGCCCAAGCTGTTCCAGATCGCGATGCAGGCGATGCTGGCGACCGGCGATCCGGGCGGCCTCTGCCCGCTGACCACGCCGGCGATGCGCGTGTCCAACGAACGCGGCTGGCGGCTGGCCAATGCCATCTGCCTCGGCCTGTCGGGCGAAGCGGCACAGGCCGGGCGGATCGTCGACCAGGCCCGGCGACAGGCGCCGGGCGGCGGGGCGATCGACGTGGCGCTGGCCGAAAAGCTGGTGGGCAAGGGCGCACAGGGCCGCCGTGCCGCGACGATCGAATGGGACGGCATCGACCGGCTGACCGCGTGGCGCTACGGCATGGCTGCCGCCAGCGCGACGCCGGTGCCCGCCGCGCTGTTCGGCGGGGTGGGGCCGCAGGTCCGCTACTGGCACGCGACCGCGCCGCAATATGCGCCGAACGTCCGGCTGACCGATGCCGACCTTGCCGCCGCGCAGGGCGTGTTGTCCAGCGAGGCGCTGGTCGACCTGTACGCGCAGCTGACGACCGACGAGGACGCGACCAGCACGCAGACCGCGCTGGCGAGCGACCTGCGCACCGCCTTTACCGGCAGCGATACCGATCGGCTGGCGATGCTGCGCCAGTTCTGGGAACCGGCGATCACGTCGCCGCTGGGCTATGCGCGCCGCGTGCTGACCGCGCGGGCGGCGGCGATGACCGCGCCGGTGGCCGATCATGCGGGGGATGCCGATCAGCTGATCGCATCGATGCTGACCGCCGGGCTGGACCTGCCGGCGCTGCGCTGGCGCGGGATCGTGCCGGTGGGGAGCGATGGCTGGGCGATGCTGACCGTCGCCGACCCGATGGGCCGGTCGGTCGCGCCGGGGGCGGTGTCGGACTATGCCGGGCAGAATGCGCGCAAGGGCCAGTTGCTGTTCGCCGCGCTGGCCGGCCTCGGCCGCCTGCCGCGCGATCAGGTGCAGGGCATGGCGCGCGAGCTGAACGTCGCGGTCGGGGCGCGAAATGCGTGGACCGATGCGATCGACCGGGCGGGCGTGAATGGCGAGGGCGGCACCGTGCTGCTGCTGGCCGCCACCGGAATGCAGACGTCGGACTGGCGCGGGGTGCCGGCCGAGGCGCTGTTCCACATCGTCGCGGCATTGCGCGCGGCGGGGCGTGAGGGCGAGGCGCGGATGATCGCGGCGGAAGCGATCGCCAGATCGTGAGTTCCCCCGGCGAGGACCGGGTGCTGATCGACCGCTTTCTGGAAATGATGGCGGCGGAGGCGGGAGCGGCGCGCAACACGCTGTCCGCCTATCGCACCGATTTGTCGCTGGCGTCCGAGGCGCTGGGCGGGCGGCTGTCCGGCGCCGATGCCGACGCGATCGGGCGGCTGGCCGATGGTTGGGCGAGCTTGGCCAAGGCGACGGTGGCGCGCAAGGCGGCGGCGCTCCGGCGGTTCTTCGCGTTCCTGGCGGAGGAGGGATTGCGTGCCGACGATCCCGGCGCGGCGCTGCCCCGGCCGGGGACGTCGCGCGGACTGCCGAAGACGCTGTCGAGCGGCGACATCGATGCGATGTTCGCGGCGATCGACGCGCGGATCGCGCGGGTGCCGCCCGACCGCAACGACCTGCGCCTCTCCGCCCTGTTCGAACTGCTCTATGGATCGGGGCTGCGCGCGACCGAGCTGGTGTCCTTGCCGCGTGGGAGTATCGCGTCGGACCGGCCGTACATGATCCTGAAGGGCAAGGGCGGGCGCGAGCGGATGGTGCCGCTGTCCGATCGCGCGCGGGCGGCGGTGGCGCGGTGGCGGGCGCATGTGCCGGGCGACAGCGTGTGGCTGTTCCCGTCGGGCAAGGGGCATTTGTCGCGGATGCGGCTGTATCAGATCGTGCGCGCGCTGGCCGGGGAGGCGGGGATCGCGCCCGACCGGATCAGCCCGCACGTGCTGCGCCATGCGTTCGCCACCCACCTGCTGGAAGGCGGCGCCGACCTGCGCGCGTTGCAGGCGATGCTGGGCCATGCCGACATCGCCACCACCGAAATCTATACCCATGTCGATGCGTCGCGGCTGGTGCGGCTGGTCAACGAACGCCACCCGCTGATTGACGCCGGGCGGACACGGCCATAGGGCGCGGAACCATGGCTACCTTCCTTGATTTCGAAAAACCCATCGCCGAGCTGCAGGCGCGCATCGACGAACTGCGCGATACCGCCGCCGATGGCGAGCTGGACATCGCGACCGAGATCGGGCGGTTGCAGACCAAGTCCGACCGGCTGCTGCGCGAAACCTATACCCGGCTGACCCCGTGGCAGAAGACGCAGGTCGCGCGCCACCCGGAACGGCCGCATTTCAAACATTATGTCGCTGCGCTGGTCGAGGACTTCATGCCGCTGGGCGGGGACCGTGCCTTTGCCGACGATCAGGCGATCCTGGGCGGGATCGGGCGTTTCCGCGGGCGCAAGGTCGTGGTGATTGGCCATGAAAAGGGCGACGATACCGCCACGCGCCTCCGCCACAATTTCGGGATGGGTAAGCCCGAGGGCTATCGCAAGGCGATCCGCCTGATGCAGCTGGCCGATCGGTTCGGGCTGCCGGTCGTGACGCTGGTCGATACGTCGGGCGCATTTCCCGGCATCCAGGCCGAGGAGCGCGGACAGGCCGAAGCGATCGCGCGTTCGACCGAGGCGGCGCTGAACCTCGGCGTGCCGATGGTGTCGGCGATCCTGGGCGAGGGCGGCTCGGGCGGCGCGATCGCGCTGGCGGCGGGCAACCGGGTGCTGATGATGGAGCACGCGGTCTATTCGGTGATCTCGCCGGAGGGCTGCGCGTCGATCCTGTGGCGCACCGCCGACAAGGCACCCGAAGCAGCCGAGGCGATGCGCGTGACGGCGCAGGACCTGAAGGCGCTGGGCGTGATCGACTGGATCGTGGCCGAACCGCTGGGCGCAGCGCATCGCGATCCGGCGGCGGCGATCGCGGCGCTGGGCGATGCGATCGATGGGGAGCTGACGGTGCTGGCCGAGCAGGACGCCGGCGCGCTGCGGCTGTCGCGGCGGCAGAAGTTCCTGGCGATGGGCCGGCTGTAACCTTCGGAAACGAACAAGGCCCGCTCCGCTGCCGGTCGAGGCGGGGGAGCAGGCCGGTACCGCAGGGAACCCGCCCGCGGGTGGGTTCCGGGGAAAGGCTGTTACGAAGCCTTCATGTTGGCGGTGACGTTGCCGAACGTCTTCTTGGTCTGGTTGCCCAGGCCCTGCATGGCGGCGATGGCGGCCACGGCGATCAGCGCGGCGATCAGGCCATATTCGATTGCGGTGGCGCCGTTGCGATCCTTGAGCATTTTCAAGAACTTGACGGTCATGTTTTGTTCCCTGACATGGGATGGGGCGGCGGGACCCCCGTCCCGCCGCCCCATCGGTAATCGCTTACGTCTTACGACGCCTTCATGTTGGCGGTGACGTTGCCGAAGGTCAGCTTCAGCTGGTTGCCCAGGCCCTGCATCGCGGCGATCGCGGCGACGGCGATCAGCGCGGCGATCAGGCCGTATTCGATCGCGGTGGCACCCTTGCTGTTCTTCAGGAAGGTACGGATCTTCTGCATAATCTGCTCCATGGTTCTGCGTGCTTCAATTCCCGGCCGTTCGAAACCAGGTTTCGTTCGACAGGGGCAAAGTACCGGGAGCGCGGTTGACAAAAGTTTAAAGAAATCGTGGCGCCAACATTATGATGGTTAACTCTGCGGTCCGTTTTGCGTGACGTTCAGGGTCACGCCGTTCCACAGGTCGCTGGTCACCTTGCCCAGGCTGGACACGGCCGCGATCAGGCCGATCACGATCAACGCGAGGATCATGCCATATTCGATGGCGGTGCCGCCGCGCCGGTCCCGCCACAGGCTGCGCAAGGGGCGCAGGAATGAACGCATGACGGCTGGCTCCTGATGAACGTACACCATCCCTATGTCCGATGAGGTTAACAAAGTGTCGCCCACCCCGGTCCCGATATTACTGGTAACCGCCGCCGCGATGATCGACGGCGACGGCCGCGTGCTGGTGCAGCAGCGTCCGCCCGGCACAGCGATGGCCGGGCTGTGGGAATTTCCGGGCGGCAAGGTGGAGCCGGGCGAGACGCCCGAAGCGGCGCTGGTGCGCGAGCTGGACGAGGAACTGGGCGTCGTGGTCGATCACCAGTGCCTCGCACCGGCGGCCTTTGCCAGCGAGGCGCTGGGCGAGCGGCACCTGCTGCTGCTCCTCTATGCGCTGCGCAAGTGGCGGGGGATACCGGTCGCGCGCCATGCGACGGCGCTGCAATGGCTGCGGCCGGTCCAGCTGCACGCGCTGGCGATGCCGCCCGCCGACCGGCCGCTGATCGGGCTGCTGGAGACGCTTATCTAGGCCGCAGCGTGTCGGCGAGCGAGGCGGTAGCGCTGCCACGGCGGGCGGGTTGTGGCTGGCTGGGGGCGGGGGCCCAGCCGGTCAGGTAGATGACCTCGAACGCTTCTGCGGTGCGGCCATCGGGATCAGCGCGATCGGCAAAGGCGGAGGCGGCGGCGACCAGCCCGGTGCGACCCAGCGGTGCGGGTTCCAGCAGCCCGGTCGCGCCCATGCCGCGCAAATCATCGACCAGCTTGCCCAGCCCGGCATAGCGCACGGTCAGCGTCTCCGAATCGGCGACCGGCAAAGCAAAGCCGGCGCGGACCAGCAGGTCGCCGGCCGACCGCAGGTCGATCTGCGGATGGACCCGCGCCGCCGGGCGATCCGCTTCGGCCGCCAGCAGCGACTGGCGCAGCGTGGCAAGCGTGCGGCCCCCGGTGAAGGCGGCAAGGAACAGGCCGTCGGGGCGCAGGCTGCGGCGGATCAGCGTCAGCGCGCCGGGCAGGTCGTTGACCCCGTCCAGCACGCCGACCGACACCACCAGGTCGAACGCGCCATCGGCGAAGGGCAGGCGGTCTTCATCGCCCTGCACCCCGCCCGCCGCGCGGGCAAAGGCGAAGCCGGGATCGAAGCGCACCACCCGCGCCCCCGCCGGCGGGGTGAAGGCAGCATCGGCGCAACCGAGGTCGAGGACGTCGGAAAAACTGCGCGTCACCGCCTGCAACCGGTCCTCGATTCCTTCCAGCATGTAGCGATGCAGGAAATCGGCGCGGGCGAAGTCCGGCTGGGCACGGTCGCGGTGCAGGCGGCGGCGCGGGCGGGCGAAGAGATCGGGGGCAGTCACGCCGGCCTTGTGCCGGGCGGCGGGCGCGGCGACAAGGGCAGCGATGCGCCTGACCCACCTGCCCGTCGCCGCGATCGCGCAGCTGGTCGCCCTGGCGATCCCCCCGCGCTGCCCCGGATGCGGGATGGTGGTGGAGGCGGACCATCGGTTCTGCGCGACCTGCTGGTCGGGGCTGCGGTTCCTGGGTGATCCGGCCTGCGCGGCGTGCGGCGTGCCGATGGCGATCGATCAGGGGCCGGGGATGCGGTGCGGCCCCTGCCTTGTCCGGCCGCCGGTGCATGACGGGGTGCGGGCGGCGGTCGCCTATGGCCCGGTCGCGCGCGACGTGGCGCTGAAGCTGAAATATGGCGGGCGACTGGCACTGGCGACGACGATGGCGCGGCTGATGCTGCGGCATCTGGCGGCGGATGCGACCTGCCTGATCCCGGTGCCGCTGCACCGGCGGCGGCTATGGACGCGGGGGTATAACCAGTCGGTGCTGATCGCCGCCGGGCTGGGGCGGATGCGCGGCGTGCCGGTGCTGCGCGACGCGCTGCGCCGGACCCGCGCCACGCCACCGCTCAGGGGCATGAACGGGCGGGCGCGGGCAAGGGCGGTACGCGGGGCGTTCGTGGTCGCCGATCCGGCGGCGGTCGCCGGGCAATCGGTGGTGCTGATCGACGATGTCCATACCAGCGGCGCGACGGTCGACGCTTGCGCCGATGCGCTTCGCCGGGCGGGTGCGGCGCGGGTTGCGGTCCTGTGCTGGGCACGGGTCGTCGGTGCGGATGATTGACAAGGGGGCGATGCCGCCACAACTGAAGTCCATGGCAAGCATCATCATCTATACCAAGGCGTTCTGCCCCTATTGCACGCGCGCCAAGCGGCTGCTCGACGACAAGGGCGCGGCCTATGAAGAGATCGACATCAGCATGGGTGGCCCGAAGCGGCAGGAAATGCTGGCGAAGTCCAATGGCCGGACGACCGTGCCGCAGATTTTCATCGGCGACACCCATGTCGGCGGGTCCGACGACCTCGCCGCGCTGGAGCGTGAGGGCAGGCTGGACGCGTTGCTGACGGCATGAAGCTGGCGCTGCTCCAGATGACCGCCGGCATCGATCCCGATGCCAATGCGGCGGTGCTGGTGGATGCGGTCGAGCGGGCGGCGGGCGAGGGCGCGGCGATGCTGTTCACGCCCGAAATGTCGGGGCTGATCGACCGGGACCGCGACCGTGCCGCCGCGTCGATCACGACCGAGGCGGACGACCGGGTGTTGCGTGCGGTGCGCGATGCGGCGGCGCGGACGGGCCTCTGGGTCCATCTGGGGTCGCTGGCGATTCGGCGCGACGATGGCCGGCTGGCCAATCGCGCCTATGTGATCGATGGCGCTGGCGAAGTGCGGGCGACGTACGACAAGCTGCACCTGTTCGACGTGACGCTGCCCAGTGGCGAGAGCTGGCGCGAATCGGCGAGCTATGCGCCGGGCGAGCGGGCCTGCGTGGTTGCGACGCCCGCCGGGGCGATGGGGCTGTCGATCTGTTACGACCTGCGCTTTGCCGACCTGTTCCGCGCGATGAGCGATGCGGGGGCGACGATCCTGTCCGTCCCGGCCGCCTTCACCGTGCCGACCGGACAGGCGCATTGGCACGTCCTGCTGCGCGCGCGGGCGATCGAGGCGGGGGCGTTCGTCATCGCGGCGGCGCAGACCGGCGTCCATGCCGATGGCCGTGCGACCTATGGCCATTCGCTGGTGATCGATCCGTGGGGCAAGGTGCTGATCGACATGGGCGAGGCGGCGGGGATCGGCATGGTCGAGATCGACCCGGTACAGGTCGCGGCGGTGCGCGCGCGGGTGCCGGTGCTGGACCATCGTCGCCCGATCCCGCCGGTCGAGTTCGCCCGGTGATCGTGTTCGACCTGCATTGCGGCAATGCGCATGTGTTCGAGGCGTGGTTCGCGTCGAGCGATGCCTATGCCGACCAGCGCGAACGCGGGCTGATCCGCTGTCCGATGTGCGACGATGCGCGGATCGAAAAAGCGGTGATGGCGCCCAACATCGCCCCCAAGGGCTACCGCCCCGCCGGGCCACCGCCCGAGGCGATGAAGGCCGCGCTGGCGGCCTTGGCCAAGGCGCAGCAGGAGGCGCTGTCGGGAAGCGAGTGGGTCGGCCGTGCCTTTGCCGATCGTGCAAGGGCGATGCATGTCGGCGATGCCGACCACGCCCCGATCCATGGGCAGGCGACGCGCGAGGAGGCGAAGGCGCTGGTCGAAGAGGGCGTGCCGATCGCACCGCTACCGCTGCCGGTCGTGCCGCCTGAGCGGGCGAATTAGTTTCGCCGAACCAACCCAATCCGTTCGGTTCGAGCAGCTTCGAGCGTAGTCGAGAAGCGTCCGTCGAGAACGCTTTGTTTGGGGCAACCCCTTCTCGACTTCGGTTCTCGACAGGCTCGAACCTGCGCTCGAAGCGAACGGATTGGATGAAGGGAGAGGGCGCGTCGCCGCTACCGCGCCATCACGTTACGAAACTGGTGGCCTCGGAGGGACTCGAACCCCCGACGCCCGCTTTAGGAAAGCGGCGCTCTGTCCAGCTGAGCTACGAGGCCAGGGGGGCGCTGTAGAATGCCCTTGGCGATGACGCAATCGGGTCGATCAGCTGCCGCATTCCCAGCGGCCGCCGCGATAGATACGCTCGCCGCCATCGGCGGTCCGCATGGTTAGCGTGGCGGGCCATTGCCGGGTCGAATCGGATGCCGGATCGGCATTGGCGGCCGGGCGGTCGACGGCGAACGACACCTTGTCGCCCGCCAGGATGCCACCGATCTGGATCGCCTCGCGGCCCGGCGTCGCGGCGGTGATGCGGCGCAGGCGCTTGTCGAACTTGACGAGGCCGTCGCCCTGGTCACGGACCAGCAGCAGCACCGGCCCGCGCGGCACGGTGCGGAACGAACAGCCGGAGCCGAGCAGGTCCTTGTCCTTGAAATCGGCAAAGACCATCGGCTGCAATTCGGGCGCGAGATGGGGTTCGGGCGTGTCGGGCAGGCCGCGTGCCACCGCGGGCAACGGCGTGGGTGCAGGCGCCATGCCGCCGACCGACCCCACGGGACGCGCGGCATCGGTCGCGTTGGCGGTGGCGGGCGGTTCGGCGGAGCAGGCGGTGACCGCCGCTGCGGCGAGGAAGCAGGCGATGGTTCGGATCATGGCGTTGCAACGTCCCGCGCGTCGCCGCCGTTCCGTCAGTCGCGTCCGATCAGCGACAGCACTTCCTTGCGGCTGCGTTCGTCGTCGCGGAACACGCCCATCATCCGGCTGGTCGTCATGGTGACGCCGGGCGTGCGGACCCCGCGCGAGGTCATGCAGCCATGCGTCGCCTCGATCACCACCGCGACGCCGCGCGGACGCAAGCCGTTCCAGATACAGTCGGCGACTTGCGCCGTCAGCCGCTCCTGCACCTGCAACCGCCGGGCATAGCCGTGCAGGACACGGGCGAGCTTCGAGATGCCGACGACATGGTCCTTCGGCAGATAGGCGATATGCGCCTTGCCGATGATCGGTGCCATGTGGTGTTCGCAGTGCGACTGGAACGGAATGTCGCGCAGCAGCACGATTTCGTCATAGCCGCCGACTTCCTCGAATACGCGTTCGAGGTGATGGGCCGGGTCCTCGGCATAGCCCTGCGTATATTCCTTCCACGCGCGCGCCACGCGAAGCGGCGTGTCGAGCAATCCTTCGCGGGCCGGATCGTCGCCGGTCCAGCGGATCAGCGTGCGGATCGCCTCTGCGACGTCGTCGGGAACGGGAATCTTGGGTGCCGGGCCGACCCGTTCGCCGCCATCGGCATCGTCGTTCGCGTCACACATCGTCCTGTTCCATTCCCGATCTTCGACTCGTTGCCACCGGTGGGGCCGATCCCCTGTGGCGCCGCAACTGTGGCTTCCATACCCGTTCGCCGATGAAAGCGTGTGTCGATGCAGGTTGCCCGTTGACGCGGGATAGATGCTTCGTCACCAAATGCAACCTGCATAGCCGGACCATATCGGCAGCTGAGGAAGAGGGGATGCCATGAAGAAGTTCCACCTGCTGACCGCGACGGCGCTGTCCATGGTCGCGGGCGCAAACCCGGTGCTGGCACAGACCACGCCGACGGCCCCACCCGCCACGTCGACCGCGCCCGCCGCGCCGGGTGACGCTACGGCGCAGGGCGACGACGATTGGGGGAACGAGATCATCGTGACCGCCAACCGCCGCGCCGAACCGATTCAGGACGTGCCGATCGCGGTGACGGCGGTGAACGCGCAGCTGCTGGACGATGCCGGCGTGCGCGATATTCGCGGCCTCGAACAGCTGGCGCCTTCGCTACAGACCACCACTGGCCAGTCGTCGGCGACCGCCACCTCGCTGTCGATTCGCGGCGTCGGCACGGCGGGCGACAATCCCGGCTTCGAACCGGCGGTCGGCGTGTTCATCGACGGCGTGTTCCGGTCGCGCGCGGGCATCGCCATCGCCGAACTGCCGGAAATCGAGCGTGTCGAGGTGCTGCGAGGGCCACAGGGCACGCTGTTCGGTCGCAACACCTCGGCCGGTGCGCTGTCGGTGACGACCGCCATGCCGAAATTCGACCTTGGCGGCTATGTCGAGGGCGAATACGGCAATTTCAACGCGTATGAGCTGAAGGGCGCGGTGACCGGGCCGGTCAGCGAACAGCTCGCGCTGCGCGTCGACGGCGGCTATCGCAAGCGCGACGGCTATATCCAGGACGTCAATTCCGACCGTTCGTTCAACGACATCAACCGCTGGTACGTCCGCGGCCAGGCGCTGTACGACACCTCGGCGTTCAGCTTCCGCCTGATCGGCGATTACTACAAGACCGACGAACAATGCTGCGGCGTGGTCAGCGGCACGCGCGGGTCGACGGCGGCGGCGATCCAGGCGATCGCCGCGCAGCAGGGCCGCACCGGCATCTATACCGGCCCGCCATCGGACCGGAAGATGGCCGCATCGCCCAACCGCGATTACAAGGAAGCGGTGCGCGACTGGGGCGTGTCGGGCGAGATGAACGTCGACATCGGCGAGCTGAAGCTGACCTCGATCAGCGCCTATCGCGACTTCCGCGTGCTGCGGAACCAGGACATCGATTATTCGGGCATCGATCGCGCCTATCGCGACGGATACAAGTCGTCGCTGCGTGACATTACGCAGGAACTGCGGTTGCAGGGGCAGCTGTTCGACGGAAAGCTCGATTTCCTCGTCGGCGGTTTCTACCTGAACGAAAAGCTCAAGCTGCGCGACACGGTGCGGTTGGGCAACGATGCCAACCGCTATGTCGACACGCTGCTGGCGGGCGCGCTGGGTGCGCCGCCGTCGGCGGGCGGCATCGGGCGGCAGGCGCAGTTCTTCGGCAGCTTCAACGTGCCGACCTTTACCCAGCTGGTGACGTCGCTGCGCGGCGGGGCGGCATTGCCGACCGGCACCGTGCCGCTGTTTGGGCAGCTGCTCTATGCGCAGAGCCCGCAGCTGCAGGCGGCGGCCCCGCCGGGATCGGCGCTGTTCAACTATCTCAACACGCCGCTGACGCCCAACGTCGCGGGGCAGGGTAACAATAACGACGATTTCCAGGTCGATACCAATGCCTTCGCGCTGTTCACGCACAACATCATCAACCTGAGCGACAAATTGTCGCTGACGCTGGGCCTGCGCTACAATTACGAGCGCAAGGAGCTGGCGGCGTCGATCAACAGCAACCCGGCGGCGTGCGGCTTCTTCCTCGGCAACGATCCGCGCGCGGTCACCTATCGCAATCTGATCCGCCAGGCGAGCCCGGCACTGTTCCAGAACCTGTTCCTGCTCAGCTGCAATCCGGCGGTGTCGAGCGAGTTCAACGGCAACTACACCCATGACCGGTCGGAAAGTCGCCTGACCGGCACCGCCAAGCTCGCCTACAAGCTGACGCCCGACATCCTGACCTATGCGAGCTATGATCGCGGGTTCAAATCGGGCGGCTATAATCTCGACCAGGCGAGCTTCGACACCACCGTCCTTGGCGGCGACGGAGCACAGGCGACCGATCTGGAGTTCGGTGCGGAAACGGTCGACAGCTACGAACTGGGTTTCAAGACCAGCGTGACGCGGCAATTCTCGTTCAACGCGGCGTTTTTCTACCAGAAGTTCAAGGGGCTGCAGTCGCTGATCTTCGCCGGCAACAGCTTCGTCGTGCAGAACGTGCCGAAGTCGACCGCCAAGGGGGTCGAGCTGGAATCGCTGATCCAGCCGATCCGCGAACTCAGCTTCCGGCTGGGCTATACGCTGCTCGACGCCTCGTACGACGCCAGCAACGACTTCACCGGGACGCCGCTCCAGAACCAGAATGGCCGCCAGTTCCTGAACCAGCCGCGCAACGTCGTCACGGTCGCCGCGACCTGGACCCCGCGCCTGACCGACAATCTGAACATGCTGTTCCATGTCGATATGCGCTATAACAGCGACGTGTCGATCGTGCGCGACGGCACCGGGACCACGACGGTCGGCAATGACGGCTATCCGCTGCTCAACGGCAAGATCGGCGTGGCGACCGACGATCGCAGCAAGCAGCTGGAATTTTTCGTCGAGAATATCACCAACCAATATTACAACATCTCCGGCTTCGCGATCCCGGAACAGACCGGCACCTATGGCGTCTATCCCGCCATGCCGCGCTTCTACGGGGTTCGCGCCCGGTTCGGGTTCTGAACCGGTCGAAGCCGAAAATACGGGTCGATGGGGGAATTTCGTGGGATTGACGGTACGGTTTGTCGCAATTCCCCCGCGACAAGCAGTTCGGAACCTTGCATAACCATCGACCTGCCGCGCTGAAGAAGCGCGGTTCGCAGGGGGATTAGGAGGAATATTATGGCCAAGGAAACCACGACGACCGGCGGCGCCCGGGGCGGAATCGCTAAGCCGGTGACGCCGTCGGCCGATCTGGCGAAGATCACCGGTTCGGACCCGCTGCCCCGCAGCGAAGTCGTCAGCAAGATGTGGGAATACATCAAGAAGCACGACCTGCAGAACCCGAAGGACAAGCGGGAAATCCTCGCCGACGAAACGCTGGAAAAGCTGTTCGGCAAGAAGTCGTGCTCGATGTTTGAAATGAACAAGCTGCTGAGCGCACATATGAAGTAACCGACGGGTGCCGGCATCGGCACCGTCTGTTCGCGAAAGCGCCGTCCGGGGGGTTGCCTCCGGGCGGCGTTTTCGTTTCGTAACAAAGCGTTGCCAAGCGCGAAATCGGAACGCGCATCGTTTTTCATTGGTTATGTACGTATCGGACGAAGGTCCGAGACGGCCACCGGCCAGCATGGGTTGGGGCCGTCCGCAGCAGGAAGAAGGAGAGACGAGATGGCGTTCGGGTTGGTCGGGCTGTTGCTGGGCGCAGCGTTGGTCGCGCCGCCGGGTGGCATGACACACAGCGCGCGGATCGATCACCGCAGCGGTACGGTGCAGACGGACTATGTCGCCGATGTGCAGGTGACCCATCAGCAGATCGGGTCGGTCGGGGCCGGCGGGCGGCCGTCGACGCTGCGCTGCCTGTGGCGGGCCGGGCTGGTCGTCGAACGGCAGGCGCGGCACGCATCGGGATCGACGCTGGCGCGGTCCTTTACGCACGACAAGGTGGTCGAGGGTAGCCGACCGGGTTGGTGCAGCGCGCAGAAGGCCGCGATCGCCGAGGACGTCGCGAGCCGGGGCGAGGCGCTGCAAGCCCGACTGGTCCAGCTGGCGCAGGAGGATCACCCGGTGCTCCATGCCGAGATCGATCGGATGCACGGGGCGACGCAGGCCGGATGATCGGACGGATCGCAGGGGGTGTCGCGTCGCTGCTGATGACGGCAGCGGCGCAGGCGCAATCGTTACCGTCGGTCGGCGTCGAAGCGACGACGGACGAACGGCGGCGCGGGTTGAGCTGGAGCGAGGGGCGGGCGTCGATCTCGGGCGATGCCGCGCTGACCCTGGGCGCGTTCGAACTGGACGCCCGCGTGGCGGCGCTGCGCGAGTCGGTGCGGCAGGACGGGGCGGAGGCGGTGGCCGATCTGGGCATCGCTTTCGTCAGCGACGTCGGCCCGCTCCAGCTGCGTGGGCGGGCGATCGGGCATGTCTTTGCCGGAGCCGAACGCGGCATGGACTATGCCGAATTTGGCGGTGACGCGCGCTATAGTCTGGGGCCGGTCGAGCTGACCGCCGGTGCGCTCTATGCCCCGCCGCAACAGGCGATCGGGGGCAGCAACCTGTATCTGTTGGCGCAGGCGGTCGCGGGTATCCCGATGACCCCGTTCACGCTGGTCGGCGGGGTCGGGCGGTCGTCCGGTGCCGTCGACGATGCGACGCGTGCCGATCGGTTGCGGCCGGGGGGCCGCTACACCGATTGGCGGCTGGGCGTCGAGCATGTCACCGGGCCGCTGACGCTGGCGATCGACTATGTCGGGACCGACCTGAACGACGACCGCGATGTCGCGGCGATCGGTGACTGGCGGCACAGTGGCGACCGGATCGTGGGGCGGGCGCGCTTCGCCTTTTAGCGGCGCGCCGGCTTTCCGCGCGAAGCGGCCGCCTATACCGGATCGTCGATCCGGCGCAGGCGGCGGATGCGGGGTTCGCGTTCCAGATCGGCCTGTTCGCGGATGCTCTGGCGCAGTTCGTCGCGCTTTTCGTGGATCGATGCGATCACCGGTCCCATCGCGACGCCGAGGTCGACCAGCACCGCTTCCGACAATTGCAGCGAGCTTTCGAGCGTTTCGGGCACGGCGTCGCTAACCCCGGCGGCATAGAGTTCGGCGGCGTGCGTCGCGTCACGCGCACGGGCGAGGATGGTCAGGTTCGGCACCCATCCGCGCACGCGCCGGGTCAGCCGCACGGTCAGCACCGGATCATCCATCGTCAGCACCAGCGCCGACGCCCGCCCCAGGTCGAGCCGGTCGACCAGTTCGGAGCGGGAGACGTCACCGAACAGGATCGGGTGCCCCTCCGCCCGCGCCATGGCGACGTTGTCGATGTCGGAATCGACCGCGATATAGCTCTTGCCATGGGTCTTGAGCATTTCGGCGACGAGACGCCCGACCCGGCCGAAGCCGATGATGACCACGCGCGCGGCGGCGGTGTCGAGCGGTGCTTCCTCCGGCGATCCGACGCGATGCTCGATCCGCCGCGACGCGCGCTTGCCCAGCGTCGCCAGCAGCGGCGTGATGGTCAGCCCGATGGCGGTGACCGTCTGCCAGAAGGAGGCGGTCGATGGCTGGATCAGCTGCGCCTGCGCCGCGGCGGTCAGCACGATCAAGGTGGTTTCCGACGGGCTGGACATCAGCAGGCCGGTTTCGGTCGCGGTGCCGGGACGCACGCCATTGAACCACAGCAGGCCACCGGTCACCACCGCCTTCAGCACGACGACCCCGGCGATCGCGCCGAGCAGCTCGGTCCAGTTGTCGGCGATGGTCGCAAGGTCGAGGCTCATGCCGACCGTGATCAGGAACACGCCGAGCGCCAGCCCCTTGAACGGCGCGGTGATGACCTCGACCTCGCTATGATATTCGGTTTCGGCGATCAGCAGCCCGGCGAGCAGCGCGCCGACGATCGGCGACAGGCCGGCGGCGGTGGTGACGAGGCTGGCGACGATCACGACCAGCAGGCTGGCGGACAGGAACAGTTCGGGGCTCTTGGTCCGGGCCGCCTGCGCGAACAGGCGTGGCAGGAACAGCCGGCCGGCGGCGTAGAGGCCGACGACGCTCAACCCGCCCCACATCGCGGTATTCGCAAGGCCTGCCCAGCCTTCGTCGGTTGCCGTCGGGGCGAGGGCGCCGAGTGCGAAGATGATCGGGACCAGCGCCAGATCCTCGAACAACAGCATCGAAAAGGCGGTGCGACCGACCGGTCCGGTGGTCCCGGCCATCGGCAGCACCAGCGCGGTCGACGACAGCGCGAGCGCAAGGCCAAGGCCGATCGCGCCGGCCGACGCCTGTCCCAGCACCATCAGCGCGCCGCCGATCAGCAATGCAGATCCGAACAGTTCGGCGGCGCCCAGCCCGAACACCTGCCGCCGCATCGCCCATAGCCGCTTGAACGACAGTTCGAGGCCGATCGAGAACAGCAACAGCACGATGCCGAATTCGGCGAAGGGCTCGATCGAATGGCGGTCGGTGATCGTGATGTGGAACAGCCACGGCGCCCGATCGACCAGCGCGCCCAGCCCGAATGGCCCCACCAGCACCCCGACCAGGATGAACCCGATCACCGGGTTGACGCGAAAGCGGGCGAAAGCCGGAATGACGAGGCCGGCGGCCCCCAGGATGACCAGCGAATCGCTGAACGGCGTCGAATCAATCGGCAATGGCATGGCGGCATTGTTGCGGATGCTGCACGGGTGCAGCAACCGCTAACGTACAAACGGCGCCCATCCGTAGGGATGGACGCCGCTTGCACGGTTCGATCGACGGCAGGTTTTAGCCCTGCGCGCCCATCGCGGTTTCGAGGTTCAGGCGGACCTGCTCGAAGAACTGCTCGGTGGTCATCCACGGCTGGTTCGGGCCGATCAGGATCGCGAGGTCCTTGGTCATGTGGCCGGCTTCGACGGTCTCGATGCAGACGCGCTCCAGCGTCTCGGCGAACTTCGTCACCTCCGGCGTATCGTCGAACTTGCCGCGATACTTCAGGCCCCCGGTCCATGCGAAGATCGACGCGATCGGGTTGGTCGAGGTCGCCTTGCCCTGTTGATGCTGGCGATAGTGGCGGGTGACGGTGCCGTGCGCCGCTTCCGCCTCGATCGTCTTGCCGTCCGGCGACATCAGGACCGAGGTCATCAGGCCCAGCGAGCCGAAGCCCTGCGCGACCTGATCCGACTGCACGTCGCCGTCATAGTTCTTGCAGGCCCAGACGAACTCGCCGTGCCACTTGAGCGCCGAGGCGACCATGTCGTCGATCAGACGGTGCTGATATTCGATGCCGGCGGCCTGGAACTGGTCCTTGAACTCGGTCGCGAACACTTCCTCGAAGATGTCCTTGAACCGGCCGTCATAGGCCTTGAGGATCGTGTTCTTGGTCGACAGGTACACCGGCCAGCCACGGCCCAGGCCATAGTTCATCGACGCACGCGCGAAATCGCGGATCGATTCGTCGAGATTGTACATGCCCATGGCGACGCCGGCGGCGGGGAAGTCGAACACTTCCTCCTCGATCACCTGCCCATCGGTGCCTTCCCACTTCATGGTCAGTTTGCCGGCACCCGGAACCTTGAAATCGGTCGCCTTGTACTGGTCGCCGAACGCATGACGGCCGACGACGATCGGCTTGGTCCAGCCCGGAATCAGGCGCGGGACGTTCGAGATGACGATCGGTTCGCGGAAGACCACGCCGCCCAGGATGTTGCGGATCGTGCCGTTCGGCGACCGCCACATCTTCTTCAGGCCGAATTCCTCGACGCGGGCTTCGTCGGGGGTGATCGTGGCGCACTTCACGCCGACGCCGTACTTCTGGATCGCCTTGGCGCTGTCGACGGTGATCTTGTCGTCGGTCTCGTCACGCTTCTCGACGCCCAGGTCGTAATATTCAAGGTCGATGTCGAGATAGGGCAGGATCAGCCGTTCGCGAATCCATGCCCAGATGATGCGGGTCATTTCGTCGCCGTCGATTTCCACGACCGGGGTTTTGACCTTGATCTTCGCCATGCGCCTGCTCTCGATATAGTTGCGGTTGGGCTGGGCCTTACGGGGTCGTTGCCGCCGGATCAACCGCGTGGGGAGAGCAGGGCGGTTGTCAGCACGGCCCGCCTTGGCTACACCACGGTTCATGGCATCGCTCGAAAAGCCCGCGGTCGGCACCACGACCGTCAAGTGGCGCTGGCCCTCGGTTCATCCCGAAGGGCGCAAATACGTCCTCATCGCCGCCGTCGTCACCGCCTTCTTCGCCTTCATGGCTTGGGAGACGCTCGCATGGCCGATGGGGCTGGTCACCCTGTGGGTCGCGTCGTTCTTTCGCGATCCGGTCCGCGTCACGCCGCAGGGCGAAGGGCTGATCGTCGCGCCGGCCGACGGGCTGGTCACGATGATCCAGCGGGTCGAGCTGCCACCGGAGCTGCGCGGGCCCAACGGGCTGGGCGACCAGCCGCTGGTGCGGGTGTCGATTTTCATGTCGGTGTTCGATGTGCATATCAATCGTACGCCGATCGCCGGCACGATCCGGCAGGTCGTGTATATCTCTGGCAAGTTCCTGAATGCCGACCTGGACAAGGCGAGCGACGAGAATGAACGACAGCATATCGTCGTCGAGGGCCTTGATGGCCAGCGCGTCGGCTTCACGCAGATCGCCGGCCTCGTCGCGCGGCGGATCGTCAGCTTCGTGAAGCCCGGCGATTTCGCAGCCGCCGGCCAGCGGGTCGGCCTGATCCGGTTCGGCAGCCGGGTCGACGTGTTCCTGCCCGAAGGGATCGAGCCGCAGGTCGCGCTCGGCCAGCGCAGCATCGCCGGGGAAACGATTCTGGGTCGTCCCGGCATCGCCGCCGCGACCGGCATCACACAATAATGCGCCGCCCGCTGCCCGTCGGGGGTATCCCGCTGCGCGCCGTCGCACCCAACGCCGTCACCGCGCTGGCGCTGTGTTCCGGCCTTACCGGCATTCGCTTCGCGATCGGGGGCGAGTGGGAACGTGCCGTCCTGATGGTGCTGCTCGCCGGGGTTCTCGACGGACTCGACGGGCGCGTCGCGCGGCTGGTCCGGGGGGAGAGCAAGTTCGGCGCCGAGCTGGATTCGCTGTCCGACGCCATTTCGTTCGGCGTGTCGCCGGCGCTTATCATGTATCTGTGGGCGCTGCTGGCCGAGCCGCGCATCGGCTGGATCGTCTCGCTGGTCTATGCCGTGTTCACCGCGCTGCGCCTCGCCCGGTTCAATGCCCGCATCGATGCCGACGACCAGCCGCACAAGTCGGCCGGATTCCTGACCGGGATACCGGCACCCGCCGGCGCGGGCCTTGCCATGCTGCCGCTCTATGCTTGGATCTGGTCGGGCGAGGAACTGTTCCGTTCGCCATGGCTGGTGGCGCCATGGGTGGCGTTCGTCGCCTTCCTGATGGTGTCGAGCCTTGCCACCTATAGCTGGTCGTCGCTCAAGCTGCGCCGGAACATCCGGTTCGAAGCGATCGTCGGCGTGGTGGTCGTCGCGGCGGCCTTGGTATCGGCGCCGTGGCAGACGCTGACGGTGGTCTGCGTCGCCTATCTGGCGACGCTCCCGTTCAGCATTCGTAGCTATGCCCGGATCAGGCGGCAGCGCGAAGAGGCTGCGCAACGACCGTAGCCGGACGCTGGCGGATCACGCCGCGCCGCGACGTCAGATGTACGGGGGGAAGCGGATCGATCGTCCATTCCGGTCCTCGCTGCAACAGGCGCAGGATGCGATCCCTGGCGGGCAGGATCGTGGCAACGATAGTTGCCATGGCGACGACGAAACCAAACGCGAACAATGCAGAAACCAACAGGGCCATCTCGAAACTCCCCGATCATGCGACCATGAAATCGCGAGCTCCCTCAACAGGTTGGAGGGTTACTTGTTCCATGATCCGTGTCTGGACCGGTTATGTTCTCATATCGTTCCATCGTCAAGTCTTGATCGTTCCGCTGCGTTACGCTAAAGGCCGCCGCCTCAACCCCACATGGGAAGCGTTCATACCGGTGCCCGGGCCTTTGGCCTGACGAGGGTTCCTGCTTCCCAGAGGATCAACCGGAAGGAATTATCCTATGGCGGCACCCGTCGTCACCATGCAGGCGCTGCTCGAATCGGGCGCGCACTTCGGCCACCAGACCCACCGCTGGAACCCGAAGATGAAGCCGTACATCTTTGGCGATCGTAACGGCGTCCACATCCTTGACCTGTCGCAGACCGTGCCGCTGTTCGCGCGCGCTCTGGAATTCGTGTCGTCGACCGTCGCGTCGGGCGGCAAGGTCCTGTTCGTCGGCACCAAGCGTCAGGCGCAGGAGCCGATCGCCGAGGCCGCGCGCAAGTCGGGCCAGCATTTCGTCAACCACCGCTGGCTGGGCGGGATGCTCACCAACTGGAAGACGATCAGCAACTCGATCAAGCGCCTGAAGGCCCTTGAAGAGCAGCTGTCGGGCGACACGCACGGCCTGACCAAGAAGGAAGTGCTGAACCTGACCCGCGAGAAGGACAAGCTGGAGCTGTCGCTCGGCGGTATCCGCGATCTGGGCGGCATTCCCGACATCATGTTCGTGATCGACGCGAACAAGGAAGAGCTGGCGATCAAGGAAGCCAACACGCTGGGTATCCCGGTCGTCGCGATCCTCGATTCGAACGTGTCGCCGGACGGCATCGCGTTCCCGGTTCCGGCGAACGACGACGCCAGCCGTGCGATCCGCCTGTACTGCGAAGCCATTGCGATCGCCGCGACCCGTGGCGGCCAGCAGGCGATGGCCCATTCGGGCCGCGACCTGGGCGCGATGGACGAGCCGCCCGCCGAGGAAGCGCTGACCGCCGAGCCGGAAGCCGCTGTCGAAGCGTAAGCTGTCACGGAACTGACGTGCGGGCGGGGCAGGGCGGAAACCGCGCTGCCTCGCCCGCAAGCATATCGAACACCAATCAGGAGCCTGATCATGGCAGAAGTTACCGCCGCCGCCGTCAAGGAACTGCGTGAGCGCTCGGGCGCCGGCATGATGGACTGCAAGAAGGCGCTGTCCGAGAATAACGGCGACATGGAAGCCGCCATCGACTGGCTGCGCACCAAGGGTCTCGCCGCCGTCGCCAAGAAGTCGAGCCGCACCGCGGCCGAAGGCTTGGTCGGCGTTGCCGTCGCCGGCACCAAGGGCGTTGCGATCGAAGTCAACAGCCAGACCGATTTCGTCGCCAAGAACGACCAGTTCCAGAGCTTCGTGCGCGACGTCGTCGCGATCGCGCTGGAAAAGGGCGATGATGTCGAGGCGCTGAAGGCGCAGGCCATGCCGAACGGCGGCACCGTCGAGGACGCGCTGGTCGCCAACATCTCGACCATCGGTGAAAACCAGGTGCTGCGCCGCGCGAAGTCGGTCGAAGTCGCCAAGGGCGCGATCATCCCCTACGTCCACAACTCGGCGGGTCCGGGCCTCGGCAAGATCGGCGTGCTGGTCGCGCTGGAATCGGACGCCGGCGTCGACGTGCTGGAGCCGCTGGGCAAGCAGATCGCGATGCACATCGCCGCTGCCTTCCCGCTGGCGCTGGACGAGAGCGGTCTCGACCAGGACATCCTGGAGCGTGAGCGCCAGATCGCGACCGAAAAGGCCGCCGATTCGGGCAAGCCGGCCGACATCATCGCCAAGATGGTCGAAGGTTCGGTGAAGAAGTTCGCCAAGGAAAACGCGCTGCTGAGCCAGCCGATCGTGATGGACGGCAAGACGCCGGTCGCCGACGTCGTCGCGAAGGCGGCCAAGGACGCCGGCACGACCATCGTGCTGAAGGACTATGTCCGCTTCCAGCTCGGTGAAGGCATCGAGAAGGAAGAAACCGACTTCGCCGCCGAAGTCGCCGCCACGGCCGGCCTGACCAAGTAAGGTCGTCCGCCGAACGGCAATCGGCAGGGGCCGCAAGTGCGATACGCGCTTGCGGCCCTTGTCATGTCGGGCTGTCGTGTCCGGCCGTCGTGTCGGGCGCATCCTTCCCGGTCGGCCAATGCCCGCTTGGCTTTGCGGGCGGGCGCGGCTAGGGTCCGGCGCGCTTCCGATAGACCAACTTTGCAGGTTCCATGACCCGTCCTCGCTTCAATCGTATCCTCCTGAAACTGTCCGGCGAAGTGCTGATGGGCTCCGGCCAGTTCGGCATCGATCCCGCGATGTGCGACCGTGTCGCGCGCGAGATCAAGGCGGCGCGGGGCGAGGGGCATGAGGTGTGCGTCGTGGTCGGCGGCGGCAATATCTTCCGCGGTGTCGCCGGTGCCGCGCAGGGCTTCGAACGCGCCAGCGCCGATTATATGGGGATGCTCGCGACCGTGATGAACGCGCTCGCCATGCAGAATGCGCTGGAGCAGATCGGCGTCGAGACGCGGGTGCAGTCGGCGATCCCGATGGCATCGGTGTGCGAACCCTATATCCGCCGTCGCGCCGTGCGCCACATGGAGAAGGGTCGCGTCGTGATCTTCGCCGCCGGCACCGGCAGCCCGTTCTTCACCACCGACACCACTGCAGCGTTGCGTGCCGCCGAAATGGGCTGCGAAGCGCTGTTCAAGGGCACCAGCGTCGACGGCGTCTATGATGCCGATCCCAAGAAGGTGCCGGGCGCGACCCGCTATGACACGCTGGGCTTCGGCCGCGTGCTGGCCGACGACCTGAAGGTCATGGACGCGTCGGCCGTGGCGCTGTGCCGCGACAATAATATCCCGATCGTCGTCTTCAACATCCGTGACGAAGGCAACCTTGCCGCCGTGCTGGCGGGCGAGGGTGTGTCGACGATCGTCCAGAACAACGCTTGATCCAGAAGGAAGTCGGTTATGGCCGCATATAACAAGGCCGATCTTGAACGCCGCATGGCGGGTGCCGTCGAATCGCTGAAGGGCGATCTGAGCGGCCTGCGCACCGGTCGCGCATCGGTGTCGCTGCTCGATCCGGTCACGGTCGAGGTGTATGGCGCGCACATGCCGCTGAACCAGGTCGCGACCGTATCGGCACCCGAGCCGCGCATGTTGTCGGTGCAGGTGTGGGACAAGTCGAACGTCGGCCCGGCGGACAAGGCGATCCGCTCGGCGGGCCTTGGCCTCAACCCGATCGTCGATGGCCAGACGCTGCGCCTGCCGATCCCCGACCTGACCGAGGAGCGCCGCAAGGAGCTGGCCAAGCTGGCCGGCAAATATGCCGAATCGGCGCGCATCGCGGTGCGCAACGTCCGTCGCGACGGCATGGAAGGCCTGAAGACCGACGAGAAGAAGGGCGTCTATTCGGAGGACGAGCGCAAGAAGCTCGAAACCGAAGTGCAGAAGATGACCGACGCGACGATCGCCGAGCTGGATGCCGCCGCCAGCGCGAAGGAAAAGGAAATCCTCGGCAAGTGACGTCGTTCGCCGCGCGCGCTCCGGTATCGTCGGCCGATGCCGCCGAACCGGGCCTGCCCTCCTCCGCAGCCATTCCCCGTCATGTGGCGATCATCATGGACGGCAACGGCCGCTGGGCAAAGGCCCGGCGCCTGCCGCGCGTGGCCGGTCATCGACAGGGCGTGGAGGCGGTACGGCGCATCACGCGCGCGGCGCGCGAACAGGGCGTCGAGGCGCTGACGCTCTACGCCTTCTCGTCGGAGAACTGGCGGCGTCCGGAGGAGGAGATCGGCGACCTGATGGGGTTGCTGCGCCATTTCCTGAAGAACGAGATCAACGAACTGGCGCGCGAAGGGGTGCGGTTGCGCATCCTGGGCAATTATCGCGCGCTGAAGGCCGATCTGGTCAAGCTGATCGATGATGCCGTCGCGCGGACGGCGACCAATACCGGGCCGATCCTTGCCATCGCGCTGAATTATGGCGCGCAGGCGGAACTGGTCGCGGCGACGCGGCGACTGGCGGAAAAGGTCGCGGCCGGGATGCCGGTGTCGGCGATCGACGAAGCAGCGATCGACCGCGAACTCGACACCGATGGGTTGCCGCCGCTCGACCTGATGATCCGCACCTCGGGCGAACAGCGCCTGTCCAATTTCCTGTTGTGGCAGGCGGCCTATGCCGAACTGCTGTTCGTCGACACGCTGTGGCCCGATTTCGATGGCGACGCGCTGGCGCAGGCCATTGCCGCCTATGGCAAGCGGCAGCGCCGGTTCGGGGGCCTGTGACGCCCGAACCTGCCGCCGATCCGGTAGCGCGGCGCAAGTCCGACCTGGCCACGCGCACGCTGGCCAGTGTCGGGATGATCGCGGTGGCGGCGACCGCCTTGTGGCTGGGCGGGTTCGTGTTCTGGCTGCTGGTCGCGATCGGCACGCTGTTCATGATGGCCGAATGGGCCGACCTGCACAAAGTATCGCGCGAGCATAAGCGGCTGGCCCAGCTGGCGCTGACCGTGCCGCTGGCGATCCTGTCACCGCTGGCGGCGGGGGCGAGCTTTCTGGCGCTGGGGCTGATCGTTGGGGCGGCGTTCTTCGTCGTCATCACCACACGACTGCCGGGTCTGGCGCGCGGCATCGTCTATTGTGGGGCGCCCGCGCTGGCGGTCGTGTTCCTGCGTGGGCGGGACGACGGACTGCTGCTCGCCTTCTGGGCGATGGCGCTGGTGTGGGCGTGCGACATCGGGGCGTATTTCGCGGGCCGGTCGATTGGCGGGCCGAAGCTGGCGCCGACGATCAGCCCGAACAAGACCTGGGCCGGGCTGATCGGCGGCGTCATCGCCGCGTCGGTGCTGGCCGGGGCATTGCAATATGCCGGGTTGCCGCTGCACCTGGTGCTGGCGACGCCGCTGCTGGCGGTGCTGGCGCAGGCGGGCGACCTGTATGAGAGCCAGATGAAGCGCACGGCGGGCGTCAAGGATTCGGGCAACGTCCTGCCCGGCCATGGCGGCGTGCTGGATCGATTGGACGGACTGGTTCCCGTCGCGCCCGCTGCGGCGCTGATGGTGTTGGCGGGGCAGCTTTGGGCATGAAGCGGGTTACGATTCTGGGCGCGACCGGTTCGGTCGGCACGTCGACGCTCGACCTGATCGAGCGCGCTCCGGACGATTTCGCGGTTGAGGCGCTGACCGCGCATCGCGATGTGGCCGGGCTGGCGGCGGCGGCGCGGCGGGTCGGGGCGAAGCTGGCGGTGGTCGGCGACGCCGCCTGCCTGCCCGCCTTGCGCGACGCGCTGGACGGCAGCGGGATCGAGGCGGCGGGTGGTGCGCAGGCGGTGATCGACGCGGCGGCGCGGCCGGTCGACTGGACCATGGCGGCGATCGTCGGCACGGCGGGGCTGAAGCCGGTCATGGCCGCGCTGGCGCGGGGCGGCGCGGTCGCGCTGGCCAACAAGGAAGCGCTGGTATCGGCGGGCGAGGTGATGATGGCGGCGGCGGGCAGGGCCGGCACCACGCTGTTGCCGGTCGACAGCGAGCATAATGCCGTCTTCCAGTGTCTCGACGATTGTCCGCCCGAACGCATCCGTCGCATCATCCTGACCGCCAGTGGTGGCCCGTTTCGCGAACGGTCGCTGGCGGATATGCGCGCGATCACGCCCGAACAGGCGGTGGCGCATCCGAACTGGTCGATGGGCGCCAAGATTTCGGTCGATTCGGCGACGATGATGAACAAGGGCCTCGAACTGATCGAGGCCTATCACCTGTTCCCGGTAACGCCGGAGCAGCTCGACGTGCTGGTCCATCGCCAGTCGGTGATCCATTCGATGGTCGAATATGTCGACGGATCGACGCTGGCGCAGCTGGGGTCGCCCGACATGCGGATTCCGATCGCCCATGCGCTGGCGTGGCCCGACCGGATGGAAACGCCGTGCGAGCGGCTCGACCTCGCGCGGATCGGGCGGCTGGATTTCGAGGCGCCGGATATGGAGCGCTTTCCGGCGCTGGCGCTGGCGCGGGCCGCGCTGTCGGCTGGTGGCGGGCGGCCGGCGATCCTGAACGCGGCGAACGAGGTCGCGGTGGCGGCGTTTCTGGATCGCCGGATCGGCTTCCTCGAAATTGCCGCAATCGTCTCGGATGTTCTGGATCGCTTCGATCCGCCGAAGCCGCAGACGATCGACGCCGTACTGGCGATCGATACGGAAGCGCGGGCATTGGCGGGCGAGCGTGTGAAGGACAGCGTCGCTTGATCGAATCCCCCGGACTGTTGATGACGATTGTCGCGTTCCTGTTGGTGCTGGGACCGTTGGTTTTCCTGCACGAACTTGGCCATTATGCCGCCGGTCGGTGGTTCGGGGTGAAGGTCGATGCGTTCTCGGTCGGGTTCGGGCGGGAAGTCGCGGGCTTTACCGACAGGCATGGCACGCGGTGGAAATTCGGCTGGCTGCCGCTGGGCGGCTATGTCCGCTTTGCCGGTGACATGAACCCGGCGTCGCAGCCCGATGCCGAATGGCTGCAACTGCCCGCGCACGAGCGCGCCCGGACGTTCCAGGCCAAGCCGGTGTGGCAGCGCGCGATCATCGTTGCCGCAGGGCCGGCGGTGAACCTGCTGCTTGCGGTGCTGATCCTCGGCGGTTTCGCGGCGGCGTATGGCGTGGACCGTACCCCCGCGACGATCGGCGGCGTGGTGCAGGGCAGCGCGGCGGATCGCGCCGGATTGCAGCCCGGCGACCGGATCGCTTCGCTCGACGGGCGTGTCATCGATACCTTCGAAGACTTGTCGCTGTTCACGGCGATGCGCCCGAATGAAGCAGTGCGTATCGATTTCATCCGTAATGGTGTTAGTCGATCGACCGATGCAACGATCGGAGAGGTTGTCCAGCGTGACCGGTTCGGCAACGAAGAACGGATCGGCCGGTTCGGCATCGAGCGCGGCGCACCGGTCTTTGCCCCGGTGCCCTTATGGGAAGCCCCGGTGGTGGGTGTCCGCCGGGTAGGCACGATCCTGCGCGCCACGGTCGATGGGCTGGGGCAGATCATCTCCGGGCGTCGTCCGGTGTCGGAAATGGGCGGGCCGTTGCGCATCGCAAAGGCGTCGGGCGAGCGATTGACGCTCGGTTGGCCGGAACTCGTCAACTTCATCGCCTTCGTCTCCATTAATTTGGGGTTCATCAATTTATTGCCAGTTCCGATGCTGGATGGCGGCCACCTGTTCTTCTACGCCATCGAAGCGGTGAAGCGCGGCCCGGTCAGTCCGCAGACGATGGAGTGGGCGTTCCGCGGCGGATTGGCGCTGTTGCTGGCATTGATGATATTCGTCACGGTGAACGATCTGGGGGCGTTCGGCGTGTGGCGTGGGCTGGCCGGCTTGATCGGCTGACGCGGTTAGGGCAGGGCGCAATCGTCCTGTTTGGAAAGTTCCTCCGGTTGGGGTGGGTTTGGTGACGGCAAGCAAGTTTTCGATTTATGGCGCACATGGCGTGGCGCTGCTCGCGAGCACGATGCTTTCGGGCAATGCGGCATCGGCACAGACGCGCCCGGCCGCCGCTGCTCCGGCAGTCCAGTCGCCCGCCGCACCGGCAGCGGCGGCGCCCGTCGTGCCCGCCCGCACCATCCGCTCGCTGCGGGTCGAGGGGGCACAGCGCATCGAACCGGACACGGTGCTGTCCTATACGAAGCTGCGCGTCGGCATCCCCTACACCGCCGAAACGCTCGATCAGGCGATCAAGGACCTCTATGCGTCCGACCTGCTCGCCAATGTCGAGATCGAGGGCGCCGAGACCAGCGACATCATCGTCCGGGTGCGCGAGAACCCGATCATCAACCGCGTCGTGCTGGAAGGCAACAAGCGGCTGAAGGATGACAAGATCACCAAGGAGATCAAGCTCGCCCCGCGGCAGATCTTCACCCGCACCGCCGTCCGCGCCGACGTCGCGCGCATCGTCGAGCTGTATCGCCGCCAGGGCCGGTTCGCGGCGAACGTCGAACCGAAGATGGTCATGCTCGACCAGAACCGCGTCGACGTGATCTTCGAAATCCAGGAAGGCCCCAAGTCGAAGGTTCGCCAGATCAACATCCTTGGCAACGAGGTGTTCAGCGACAGCGAACTGCGCGGTGAGATGGCGACCAAGGAGTCGCGCCCGTGGCGGGTCTTCAGCTCGAACACGAGCTATGACCAGGATCGCCTGGCCTATGACCAGCAGAAGCTGCGCCAGTTCTACCTGACCAACGGCTATGCCGATTTCCGCGTCATCTCGGCCGTCGCCGAACTGACGCCGGACAAGGAAGACTTCATCATCACCTATGTGGTGGAGGAAGGTAAGCGGTACAAATTCGGCGACGTGGCGGTCGAAAGCGCGATCCGCGACTTCGACAGCGCGGCGCTGACCAAGACGCTTCCGATGAAGAAGGGCGACTGGTACAATGCCAAGCTGTCCGAGGACGCGATCGACCAGCTGAGCGAATATGCCGGCCTGTTCGGCTATGCGTTCACCGATGTCCGCCCGGAATATCAGCCCGATCGTGAGAAGCTCACGATGGGGATCACGTTCTTCCTGAACGAAGCGAACCGGACCTATGTCGAAAAGATCGACATCACCGGCAACACGCAGACGCAGGACCGGGTCATCCGGCGCGAATTCCGCGTGGCGGAAGGCGATGCGTTCAACGCGTTCCTAATCAAGCGGTCGCAGGATCGCATCAACTCGCTGGGTTATTTCCAGGAAAAGTTTGAGATCGAGCGCAAGGAAGGCTCCTCGCCCGACCGCATCATCCTGGCCGCGAACGTCGAGGAAAAGTCGACCGGCGAACTGACGCTGTCGGCCGGTTTCTCCAGCCTCGAACGCTTCATCATCCAGGCGTCGATCCGGCAGCGGAATTTCCGGGGCAAGGGGCAGGACCTGCAGGCGTCGGTCAACTATTCGACCTATCAGAAGTCGGTCGAGCTGGGGTTCACCGAACCCTATCTGTTCGACAAGAACGTGGCGCTGGGCGGTACCATCTTCCGCCGCGACTTCAACTCGTTCAACTTCCTCGGCACCGGCCGCAACTCGCTCTATTCGCAGGTGTCGACCGGCGGGCAGATCGTGGCGAGCGTGCCGCTGACCGAGTTCTGGACGCTGTCGGGCCGCTATCAGCTGAGCCAGGACAATGTCGGCCTCGACAAGGCGACCTATTTCACCAACGACGTCTGCGACCCGATCAAGGCCGGGCGCTATCTGTGCGATTCGATCGGCAACCGCCTGTCGAGCATCGTCGGCGCGAACCTGATCTTCGACAACCTCAACAACCGCCTGCGCCCGTCGCGGGGCCAGCGGCTGGTGACCGGCGTCGATTTCGCCGGTCTGGGCGGCGATGTGCGCTATGCCCGCGTGCGCGGCGATTTCGACAAATACTGGAATGTCAGCGGGTTCGTCCTGTCGGCCGGTATCGAGGGCGGCTATATCCACGGGTTGCAGAAGAGCCCCGGCGAGGGGATCGATCCGGTCCGCATCGTCGATCGCTTCTACCTGGGCGAACCGCAGTTCCGCGGCTTCGACATTCGCGGCGTCGGCCCGCGCATCCAGCGCCAGCGCTATACCGGTACGGTCGCCGGCGGTGATCAGGCGCTGGTCACCGCGCGCGACCAGGTGCTGAACGATCCGCTGGGTGGCAAGGCTTATTATCTCGGCAAGCTCGAACTCGAGCCGCCGCTGGGATCGGGCATCGCCGAGCTGGGCCTGCGCCCGTCGATCTTCATCCAGGCCGGTGCGCTGTTCGGCGTTACCCGTCCGCTGCCGACCGTGCGGTTCCAGCAGGCGAAGAATGCCGACGGTACGGCGCAGTTCAACAAGGACGGGTCGCCGTCGCTGTTGCCGTTCACGACCAACACGACGGTCAACGGCCAGCAGGTGTACAACAACCAGTTCACCGACGCCTCCGGCGCGCCGGCGTTCCGCCAGACGACCTGTTCGGTCGGCTATTCGGCGACGATCGGCGGCACCTGTGCCGGCGGTGAGACCAACACCATCGCGACGTCGACGACCGATCCGTTCCTCGAACAGTTCCTGGGCGATTCGGCCAAGCCGCGCCTGTCGATCGGTATCGGGGTCAATTGGAATTCGCCGTTCGGGCCGCTGCGCATCGACCTTGCCAAGGCGTTGCTGAGCCAGCCGGGCGACGACAAGAAACTCATCACTTTCAACGTAGGAACCCAATTCTGATGCGTAGCTTCACCAAGGCGGCGGTTGCCGCATTCGTTTTCGCGCTCCCGACCGCCCCAGCGTTCGCCCAGGCGCTGCCCGACGCGAAGATCGCCATCGTCGATTCGGAGCGGATTTTCCGCGACTGCACCGCGTGCAAGGCGGCAACCACGCAGCTGCAGGCGCAGCGCCAGCAGCTCCAGTCGCTTGCGACCACGCTCGGCCAGCCGCTGCAGACCGAAGCGCAGTCGCTGCAGACGGCCGTCACCGCCGCCAAGGGCAATCCGGACGCCGCGCTCCAGACGAAGATCCGCACCTTCGAGCAGCGTCAGCAGCAGGCGCAGGCACAGATCGGCCAGCAGGAACAGCAGGTCCAGCGCAACATCGCCTATGTGCGTGAGCAGATCGGCACCAAGCTGGGTCCGATCATCACCCAGGTCGCGCAGCAGCGCGGTGCGACGCTGGCCGTCGACAAGGGCAGCACCTTCTACAACGCGCCGGCGACGGAAATCACCGATGCGGTGCTGACCGCGCTCAATTCGCAGCTGCCGAGCGTCAGCGTGACCGCCCCGGCACAGGCCGCCCCCGCCGCCGGCGCACGTCCGGCCCCGGCAGGCCGCTGATCGATGGAAGGGGAAGCGACCTCGATCGGACCGCTCGACATCACGCGCGTGATGGCGGCGATCCCGCATCGCTATCCCATGTTGCTGGTCGACCGTGTCGTGGAGTTGATCCCCGACCGGTCGATCACCGCGATCAAGGCGGTGACGATCAACGAAGGCTTTTTCCAAGGGCATTTCCCCGGCCGTCCGATCATGCCGGGCGTGCTGATCGTCGAGGCACTGGCGCAGGCCGCCGGTATCCTGGCGGTGGAAAGCCTCGGCCTCGCCGGGTCGGGCAAGCTGGTCTATTTCATGTCGATCGACGGCGTGAAGTTCCGCAAGCCGGTGGAACCCGGCGTCCTGCTGACGCTGGAGGCCGAATTCGTGCAGAAGCGTTCGCGCGTCTGCAAGTTCGCCGGCAAGGCCCGGATCGATGGCGAACTGGCGGCGGAATGCGAATTCACCGCGATGATCGCCGACCCGCCCAAGGCGGGATGATAGCATAGCATTGCCATTGGCGGCGCGTCCGTGTACGGGCGCGCCTTCCCCTTTCCAGGGCTGGTCGGAACCAGCCGCTTGCGGAGAAGACCGATGAAGAAAGACACGCACCCCGACTATCACACCATCAAGGTCCAGATGACCGATGGCACCGTGTTCGAAACCCGTTCGACCTGGGGCAAGGAAGGCGATCTGATGACGCTGGACATCGATCCGCTGGCGCACCCGGCATGGACCGGCGGCCGTGGCCAGATGCTGGATTCGGGTGGTCAGGTCGCACGCTTCAACAAGCGTTTCGGCGGTCTCACGCTCGGCAAGAAGTAACGCGCGCGCGGCCATGGGCCGCGTCGTACGGTACGAAAAGGGCCGCGGTGGCGTTTGCTACCGTGGCCCTTTTTCTGTTTGCTGAGGGGGTAGGTTGGCTGTTCTATCCTCACGTCATTCCCGCGTAGGCGGGAATCCATAGCCGCTGACGTTTCAGTTGGAGGCGCGACATTCGCGTTTATGGACTCCCGCCTGCGCGGGAGTGACGATTTTTGGCTTGGGCGGCCCGATGGGCGGCGGGCCGGGGATCGTAGCGTTTGCGATCCCCGGAGGTGGCGTCAGCGTCCGCGATGGTCCAGCGTGGCGCCCGCCAGCCGCACCGTCGCACGCTGTGCGATGTCGGTTGCGGAATGGGCCAGCAGCAGCTGATAGTCGCCACCGGCGATGGTCCAGCCGCGCGTCTTGCTGTCGAACGTCGCCAGCAGGCGCGGATCGACAGTCAGCGTCACGCTCCGGCTTTCGCCCGGCGCCAGATCGACCTTGGTGAAGCCGCCCAGCCGCTTGGGCGCTTCCCAGCCGTTCCCCGCGACATAGAGCTGGGCCAGCCCTTTGCCACGGACCTTTCCGCTGTTGGTGATGGTGAAGCTCGCCTGCACCCCCTTGCCCTGCGGCGTGGCGGTCAGCTTGCCCAGCGTGAAGTCGGTATAGGACAGGCCATAGCCGAACGGGAACAGCGGCTTGGCGCCGGTCTTGTCGAACCACTTGTATCCGACGGCGGCCCCTTCGATGTCGTAATTGCCCATCGGGTGCGAATCGCGGTCGAGCTTGGGATCGCCCTCGATCACCGGACGCGGCAGCTGGGCGAGCGATGCGGGGAAGGTCGCGGGCAGGTGGCCCGACGGATTGACCTCACCGGTCAGGACGCGGGCGATGGCTTCGCCGCCCGAGGTGCCCGAATACCATGCCTCCAGCACCGCGCCGACCCTGGGCAGCCACGGCATCAGCACCGGTCCGCCGGTTTCCAGCACGACGACGGTCCGCTTGTTGGCGCGGCCGACAGCGTCGATCAGCGCGTCCTGATTTCCCGGCAGGTTCAGGTTCGGTGCGTCGATCGATTCGCCGGTCCATTGTTCGCCGAAGACGATGACGACGTCGGCCTTGCGCGCGGCGGCGGCGGCGGCCCGAACGTCCTTGCCGTCGAGATAGGTGACGGTCGCGCGCGTACGGGCCTGCAACGCTTTCATCGGCGAGGAGGGGTGGTAGAGCTTCGGACCCGGAAAGCCGCTGGGGAATTCGTCGGGCACGGCGAGGCCGTTGACCGGGCCGCCATGCGGATAGACCTGGCTCGACCCGCCACCCGACAGGACACCGACATCGGCATGGGCGCCGATCACGAGGATCGACTTCGCCGTGCCCGACAGCGGCAGCAAGCCGGGGGTGTTCTTCAGCAGGACGATGCCTTCCTCCGCATCGGCGCGGGTGACGGCGGCGTGCGCGGCATAATCGATCGTGGTCGCGCGGTCGCCCGCGACCTGCTTGTCGAACAGGCCATTGTCGAACATCGCCCACAGGACGCGGCGGGCCATGTCGGTCGCGCGCGCTTCGGGGACATAGCCGTTGTTGACCGCTTCGCGCAGGGCATCGGCAAAATAGGGCGAGCGATCGAACGCCCAGCCCGATTGCTGGTCCAGCCCGGCATTGGCCGCCTGCGTCGTCGAATGGGTGGCACCCCAGTCGGACATGACGAAGCCCTTATAGCCCCAATCCTGCTTCAGCGTCTTGTTGAGCAGCCAGTCATTCTCGCACGCATAGAAGCCGTTGACGCGGTTGTACGCGCACATCACCGAGCCCGGATTGCCGGTTTCCAGCGCGATCTCGAACGCCAACAGGTCGGACTGGCGCGCGGCCTGTTCGCCGATCCGGTGGTCGATGTTGAAGCGGTTCGTTTCCTGTCCGTTGAAGGCGTAATGCTTCATCGTCGAGATGACGTTCTGCGACTGGATGCCCTTGATCTCATGGCCGGTGATGATCCCGGCGAGCAGCGGGTCTTCGCCGCCATATTCGAAGTTCCGCCCGTTCCGCGGTTCGCGCATCAGGTTCATGCCGCCGGCCAGCTGCACGTTGAAGCCCGACAGGAACGCCTCGTTCCCGATCATCGCGCCGCCGGCCTCGGCCAGTTCGGGGTTCCACGTCGCGGCGGTGGCGATGCCGGAGGGGAGCGAGGTGCGCAGGCGCGGGGTGGGGGTGCGCTGGCTGGCAACGCCGACGCCGGCGTCGGTCTGCCACTGGCTGGGGATGCCGAGGCGCGGGATGCCGGGGACGATGCCGGCCGAATCGGGCAGGCCGTCCTTCGGCATCTGCCAGTTCTTGATCGGGGTGCGCTGCCATTCCGCCTTGGTCGAGAAATAGCCGAAGGTCAGCTGCAGCTTTTCGTCAAGCGTCATTTCCTTCAGCAACAGCTCGGTGCGGGCCGCCGCGTCGAGCGACGTGTTCATCCACGGGCGCTCGGCGGGGCCGGCGGTGGGGCCGTTGGCGGCCTGCGGTGCGTTGTTGGTCGTCTGCGCCAGCGCGGGCGCGGCGATCGCGCTGCCGGCGAGCAAGGTGCCGCCCAATAGGCGCAGTAGGGCGGTGCGGGTAAAGGCGGACATCGGTTGCTTTCTGATGGAGGAGCGACGCAGCGGACAAGGTACGACAGTCGAGTGAACGTTCACAATGGCGCTGATCTGCGCAGTTGTCGATATTGCCATATCCGTCCTCTCCCCGACCGGCGTGCCGCCGTTCGTGTTTCTGCTGTGGGTACTGATAGCGTTGTCAGGGTCGGTAGCGCAACCGTCAGCCGCCCGTTGGCCGGTCGCCGTCGAACAGGGCGTAGCGTTCGCGCCATGCCGCGACCTCGCGCGCCAGCGACGCGGGCGGCGGGGTGTCGGACAGGATGTGGCGGGCGACGTCGGCGGCGGGGTGCATCAGCATCTTTTCCTGCCCGTCGCTGAACCATATCGGAACCGGATCTTCGCACAGCCGGTCGAGGATCGCGGCGGCCATGCCGCTGCGGATCGCGTCGCTGCCGGGCAGCATCCGGATATTGACCGACACCGCCTCAAGGCAATTTTGCGGCTGGTCGACGAAGTTGAGGGAGATCAGCAGCCCCGACCGGTCCGGACGTGCGGCATCGGGCAGGTCGGCGCGGCGGCGCCAGACACAGAACCATGTCCGGCAGATATGCGGCCGCACCGCATGGATCGCACAGCCGCCCTGCGTCAGGTGGCTGCAGGGGATGCCCGCCGGCTTGGCGAAGTCGGGCGAATTGACCGTCAGATGCGTGCAACAGGCGGTGCAGTCGCCACAGTCGCGCGTCGGCACGACCGGTCCGATCAGCATCGTTTCCAGATCGGGATCGGTCTTCGCGCGGTTCATGGGCAGGCTATACCGCCTGCGACCGGCGCGGCCAAATCGTCGGCGCGCGCTGGCTTGGGGTATGGTGTTTCCGGTATAGCCGGTGCCTGTCGCCGAAAGGAAAATGCTGCCGTGAAGCTGTTGCTCGTCGAGGACGATCGCGAATTTGCCGCTACGATGCGGACCGAGCTGGAAACGCTGTCGCATGACGTCACCGTCGCCGGCACCGGGCCGGAGGCGCTGTCGGTGGTCGAGGCCGGGGCGTTCGATGCGATCGTGCTGGATTCGATGATCCCGCTGCTGGATGGTCCGACGGTGGTGCAGCGCTTGCGCGAGCGGGGGCATCGCCTGCCGGTGCTGATGCTGACCGCGCTGGGGCTGGCCAGCGACAAGGTCGGCGGGCTGGAGGCAGGCGCGGACGATTATGTGGTGAAGCCGGCCGCGGCGATCGAGATCGATGCCCGGTTGCGCGCGCTGATCCGGGCGCGGGGCTGGCGCGACGATGTGGTGGAGACGCTGCGCGCCGCCGACATCACGCTGCATCCCGGCCCGCATCGCGCGTGGCGCGGCGAACGGCCGCTGCATCTGTCCAACCTCGAATTCAAGCTGCTGGCCGAACTGGTGCGCCATGCCGGCGGTTTCGTGACGCGGGCGATGCTGATCGAACGGGTGTGGGGCTATGATTTCGAACCGTCGACCAACATCGTCGATGTGCAGATCCGCGCGCTGCGCCGCAAGCTGACCGCCTATGACGAGGACGATCCGATCCTGACGAAGCGCGGCATCGGCTATAGCTTGCGCGCCTGACATGCTGCGGCTGCGCACGCTGACGGCGACGTTCCTCAGCGCCTTTGCGGTCGTCACCGCGCTGACCGGCTATGCCACCTACCATGCGTCGCGGTCGGCGATCGTGTCGCTGGTCGACCGGCGGATCGATGCGGTGGCCGATGCGCTGCTGGAGGATGTCGCGCCGGGCGACGCGGCGGCGATCCTGCGCCGGATCGCCGCCTTTTCCAGCCGGCGCGACAGCGGCGACATCGGGTTCGAGCTGGAGGATGCCACCGGGCGGCGGCTGGGCGGCAATGTCGCGCTGACGCGTTCGCTTGGGGCCGGCTTTTCCGACGTGACCCCGCAGGACGGCATCACCGGGTTGAGCGCGGGGCGGGCCGAGGCGCGGCCGGTCGGACGCGGACTGACGCTCATTACCGTTGCCGAGACCGAGCCGATCGACGGCTATGACGCGATCCGCGTTCGCAACTACCTGATCGGGTTCGGGCTGATCGCGGCGGTGGTGCTGGCCGGGACCGCGACCTTTGGGCTGGTCGTGCGGCGGCGGATCGAGGCGACGCGGACCACGGCGCTGGCGATCATCGACGGCGACCTGTCGCACCGCGTGCCGGTGGCGCCGGGCGGCGGCGTGTTCGCGGCGCAGGCGGAGACGATCAACCACATGCTCGACCGGATCGCGATGCTGGTCGACGGGCTGCGCCATGTCGCCAACGACGTCGCCCACGACCTGCGCACGCCGCTCGCCCGGTTGCGCAGCCGGCTGACCGTCGCCGCCGACCATGCGCCGTCGGCGGAGCTGGATGCGGCGATCGACCAGTGCGACGAAATGCTCGCGATCTTTGCCGCGATCCTGCGCATCGCCGAGATCGACACCGGCGACCGGCGCGGGGCGTTCGGCCGCGTTGCGCTGGACCAGCTGGCCACCGAAGTCGTCGAGACGCTGGCAGGCGTTGCCGAAGAGGACGGGCGGCGGCTGGTGGTCGGGCCGTTGCCGGCAATCGCCCTGGCCGGCGACCGGCAACTGCTGAGCCAGGCAGTGTTCAACCTGGTCGAGAATGCGCTCAACCATACGCCGTCGGGAACGGTGGTGACGGTTTCGCTGGACGCCGCTGCGGACGAGGTCCGGCTGCGTGTCGCCGACACGGGGCCGGGCATCGCCACCGCCGACATGGCCATGGCCCGGCGACGCTTCGGGCGGCTGGAGGCCAGCCGGCATCGTCCGGGCCACGGGCTGGGCCTGCCGATCGTGGATGCGATCGCGCGCCTCCACGGCGGCAGGCTGGTGCTGGAGGATGCGCGGCCGGGGCTGTCGGCCGCGCTGGTCCTGCCGATCAGAAGTTGATCAGCCCCTCGACGCCGAAGGTACGCGGCGCGTTGAAGTTGCCATAGTCGCCCAGCACGTTGTTGATGCTGCCCGAGCTGACATTGGTCGTTGGCGCGCCCGGCAGGCTGTTCGACGGATCGCGGCGATAGACATATTGCTCGTCGAACAGGTTGCGACCCCAGAGCGCGACGGTCAGCTTCTGATGCCGATCGCCCAGTTCGATGTCGGCCAGCGCGATCCGGCCGTTGACGATGAACGACGCGTCGTTCTTCGTCGCGAACTGGTCGAATGCCTGCGTTGCCTGGGCATAATTGCCGTCGAGGTGGAAGCGCAGCTTGTTCCCGGTGTCGAGCGGCAGGGCATAGTCGATCGACCCGCTGGCCGCGTTGCGGGGCGTGAAGACGATGTAGAAGTTCTGATAGACCTGCGTGCGGCTGGTCACCCCGGCAGCGCTGGTCACGCTGTTGGTGATCAGCACCGGCGGAATGCGGGTATAGGTATAGGCGTAGGAGGCGTTCAGCGTCAGGTTATCGATCGGCTGGACGGTCAGCTCCGCCTCGATCCCGCGGATCTTGGTGGTGCCGGGCGCATTGATCGTGACCAGGTTGTTGAAGTTGCCGGTCGCGGTCGACTGGATCGAGCTGATGTCGACTTGGCTGTCCTTGCGGTCCATGATGTACGCGGCGAGGTTCAGGCGGGCGCGCTTGTCCCAGAAGTCCGACTTCATGCCGACTTCGTACGACTTCACGTCCTCAGGATCGAACGCCTGATAGTTGGACGTGCGCGAGCTTGCGCCGCCCGCGCGGTAGCCGGTCGCGTATTTCGCATAGACATGGACATTGTCCGCCGCGTCATAGGCGAGGGTGACCATCGGGTTGAAACGGTTCCACGTCGCATCGAGCGGGGTGTAGCCGTTGCGCGTCGCCGCCGCGGTGTTGGTGTCGTAGTTGATGTTGCGCGAGAAATGCAGCTCGCCGCGCTTGGTATCGTGGGTGTAGCGGCCCCCGGCGGTCAGGTGCAGCAGGTCGGTCGCGTTCCACGTCACCTGACCGTAAGCGGCATAGCTTTTCGACCAGACTTCCGATGCGCGGTCAATCGACCGGCAGCCCGGCTGCGATCCGGCCGGCGCGGTGGTGCCGCCGACGGGGAGGTTGTTCACCACGGTGAAGCCGGTGGTGACGGTCGCGCACGGATTGACGATGCTGATCCGTCCGGTCGCGGCATTGTAGAAGTTCGAGTTGGGCGTCGCGGCGTCGTCGCTGACATGTTCGTTGAAGTAGAACAGGCCCGCGACGTAATCGAGCCGCTCGACGGTGCCGACCGCCTGGAATTCCTGGCTGAACTGGCGCTGGCGCAGGTCGGCCAGCGAATAGCGGCTGAACAGCTGTCCGTTATAGAGCGTGCCGTCGATCACGACGTTGCCGGGGTTGAAGACGGGAACGCGGTGCGCGCCGCCCGAATTGTCCCACTGGGTCGCATCGACGCCGCGCCATGCGGTGATCGAGCGCAGTTCGATCTCGGGCGACAGCTTGTACTTGAGCAGGTTGGTGAAGCCATGGGCTTCGTCGACGCTCGGCTGCTGCGGCACGCCGATGTCGGCGGTCTTCATCCGGCTGGTGCCGTTGATGACGACGCCGGGCATCAGCGACTTCACCGTGCCGGTCAGCGCGGTATAGGCGGTGCCGGGCAGGGTGCAGGCGGACACCGCCGACTGGGCACCGGCGACGCAGCCATTGGGGTTGTAGTTCAGCAGCTGGCTGTAGAAGGGCGAGTTCTTGTCGATGCCGTAATCGTAGGAGAAATCCTCGGTCAGGCCATCGATCGGCGCCCAGCGGACGGCGGCGCGCGCACCGCGACGGTCGAAGTAATTGAAGCCGGTCTGGCCCGCCAGCGGGTTCTTGGTCGTCGGCCCCTGATACTGGACGATGCCGTCCAGCTTGACGCTGACATTCTCATAGGCCGGCAGGTCGAGGTGCAGTTCGCCGTTATAACCGCCATAATTGGCGATGCCGGCGCGGACGCGGCCTTCAAATTCGCCGGTGGGCGCGCGGGTCACGATGTTGAGCGCGCCGCCTTCGGTATTGCGGCCGAACAGCGTGCCCTGCGGCCCCTTCAGCACCTCGATCCGCTCGACGTCGAACAGCGCGGCGTTGAGGCCGTGCTGACGGCCGAGATAGACGCCGTCGACATAGATGCCGACGCCCTGTTCACGCGCCGGCTGGTTGGCGTCCAACGGCACGATGCCGCGAATGCCGACGGTCAGCGCGCTCTGCCGCGCTTCGAACGTGGCGACGCGCAGCGACGGGACGGCGCCGTCGGCGAGGTCGTACAGGCTCTGGACGTGGCGATCGAGCAGGGCGGGGGCGCCCAGCACGCTGATCGCGACCGGGGTCTTCTGCAGGTTCGTTTCCCGGCGCGTCGCGGTCACGACGATGTCGGGGATCGACGATGCATCGTCGGCAGCCGGCGCTTCCGGCGCGACAGTGGCCGGCGCGGCGACGGCGTCTTCCGGCGCGGCCTGTGCGGCGACCGGCGCCAGCAACGCGGCAACCCCCACGAGAAGGCGTGCACGCACACCCGAACGAACGATCATATCCCTGAATTCCCCTACCGGCCGTTGTGGCTTGCAGGGGCCGATAGTGTGATTCGAAGGCTGTCCGGTGACGGTTCGATGACAGGCGAAGACGTTGATCTTTCATCTTCGCTTCATGTTCGCGGATCGCGAAGGATAGGGAAGGTTTGTGGCAGTCCTTCCCATCGGTCCGCAAGATGTCATCCCGTCGCGTTGCGATCAACCATCCGTTCGCAATCGATAGCCGACGCCCAGTTCGTTGGCGATGACGCTGCCGACCGGATCGGGTGCTTCCAGCTTCTGGCGCAGATTGCGGATGACGATGCGCAGATATTCGATGCGCGGGTCCTCATCGCCGCCCCAGCACGACGTGAGCAGTCGTTCGTGCGTCACGATCCGGCCGATATGGCGGGCGAGCAGCGCCAAAACGTCATGTTCCTTGCGCGTCAGATGGACTTCCACCCCGGTGCGAAACACCGTTCGCCGGTCGAGATCGATGCGCAGGTCGCCGCGTTCGACAAGCTGCGGCGCCGGATCGTTCGCCCGGCGATGGCGCAGCGCGACGCGGAGTCGGGCGAGCAGTTCGTCGGTATCGAACGGCTTAGTCACGAAATCATCGGCACCAAGATCGAGCGCCGACACCTTTTCCTCCACCGCGTCGCGCGCCGACACGACCAGTACGACGGCATCGCCATGAGTGCGCAGCAGTGGAATAATGCTGAGACCATCGCGGTCGGGCAGGCCGAGGTCGAGCAGGATCGCATCGGGCCGCTCCGCCGCCGCCTCGTGCAGCGCGTCGCGGCCATTGCCGGCCTCCACCACGCCATAGCCCGCGCGGACCAGCGTGTTGCGCAGCAGGCGACGGATTGCCGGTTCGTCGTCGACGATCAGGACCTTGGCCGGCATCAGTCCGCGCTCCCCGCCGGCAGGTCGCGCAGCAGCAGCGCGGGTGGAAAGACCAGCGCAAAGATCGCGCCTTCGCCATCGGGCCGATTGGCGGCGGTGACGGTCAATCCCATCGCCTCGGCAAAGGCCTTGACGATGGCGAGGCCCAGCCCGGTGCCGCCGACCGAGCGGTCGGTCCCCTCCAGCCGGGTAAAGGTATCGAACACGCGTGCCTCCTGTCCGGGGGGCAGGCCCGGCCCTTGGTCGCGCACCGACAGGCTGATCTCGCCATAGCGATTGCGCCCTTCGATCACGATGTCGGTGCCCGGATCGGCATAGCGGCCGGCATTGTCGAGCAGATTGAGCAGGCAGTGGTGCAGCAATTGCGGATCGACCCGCACCAGCGGCAGGTCGGGTGGGACGTCCAACCGGACGTCATGCCCCTCCAGCGCGCCGCGCGCGTCGTGGGCGGCACCCGCCACCGCGTCGCTCAGGTCGGTCGCCTCGACCTTCAGCCGGATCGCGCCGGCCTCGACACGGGCCATGTCGAGCAGGTTCGACACGAACCGGTTGAGGCGCGCCGATTCGGACCGGATCGTGCCGACCAGCTCGGGCGTCGCGCCCTGTGCCAGCTGATCGGCGGCGACCATCACGGCGGTCAGCGGCGTACGCAGATCGTGGCTGACCGAGGACAGCAGCGCGGCGCGCAGCCGGTCGCGGGTCCGCACCGCGTCGACGTCGCGCATCTCCGCCTGCAGCCGCAGCCGTTCGAGGACCAGCGCGGACTGGTCGGCAAGGCTGGAGAGCAGGGGCAGCTGGTCCGGGCGCACGGGATTGCGGCCGGTTTCGTTGGCGACCGCCAGCACGCCGACCCTGCGTTCGCCGGTCTTGAGCGGGTGGAACAGCCATTCGGACGCGGTCAGCGTGCCCGATCCCTTGCCCGCCGGGGTGCCGGTGTCATAGGCCCAGTTGGCGGCAGCATGGTCCATTGTGTCGAGCCGATAGGCCGGATCGGTCGCGGCAAGGATCGCGATGTCGCTGCTGTCGCCCGGCCCCAGCAGCAGCACCTGCACGCCGAGCAACCGGCGGACATCGTCGCAGATCATCTGCGCGGCGGTGTCGATTTCGTTCACGCTCGCGATCTGGCGCAGGAAGCCGGCAAGGGTGGCGTTGGTCCGCGCGCTGGCGGCGGCAAGGTCGGCCTGCGCCCGCACCCGCGCGGTCAGCTGGCTGGTGGCGACCGCCACGCCGAACAGCACCACGACCGAGACGATGTTCTCGGGATTGCTGATGCTGAGCGTGCCGACCGGCGGCAGGAAGAAGAAATTATACGCCAGGCTCGATGCCAGTCCGGCGAACAGCCCGGTGCGCAGCCCGTGCAGGCTGGCCGCGACCATCACCGGCAGCAGGTACAGCATCCCGATATTGCCGAGTTCGAGGATGTGGAACAGCGCGCTGGCGATCGCGGTGATGCCCGCGACCATCGCGGTCGTGATCGCATAGCCGCCGACCGTGCCCCAATCCTGTGCCGGCCGCTGTCGCCCGGCATCGCGCGGGGCTTCGCCGGTGACGGGCAGGACATGGACGGTTACGCCGGGCGTATCGCGCACCAGCCGGTCGACGACCGACCCATGGCGCAGTTCGAACCAGCGCGACCGGTTCGACTTGCCCAGCACCAGCTGAGTCGCGCGAGCGTCGGTCAGGAAGCCGCGTATCCCCTCCACCACATTGGGCGCGGGGACGGTGGCGACCGCCGCGCCCAGCTGCGTCGCGAGCGTCATCGTCGCGGCGACGCGGGCGTGCTGCGCAGGGGAAAAAGCGGCGGTGCGCGGGGTTTCGACGAACAATGCGGTCCACGGGCCATGCAGGCCGTCGGCCACCCGCTTTGCCGCGCGGACCAGATTGTCGGCGCCGGGCAGTTCGTTGATCGCGACGACGATCCGGTCGCTCCCCGCCCAGGTGCCGCCCAAGCCGAGCGCGCGCACATCGTCGAGCATCCGCGCATCGACCGCCTGCGCCGCGCGGCGCAGCGCCAGTTCGCGCAAGGCGGACAGGTTGGATTTGGAAAAGAAATGGTCGAGCGCCCGCGTCGCTTCCTGTGGCAGATAGACCTTGCCCGCCTTCAGCCGGTCGATCAGCTCGTCGGGCGGGATGTCGACCACCTCGATCTCGGCGGCCTCGAGGATGCTGTCGGGCACGGTTTCGCGGACGCGGACGCGGGTGAAGCTGGCCACCACGTCGTTGAGGCTTTCGACATGCTGGATGTTCAGCGTCGAATAGACCGAGATGCCCGCCGCCAGCAGTTCCTCGACATCCTGATACCGTTTGGGATGGCGGCTGCCCGGCGCATTGGTGTGGGCGAGTTCGTCGACCAGCACGAGGCGGGGGCTGCGGGCGAGGATGGCGTCGATGTCCATTTCGCTGAGCGTGCGGCCTTCATAGGCGATGTCGCGGCAGGCGATGATCTCATGCCCCCGCGTCAGCGCCTGGGTCTCGATCCGGCCATGCGTCTCGACGACGCCGACCACCACGTCGACGCCGTCGCGTTTGCGCGCCGCCCCTTCGGACAGCATCTCATAGGTCTTGCCGACCCCCGGCGCGGCGCCGAGGAAGATCTTCAGCCGCCCGCGCCCTTCCTGCGCGGCGGTGCGCAGCAGGGCGTCGGGGTCGGGACGGTGCGGGTCGGCCGGCGGCATCAGCGGGGGGCAGCGGCCAGACGGTCCAGCGCCCGGTTGAGCGCGAGGACGTTGACGGTGGGGTCACCGAGAACCGTGCCCTTGGTCTGGCTCTCGATCAGCGCGCGGACCTTGTCGACCGCTATACCGCGCACGCGGGCGATGCGGGGCGCCTGTGCCAGCGCGGCAGCGGGCGACAGGTCGGGGTCCAGCCCCGATCCGCTGGCGGTGACCAGATCGGCGGGCAGGGGGCCGTTCACCCCTTCCGCCCGCTGCTTCGCCACATCGGTCGTCACCCGGTCCAGCAGCGCCTTCGACGTGGGGCCGAGGTTCGAGCCGGAGGAGGCAAGGCCGTCATATCCCTTGCCGGCGGCCGAGGGGCGCGTCTGGAAATAGCGATCGGTGGTGAATGCCTGTCCGACGACGCTCGACCCGATCACGCGGCCGGCATCGTCGCGGACCAGACTGCCATTGGCCTGTGCCGGGAACAGCGCCTGTCCGATCCCGGTCATCGCCAGCGGATAGCCGAGGCCGAGCAACGCGGCGAACAGCAGCGTCATCACGATGGCCGGGCGGAGTGCCGAGGAGAAATCCTTATCCATGTCAGTCTTCCTTACGCCAAGCCGAGGCCGCTGACGACGATGTCGATGAGCTTGATTCCGAAAAACGGCGCGACGAGGCCGCCCAGGCCGTAGATGGCGAGGTTGCGCGACAGCAGCGGTCCGGCCGCCATCGGCCGGTACGTCACGCCCTTGAGTGCCAGCGGCACCAGCATCGGGATGATGACGGCGTTGAAGATGATCGCCGACAGGATCGCCGATTGCGGCGAGGCCAGCCCCATCACGTTCAGCACGCCCAGCGTCGGATAGAGCGCGACGAACATCGCCGGGATGATCGCGAAATATTTGGCGACGTCGTTGGCGACCGAAAAGGTCGTCAGCGCCCCGCGGGTCATCAGCAACTGCTTGCCGAGCCCGACGACCTCGATCAGCTTGGTCGGATCGCTGTCGAGGTCGACCATGTTGCCCGCCTCCCGCGCGGCCTGCGTGCCGGTGTTCATCGCGACGCCGACATCGGCTTGCGCAAGGGCGGGGGCGTCGTTGGTGCCGTCGCCGCACATCGCGACCAGCTTGCCACCGGCCTGCTCCTTGCGGATCAGCGCCAGCTTGTCCTCCGGCGTCGCCTGCGCGAGAAAGTCGTCGACTCCGGCTTCGGCGGCGATGGCGGCGGCGGTCAGCGGGTTGTCGCCGGTGATCATCACCGTGCGAATGCCCATCGCGCGCAGCTCGCCGAAGCGCTCACGAATGCCGGCCTTTACCACGTCCTTCAGGAAGATCGCGCCGAGCAGCCGCCCGTTCCGCGCCACCGCCAGCGGGGTGCCGCCGGCACGGGCGATCTCGTCGGTGATACGGCGCAGTTCGGTCGCGGCGGCGGTTTCGCCCGATCCGGCATTGGCGCGCAGGATCGAATCGACCGCCCCCTTCTGGATCAGCGCATCGCCGACCCGGACCCCGGAGATGCGGGTCTGGGCGGTGAAGGGAATGACCTCCGCCCCGGCGGGCAGTTCGGTGATCGCGACGCGGAACCGGTCGCGGGCGAGGACGACGATCGAGCGGCCCTCGGGCGTTTCGTCCGCCAGGCTGGCGAGCAGCGCCGCTTCGGCCAGTTCGGCCTCGCCGGTGCCGCCGACCGCGCGGAACTCGGATGCCTGCCGGTCGCCGATGGTGATCGTACCGGTCTTGTCGAGCAGCAGCACGTCGACATCGCCCGCCGCCTCCACCGCGCGGCCCGACTTGGCCAGCACGTTGAAGCGGACCAGCCGGTCCATGCCGGCAATGCCGATCGCCGATAGCAGCGCGGCGATGGTCGTCGGGATCAGCGTGATGAGCAGCGCGGCGAGGATCGCTATGGGTATGTTGCCGCCGGCATAGCTGGCGAAGCCCGGAATGGTCGCGACGGCGATCAGGAAGATGATGGTCAGGCCCACCAGCAACAGCGTCAGCGCGATTTCGTTCGGGGTCTTCTGCCGCTCGGCGCCCTCGACCAATGCGATCATGCGGTCGAGAAAGCCCTTGCCCGGCTCCACGGTCACCTTCACGCGGATTTCGTCGGAGATGACACGGGTGCCGGCGGTGACGGCGGAACGGTCGCCGCCCGCCTCGCGGATCACCGGCGCGCTTTCGCCGGTGATCGCCGCTTCGTTGACCGATGCGACGCCGGCCACGACTTCGCCGTCCGACGGGATCAGGTCGTTGGTCTCGACCAGCACCACGTCGCCGACGGTGAGTGCGCTGGCGGGCACGTTTTCATAGTCGCGCCCGTCGCCGCGCAGCCGCTTGGCGGTCAGTTCCGCCTTGGTCGCACGCAGCGACGCGGCCTGCGCCTTGCCGCGCCCTTCCGCTAGCGCTTCGGCAAAGGTACCGAACAGCACGGTCAGCCACAGCCACACGACCAGTTGCAGCTTGAACCCGGCAGTCAGGCCGTCATGGCCGACGACGAGCAGGACGGTGAGCAGCGCCGCGACGGCAGCCGTCACGAACATCACCGGATTGCGCACCAGTTCGGCCGGGTGCAGCTTGACGAACGACGCCTTAATCGCGGGCACGACCAGATTGGCCGTGAACAGGCTCTTGCTTTGGGATTTCGCCACGATGGGCCCCCTTAGAAGGATTGACCGCGGATCATCGCGAGATGATCGGCGATGGGACCGAGCGCGAGGCTCGGCAGAAAGGTCAGGCCGCCCAGCACCAGGATGATGCCGACCAGCAGCCCCACCCACAGCCCGCCGGTCGTCGGGAACGAGCCCGCGCTTTCCGGCGTGACTTTCTTGGCCGCCAGACTGCCGGCGATCGCCAGCATCGGCACGATCACGAAGAACCGGCCCAGCCACATCGCGATACCCAGCATCCCGTTATACCAGGGGGTGTTGGCGGTGAGGCCCGCAAAGGCCGACCCGTTGTTCGCCACCGCGCTGGTAAAGGCGTAGAGGATTTCGCTGAAACCGTGCGGCCCCTTGTTGAGCGGCCCGGCCAGCCCCTGGTCCAGCACCGACGACAGCGCGGTGAGGCCGAGGATAGCGAGCGGCAGGACGGCGATGGCGAGCACCGCCAGCTTCACTTCGCGCGCCTCGATCTTCTTGCCGACATATTCGGGCGTCCGTCCGACCATCAGCCCGGCGACGAACACCGCTAGGATCGCGAACAGGAGGAAGCCGTAGATGCCCGCGCCCACGCCGCCGATCACGACCTCGCCCAGCTGCATGTTGAACAGCGGGATCAGACCGCCCAAGGCAGTGAAACTGTCGTGCATCGCATTGACCGCGCCGCACGAAGCAGCGGTCGTTATGACCGTGAACAGCGAGGAGGCGGCGATGCCGAAGCGGACTTCCTTGCCCTCCATATTGCCGCCCGCGACGCCCAGCTGGTGCAGCAGCGGATTGCCCGCCGCTTCCGCCCAATAGGTGACGGTCGTGCCGGCGAGGAACAGGATCATCATCGCGGCGAGGATCGCCCAACCCTGGCGCGGGTTGCCGACTGCCTTGCCGAAGGTCCAGGTCAGGCCGGTGCCGATCACGAAGATCGACAGCATCTGGATGAAATTGGTCAGCGCGGTTGGGTTTTCGAACGGATGCGCCGAATTGGCGTTGAAGAAGCCGCCACCATTGGTGCCGAGCATCTTGATCGCTTCCTGCGATGCGACCGGGCCGAGCAGGATCGACTGGCGCGCACCCTCCAGCGTCTGGACATCGACCACGCCGGCCAGCGTCTGCGGCACGCCGCTGGCGATGTAGAATAGCGTCAGCGCGATACAGAGCGGAAGGAGCAGGTAGAGCGTGATGCGGGTGACATCGGTCCAGAAATTGCCGATCGCCTTCGCTTCCCGCCGGGCAAAGCCGCGGAACAGCGCGAAGGCGAGCGCAATGCCGGTCGCCGCCGACAGGAAATTGTGGATCGTCAGCCCCAGCATCTGGCTGAGGTTCGACATGGTCGATTCGCCGCTATAGCTCTGCCAATTGGTGTTGGTGGTGAAGCTGATCGCGGTGTTGAACGACAGATGCTCGCCGATTGCCGCCAGTCCCTGCGGATTGCCCGGCAGCACCGCCTGCAACCGCAGCACGGCATAGGTGAAGAACATCAGCACGGCGTTGAACACCAGCATGTGGACGGCATAGCGCCGCCACCCCTGTTCCTCGGTCGGGTCGATGCCGGACAGGCGGTAGAAGCCACGCTCGACGGGGCCGAGCAGGCGGTGGAGCGGCGTGCGACGGCCTTCGTACAGCGCGTGCAGCCAGAGGCCCATCGGCTTGACGAGTGCCAGCAGGATGCCGACAAAGCCAAGGATCAGGAGCCAGCCCTGAATGGTCATGGTTCCGCTCCCTTCAGAAGCGTTCGGGGCGGATCAGCACCGCCACCAGATAGATGAGCAGCCCGAGCGCGGTGATCGCGGCGAGCCAGAGGTCGAGGGTCATCGCCGCCCCCTCACGCGTTGTCGCACAGGCGGACATAGGCGAGCGTCAGCGCGACCAGTCCGACCATGATGGCGACCCAGAGCAGATCCTGCATGATTGTCGCTCCCATCTCAGAAGGCTGCGGTCAGCGCGACGACGACCGTCCCGCCGGCGATGTTGCCGGTGCCATCCTGTCCCCGGCTGAAGCTGGGGCGCAGATACGCGGCGTCGCGGTCGGAGATGTCGGTGTCGACATAGCTGACGTTCAGGGTGAGGTTGCGATAGGTCGCGTCCGCCCCGACCGACCAGTCCCAGTAGCTGCCGGTCGGCGACACGGCGGTGGCGTTGGGACCCAGCCCGTCCTGGCCCCAGCTATGGCCGATATGTGCCTTGGCGGTGATCGGGCTGCCGGTGACGGGCAGGGCGGCGTCGCCCCATAGATACAGGTTGTCGTCCTTCGCGCCCGGCCGGGTATAGACGCCGCGCGCCGCATCGGCGCCGGTCGCATACCATTTGCCGATCGCCTGCTGCTTCGGCGCATAGGCGGCACCGGCGGTCAGCGTGGCGGGGCCGGCGGTGCCGGTCAGCTTGGCATAGGGTTCGGCGAAGTCCGTCTTGTCCGCGCCGCCGGGATAGACGTACCAGGTCAGCCCGACGTCTAGCGTCGCGCCCTTGGCGATCGCGGTCTTGTAGCCAGCGATCAGGTCCAGCTCCATGTTCGCGCCGCCGAACGTGCCCCATCCGGCGAGGTTCGATGCCCAGGTGCCGATATAGGCGCCGCTGTCGTGCGCGATGGTGATGCCGCCCTGCACCGCCATGTCCTGATCCGACTGCGAGACGCCGCGGAAGCGATAGTCGGAGGCGATCGTGGCCGATCCGCTGACGGTGACGGCGGGCGGGGGATCGGTCGGATCGGGCGCGGCCTGTGCGTGCGCGGCGGCCGGAAATGCGGCCAGCGCGATGGCAATGGCGGCAGGGCGGAATTTCATGGTTGCTACCCCTATTGCGCGGCCCGTCCACGCGACGGTGCCTTACGGGGTGTGCGATTAGGCGCATGGAACATATCAATTCGAGAGCGATTCCGGCCAATCGCATAGTGCTGGCGTATAGCGGCCGCGTGTCGGGGCTGGATGGCGCGCGGCTTTCGGGTTAGTCGGTGCGCCTGTGAGGATCGCGATCATCGACACCAGCACGACCCGCGCGGCGATCATCGCCGAAGGTCTGCGTGAAGCGGGGCTGGACGATCAGGTCGTGATCGACCCGACCGGCCCGATCGTCCGTCAGATCGAGGCGTGCGCGCCGGAGGTCGTCCTGATCAACCTCGAAAATCCCGGCCGCGACCTGCTGGAGGATTTCTTCGCCATGTCGCGCGCGCTCGACCGGCCGATCGCGATGTTCGTCGACCAGTCGGACGGCGACAGCGCGCTGGCGGCGGTCGATGCCGGGGTGTCGGCCTATGTCGTCGACGGGCTTTCCAAGCAGCGGATCAAGCCGGTGCTGGACGTCGCGATCCGCCGGTTCCAGGCCTTTTCGCGATTGCAGGCGGAACTAGCCGAGGCGAAGACCGCGCTGGCCGATCGCCAGACGATCGACAAGGCCAAGGCGATCCTGATGCGGCGGCGCGGGATCGAAGAACCGGCCGCCTATGCCCTGCTGCGCGGCCACGCCATGCAGTCCAACCGCCGCATCGCCGAAGTGGCGGAGGCGATCGTGACCAGCGACGCGCTGATGGGAGATCTGCCGTGAGCCTCGACCATTTCCGCATCGGTTTCCTGCCGCTGGTCGATGCCGCGCTGCCGATCCTGGCGCAGGAACTGGGCTTTGCCGAGGAACAGGGCGTCGCGATCGACCTGGTCCGCGACGTGACCTGGGCGGCGGTGCGCGACCGGTTGCTCCATGGCCATACCGATGCCGCGCACATGGTCGCGCCCCTCGCCATCGCGGCCAGCCTGGGCCGCGACCGTCCGGCGGTGCCGATGGCGGTGCCGTTCGTGCTGGGGCTGAACGGCAATGCTATCACGTTTTCGACGGCGCTGGGCGCGGCGTGCGGGCTGGGCGGAGAACTCGGCGATCCGGTGGCGGTCGGTGCGGCGCTGAAGGCGGTGGCCACGGCGCGCGCGGCGGCGGGGCAGCGGCTGCGCTTCGGTGTGGTGCATCGCTATTCCAGCCATAACTACATGCTGCGCTATTGGCTGGCGGGGGTCGGCATCCGCCCCGACATGGACGTCGAGATCGTGGTGACCAGCCCGCCGTTCGCCGCCGATGCGCTGGCGGCGGGCGAGGTCGACGGCATCTGCGTAGGTGAGCCGTGGAACTCGATCGCGGTCGATCGCGGCGTCGGGCGGATCGCGCTGGCGACCGCGCAGATCTGGCGGCGCGGCGTCGAGAAGGTGCTGGCGATGCGCGCCGACACCGCCGCCGAACGCGGCGATGCGACGCTGCGGCTGATCCGCGCGCTGCACGCCGCCGCCGCGCATTTCGTCGATCCCGATACGGTCGAACAAAGCGCCGCGATCCTTGCCCGGCCGGCCTATCTCGATGCGCCGGTCGATGCGATCCTGCGCGCGATCACCGACCATATCCGCGTGGTGCCGGGCGGGGTGCCGGTCCATTATCCCGACTTCATGTTCCAGTATCGCGAGGCGGCGAACTTCCCGTGGCGCAGCCAGGCGGCGTGGCTCTATGCGCAGATGACGCGCTGGGGCGAACGGCCGTTCGACGCGGAGGAGGCGGCGGTAGCGGCGGGCACGTTCCGCCCCGACCTGTACCGCGCGGCGCTCGCCGGATCGGGTGCGCCGCTGCCGGGGGCGAGTTCGAAGCTGGAGGGGGCGCTGGGCGGGCCGATCGGGGCGGGGTCGACGCAGGGGCGGCTGATGCTGGGCAGCGACCGGTTCTTCGACGGGCGGTCGTTCGATCCCGACGACATTCCGGGGTATCTGGCCAACCTGCCCTGAACGCTATTTTGCTGCGCCTGCGAAAGGGTCTTGTGTCCGGCCGCCGAATCAGGCAGCTTGACGTCAGCCCGGCAATGGCGTCGGGCACGACATAACAGCGACACGCCTCTCCAGCGCCGGGGAGGTTCCCGCTGGCGGATAACGGGCACCGGCCCGTAGTCCGACACAGGCAACGAAGCCGCCAGAACGCGCCCGCAAGGGGCCGCCGTTCTGGCGGCTTTTTTTCGTTTCCGGCTCTGGGAGGCAGGAATGGCAACGGCATATTGGCAAGACACGCAGGAACGACCCGAAACGACCGACAGCTTCTGGAACAGCGGGCATCGGCCGACGCTGATCGCGGCGTTCCTGTATTTCGACCTGGCGTTCATGGTGTGGGTGCTGCTGGGGCCGCTCGCGCCCGACATCGCGCTGACGTTGGGCCTGTCGCCCGCGCAAAAGGGGCTGATGGTCGCGGTGCCGACGCTGGCGGGGGCGATCCTGCGCGTCGTCAACGGGCTGGCGGTCGACCGGATCGGGCCGAAGCGGGCCGGGGCGATCAGCCAGATCATCGTGATCGCCGGACTGTTCACGGCCTGGATGCTGGGGGTGAACAGCTTTGGCGGCACGCTGGCGCTGGGCGTGATCCTGGGCTTTGCCGGGGCGTCGTTCGCCATCGCTTTGCCGCTCGCCAGCCGCTGGTATCCGCCGGAGCATCAGGGCAAGGCGATGGGCCTGGCCGGGATGGGCAATTCGGGCACGGTGCTGGCGGCGCTGTTCGCGCCGGCGCTGGCCAAGCTGTTCGGCTGGAACACGGTGCTGGGGCTGGCCTGCATCCCGCTGACGCTCGTCTTCTTCGCCTATATGGCGATGGCGAAGGACGCGCCGAATGCACCGGCGCCGCGTTCGCTGACCGCCTATCTCAGCCCGCTCAAGCAGGCAGATGCCTGGTGGCTGATGGCGTTCTACGCCGTCACCTTTGGCGGGTTCGTCGGGCTGGCCGCCAGCCTGCCGGTCTATTTCACCGACCAGTTCGGGCTGTCGACCATCGCGGCCGGCTATTGCACCGCCGCCTGCGTCTTTGCCGGGTCGCTGGTGCGGCCGATGGGCGGGGCGCTGGCCGACAGGATCGGCGGCGTGAAGGCGCTGACCGCCGTGTTCGCCGTCGCCGCGCTGGCGCTGGTCGGGGTCAGCGCGGCGGGCAGCGTAAAGGCGGCGCTGGCGCTGTTCGTGCTAGCGATGCTGGCGCTGGGCACCGGCAACGGCGCGGTGTTCCAGCTGGTGCCGCAGCGCTTTGCCGCGGAGATCGGCGTGATGACCGGGCTGGTCGGCATGGCCGGCGGGATCGGGGGCTTCTACCTCGCCTCCTCGCTCGGCCTCGCCAAGCAATGGACCGGCAGCTTTGCACCGGGCTTCCTGATCTTTGCGGCGCTGTCGGTGCTCGCGCTGGTCGGACTGACGCTGGTCAAGGCGAGCTGGCGCCGCCGCTGGGCGACCGCCGAGGGTGTGCGGATCTGATGCGCGCCCTGATCGCCCTCCCGCTGCTGGCGGCGACCCCTGCGATGGCGCAGACGGTCACCCCGCTCGCCGAAGCCCGCCTGCGCTACGAACATGCCGAGCAGGACGGATTGCCCGCCAATGCCGATGCGGTGACCGCCCGCATCCGCACCGGGGTGCAGGTGAGCAACGGCCCCTGGTCCGCGCTCGCCGAGGCGCAGGGGACGCTGGCGATCGTCGGCGACTATTATGACGGGTTGCACGGCGTGCAGACCCGCCCGCTGGTCGCCGATCCGCAGAATATCGGCCTCTATCGCGCCCAGTTGCGCTATGCCGATGGGGCCCAAGCGGTGACGGTCGGGCGCCAGCGGATCGCGCTCGACGACGAGCGGTTCGTCGGCAACATCCCCTTTCGCCAGAATGCGCAGACCTTCGACGCGGTGCGGGGCGAGTTCCAGCCGGTAAGGGGGGTGAAGGCCGATCTGAGCTATGTCTGGTCGATCCGCACCCTGTGGGGGATCGACGGCAACGGCGCGCGGCAGCCGGCGGTCTCCGGCAACACCCTGCTCGCCAATGTCGGCTGGACGTCGCCGCTGGGGACGTTGACCGGCTTCGGCTACTGGATCGACGAGGATGAGGCGGTGGTGCAGAACTACCGCCTGTCGAGCCGGACGCTGGGCGTGCGGCTGGCCGGCACCCGCCCGCTGGGCGCGGCGAAGCTGGCCTATGCCGCCAGCTATGCCCGCCAGTCGGATTTCCACCGCAACCCGAACGCCTATGCCGCCGGTTACTGGATGGTCGATGCGCTGCTCGACCTGAACGGACCCCGCGTCGGCGGCGGGTACGAGGTGTTCGGCGCCGATGACGGTCGGGCGCTGACCAGTTTCCAGACGCCGCTCGCCGCCAATTTCAAGTTCAACGGCTGGGCGGAGAAATTCACCACCAAGCCCGCCGACGGCCTGCACGACCTCTATGCCAGCGGCGGCTGGGGCTGGAAGCAGGTCGGGGCGCTGAAGGCGGTGACGCTGACCGCGACCTGGCACCGCTTCGACAGCGACCGGCTGGCCCGGCGCTATGGCGAGGAGCTGGACCTGCTCGCCCAGGCGAAGGTCGGGCGGACGACGGCCGGCATTCGCTACGCCGATTATCGCGCCGACACCTTCGCCACCGACACCCGCAAGCTGTGGCTCCAACTCGACTGGATGCTGTGATGAAACATGAACCGATTTCCCGAACCGATGGCGATACGCGCCAGCACTTGATCGTCATCGGCAACGGCATGGCCGGATGCCGCGCGGTCGAGGAGTTGCTGGCGCGCGACCCGAACCGCTACCGCGTCACGATCTTCGGCGCCGAACCTCTGGTGAACTATAACCGGATCATGCTGTCGCCGGTGCTTGCCGGAGAGAAGACGTTCGATGAGATCGTCATCAACGGCCTCGACTGGTATGCCGACAACGGCATCACGCTGCTGAGCGGTGATCCGGTGATCGCCGTCGACCGGGCGGCGCGGACGGTGACCAGCCGCAGCGGGCTGACGCTCGACTATGACCGGCTGCTGATCGCGACCGGCTCCGACCCGTTCATCATCCCGGTGCCGGGCAAGGACCTGGGCGGCGTCATCAGCTTCCGCGACATGCAGGATGTCGAACACATGCTCGCCGCCGCCGACCGGGGTGGCAGCGCGGTGGTGATCGGCGGCGGGCTGCTCGGGCTGGAGGCGGCGCACGGCCTGTCCCTGCGGGGGATGAAGGTCACCGTGCTGCACATCATGCCGACGCTGATGGAGCGGCAGCTGGACGAGGCCGCCGGCTGGCTGCTGAAGACCGCGCTGGAGGCGCGCGGGCAGACGATCCTGACCGGCGCGGATACTGCCGAGATCGTCGGCGAAGGTCGGGTACAGGCGGTGCACCTGAAGGACGGGACGATCATTCCCGCCGACCTGGTCGTGATGGCAGTCGGCATTCGCCCGTCGGTGGCGCTGGCGCGTGCGGCCGGGCTGGACGTCGGGCGCGGGATCAAGGTCGATGACCATATGGTCACGTCCGATCCGGCCGTGCTGGCGGTCGGCGAATGCGTCGAGCATGACGGGCAGGTCTATGGCCTCGTCGCGCCGCTGTGGGACATGTGCCGCGCGCTGGCCGATGAGCTGGTCGAGGCACCGAGCGGCTACAAGCCTGCCCCGACCGCGACCAAGCTGAAGGTCGCCGGGCTGGACGTGTTCTCGGCCGGCGACTTTTCCGGAGGCGACGGGGCGGAGGACATCGTGCTGCGCGATGCGTCGCGCGGCATCTACAAGCGGGTCGTGGTCAGGGACGACCGCATCGTCGGGGCGGTGCTGTATGGCGATACCGCCGACGGCAACTGGTATTTCGATCTTCTCAAGAAGGGCGAGAGCGTCGCCGACATCCGCGACGCGCTGATCTTCGGCCAGGCCTTCGCCTCGGGAGGGGGGCAGGCGGACCCTAACGCGGCCGTTGCGGCGCTTTCCGACGATGCGGAAATCTGCGGCTGCAACGGCGTGTCCAAGGGTAAGGTCCTCGCGTGCATCGATGGCGGTGCGCACAGCCTCGACGCGGTGCGATCGGGGTGCAAGGCGTCGGCGAGCTGCGGGTCGTGCACCGGCATCGTCGAAAGCCTGCTGGCGCTGCGGCTGGGCGGGGAGGTCGATGCGGGGCCGAAGACGATGTGCAAATGCACCAGCTTCGGCCATGACGATGTCCGGCGGGAAATCGTGGCGCAGGCCATGCGCTCGATCCCGGAGGTGATGCAGAAGCTGCACTGGTCGACGCCCGATGGCTGTTCGTCGTGTCGCCCGGCGCTCAACTATTACCTGCTCTGCGCGCTGCCCGGCGACTATAAGGACGACCAGCAGAGCCGGTTCGTCAACGAACGGATGCACGCCAACATCCAGAAGGACGGCACCTATTCGGTCGTGCCGCGCATGTGGGGCGGCCTGACCAACCCGACCGAGCTGCGCGCGATCGCCGACGTGGTCGAGAAGTTCAACGCGCCGATGGTCAAGGTCACCGGTGGTCAGCGGCTCGACATCTTCGGGATCAAGAAGGAGGATCTGCCCGCCGTCTGGGCCGATCTGAACGCCGCCGGGATGGTGTCGGGCCATGCGTACGGCAAGTCGCTGCGCACGGTGAAGACCTGTGTCGGGTCCGAATGGTGCCGCTTCGGCACACAGGATTCGACCGGCCTCGGCGTCAAGATCGAGCGGGCGACGTGGGGCAGCTGGATGCCGCACAAGTTCAAGATCGCGGTGTCGGGCTGTCCCCGCAACTGCGCCGAGGCGACGATCAAGGACTTCGGCATCGTCTGCGTCGACAGCGGCTATGAACTGCATGTCGGCGGCAATGGCGGGATCAAGGTTCGCGCCACCGACCTGCTGTGCAAGGTCGCGACTGAGGCGGAGGCGATGGAGATGTGCGCCGCCTTCATCCAGCTGTACCGCGAAGAGGCCCGCTATCTGGAGCGGACCGCGCCGTGGATCGAGCGGGTCGGGCTGGCCTATGTCCAGTCGCGGCTGTTGCCCGATGCGGAGGCGCGCGCGGCGCTGGCCGGACGCTTCTGGTTCTCGCAGCAATTCTGTCAGGACGATCCGTGGGCGGCGCGGGTCGCCGGGGCCGAACGCGAAATCCATGCGCCGATGGCGCGCTTTCAACCCGTGGAGGAACTGGCATGATCGGCGAATGGCTCGACATCGGCTGGGTCGATGAGATTCCGGTACGCGGCAGCCGCACGGTGCAGGTCGATGGCGGCGATGACATCGCCGTGTTCCGCACCGGCGAGGGCAAGGTTTTCGCGCTACGCGACCGGTGCCCGCACAAGCATGGCAAGCTGTCGCAGGGGATCGTCCATGGCGGCGCGGTGGCGTGTCCGCTGCATAACTGGCGGATTTCGCTGACGACCGGCGAGGCGCTGGGCGAAGACAAGGGGTGCACTCCGACCGTGCCGGTGAAGGTCAGCGGCGGGCGGGTGCTGATCTGTCGCGCCTCCACGCTGAAGGCAGCGGCATGATCCTCCCCGGCACGGGGAGGGGGACCGCCGCGCAGCGGTGGTGGAGGGGACTGTCCTGCTCCACTATTGTTGCGGTCGGGAAAGCCCCCCTCCACCATCCTGCGGATAGTCCCCCTCCCCGTGCCGGGGAGGAGCTATGACGATCCGCACCACCTGCGCCTATTGCGGGGTCGGTTGCGGCATCCGCGCGACCGTCACCGGCGAACGCAGCGTCCGGATCGAGGGCGATCCCGACCACCCCGCCAATCGCGGACGGCTGTGTTCGAAGGGCACGCATCTGGGCGAGACGGTCGGGCTGGAGGGGCGCCTGCTTGCGCCCATGATCGGCAAGCGCCGCGCGACGTGGGACAAGGCGCTCGACCTGGTCGCCCGCCGCTTTCGCGAGACGATCGAGCGCCATGGGCCGGGCAGCGTCGCCTTCTACGTCTCGGGTCAGTTGCTGACCGAGGATTATTACGTCGCCAACAAGCTGATGAAGGGCTTTATCGGATCGGCGAATATCGACACCAATTCGCGGCTGTGCATGTCCAGCGCGGTCGCCGGGCATATGCGCGCGTTCGGCGAGGATGTCGTGCCGGCGTCCTATGACGACCTCGACGCCGCCGATCTGGTCGTGCTGGTCGGGTCGAACACCGCGTGGTGCCATCCGATCGTCTATCAACGCATCCGCGCGCGTTGCGATGCGGGGGCGAAGCTGGTCGTGATCGATCCGCGCCGCACCGAAACCGCCGAACAGGCCGACCTGCACCTCGCCATCCGGCCGGGCAGCGACGTCGCGCTGATGAACGGGCTACTCGCCTGGTGCCGCGAGGCGGGGGTGGTCGATACGGCGTTCCTGCGCGACCATGTGGCGATGCCGGAGGATTTCTGGACGCGGACGGGCGAGGGCAGTGACCTGTGGTCGGTCGCGCGCACCTGCGACGTGCCTGCCGCCGACCTGCGCCGCTTCTACGAGCTGTTCGCCGCGACTCCGCGCACCGTGACGATGTTCAGCCAGGGCGTGAACCAGTCGCTGACCGGCACCGATCAGGTCAACGCGATCCTCAACGTCCACCTCGCCACCGGCCGGATCGGCAAGCCGGGGGCGCAGCCCTTCTCGATCACCGGACAGCCCAATGCGATGGGCGGGCGGGAGGTCGGCGGCCTTGCCTCCACGCTGGCCGCGCATATGGATTTCGCCGAGGAGAACCGCGCCACGGTCCAGCGTTTCTGGGCCTCCCCGACCATCGCCGCCAAGCCGGGGCTGAAGGCGGTCGACCTGTTCCGCGAGCTGGGCCATGGCCGGATCAAGGCGCTGTGGGTGATGGCGACCAACCCCGCCGTGTCGATGCCCGGTGCGGGGCGCGTGCGCGAGGCGCTGGCCGCCTGTCCGTTCGTGGTGGTCAGCGACGTAATCGCCGATACCGACACCAGCGTCCACGCCCATGTCCGCCTGCCCGCCGCCGCATGGGGCGAGAAGGACGGAACGGTCACCAACAGCGACCGCACCGTCAGCCGCCAGCGCGCGTTGTTCCCCTTGCCGGGCGAAGCCAAGCCCGACTGGTGGATCGTCAAGGAAGTCGCGCGGCGGATGGGGTGGAAGACCGCCTTCGCCTATGACCGTCCCGCCGAGATCTGGCGCGAGCATGTCCGGCTGTCGACCTATCGCAACGAAGGCGCGCGGCTGTTCTCGCTGGTCGGGCATGGGGCCGGCGGCAATGCCGATTATGACGCGATGACGCCGTTCCAATGGGGTGGGACCCCGTTCGCCGATGGGCGCTTCCCGACCCCGGACGGTCGCGCGCGGCTGGTCCCGGTGGTGCAGAAGCCGCTGGCCGCGCCGCTCAAGGACTGGCCGCTGACGCTCAACACCGGGCGCTATCGCGACCAGTGGCATACGATGACCCGCACTGGTCTTGCCCCCAAGCTGGCCCGGCACCGCGAGGAACCGCTGGTCGAGGTGCATCCCGACGACGCCGCCCGGCTGGGGATCGCCGAGGGCGGTCTGGCCCGCGTGACGACGCCGCAGGGCGACAGCCTGTACCGCGTGCAGGTGACCGACAGCCAACGGCCGGGCGAGCTGTTCACCCCGATACACTGGACCGACCAGACGTCGAGCGGCGGGCGCACCGGGCTGCTGCCGCGCCCGCTGACCGATCCGATTTCCGGCCAGCCGGGGTTCAAGTCGACGCCGGCTGCCATCGCCGCGGTCGAGACGCGCTGGCGTGGCTTCCTGATCGTCGCGGGCGAGCCGGTCCGCCGTCCCGAATGCCTGTGGGCGACGCGTGTCGCGGTCCCGGCGGGGAGCCTGTGGGAGCTTGGCGGCAATGGCGACGCGGCCCGGCTGGAGGCGTGCCTGCCCGCCGGTGAGCGGGTCGAGGCGATCGACCGGGCGCGGGGCATGCGGCGGATCGCGGTGCTGGCCGGCGGACGGCTGGTGGCGGCACTGTTCCTGACCGAAAGCGGCGAACTGCCGACCCGCGACTGGCTGATCGCGCAGTTGAGCGAGGCACAGGCCGCGCCGACCGTGCTGGCCGGACGCGCGCCGGGTGTGGCGGTCGATCGTGGGCCGATCATCTGCAGCTGTTTCGACATCGGGATGCGCACCATCGTCGCCGCGATCCGCGACCAGCGGCTGGCCGATGTCGCCGCGATCGGCGCGGCGATCGGCGCCGGCACCAATTGCGGGTCCTGCCGCCCCGCGCTCGCCCGCCTGCTTACCGAGGAGAAGACCCATGCCGCATGACGATTTTCCCGCCGGATCGGTCTGGCTGGTCGGGGCCGGGCCGGGCGATCCCGACCTGCTGACGCGCAAGGCCGCGCGGCTGATCGCGACGGCGGAAATCGTGTTCCATGACGCGCTGGTCGGGCCGGGGGTGCTGGACCTGATCGCGCCGGGCGTGGAGCGGGTGAGCGTCGGCAAGCGATCCGGCCGCCATTCGAAGGATCAGGGTACGATCGACGCGCTGATCGTCGCCGCCGCGCTGACCGGCAAGCGGGTGGTGCGGCTGAAAGGCGGCGACCCGGCGATCTTCGGCCGGACGGCGGAGGAAGTCGCCGCCTGCACCGCCGCCGGGGTCCCGGTCCGCATCTGCCCCGGCATCACCGCCGCCAGCGCGGCCGTCGCGTCGGCCGGGACCAGCCTGACGCTGCGCGGTGTCGCGCGGCGGCTGACGCTGGTCACCGCCCATGCGCAGGCGGGGCAGCCGATCGACCTCGACTGGCAAGCGCTGGCGGCGCCCGACGCGACGCTGGCGATCTATATGGGCCGGGCGGCGGCGGCCAGTGTCGCGCAGCAGCTGATCGCCGCCGGGCGCGCGGCGGATACCCCGGTGCTGGTGGTGGTCAACGCCTCGCTGCCCGACGAGCGGATCATTCGCGGGCGGCTGTCGGCGCTGGCGTTCCTGGTGGAGGCGATCAGCGCCACCGACCCGGCGGTACTGATCGTGGGCGAGGCGGTGGCGGCCGGTGCGGTTCGGGCCACGCTGGCGCAGCCGGTAGCGTGCGTGCCCATCGACTGATCGACCCTCGCGCGGATCGGGATTCGCTGGTAGCCAGGGGGTATGACCCCGCTCAACTGCGAACTTCTCGACCTGCGCGCCCTGATCGCGGTGTCGGAGGGCAGGAGCTTCCTGCGCGCCGCCGAACAGCTGAACCTGTCGCAGCCCGCGCTCAGCCGGCGGGTGCAGAAGCTGGAGGCGCTGGTCGGGACGCCGCTGCTGGAGCGGACGACGCGCAGCGTGCGGCTGACCCCGGCGGGGCAGGAGGTCGTGCCGCTGCTGCGACGGTTGCTGGAGGAGATCGACAGTTCGCTGCTGGGCATGATGGCGCTGGGTGAGCGGCGGGCGGGGCGGCTGACGGTGGCCAGCATCCCCAGCGCGACCGTCCGGTTCCTGCCCGAGGTGCTGGAACGGTTCGGGCAGGAGTATCGCAACGTCCGCGTCCGGGTGCTGGACCTGTCGGCGACCGAGTGTGCGGAGGCGGTGCGGACCGGCGAGGCGGAGTTCGCCATCAGCCTGCCGGTCGCGTCGGATGGCGATCTGGTCTTCGAACCGCTGACCGACGATCCCTATGGCCTCGTCTGTCGCCGGGATGATCCGCTGGCGGCGTTGCCCGATCCCGGTTGGAGCGATCTGGTCGGCCTACGGCTGGTGACGGTGCATATGGGCAGCGGCAATCGCACCGCGCTCGATGCCGGGCTGGCGCGGGCGGGGATCGAACTGCGCTGGTTCTATGAGGTGACGCGGCTGACCTCCGCGATGGCGCTGGTGCAGGCGGGGCTGGGGCCGTCGGTGCTGCCGCGCCTCGCTTGCGAAGGGCCGGAGGCGCGCGATCTGGTGTGGCGGCCGCTCAAGGGGGCGGACGTGGTACGGACGATCGGCGTGCTGCGCCGGGCGTCGGCCACGCTGTCGCCGACCGCGTCGCGGCTGATGGCGCTGCTAGCCGCCGCGTGGAGCGCGCCCTAGCCCGGCCGCACCCCGCTCCACCGGGTGAGCAGCAGCGATGCGGCGACATTGGCGGTGCCGCTGGTCAACGCGCGGATTTCCGACAGCAGCCGGTCGACCGCGATCAGCAGCGCCGCTGCCCCCACGGGGATGTCGGGCATCAGCGACAGGGTCAGCAACAGCGCCGAAAAGCCGCTGCCGGTCACCCCCGCCGCCGCCTTCGACGTGACGAGCATCACCGCGAGGTACAGCAGGATGCGACCGGGCGAGAGGACGATGTCCGACGCCTCCGCCAGGAACAGCGTCGCGACGATCAGATAGACGGCGGTGCCGGCCAGGTTCAGCGAATAGCCGAGCGGCACGGTCAGCCCGACGATGCTGCGCGGACAGCCAAGACGCTCCAGCTTCTCGATCAGGCGCGGCAGCACGACTTCGGTCGAGGAGGTGCCCAGCACGATCAGGATCTCATCGCGAAATGTCCGCCACAGCCTGCCCGGCCCGATCCCGGTGGCGACGCGGACGGTGGTGAGCAATACCGCGATCAGCAGGGCGCAGGCGAGCGCCAGCGTCGCGATCAGCATCCCCAGCGACCCGATGAAGCCGATGCCATAGGTCCCGACGGTATAGGCGATCGCGGCAAACGCACCGACCGGCGCCGCGCGGATCAGAAAGGCGAAGATCGCGAATTGCAGCCGGGTCAGCGCCTCGATCCCGCGCACGATCGGCGCACCCGCCTCGCCGATCCTCAGCAGCCCGAACCCGACCAGCGCGGCGACGAACAGCACCGGCAGCACGTCCCCTGCGGTAAAGGCGGAGAACAGCGTGTCGGGCACGATATGGATCAGGAAGTCGCCCGGTCCGGCAATCGCCCGCGTCCGCAAGTGCTGCGCCACCAGCTCCAGCGTCGCAGCATCGGGCGCGATCGTCAGCCCGGTTCCGGGGCGTAGCAGCTGGGCAGTCCCCAGCCCGATGCCGAGCGCGGCGATCGTGATAGCGAGGAACACGACCACACTGCGCAACAGGGTCGTGCCGGTATCGCGCGCCGCACCATGGCGGACGATTCCGTCGACGATGGTGCAGAACAGGACCGGCGGCACCATCATGCGCATCGCCTTTACGAAGGCGATGCCGAGCGGGCCCATCGCGCGGCCGGCGTCGGGTGCCAGCGCGCCGAGCAACGTGCCCGCCACGATGCCGATCAGCATCTGCACCCAGAGTTGGCGAAGATAGCGCAGCGGCGACGTTCCTCTCCGATCATTGATGCGCGAAACGCATGAAGCGGCCCGACAATTGCATTTGATGGAAGGGCCGATTGTGTTGCTTAGTGTCGCATAAGGCACGGCGCCTCAAGCCCGTGCCGTAACGAGAGCCTGCGCCGAGAGCGGGACGAAAGAGAGGTATCATGCACCATCCTTCCCGCCATCCCGCCCTGCGCCTGTCGCGCCGCGCCGGGTTGCGCCTCGCGCTGCTGCTGGGGCTGGTCACGGTCGGCGCGATCGCCGATGCGCAGCGCAAGCCCCCCGAACTCCACGTCGTCACCTCGGGCGGGTTCACCGCCGCGTTCGAGGCGCTGGCGAAGCAATATGAGCGCGATACCGGCGTTCATATCGTCACCGAACACGGGCCGTCGATGGGCGATACGCCGCAAGCGATTCCCAACCGGCTGGCGCGGCACGAACCCGCCGATGTCGTCATCCTCGCGCGCAGCGGCCTCGACAAGCTGGTTGCCGCCAACGCGGTCACGCCGGGCACCGAAGTCGACCTGGGACTGTCAAAAATTGCCGTCGCGGTAAGGGCCGGCGCCCCGGCCCCCGACATCGCCACGCCGGAAGCGGTCCGCGACACCCTCGTCCATGCCCGGTCGGTCGCGTGGTCGGACAGCGCGTCGGGCGTCTATATCCAATCGGTGCTGCTCGACCGGCTGGGCATCGCCGACCAGGTCCGACCCAAGGGGCGGATGATCCCGGCGACCCCGGTCGGCAAGATCGTCGCCGATGGCGGTGCCGACATCGGCTTCCAGCAGCTGAGCGAGCTGAAGCCGGTCAAGGGCATCCGCATCGTCGGCCTGCTGCCCGACAGCCTGCAGAAGGTCACGCCCTTCTCCGCCGGGATCGTCGCCTATTCCCCGCATCAGGCGGAGGCGCGCGCGCTGGTCGCCTATCTCGCCTCTCCCAAAGCCCACCGGCAAATCCGCGACAGCGGACTGGAGCCGTTCGTCGCAAAGGCCAAGCCATGACCCAAGCCATCCCCTTTCCCGCCCAGCCGGCGGCTTCTCCCGCGCCGGGTTCGGTCGAGCGCCGGAAATCGGCGTTCAAGTCGATCTTCATCGTCGCCAGCGGCAACTTCCTCGAAATGTTCGATTTCATGGTGTTCGGCTATTACGCCACGTACATCTCGAAGGCGTTCTTTCCGACCGGCAGCGAGTTCGCGTCGCTGATGCTGACGCTGATGACCTTCGGCGCGGGCTTCCTGATGCGGCCGGTCGGCGCGCTGGTGCTGGGCGCGTATATCGATCGGAAGGGGCGGCGGCAGGGGCTGTTGCTGACGCTGGGGCTGATGGCGCTCGGCACGCTCGCCATCGCCGTCACGCCGACCTATGCGCAGATCGGCCTTGCTGCGCCGATCATCATCCTGATCGGGCGACTGGTGCAGGGCCTGTCGGCCGGCGTCGAGGTCGGCGGGGTGTCGGTGTATCTGAACGAGATCGCGCCGCCCGACCGCAAGGGGTTCTTCACCTCGTGGCAGTCGGCTAGCCAGCAGGCGGCGGTGGTGTTCGCCGCGCTGATCGGGCTGCTGGTATCGACCAGCCTGTCGCCGGAGACGATGCAGGCCTGGGGCTGGCGCATCCCGTTCATCATCGGCTGCGTGATGATCCCGTTCCTGTTCATCATTCGTCGCCACATGGAAGAGACCGAGGCGTTCCTGCAGCGCAAGGAACATCCGCAGCTGGGCCAGATCATCCGGACCATCGGCAACAACTGGGGCGTCGTGTTGCAGGGCACGTTGATGGCGGTGATGACCACGGTCTTCTTCTACATGATCACCGCCTATACCCCAACGTTCGGCAGCAAGGTCCTGTCACTGTCGGCGGGGGAGAGCCTGTTCGTGACCGCCTGTGTCGGCATCACCAACTTCGTGCTGTTGCCGGTGATGGGGGCGCTGTCGGACCGGATCGGGCGCAAGCCGTTATTGATTGGAGCGACCGTGCTGGGCGCGGTGCTGGCCTATCCGTTGATGAGCTGGCTGGTCGCGGCACCCAGCTTTGGCCGGCTGCTCGCGGTCGAGCTGCTGCTGGCGGCGATCTATGCGACCTATAATGGCGCGTTCATCGTGTACCTGACCGAAGTCATCCCGGCGCATGTCCGCACCGTCGGTTTCAGCCTGGCCTACAGCCTCGCCACCGCGATCTTCGGCGGGTTCACCCCGGCGATCAGCACCGCGCTGATCGGCGCGACCGGTGACAAGGCGATCCCCGGCGCATGGTGTGCCGCCGCGGCGGTGCTGTCGCTGACCGCCTTGCTGGTCGGCAACCGGCTGCAGCGTCGCAAGGCCGCTTGAGCGAGGCGGGCGGGGGTGTCTTCCCGCCCGTGTCCGCTCTCTGACGAAACCTGAGTGACTACCACCATCCCGGCCTTCGATCCGGGATGACGGTAAACCCGCGACCATCGTCCTTCCCGTGCGGGTGGAACGCTACAACCTCGCCAGCGGCGTCTTCTTCGTGACGACAGCATCGACCGACCCCTGCCATCGCGGGGATGCCGATGGGGGCGGCTGGCCCTTCTTTCCAAACTCGACGCTTCTCGTGTCTCCGGAGAACCCCCATGCTTCGCACCGCGCTGTATGCCACGGGCCTGTTGCTCGCCGCGCCGGCACAGGCGCAGGACGCCGATGTCGCGACCCTCACGCGGCTGGTGCAGGAACAGGCAGCGAAGATCGTGCAGCTAGAGGCCCGGCTGGCGGCTGTCGAGCACACTGCCGCCGCCACCGCGCGACCGGTCGAAACCGCCCGGACCCCGCCGCAACCGCGCACGCCCGCGCTGCTGGGACAGGCGCTGCCGTCCGATGCGCATCCGCCCTCGCTGGAGGCGCGGCTGGCGCGGATCGAGCGGGCGCAGCGCGACGACGCGCATGTCGACTGGTCGAAGGGGACGCCTGAATTCGTCAGCGCCGACGGCAGGCTCGGCTTCCGTCCGCGCGGGCGCATCCTGATCGACGCCGGCACGACCACCGGCAGCGACGATGCGACCCGCAACCTGACCGCGACCCAGGCACGTTCACTGCGCCTCGGCATCGAGGGGACGTTCGGCAAGCACCTGTCCTATCTGCTCGAAGGCGATTTTGCCGACAATGCGGTCGCGATCAAATCGGCCTATCTGGCATGGACCACCGGCTTCCTCGGCCAGCAGGCGGAGTTCGCGCTGGGCAACCGGCTGAACGATCGCGGGCTGGACGGGTCGAGCGGGACGATCTCGGTCCCGTTCCTCGAACGCAATGTCGTCGCACAAGGGATCATTCCGGCGCGCGGTTTCTTTGGTCTGGGCGCGGCGGCGCGGGTCTATGGCAATGGCTGGCACGTCGGAGTGCAGGTGTCGGGCGACGACATCAACAATCCCGGCACGGCCAGCGACGGGCTGACCATCGCCGCGCGGGCGCACTGGAACCCAGTGCGGACCGATGCGTGGCTGGTCCATCTCGGCCTCTGGGGATTCCACGAATGCTTGGCCGAGGACAACAAGCGGCCGAGCCGCAGCGTCGCGATCGGCGGCTTCTTCAACGACAATCTGCGGATCTCGCCGGGCATCTTTGCGGGGGCGACGTCGGGCGATGGCTATGGTGTCGAACTCGGCACCTTCCACCATTCGCTATGGGCCTATTCCGAGGCGGGGGCACGGCGGCTCGAGAACCGGGCAGGGGGAGCAACGCGCCAGACGGCATGGGCGGTACAGGGCGGATGGTTCCTCACCGGGGAAACGCCACCCTATCTGACGCGCGGCGGCGTATGGAGCCGGCCAAAGGTGCTGCACTCACTCACTAGCGGCGGCAGCGGTGCGGTCGAGCTGGTCGGCCGGTACGAGGAACTGGACTATGCCGACAATCCGACCGGCCGGCAGGGGACGGCGCTGACCTTCGGCATCAACTGGTACTTGAACAACTTCGTCCGGCTCCAGCTCAACGCGATCGACTGGACCCTCGCTGATCCTCCGGGGCGGTCGGGCCAGGATCATGGGCAAAGCCTGATCGGCCGCGCCCAGATCGCGTTCTGACGTGCCGCTCCGGGGGCAGCTTGCGAAAGCAGCAGCGCGAAACGCCATCATGGAACTTTTTTGAGAAAGTTTGTTGACAGTAAAGTTTCACCCGCCTAGAGGGATGTCACCGCAGCGGTGGCCCACACGGACGCCGCAGCAGAAAACGGACCGCAGGCGAAGTTAGCGCCCTTCCTGGAGAGGGGTAGCGAAGCGACGCCGGTTTTGTTTGTCGCTCTTTAACATTGTTGATGTAGATGAAGGGACATGTGGGCGGCGGCTTGCGGTCTGA